>Ga0181520_10011579_pt1 | contig 11550 bp, 13 predicted proteins | sample PEATcosm2014_Bin_29_FD_132451 | JGI IMG/M metagenome (GOLD analysis project Ga0181520, IMG submission 132451) | Peatland microbial communities from MTU Mesocosm Facility, Houghton, MI, USA - PEATcosm2014_Bin02_30_metaG | ecosystem: Environmental > Terrestrial > Soil > Wetlands > Peat | place...
ACTTGCGATTGGAAAAAAGGGAGATAATATCAAGCGCCTCCAGAACGTGCTCGGTCGACGCATCGAAATGGTTGAGTACGCCGAGAATCCGGAGATGTTTATAACCAACATTTTCAAACCTGCGGAAGTCATCAATATCGAACACGGCGCTGACGATAGCCCCGTCAATGTGATGGTAAATAAAAAAAGTGACCTTGGTATCGCGATCGGTAAAGCAGGGTGTAATATCGAGAAGGCGCGCATACTTTGCCGGCGTTTCTGTGGCCTTGAAATCGGGGAAGTTCTTCTCTCACAGGAGGAAGCATGAAGTACACTGGTGAATCCCCAGCGGATCCCCGGGTGATCGGCGAGCTCTGGGAAGTCATCTGCGAACGTGCAGCGCATCCTGACGAGAATTCATATACAAGCCGACTGCTTCATGATAAAAAAGGAATCGACAAGGTTCTCGAGAAAGTTGGAGAGGAGGCCACTGAGTTTATTATTGCCATAAAGAACAGAGTGCCTGAACGGACAACTGAAGAGGCAGCTGATCTTTTTTTCCATATTCTTGTCGCACTTCGGGCTGCAGATGTTGATTTTAAAGAGGTCATAAACGAACTTGAGCGCAGGCGAAAATAACTATCCGACCATTTCATTGCGCATATCGTTCTTACGAACGAAGGAACGTTGAGAGCGCGACCATCTCGGAGACATTGATATCAGATGCTCCGGGGGCAAGTAAATCTTCATCTGCAAAGATAGGGGCATTCGCACGCAATGCTATTGCAATTCCATCGCTTGGCCTGCAGTCAAGACAATCCTCATGACCACCGGACGAGAGTATCAGATGAGCATAATAAATATCCTCGCCAATACTGTCAATGCTCATGGAGCGTACCGTTATAGAATACTGCGCCATGAGGTCCAGAAACAGATTGTGGGTTAGCGGACGTGGCGGCACCTCCTTATTCTGTGCGCTGTTTATGGAGATCGCTTCCCATAGGCCAACAAAGATCGGCAGTATTCGACCCCGATTATCGTTCAGTACAACTGCAGGTATCCTAGACGCTTCATTTACGGCAATAAACACGCCTTTGACAACGCACTTTACCGGCTGCATGATAGGTGAAGAGGAATTACTCTACCCTTAACATAAGAGTTGAGATCAGTGCACCGAACGTTACCTTTACAGGTTTCCTGATTCACGCCTCACTATAATGAGACTTGAGATAATACCAAGCGCAATATTGAAGTAATACAGCACGACTCTCCAAATTACCACAAAAACTCCGACAATCGCAACGGGAATAAACAAGGCATACATCGAGGAAGCCCCTAACTCGGCGATTCCGGAGCTCCCCGGAGTCAGGGGGAGCATCATCAAAATTGCAAGAATGAGCTGGATTACAAACGACTCAAAAAAGAGCGGAGGTTGCCCAAGACCAATGAGAATCAGCGATGCGGTGACAATCTCCGAGACCCAGTAGAGTACAGTGAATACCATTCCCCACATCAGCCCTGATTTTGCAGTCCTCACAAACTTAAGCACCGCTGCATGGAAGTTTGCAATTTCAAGATCTATACGTTCAAGTGTTTTTTGAACTTTGACTGGTTCCCATTTGCGGGTAAAAAATCGTGCGACCCTGTCTGCGATCCGCTTCATTACATCAGGACGACGTATGGCGAGATAGAACAGGAAGAGACAGCCGGCCACAAAAAACCACGTAACATAGACCATAACAACCGAGATTGCCCCCAGACTCTGCCATTCCTCAGAAAGAGCAAACATTGCGACTGCAGCGAGCCCTGCAAGGGCGATTCCATCCAGCACCCGCTCCATGATAACGATTGCCGTAGCATCCCCGAGCGGAACATTTGCTTTATAAAGCTCATGTACCCGGACCGGTTCCCCGCCTGCCTGGGCCGGTGTGATTGCCGCAGCGAGAAGGTTAGCGAACACCAGATTTAATGAATATAAAAATTTTATCGGATAACCCAGCGATCCCGACATCTTCTTAACCCGCATTGCCCAGAAACACATTGTCAGAATATGCGTGAGGAATGCCAGAAGCAGAAACCAGGGATTGATATTTTTGAGATATTGAAGGGTATTTACGTTAATGGTCAGGAACAGGATAATAATCAATACCGCAAGAGAAAAACCGATGGAAACAAACAACCATTTTTTCTGCGATTTCTCCATTGTTAAACTCCTGCAGGTGCGGAAAGATTATTTTACCTAAAAAGGTTATGAGGCATAGTATAAACTCTTTTTATCCGGAAAAATTCCGTAATTATGCCGCCTTTTTAAATCGTAAAAATTTCCCGGTTGCCCATAAGTGCAAGTAGCCCGGTTCTGACCCCTGCATCAAGCCATCCATGGCCATAGCTGAACCGGGCAAGGGCTTCCTCCTTTGCTCCTGCAGTGAGACTTCCCATACCACCCCGCGCATAGCACCTTCCAATCAGGATAATGCGTAGGGAAAAGGTTTCAGCGGTCGTTTCCGGTTCAGGTGCAGGGACTACCGAGGCGCATGCTGTTTCGAGGAGGCGGGCATACCTCCGCGTCTTCTCATCAAGCTTTCCAGAGAAAGCCGGGGAAAGTAATTCTACCGGCGTGGAAAATGGACAGGAAACCTGTCCTTTCCTTTGAAGGCAAAGCAGGCCATATGCGAGACCGAAATGCAGCCAGCCATATCCATAGTAAAATGCAGCCAGTGCATTAACCCGGTCACCCCCTAAAAAGAACGTTTTTCCGTCGTCGGCGTATGCATCTGCCATATCTTTTACTATACCGGCAAGTTCCGCAAGTGGTGTCCCTTCGGGAACTGTAGCACCAAGTGCGTTAAGTTCACCGGAAAGGAGTTTTCCACATTCAACGATCAACATAGACGTGCAAACCTCTTCAGGTATAACTGCTCCATATCATGGAGATCTCCGGGGACAATCAGAACGTGAAGGGGCGGACCAAAATCCACAGAACAAAGATCATTAGCGGTCCCGGCCCGAACAACCGGTGCAGCCGAACCAGCCCTTGCGATACCGATGTAAAGCGGAATTGTGACTTGTTTTTTTTCTGTCATGCGTTCAAGTAAACAGATTCCTTCATTTACCGTCATATAACGCCCATCCTGGATGTCGAGATATACAAGGGTATGCAGTCTGCGCAGCCGGTTTTCTTCGATTACTTCCAACGGTGATATCGGAGACCATCGCCCCTGAGGGAAAGGCACAGAACACGATTTCCCAAACCGGTAGTTCTGGAGACCTGAAAGCCCACAAACCGCGCTTACAATCGATGCTCCGTGAATGATAGAGGTTGGAATGCCCCGTTCAGCCGCCCGAATCCGGAGGTCAGCGTGGGTTGTCGAGACCATGGGATCACCGGCACAGAGAAAAACGGTATTTCGGTGGAGCGCACATTGAAGCAGATAATCCGGGTGCTGCTCTACGTCCTCTCTCTTGAGCAACTGGAGTGGTTTTTGATAGAACGCTTCGAGCTCTTCTTTCGTCGTCCCCATAAGCCGGGATGTATAATCCTCGAGAAAGACGTGATCAGCATTCCTTATAAGAAAAAGTCCCTTATCCGAAACATCATGTTTATCGTAGAGACCAAGGCCGATAAAGGTGAGCATAGCCGTTTTTATCCCTTTCCAGGATTACAATAAACCCCGGAATTATAACCTGTAGCTTTTTGTGGAGGTATCAATAGATGAACTGGGTAATTGAATCCACCAGCGATTCAAGCACTGCACGCACATCTTCTTTCTTGTGCGCAGAAATTAAATAAACCGGAATTGTTTTTCCGACCCCGATGCCTTTTCTAATCTCCTCGTCACTCATCACACCGGGTAAATCCTTTTTATTCGCCGCAATAATGATCGGTACATGCATCCGGGTAATAATTTTATAGAGGTACCTCGCCCGTGCAAGCTGTTCATGATTTGTGGCATCCATGAGCAGTACCACACCCATGGAATTATTCAGGATTACCGGTAGCATCGGATCGAAACGGGGTTGCCCGGGAGTACCGTAAAGCGTGATGTCGAAATCCTGCCAGTGCAGCCAACCAAAGTCCATAGCAACAGTAGTCATCGCTCCGCTGACACCTGTTCTGTCAATTGACATACCAAGTTCGGTCGCGTTCGCAACAAAACGCGACTTCCCGGATTCAGGGGGCCCGGTAACGACAATTTTTGGTATATAAGGGACGATATGACCGTTTTTGACAAGGAAGGGAACTGAACGACGCAGATTCGTCGACCATGACGTATACAAAATGGTGAAATAGTTAAAGTGCGGAAGAGGCCGGAAGGAGGATTTAATCGCAACGATAAGGTCAAAGGATTTCCTGGTAGCAAGCGATTCAAGGAACCTATCACGCTCGAAGTTCAGGAGCTCGATAATAATTGTGGAACCGGCCGGGCAGCTGGCTTTGGAGAGCAGAGAAAGTCCTTTGTCCAGACCAAAATCCTCGTAAATCATATCGAAATAGCCAAAAATTACTTCGACTTTGTTGTCGGTGCAGAGTTTATGTATTCTCGCCTCCCATTCCCTTTCAGCCGCTTCTCTGCCGGCAGTACTGCGCTGTATCCGTTCCCTATCGACACTGTCCAGAAAAACCAGACGGGTTTCTTTTGGCCTTACGGTTTTTCCCCGGAGTTGGTTGATATCGTGCAGAAAAGCATCAACAGTCGTGTGGGGGATAATAACAAGACAGGACTGCCCTTTTTCAAGTACCCCCAATAATGTCGAGATCATGAAAAGTTGCCCGTCAACTCCGGGCTCTAAACTGTAGAGGACCCGGCTTCCCTCAGGAATACCTCCACCCAACATGTCGTCGATCCCAAACATCCCGGTCGAAATCATAAAGATAAAACCACCTGTCCTTTGACAATGGTAAATTTATGCCAGTCCGGGTTGACATCCCGGATTCCCATTACTCTGAAATAATTATCGGATTGTTCCATCTTGACCTCAATTACGATTGTCATAAGCTGCTTGATCAGGGAAATCGTTTTCTCGTCAAACGCCTCGTTGTTGAGAATATAGACGCCCAACCCTTCAATTTTCTTAAGTTTTGCTGTCATTACATGGAGGAACTGGTACAACACTTCCAGCTTGCGATACATAAGGAGGGTTGAGACAGAGTTGATACAGAACCGTACTGGCGGCGGGAAAAGACCGGTTTCTTCCCCGGAAAAAGTCCCGTCAAAAATCGCTTCAATCATATGAGAAAATTTGATCCCAATCCCGGTAAGATCAGTTGGATTTGTGACAAACATGAATCGCTCGGTATCCGAGACGGCCGGCGTAGAACTTTTGGTGATTGCATCAATCACACCGACGAAATGTTTATCGGCCCCGCCGGATTTGAACTGATCTATAACCTCAGAAGCACGTTCGTTTGTTGAGAGCATGATAGCATACTCTCCGGGAAGCGGCCTTGTCAGACTGTATGCAAGCTGTTCCGCAAAGCTCAGTGACGGCGCAAGAATGAGAAGATTTGTTCCCGCGTCAAATCCACCGGTTGCCTGATCAATCTGGGGAATTCCAGTCTTATAGGAGTACATCTATTGTCTGATCATTTCACAGGAGGGGTTATAAGTGCTTTTGCCGGATTTAAGGTCGGGGTAAATTGCTAAAATGCCTCAAAGAAAAAAATGTAGAGGTAAATACTCATAACCTTATCCGTCATACGATTAAATCAGATGTTTTATTGGCTCTACGAGCGGATGCTTCTCTCGCAGATACAGGAACTCCCCCCCAATATCTGTTTTATGATCAGCGGGGCAGACCTTACCGCAGAGCCGGGTAAATGCCTCGAAGTAACCGGGTGGTGCTCCGAATTAAATACACTCCTTGCCCGTGAGTCTCCGAGTGACGCTGTAAAAACACCATCCTCCATCAAGAGCATTACTTTTCATATTAACCAGCTCCCACAAGACGAACTTATCCGCACACTCCCGGCAATAAAAAAGATTTCGTCAGTTGCCCGGCTCGTATTGCATCATGGCTCGACCGAGGAAATCTCGGGCACGGGTCTTGATGTCGTAGTTGCAATCGGGAAAAGCGGCAGGGATGAGATCACCGACTGCATTCGAAGACTCGCAGAAAACGGTATTCCGCCATTGGAGATCGATGAAAAAACACTCGAATCCTGTCTTACATTTCGGTATGATCCTGATATAGTCGTTAAGAGTGGGGGCGATCACTTAACTGATTTTTTAATCTGGCAATCTGTCTACTCTGAACTTTTCTTTTCCGATGTCAATTGGAAGTATTTCCGGCGAGTGGACTTCCTGCGGGTGCTGCGTGATTACCAGTCCCGTATACGCCGTTTCGGAAAATAAATTAAAAATTATACGACCCGAATACTGACCCAGCTCGGAGTCCCGCCAACAATCCGTTCTGTGAATGCAAACTTGTTTTTGAGAGTCACAGAAAAAACCCGGTGTTCGGGAATAATGGCATAACTCTGGTCCCTGCACCATCGTTCAAACCGTTGGTAAAGTTCATCTTTTGCGATAATAGCGTCAGTGCTCTCTTCAGCCTCCCTGACAATCCGGGTACTTACAAACCGTTTAATTGCCTCCTCTTTTTTACCCTTCTTTTTGGGTTTGGATGCAGGACCGGCAGGTGCAGATAGCACCGAAGGATTGACGGTATGAAGATGTTCATCTTTCGGCGGTTTTGCTACCTCAGGTATTTTCCTCTCTTTTTTCTCCCGGATAACTTTACCCGGAACTGTAGGATCTTCGGCATTGATGACCGGTAGTGCAGCCGCCTTTTGAACCGATCCTTTTAATGGTACATTATCCGGTGCGACAATAACTTTTGAACCGACAGAAGCCTGCCGAGGCTTCGGGTATTCGATTCCCAGACGCTGCGCAAGCGCCTTGTTGCATTCACTGCTGACATCGATTTTTTCCTTCTGTGCTGCGGCCACGATATCTGATCGAAGCGTGACCCGGACGTTCTGCCAACCGGATCCTACAGTCTTATCTGCACCCATAGATTCACCATATTTCCTCTGGTATGTTCAGGGAAATATAGTACACGAAATGAAATCAGTGAATTCACTCCGGGTACGAACTTAATGCACTTTGGCACTCAGGCGCTGATCATAAATCCTGATGGCACGGAGCAGGTCAATCTTCCGGAATAGGGGCCAGTAAGGGGCACAAAAATAAACGGCTGATTCATGGCCATTCGCTAACCAGGGAAGGAAATTGGATGTGCGGTATTCGTTTCCTGTCCGGATGATAAGATCTACCGGGGGGATCTCTTTTCCTTCGTGAAGATGGGATTCGACCATCTGAATGTCAATCGCCGACGGGGTGATTTTTCCTTCGCGTACTGCTGATACAATCTCCCGGGCGGCAAGAACGATCTCATTTCTTCCCCCATAGGCAAGCGCGACACTGAGGGTAAATCCATCGTGATCTTTGGTTGCCTCCTCTGCTGCTTCTACAGCTGTCCTCAGGTCTTCAGGCAGGAGCGACCGGTCACCTACCATCTGAATACGTATCCGATACCTGATTACTCGTTCATCGGAAATAGTGTGGATAAATTTCTCTTTGAAAAGCTCGAAAAGCTCTCGGATTTCCTTCTCGGCTCTGTTGAAATTTTCAGTCGAGAAAGAATAGACCGTTATGTATCGTATGCCCAGATCATGCGCCCAGTCAAGCATTTCTTCTGTTTTATCTGCCCCGGCCCGATGTCCCTTTGCAACGTCGATCCCCGTCTTCTTTGCAAAACGCCGGTTCCCATCCTGGATGATGGCAATATGAGTTGGAATCTGTGTGCATTGCATCAGGAGATAGCGCTCATACAGGGGTTCGAGAACCCTTCGAACGTTCATAAAGGTGTCACCTCAACGACCATACCACCATCAGGATAACGTTCGATCACTGATTTTTTCCCGGGGATCTTATCTTTGAACTCTTCGAGGAGCCACCACGCAGTCTCAACATGGTCGCCACAGTCAGAGAATTCTTCCTCCTCAAGAAATGCCCTGCACCGGGCGACAACTGAATCCCGTGTTCCGGGGTGGAGTTCCAGCACACCATATACGATTGTTCCCTCATCAGTAACTTCATCAAAAGACCGGGCCGTGTTTTCGGCAATACGCCGTAGACGTTCACGTAGCTGGACCGAGTCCTTAAACGAAGAGGCGCACCAGTGGACCTTTTCATGCTTTACTATTTCGTCTGCCCAATCCCGGGCCCCGCTGACTGCATTATGGACACCGTCGGCCAGTTCATAACCGCGCTCCCGCATATCATCGGCGTTATTCTCACCCCATTCGAGTTCGTTGATATTTAAAAAGTCCAAGTAAGGGAGGGCGGGGATGAGCAGATCGAGGCCGGGAAGGGCCGGAACTTCGAACCCTATTGCAAAACCCATCTCTTTTGCACGCTTTGCAGACGCTAAGAAATCAGATTCTACAATATTCTCCCAGCACGCGCGTGGGGGATGAAGCCGAATTTCGTCTACAATCCCGTCAAGCTGATCCAGTTCCTTCTTTGTCGGCGCTTGTGCTGTGTAAAGGTGTATATGGTGCTCTTTTCCAAAATGATTTTTGAGCAGTTTACAATAAAGTGCAACCCGGTCTATGCATAGCAACGGTTCGCCGCCGGTAACCCCGGTACCAAGCGCGCTCATGCGCTCGGCGATTTGGATGGCCTGATTAGGTGTATCTATCCTATGCTCATTTGCAAAGACTACATCATTTCCTTTCCGTTCGCTGGAGAGTGGACAGTACCAGCAGGAACGTTGACAGCGTCCCGTAACAAAGAGCACCATCTTTGCGCCTTTATGGCAGAGGATACAACCGTGTGTGAGCGTCATTTTTTGTTGGACCCGGAAAACTACCGGGATACGCAGAGTTTGCGTAATACATAGGTAGAGGAGATTCAAAACCCTTCTTGAAATGTATGACAGGTGACCAACTTATTCATACAAAAACAACGAACAGATCTGTATGACCGGACAGGAAATATCAGTAAATATTCCCCCGACACTGGATCCCGTGTATAGTAACATGATCCAGATAGCATACAAGGATGACGAATTCACCTTTGTGTTTCTCCACCAGCTCCCGCAGGTTAATCAGGCAAGGGCAAAAGCAATCGTTTCCATTACGCCGGCCCATGCGAAGAACCTTCTCGCAGTTCTCCAGAAAACAGTCGCCGACTATGAGGGAAAATTTGGAACAATTTCTCCGGCAAAGGAACCGCATGCCCCGGACAGTGTAACAACGCTCCGAGGGTATTCTTAAACGTCATCCTTTCCGGCCATACACAGATTTTATAATTGTATAGGTCGATATTGTGAGGCAGTGCGCCGCCGTGGCTTAGCGGCATAGCGGCTGATTCGTAATCAGCAGGTCGAGGGTTCAAGTCCCTCCGGCGGCTTTTGCATATCGTATCAAATGTTCTAATTTAAAAATATCCTATGGCATAACATTGCCCGATATTAGCATAGAGAACCATAACACAGATCTACCTTTACATCCATAACCAGTGTCTCCTGATCACTCTCAGCAATCTATAAACCTTTTTTCCACGATGCTTTGTAAAGGTAATGCCACAATTCTACAATCCCGGGATCGAGATATTAGACCGAGACGCTCTTGATTCCCTTATCGATGACCGGGTACGATATACCATCCGGTACGCCAATGAACATTCCCCTTTCTACCGGCATTGGTTTGAAAAGAATGGTATCGATCTATGTGACATCCGGGTTCACGAAGATCTGCTGCATCTCCCTGTCGTCTCCGGCCGCACTATTCGTGAGCACCAGCCGCCAAACACTCCGGATTTCCAGTTCTTATCGTCAGGGTGGGGGGATGTATTCACTATACAGGAGACAAGTGGTACAAGCGGAACGCCAAAAAGTTTTTTTCTTACCTGGAGCGACTGGAAAAGGTACGCGGAGAAATATGCCCGTAGTTTTGTCTCGCAGGGATTCTCTCCCGGTGACCGGTTAGTTGTCTGCGCCTCATACGGTATGAACGTCGGCGCAAACACAATGACTCTTGCAGCACAAAAGATCGGCGTGACGATAATCCCGTTTGGCAAGTGTGATTTTGCATCCAGAGTCATCACGGCATACCGACCAACCGCAATCGTGGGAAGTGTATTCAAACTACTCAGGCTTGCTCAAAGACTCAAAACAGAAGGAATACTGCTCAAAGAAACATCGATTACGCAACTGATCGTCGGGGGCGAGAGTTTTTCTGACGAATCCCGTGCGTACCTAGCAGAGACATGGGGGTGCCCGGTGTTCAATACCTACGGCAGCACGGAAGGAACCATGTGCGGCGAATGCACGTCATTTGCTGGTCTCCACGTGCCCGAAGATCTTGTCCATCTTGATATTTACGATCCGCAGATGAAAACCTTCGTCTCGGATGGCAACTGCGGCCGGGCAGTCCTCACGACACTTCTCCCGGAGGGGTCAAATTCCGGCACGCTCCTGCTCAATTATGATACCGAGGATAGTACAGCAGTACTTTCCCGGGAACAGTGCACCTGTGGCAGGACACATATGCGGATCGCAAACCCCCAGAGGGGGGCTGAGACGTTCTGGATTTTTGGTAATTCTGTAAACCGTGTGGATGTTGAGGCATGTGTCTTCCTGCAGGAAAACATGCGGTATCTCAACGGCGAGTATGAGGCTTTCCTCTCTAATGGTGAATCAAAAGGAGAGGTTGTGATGGCGGTGAGCGTTGAGTGTATGGATCCGGAGATTGCAGACCGTAAGCTTATCGAGGACCGGTTTATCAACCATTTCTTTAAAATCAAGAGGAACCTCACACCATATTACGAGGATAGGATGTTCTCCATGGCATTCAAAATTGTTAACCCGGGAGAACTTGAGATTCACAAACTTAAGGGACGACCAAAACGTTTTGTCGATCGCAGAGGAGAATAGATGAAAAAAACTGTGTTTATATGTTGCTGAAACCTTCGTTCTTTCCTGAATCTTTCAATCGCGTTTGTTAATAAGATGATTGGCTATGGTTACTGCCTCTTCTGCTGTACCCGCATATGCATCTGCACCAATCTGTTGCCAAAGATCAGGAACTACCCTGAACGGATATCCACCTACGATGATCTTTGCTCTTAAGGTTGTTTTATCGGCCCGCAGTGAGCGAACAAGGTACCCGACCTCAGGAAGAAAGCGGGCCATAGTTGTGGATAGGGCAATAACGTCTGCATTGTGATCCCGTACTGCCTCAAGGATACTGCCAACCGGTGTGTTCCCGCCAAAATAATACGTTGCCCAGCCATCCATCTCAAAAAAGTCCGCCACGATATGGATCCCGATTTCATGGAGCTCAGATCCCACACTGGCAGCGACAACGCTCTTTTGCCGGCGTATTTTTTTTCTCCCGCTCGAAGATATGAGCTGATCATGAAGAAGGGACATAAACGTTTCAATCAAGGCAGTTATGAAATGCTCCTGCGCGATACTAACCGTGCCAAGCTGCCAGAGATTTCCTGTTTCCTTGAGGACAGGCTCCAAGACGTTTCGGTAAATCTCTTCTCCAGATACACC
>Ga0181520_10011580_pt1 | contig 11550 bp, 16 predicted proteins | sample PEATcosm2014_Bin_29_FD_132451 | JGI IMG/M metagenome (GOLD analysis project Ga0181520, IMG submission 132451) | Peatland microbial communities from MTU Mesocosm Facility, Houghton, MI, USA - PEATcosm2014_Bin02_30_metaG | ecosystem: Environmental > Terrestrial > Soil > Wetlands > Peat | place...
ATACCTGCGGCGCACCTGGTCACCCAACCAGCGAATGCCGTCGGGAAGAGTCATTTGGAAGACTGCCTCGGGTCGCAGTTCCAGCGTCAGTAGCCGCAACTTCTGCAAGGCGTCCCGCAGCAAGGCAAGCGCTTTGTCGATTTCCGGCGGCTGGGACGAGCCGTTCTTGCCCGATTGCACAAACACGGCCACGGCCGAGAGGATCTGCATCACGTCCTCGTGCAGAACCTGCCCCATGCGGCGGCGCTCCTGGTGCTCGGCCTGCATCAGGCGCATTGCCCGGTCGCGAAAATGCTCGGCAACCTTCTTCCCGGGGGCGGCATGATCCGACGACACTTGTTCCATTGTCTGGGCGATGGTCCTGAGGCCTTGGGCGTACTGGTGCCGCCGGATGCCCAACGCCAGAATCTCGCCCGCGAGGCGTAAGCGGGAAACCAGTCCCATCGGCCATCGCCTCTGAATGCGGAGACTCGCGAGGGTCAAGGCCCCGACGATCGTGCCTTCCATGAGCAACGGGATGGCCAGGAGGGACTTTATGCCGCTTTTCAGCGCGTAGACCAGCTCTTTGGCCGCCACGGAGGGCAGGTCTATGGGACTGGAAACGTTGACGATGTGTCCACTGCGGATCTGGTGAGTGAACCAGGGCACCTGCGTGTTGAGCGGCACGTCGCTGGGGACCTCGGGCACGCCCTTGGCAGCCCAGGAATGGGTCATCTGGAAGCGGCTACCATGTTCGGAGAAGGCCATCAGCGTGCTGCGGTCGAAACCCAGGAATTCCACTAGCGTCCGCAGGCATCCAGTGACCACCTCGTCAAACTGCTCGTCGGTCGCGTTCGACAACCGGCCGGCGATATCGGCCAGGACGCGCTCGAACTCCACACGTTCGGCGGCATTCTCATTGTTGACCTCGATGGAGTGGCCTTGCTGTTCCGATGGCCCTGGAACCTGTGTCGGACCCTTGGTTGGTGGTTGGCTTTCGGCGAGTTGTTCTTTGTCAGGATCCATGTGAGTCTTCCTTATATTGACGGCACGACCTTGACGAAGGGTTGCCTCCGTCGCTGTTGACATCCGGCGGACGGGTGACGATGCGTAACAACTTCCATCGCCATTCTTTCACACGTGCCATCCGTGGCAAACGGGACGGGAAGCGGCTTCCTGGCCGCTTTGACGCACTGGACTTGTCGGGAATAAAGAAACTCATGCTATTTTCTCGATAATTCAGGTTCGTCCGAGAAGCCTTTATTTTGAACGATCTGGTGCATCGGATTTTGAAGGCCTCGGTTTGGCGTTCATATCGGGCTTGGGATGTTCCGGCCTGGCGGGCGGCGTCAGCTCCTTGTCGCGCACCGGTTCACGGACCGTGATGGGCGACTTGGAGATTCTCACCTTTTGTGGCTGAACTTCGGAGGGCGCACGCGAGGGCTCCTTGGGCGAGGCGGAGGGCGATTCCCACTGCGATCTCTTGTCCTGGTAGGCATGAACGTCCTTGGCGCGGCCGGCCGTTTCCTCGCGGGTCTTGGCGTCCACTTTTTCAAACTTGAACGGCGGGTTCTTCTGCGAGACGACTTCCCTCATCGGACGGCCCATTTGCGCCTGTCCACGGTCCCGCTCGGGCAGTCGGGCCACCTGAGTTCGCATGGCTTCATAGGTCCGGGCCGGGCGAAGCGATTTGTCGTCGCGTCGGTGGTCGTACCCCTCGCGCTGGTTCGCAAGCCAGGCGTGGTCGTCGCGATGTCGCCACTGCTGGTGGACGAAGATCGGGTCGTACCAGTCGTGACGATCGCGGGCCTCATACCAAGGATGGAAACCGTCCCGCGAATACTCGGTTCCGTAATAATCGCCGAAGTAGTAATGGTGCCGCTCCGGCGAGATGAACAGGTTGAGAATCAGGCCGTCCAGGTCAAGGACCATCTCGGGGGAGTAGCGGAAGTCCGCCTGGCCGTACACGCGCGAGGAACAGTAGATCGGCAAAAACGCCACGCCGCGATGGTGAAGCGGGTAGTCCCAGTAGCCATCCACGAAGACGCACCCGCGCGGCGTGGACACGTAATGTGCTGGCTCCCAAACCCAGTTGGGGCGGCCCTGCTCCCAGAATCCCGGGCGCCATACGTAGCGGCCATCGTGCCGCTCCCAGCAGCCCGGTATCCAGATGTTGTCGGGGGAACCCGCGCCTGGCGGGCCTTCTTCCAAGGTGGCGGGCGGCGCCGGGAGGTATTCGATTTCCTCGGTGTCGGCGGTAGTCCAGAATCCCGCGATCCATTGGTAGCCGCCCCGGACCTTGGCCCAGTAGCCCGGAACCCAACTATGGTTGGGCGGAACGGCTCGCCAGCAGCCGGAAACCCAGATGAAGTCGTTGCGATCCGTGTCCCAACTCCAGTAGCCGGGAATCCAGAGGACATGGTTGCCCTCGGGCTTTTGGTCCGGAATGACCTCGTCGAGCGGCGCGGGCGGGCTATGGGTGATCGTGAACGCCGCGCCCTCGTCCAACAGGACCGGCTGGGCGAAGGCCTCCTGAACCGGGCCGCGCGTCAGCACCTCTACCTCTTCCAGAGGCGGCGGCTCATGGCCCCCGACGTGGACGTGAACGCCTCCCACATCGACATTCACTTCCGCCGCGGCCTGATTGGGCCACTGCCAGGAAACTACGAACATGGATATTCCGATTAAAGCCAACGCGGCGCGATAGTTCATCATAAGACCTTCTCCTCAGTGCGGTATTCTTCCGTGCAATGCGTGCTTCCGTGCGTCCGAGGCGGTGCTACAGGTGCAGCCGCCGCCCCTGGATCACGCGAACCAGCACGACGATCAACGCCACCACCAGCAGAATGTGAATAAACCCACCCAACGCGTAGTTCGTGATCAATCCCAACAACCACAACACAATGAGTATGACTGCCAATGTCCAAAGCATAATAATGTACCTTTCTAAAATGCTGCACCGTTCATCGCACGCGGTGCGATTCGGCGGCGGGCATGTCTAACTGGTTCATCCGGCTGTGCCGAAACAGCCACTTGTCCGGCGGAATGGCGGCTACCGGCCGCCGTGCTCGTCTTGATCGTGGCCGGAATCTCCGCCACGATCCTCATGCCGGTCGGCATCATGCCGCTCTTCGTGCCGGTCGTTATCGTAGCGTGGCGCCGGGGCGGTGCGGTCCCGCTCACCGTGGATGCGGCCGTGGTCTTCGCCGCAACCCGCCAGGCCCATGAACGCGGTCAGGACCAACGACGCCAACATGATCGTAATTAACTTCAGATATCTCATCTCAAGCTCCTCGCCTGGCCGCGGACTTTTCCGCAACAGGCTCTTGGACTATGGAGCGACGACCTTCACGATAAACTCCGTCGAAGTCGCCTCTCCGGTTTGCGGGGTGCCCTTCACAAAAATCTTGTACTCGCCGATGGCGGCATCCTTGGGCACCGTGATCTGAAGACGCACGTCAGGTCTCTCGCTCGCTTTGACCAGGGCCTGGGTCGGTTCGACGCTGATGCCCTTGGACGCCTTGATTTCCAACGTCACGTCCCGTTTGAAGTACTCGCCCCGGTTCAGCGTGACGGTCACGCTTTCGGATTCACCCTGCTTGATCTTCGTGTCAAAGGTCGGGGTGCCGATCGTGAATCCTTCATTCGCGGTCACGCCCCCGCCTCGGGGACTGGCACAGCCCAGTACGGCGATCAAAGACAACGACGCTACGGCTGCAATTGCGATTATGGTTTTCATGCTCTTTTTCCTTTCAAAAAACGAACCTTGTTTTGGAATCACCTTTGCCTATCGAGGCAACGGCGCATATGGTTACTTGGCGCTGACGGTAACCTTGAAGTCTAACTCGACGGGGTCGCCATTTTCGGGCGTACCCTTGACCATGATCTTCTGATCGCCCAGGGGCGCGTCCTTGGCGGCCGTGATTTTCAACTGCAAGTCGCCCTTGTCGCCGGCGTTCACCGTGGTGTTGTCGGGGTCAACCGACAGTCCCGTGGGGGCCTTCATTTCCAGCTTGACCGACTGCTTGAATCCATCCTCGCGTTCCACCGACACGCGAACGACCTGGGTCTCGCCCTGCTTGACGTCCGTGCTCAAGGCCGGGACGCTGACCTTGAACTTTTCGTTCCCAACCACGACCCCCGTTTGGCTCTTGCAGCCCACCAGGGCCGCCACCGCGATCAAACCTGCAACCAGTACATTTTTCATCTTGCTGCTCCTAAAGTGTGAGTGAATCCTCGACGTTGAATGCTTCCAGCGCCCATTGCGCTACTGCCGACACATGGCATATTTCATTGTGAATGGCCGACGTCCAGACTGCCGTTTCCGCGACGTTGCCTGGCCGATTGCAGTTCCGGCCGCCAGGCGCGGGACCCGGCTCATTCTTCTTCCTTATCGCCGGCCTTCTGTTTCTTCAGGCCGCCGGAATCCAGCCATTTGCCCAGCGCTTTGCCCAGGCCGCCGGACAAGTGTTTGGCCCCGCTGGAGTCGCTCGCCTTCGAGCGGCCAACCAGATTGGCCTCCGCGATGACCCTCCCGCTGCCGGCGTCGATCAGTTTGGCCCGGACGATCACTTCCGCCAACGGGCCGATCGCCGTGTCGACCATGCTGCTGCTTTCATAGTGGATGATCTCGCCGGTGAACTTCAGTCGGGGCTCCCCATCGGCTGTCAGGCCTCTGAACCTGGCCGCCGCCTCGAAATCCGCCTGGGCCATGTCGGGCATGTCCGCCGGCGCCTGCGAGCCCGCCGCAACTGTGATCGGCTCAACGTGCAGGCTCTTGTATTTCGTCAGGTCCGGAACCGTGCTGTTCCCGACCACCCTTCCGGAGGCGCCGGTGGCTGCACCCATTCCCTCCGAGAAGATGCGCCCCATGCAACCGGCGCCCATGAAACCCAAAGCCATCGCTGTCATGAACGTTATCGCTGTTCTCATCTGTTGCTCCTCTGTGGAATTAGACTTTGTTCTTGGACCGTCACCATCACTTCAAGCGGACGGTGCCGTTTCCATCAGACACTCGATTTCCTAAGCCGGACCACGATGACCGCAACACCGCCAATCGGCGTCAATTGCCGTTGTCCTTGTCGTGGTCTACGGTGACACCGTGACTTCCACCGACGTTTACCTCTGTTCTGGGCTGACCGTCCGACGACTTGTTGACAGTGACGCCGTCGCTTCCACCAACGTTTACCTGGGTCTTGGGCTGGTCGTCCGGCGATTTATTGATGGTCAAACAGGCCATCGGGCCGGCCACAACCAGGGCCAGAAAAAGAACTCTCAGCATGGCTTTTGCAATCGTAAACATGTTAAATTCCTTACGTAAAATGTATGACTGCGTCTCGGACCCGTCGTCTGACTCTCCGCCCAGCCTCGCGGCCGTCCGGCTAGGCCGACTTCTTCGACGACGCCACAACGACCGCGATGCCGCCGACCAACGCCAACCCGCCGACGATGCCGGGAATCAAGACGGTCTTCTGCGTCTCGGCCGTGAACTTGAAGCCGAAGAAGTTGACCGGCTCGCGCGACGTGTATGTGATGACCGGGAAGATCAGGCCGACTATGCCCAGGACGATGAGAATAATTCCAATAATCATTGATTGTTTCATCTTGCACCTCTTGTGTTCATGTTCGTTTGTCTACACCGTTCAGGCCTGGGCTTGTCCCGCCCGGCCCCGACGCTTGTCATTCCAATTTTCACCGCCGAACCGCGTGCGACCAGGGCCGCCGGGCTGGCCGTCCAAAGATGGGTCCTCAAACCGCATGACCTCGCCCGCAAGACTCGCAAGGGCATTGGCGACATGCTGATGAGTAACGAGCAGTTCGCACTCCTTGCACACTTCCTTGGCGGCCTCCAGCACATGCGCCAGGGGAACGCGGCCTGCCATCATCGCGTCAACCATAAGCAGGACCTCGTCCACCGCCTGGGGCGTGAGTCCTGAGTCGTTCAATCGCTGAATCACCCGGATTCGCCTTGCGTCCGCGTTCTTGGTCATCTTGGTTGTCACTTGGCCGCTCCCGCAGGTTCTTTGTCATCCGCACCGTCACAGGCGCATGGACCTGGCTGGGCCGCCGGGGCGCTGTCCGTATTCGCGTTCCAAGTGGCCGGGAGAATGTCCTGGGCGAGTTGGAACACCTGCACCATGGTGCCGCTGGCGAACGCGCACACCACGGCCCCGGTCATCGGCTCGACTTCCGCCAGGGCTTCGCGCACTTGGACGCCGGTGATTTTCTGGATCTCCTCCCGCAGCTCATGGGAAGAGTTGAAGAAGAGTTGCCGGTGAAATTCCTGCACCGTCGCGGCGCCGGCAGGGCTCTTGGCCATGTCTTTCTCGGCTGGCGACAGTGCCCCGTGCAGCGTGACCACTAGCGTGTCCTGACTCAGGACTACCGTGACCGCCTGGGGCGCGTGTCCGGTCATCTTCTGCTGAAAGGCCATTACGACCTTCGCGACCTGTTGGGCCATTGTCAATTCAGGCTTAATCATGTATCGCTCCCGTCTTCGCCATCGGCGAATGCTCGGTTTTCTGTGACGCGAGGCCCACGTAAAACTCGCGGGCTTTGGCCAGCAATTGGTCCTCGGTCAGATGCGTCTCGTCCAGCACGACCGCCCCGACCACGCGTTTGACCACGTCGCCGTGATGGTGCTTCAGTTCAATGAGCAGTTCTTCCATGGCGCTGCTGGCGCCGGTGCCGCCGCCGAACAGCAGGATTTGTTCCGCGCCGTGCAGCGTCTTGGCGATGGCCTCGTAAAAGCTCTTCAATTCCGGCTTCCGCTGGCCGTTGGAGTCGTCCTGCACGTAGTGAAGGTGCCGGTCGAACCCCTCCGGGTCGTACGGCGTGATCCGCTGCGGCACTGACCCATGCACCTCGGTCTTGTACACGCTCGCCTGGCGGTGGTCGATCACGACCAGCAGGTGTACGCCTTGGGCCTCGGCCTGTGGTTCGACCGCGCCGGATCGCTCAAGGAAATGACGAATCTCCATCAACTCCTCGATCTCGGCGACGTTCTTGTGAAGCGAGGGATGCAGGATCAGCGACTGCCCGTTACGCGTGATCTTGAGGTGTCCGTTGGGTTCCTCGACGACCTCGGCCAGCGCGCCGAGCATCGACCGCACGTCCCGCCAGTCCAGGTTGCGGGCCACGGGGTGGCGGAAGATGCCGTCGTAAATCCTTCTGTGAGAACCGCTCAGTTGAGATTTCATCTTCGTTTTCCCTTCGTTCGGAGCCGCCGGGCCTGCCCTGCGACTTGAAATAAAAAAAGCCGACGCGGTTGGGCATCCACAGATGCCCAACCGCGTCGGCTTACTATTCAACGGGCCTTCCGGGCCTTCCGGCGCTTCCGGCCTGCCCTTTATCTAGTCTTCCGATTCGGAGCCGTGCCTTCGCACGCACTCCACTACCGCATTATAGCACGGCGGGCACACAAAAACTTTTAATTAAGTTTTGTCGTCCATTTTCCGCGAATGTGCCCCCGGTCTTGTCCGGACGGGTCGTCGTGGGAATCAAGGGGTGCTCCAGCACCAGGCGCAGTTTGGCCAGAGCCCGGTTCTGCACATGGCGGACACCTTCGCCGGTCAGTTGGACGAGTCCTCCGGCCTCCTGAAGCGTGTGGACGTGGTCACGGCCGGCCAGGGCAAACCGCGCCCCCAGCACCGTCCGCTCGACATCAGTCAGGCCGGCGCGGTTGAGGATCATCTCCCGCCGGAGGTCCTTGAGGGCCAGTTCGCCTTGGTAGGCGTGCTGCCCCTTCGACTCGTCGCCCAGGTCTCGCTCCAACTCGGAGTTGGTGGGAAATCGCTTGCGGTAGGTTCCGTCCACGGCCGCCAGGCGACCGAAGGCCCTCAGAATGGCGGTGCATGCGTAGGTGGAAAACCTGAAGCCACGGGAGAAGTCGAACTTGTCCACCGCGCGCAGCAGGACCATGTTGCCCTCGCTCACCAAATCGCCGAAGTCCACCGAGCTGGCCCTGCTCCGCCTGGCCATGGCCACGACCAAGGCCATGTTGGCCTCGGCCAAGGCGGTCCGGTTCTCCAACCCCCGGCGATGCCACATCAGGATCTCCGGCACTAGGCTGCCGGCGAAGCATCGCGTCTGCTTCTCCATCAGTGCGGCCAAATGGCGGCGGGCGCAGTTGTATCGCCTGAACAGGACCGCCTCATCCTGCCGGGAAAGATTCGGCGCCCTGGCCTGAGGCGTTTCGACATCGTCCTGACCGTCTTCAAATCTCTGACTGTGCCTCCACTGAGGCGTCAGGATCATTGGGGCATTGGAACCGAACAACTCTTCCTCCGCGCCCGCAGAAAGATATTCGGGATTCGGAATGTAATCCACGCGTCCCGGGATGGACTTGTAAAGCCTTGCGTTCGCCGCGGTGTCGCTTTCGGCCGTCCGACGGTTCGTGGGCTGTTCGAGAGTCCGCGTTTCCATTTCCATTATCATAATCCGCTGCCTTTCTTTCCAACTGCGTTCGCCTGTCAGAACTCAAGTCTCTTTGCATTAAGGTCGATGTGCTTTTTCTTGCGGCCATCATCCATCAGCTTCCCGGCCTGGATGAAGCTTCTAAGCCTACCCTCACTGGCGTATAAGGCGGCCATTTCCGGGTGGGTGGCGATGCCGCCTCGATAGGGTGCAACAAGACCCTGTACGTCGTGAATCGTGCCCGCGTCATTCTTCGCCAAGGCCAGCAGGACAAGATGTCTGTCTTCGGTCATGGTTTCACCCGACCCTGACGGCGTTCGTGCGACGACGCAGTCCCAGCATCGCGCCACCGATGAGAGTCAACGTCATGGTGACAGGTTCCGGGACGACGGGGGCTACGACAGCGTTGCTGTCCAGCGTAACCGCGGTCTGCGCCAACGCCCTGCCGTCCAGCGTCGCGCCGGTGTCCATCACAATCGCCGTGCCACCCAATATAATCCCCTCGAAATGAGACGTCGTTCCAAGAGTAGTTTGTCCGGCCACCTGCCAGAAGATATTCTTGGCCTGGGCGCCGCCGCTGAGGATAACTTCCGTGCCGGGACTGACACCCAGAGTCCCCGCTATCTGGAAAATCCAGATGTCATTCGGACCGCCTAAGATGGTGACATCCGTCGGGATGGAAACGCCGGTGGACCATTTATAGACGTTCGGGGCGATGATCATCCCGCCGATGCTTCCGGCCCCCAACTCGTTAACGAAGGCGGCGCGCCCGGCGGCGTCGGTGTACGCGGTTCCCATGTCGCCAATGGCCGTAATCAAGTACGTTGGAGTGGGAGACGCATAGCTGGCTGCGTACACTTTTCCCGTCACCATCGACGATGTCGAAAATGTGCCTGTTGAGTCTATTATCAGCCCCAATCCGGTGATGCCCGTCGCAGCGATCGGGCTGACTCCAATGTCGCCAACCACCGTGGTCCCTGCGGTGGCGGAGACCCCTGATTCCGAGAGGATCGTGAAATTGCCTGCCGTTCCCAGGTCAACCGGAATCACACTGGCGTGGGATTGGCCGGCAACTAAAAACGGTAAAGCCAGAACCGCCGATAGAATCAATTGCCTGCACATCATTTTGCACCTTCTTTTCTTCGCTGAGTTATCATTTCTTGCTACGCGGCCTCAACCGTGTGCCATTTCCATCGCCAGTGCCTTGCCCAGTTCCCGGGGCAGGCACACATCCAGACTTGCCAGGTAGCCCTGCACCGCCAAACTGATTTTCGCGTGAACGTGCTCTTTCGTCCGGCCTGAGGCAGAGCACCCGGGCAGGGAGGGGCAACAGGCTCGGAATGATCCGTCAGATTGCTGTTTGATTTTGATGATCAGCTTCATGGGGTGCTTCCTTTCAATGCCGTTTGATGGCTGCCGCCGGGAATAAAAAAAGCCGACGCGGTTCGACACCCAAAAAAGGTGTTGAACCGCGTCGGCTTACTCGTCTAACGGGCCTGCCCCAACGGGCCTGCCCTTCATCTAGTCATCCGATTCAATTTGGAAGCCCGTGCCTTCGCATGGACTCCACTGACACGCATTGTACGGATGCGCAGCCCGCAAGCAAGGTAATTCCAAAAATTCTTTCTGGAAATCTCGCATCGCTAATGGTATGGTATCCCCTAAACTTACTGTGTGGTGGCCTCCATGTTCCCCCACTGCCGAAACATCGCGATCATTGCCCACCGCAAATTCCTGGGCCGCGAATCGTGGCCATTTGGAGATGGTTATGAAGACACAAGGCGAAATTGAAGCGGCTGTCTGCGAAGGGATCAACCGCTTTGAACGGGAATATATGGGCCGCGGCCCCAAGGATATCCGCACCCATCTGATTGATGATCTCCTGGTGGTTCGCCTCCGCGGCGTCCTGACGGCGGCGGAGCAGCAACTGGTCAAAACGCTCCCGGCCGAGAAGGGCCGGGGACTGCTCAAAGAGGTGCGGACGCAGTTGATGGAAACGGCCAGGCCGGCCTTGGAGGAAATGGTTCAGGGCATCACGGAGGTCAAGGTAATCAGTCTTCACCATGACATCAGCACCGCAACCGGAGAGGAGATCGTGATCTTCACCCTGGCCTCGTCGCCCGTCTCTCGCGAGGCAAAGAGAGGGTGAAAATTGCAGATTGCAAATTGCAGATTGAGAAGCAAAGAGGCAGGGAAAGTCTGCTCTTGGCTGTTTCTTCGCCGTTCAATAGGCAATATGCAATGTGCAATCTGCAATTCCTTCTGGCCTCTCTCGCGATGGTCTTGGCGACGGGTTGCGGCGGGCCGGAACTTATGCCCACGCCGAACCTCTACTCCCACACCCCCGACAACCCCTTTGCCGACGTGCCGCCTGCTCTTCGCGGCAGCAGGGTCGATGTTGTTTATGCGACCGACCGCCAGCCCCAAGGCGATCCGTCGAACGAGCCTCGATACGGGTCCGGGCGGTCGAAGTCGCTCGCCTTTGGCCTGACCACCGTGAGCATCGGCAACGGCGTGTCGTGGGACGATCTGGTGGCCGCCAGCCGTTCCGCCAAGCGGCGCGTGAGTCTGCCGCTGAGCACGGTCGCAACGAATGAGGTTGGCAGGTTTCCGCCGGCACCGGCGAAGATGGTCGAGCATGATGGCCAAATGTCGGAGGCCCCGGAAAACGCCGCCGCCCGACTGACGGCCGAGGCTCTATTCCGGAAGTTCATCGCGGCGCGTCTGGACTTCAGTCCCAAGAAAGAGGTCTACGTCTTCATTCACGGCGTCATGAGCGACTTCGAGTCGCCCACGTACGTGATGGCCGGGCTCTGGCACTTCATGGGCCGCCGCGGCCTGCCGGTGGTATACACCTGGCCGGCAGGCGGCGGGAGCGAACCCCTGCAAGGTTACAACTATGACCGTGAATCGAGCGAGTTCACCGTCTTCCACCTCAAGCAGTTCCTGCGCCTGGTCGCATCGTGCCCGGGCGTCCAGAAGGTTCACATTCTCGCCCACAGCACGGGGACCAACACCGCCCTGACGGCGCTGCGCGAACTGAACATCGAGATTCGCGCCTCGGGCGGAGACACCCGCAAGGCCCTGAAGCTTGGCTGCCTCGTGCTGGCGGCGGCGGACATGGACCTGGACGTCAGCACGCAACGAGTCGGGGCG
>Ga0181520_10011581_pt1 | contig 11549 bp, 8 predicted proteins | sample PEATcosm2014_Bin_29_FD_132451 | JGI IMG/M metagenome (GOLD analysis project Ga0181520, IMG submission 132451) | Peatland microbial communities from MTU Mesocosm Facility, Houghton, MI, USA - PEATcosm2014_Bin02_30_metaG | ecosystem: Environmental > Terrestrial > Soil > Wetlands > Peat | place...
AGAATGTTCGCGCGCAGACTCTCCATTGAGCGCATCGATTCGAACGGTCGCCGCCAGACGTGCCCCATCGGCTGGATCGACAACTTCGCCATGCGCAACTTTACCAACAGCCCAATCTTCGACGACACGCTGCCCATCGCCGATGGTCTGCTCGAAGCCGGAACGCGCGTGCCTCTGGAGCGTCTTCAGCCTGCCATGGAAGATTGGTTTCGCCGCAAAGGCTATCTCAAGCCCGGCGAGCGCCTGGAAGTGACCGAGATTGCTCCTCCACTTCCAAACGATCCTAGCAAGTGACTTTTATAGCGTAAGGTAAAAGCAGGAGATTGCGCGTCCGTATGCCGAGGCCGCTCCAGATCAAGTACTATGTCGAAGCGGACGCGGCGGCTCTGGCGCGACGCACGGCCCAGTATTTTGTTGAGATGGCCGGCGAAGCGGTCGAAGCCTTTGGCCGCGCGCGCATCGCCCTCAGCGGCGGTTCCACGCCGCAGGCCGCCTTTGAGCTGCTCGCCGACCCCAGCCAGCCCTGGCGCAGCCGTATGCCCTGGCCGCAGTTGGAACTCTACTGGGTGGACGAACGCGCCGTTCCGCCCGAGCACGCCGACAGCAACTACCGCATGACCCGCGAGGCCCTGCTCGATTGGGTTCCGGTGCGCGCCGAGCAGATTCACCGCATTCAGGGCGAACTGGAGCCGGAGATTGCCGCAGCCCGCTACGAATCGGAGCTGCGCAACAGTTTCCGCTTGAAGGACTCCCAGGCGCCGCGCTTTGACCTGGTGGCTCTGGGAATGGGCAACGACGGCCACACTGCCTCGCTCTTTCCCCACTCGGCGGCCATTCACGAGGTGCACCGGCTGGTCACAGCCAACCACGTGCCGCGGCACGACGCAGGGCGCATCACCCTCACCTGGCCGGTGATCAACCACGCCCGCCCGGTCTTTTTTGTGGTTGCAGGCGCCGCCAAAGCCTCCATTTTGAAGGAAGTGCTCACCGGGCCTCGCGATCCAGAACGGCTTCCCAGTCAACTCATTTGGCACGCTAGCGGTATACTGTCGTTACTACTAGATAAGGCCGCGGCGACGCTTCTACCAGTAACGGATGAGGAGGGCTGTGGAGTCTTGGAGAGAGATCGATGATTCTGGCGGGCGATGTAGGCGGCACTAAAGTTCACCTTGCGCTGTATGACTTCATCAACGGAAAACTTGAATACTCCCGCGACGAGCGGTATCCGGCCAAGGACTACCCTGGCCTGGAAGAGATTGTGCGCGAGTTTCTCGGCGCAGTCGAGGTAACCGCAGCCTGCTTCGGTGTGCCCGGCCCGGTGCGCGACGGCCGCCTTCGCCTGACCAATCTGCCCTGGACGCTGGATAGCCGCGAGCTCTCGGCCAACCTTGGCATCACCCATGTCTTCCTCATCAACGACCTGGAAGCCAACGGCTACGGCGTTGCCGAGCTGTCCAGCGAGCAGATATACACCCTCAGCGAAGGCGACGCCAGCCAGCTCGGCAACCGCGCCCTGATCTCCGCCGGAACCGGCCTGGGCGAAGGCCTGCTCATTTGGAACGGCCACAGCCACGTCCCCTATCCCTGCGAGGGCGGTCATACCGACTACGCGCCTCGCAACGAAGACGAGTTCGACCTGCTGCGCTTCCTCAAGCAGAAGTACAACGGGCGCATCAGTTACGAACGCGTCCTCAGCGGCATGGGTCTCACCAACGTCTACGAGTTCCTGCGCGAAGTGCGCGGCTTGGAAGAGCCGGCCTGGCTGGCCGAGCGCATGGCGGCTGAAGACCCCAACGCCGTAATTACCGAGCTGGCGCTGGCGGCCAAAAGCGAAATCTGCGAAAAAACGCTGGATATATTTGTCTCCGTTTACGGCGCCGAGGCCGGAAACCTGGCCCTCAAGCTGCTCTCCGTGGGCGGCGTCTACATCGGCGGAGGAATCGCCCCGCGCATCCTGGAAAAGCTCAAGGATGGCACCTTCTTGAAGGCCTTCACTGACAAGGGACGGCTGAGCCAGTTGCTCATCAATATGCCGGTGCGCATCATCCTCGAGAGCCGCGCCGCGCTGCTGGGCGCCGCCGCTTACGCCGAGGCCCGCGCCGCCGAGTTGAGCGGCACATCCCCCCGCGCCGCCTCCGTCAAGGTCTAACCAATTGTGGCGGGTTCCACCCACGCCGCGCTTTTGTTTTTCCAGTTTCGGGCCCCCCAACGACAGGTCTTCGTCGTTGGGGAGAACCCAGGGTGAAGAAACACGAAACCAACCCCGTAGCAATCCTGATAATGTCTGCTCGCGAGCGCAGCGAGCGGCGGCTGTATGCAATGCCCCCACCGCAGGTGCGCCGCGCCCGCGTGGGTGTACACTGCTTCTTCGCGCGGAAGTTGCCATCTTTCGCCGCGGAACAGGATAATATCATGCGCAAAATCGCCTTTGCTCTCGCCCTTGCCTTCGTTCTCGCCGCCATCGGCTCTGCCCAAACCGCGCCCGCCAAGCGGCCCATCACCTTCGACGACCTGATGAAGATGAAGCGCCTCGGCGCAACTGCCGTTTCGCCCGACGGCAAGTGGCTGGCTTACTCCGTCACCACCGTAAATCTCGACCAAAACACCAAAACAGCGGAGTGGTTCATTCAGCCCATCGCCCCGTCTTCGGGAAGCGCCAGCGAGCCAAAGCCGCTCACCGTCGCCCAGCCGGGAGACAGCGGTGTGCAGTTTGCCGCCGACGGGCGCTCCCTGCTCTTCCTCTCCGGTCGAGAGGGTGGCCAGCAAATCTGGACGGCGGCCTTCGATCCGGCGACCGGCGCAACCAGCAACGCGAAGAAGCTGACTTCGATTGCGACTGAGGCGGATAATGCCCTCTGGTCGCCGGATGGCAATTCCATTGTTTTTACCTCCGCTGTTTATCCTGACTGTCCAGCCATTACGACCGCCGACTTTGCCACGGGCGATAAATGCAACGCCGACCGCGATGCCGCCGCCGCATCCAGCAAAGTCAAGGCGCAAATCTTTACCCATCTGCTCTATCGCCACTGGGACCACTTCACCGGCGACAAGAGGTTCCACCTCTTTCTCCTTTTGGTTGGAAGTGGTGGAATACGCGACCTGACTCCCAACGATCCGCGTGACACGCCGCCCGATTATCCCTCGCTCGAGCAGGGCTGCGGCTGCGCCTTCTCACCCGATGGAAAGGAACTCGTCTTTACCGAGAACCTCGACCCGGAGCCGGCCACGAGCACCCACGCCGACATCTTTACCCTCGACCTGACCAACCCGGCGGCCAAGCCGGTGAAAATCTCGACCTCTCTCGGCGGCAACTTCAACCCCGCATACTCGCCCGACGGCAAATACATCGCTTGGCGCTCGCAGGCGCGCGCCGGCTATGAGAGCGACCAGTTCCGGCTGGCAGTGTATGACCAGGCGAAGAAGGCGACTCAGGACGTGTTGGAGGACTTCAGATTCAAGAATTGGGTCGAGGGCTTCACTTGGGGAGATGATTCCGGACAAATCTTCTTTACCTCAGGCGAGAAAGGCGAGACCCCGATCTACCAAGTAAATGTTACCGGAGACAGTTTGAGCCGCATGGGGAAGGCGGCTGGCGAATGGAGCAATGCGCGCTTGATTTTGATGGGAGGATGGCCGCATTTTCTCGGTACACTCGTCCGGGTTGACCATCCTGCCGAAGTCGTAATCGGCAATGCGCTTGAGATGGACGATGGTGCGAGAAAGTTCCAGAATAATCTGGATGGCACATCCAATGATGTTACTAATTCCACATACGAACCACGTCAAATCACCCATCTCAACGACGCTCTTCTCGCACAACTCGAGCTGCCAAAGCAGGAATCCTTCTGGTTCACCGCCGCCGACAAAACCAAAGTCCAAGGCTTCCTCATCCGACCGCCGAACTTCGATCCGGCAAAAAAATATCCCGTCAAATTCCTCATCCACGGCGGGCCGCAGGGCGCATGGGGCGACTCATGGAGCTATCGCTGGAACCCGGAGTTATTCGCCGCCAACGGCTATGTAGTGGTGATGATCAATCCGCGCGGCTCGACCGGCTACGGGCAGGCCTTCGTCGATGGCGTCAACGGCGACTGGGGCGGCAAGCCCTTCACCGATCTGATGACCGGCCTCGACTACGCCGAGCAGCACTTCTCTTTCATCGACAAATCGCGCGAGTGCGCCCTCGGCGCCAGCTACGGCGGCTACATGGCCGACTGGATTCTCGGCCACACCGACCGCTTCAAGTGCATCGTCACGCACGACGGAATGTTCAACCCCGAATCGGCCTGGGGAACGACCGAGGAGGAGTGGTTCAACGAGTGGGAGTTCAAGGGCAAGCCCTGGGATTACTACGGCAAGCCCGACGCGGAGAATCCATTCCGCAAATTCTCTCCCGCGCTTTCCGCCAAGAACTTCAAGACGCCGACGCTGGTGATTCACAACCAGCTCGACTATCGCCTCGATCTCTCCGAGGTTTCCAGCTCTTCGATACTTTGCAGAGATTGAAGGTGCCGTCGAAGATGCTCTACTTCCCCGACGAAGGCCACTGGGTGCTGAAGCCGCAGAACTCGCGCCTCTGGTACAAAACGGTGAACGACTGGGTAGACCAGTGGACGAAAGCCAGTGGTCAGTGAACAGTAACGACGCGCTACTTGTAAATCAGCGGAATGAAGTTCTGCTCCTGGATGGGCGGGCGCACGTACTTTGATTTTTCCAGCTTGGGCAGTTCCAGCGGCTCAGGCGTCAAATCGCGGTAGGCAAACTGTGAGAGCAGGTGGCTGATCACGTTCAGCCGCGCGCACTTCTTGTCCTCGGCGTTGACCACAAACCAGGGCGAGAGCTTGGTGTCGGTAACGGCGAACATCTCGTCTTTGGCGCGCGAATACTCGGCCCAATGCTTGCGCGATTCCAAATCCATGGGACTCAGCTTCCAGCGCTTCGTGGGGTTTCTCATGCGGTCCTGGAAGCTCCGCTCCTGCTCCTCGTCGCTCACTGAAAACCAGTACTTGATGAGGCGGATTCCGGAGCGCTGCAACATCCGCTCGAACTCCGGGCAGCTCTGCATGAACTCAAGATACTGCGCCTCTGTGCAGAAGCCCATCACGTGCTCCACGCCGGCGCGGTTATACCAACTGCGGTCAAAGAGCACCATTTCGCTGGCTGCTGGCAGATGAGCGACATAGCGCTGAAAGTACCACTGCGATTGCTCGCGCTCAGTGGGCGTGGTCAGCGCCGCCACGCGGCAGACGCGGGGATTGAGCGACTCGGTGATGCGCTTGATGGCGCCGCCCTTGCCGGCCGCGTCACGGCCCTCAAAGATCACGACCACGCGCAGCTTTTCCTGGCGTATCCACTCCTGCAGCTTGACGAGTTCGATTTGCAGGCGGCTGAGTTCCTTGTCGTAGTCGCAATCTTTTCCCAGGCGCAGCGTCTTTGACTCTTTTTTATCTGGCGCTGGAAGCATTGCGTCGGGGCTGATTGCGGCCTGAAGCGCCGCCGCCTGCACAATAATTTTCTCTTCCTTCTTGAGCTTGTCCTTCATCCGGCTTCCTCCCGCGCGACGCGCTGCCATTCATTCTATCGGCAGAAATCGCCGCCGCAATAATCCGCAGCCTCTGAACCTCTTGCAAAATTATCTTCCAGCCAGTGCAAGACTAAGAAACCGGCGCGATGATTCGAACGCCCCTACGGGGCTTTGGCTTGTACTGGCGACATGACCCAGGATTCCGCTTCGCTCCATCCTGGGCTATTATCGATGGCCCCTACGGGGCCGAAGAACCGCCTCGTAGTAGAGTTTCGCAAGAGCCTCTTCTCATGCGGGAGTTCCTGGCTCCGGCAGCCGCTTTATGCCAGCTCTTCATCCGCGCAGACGGCGACCTTGCCGCACTTGCCCGAGGACATCAGCGCGTAGGCCTCGCCGGCGCGCTCCAGCGGGAATCTGTGGGTAATAATCTCCGCCGGATGCAGATTCCAGCGGACCAGCCGCTCCACCAGCTCTTCCATCAGCCAGGTCGATGTGACCCATGAGCCATAGAGCGTCTTCTGGTCATGAATCATGTCAGGCGAGGGATTGATCTCGACCGAGCCGCCTTCGCCCAGGAAGACGATCTTGCCCCACTTGCGCGTGGCGCGAATGGCCGTGGCCCGCGCCGCGTGGTTCGCCGAGCAATCCACCGCGCGCTCCACGCCCATGCCGCCGGTGAGCTGCTTCACCTGAGCCACATTCTCCGGTCCTGAAGCCAGCACCGCGTCGCAGAGGCCGAGATCGAGGGCGATCTTCATGCGCTCGGCAACCACATCAATGCCGATGATCTTGTTGGCGCCAAGCTTGCGGCAGAGTGCGCCCGTGGCCAGGCCAACCGGTCCCAGTCCGGTAATGAGCACGGCGTGATTGCCGTCGATGCCGATCTTTCCCAGCCCCTCGTAGACGGTGCCGAAGCCGCAGGCCACCTGCGCGCCGTCGGCATAGGAGAGTTCATCGGGGAGCGCGATCAGATCCTTCTCCTCAGCGATCATGTACTCGGCCATGCCACCATCGCGCTGCCAGCCGTAGGCGCGGCGATACTTCTCGCTGGTACACGAGATCATGTAGCCGCGGCGGCAATCGTTGCAGACTCCGCAGCCGGAGATATGGTAGACGATCACCCGGTCGCCCGTCTTGAAGCGCCGGCAGCCCGCGCCTTCCGCCACAATCTGGCCGCACGGCTCGTGGCCGGCGATCACGCCCTGGTAGCCTTCCGGCCCTTTGCCCAGATGCTCGTGGTAGATGCAGCGAATATCAGAACCGCAGATCGTCGAGGCCTTTACGCGCAGCAGAACCTCTCCGTGGCCCGGAGTGGGCACCGGCACCGTACGCATCTCGACAGTCGAGTTGCCGGGCAAAAACGCCGCGGTCATCGTCGTATTCATCTCTTTGTTCTCCCCTTGCTGATTTTCACTGGGCGCGGCAACTACGCCGGCGTAACCTCTCCGTTGACATCCCAAAGCGCTTCCCAGCTTTGCCCATCCTTCCACAGAAAGACCTGTCCCTTAATCAGGCGGCAGTTGCGGTCGAGCTTGGCAATCGCGCGCATCTCTTCATCGCTGAGCGGATCTTGGGCGGCAGCCAGCAGGTTTTCGCGGTAGTGGTTGATGGAGAAGGGAATCGGCGTCTGTCCGCGCTGAACGGCCCACTTGATGCAGACCGCCGCGGGATTGACGCCATGCCGCTGGGCAATCTCTGTAATAACCGGGTGTTCAGTGGGCGCGGTGTCTTCCGGTGTGCGGTCGCGTTCCGGACGTCCGGGCGAGCCGAGGGGGCAGTAACCGACGGGCTGAATGCCGTTGTCGACCACGTACTTGAACAGATCCGGCTGCTGAAAGTGCGGATGTAGCTCCATCTCGTTCACAGCGGGCTTGATGCGCGCATCTCGCAGCACCAGCTTCAGCTTGGGGATGGTCATATTCGAAGTGCCGATATGCCGCACCAGGCCCATGTCCACAAGCTCTTCCATCTTGCGCCATGTCTTCATATAGTTGGCGTGAATGTATGGCTTGGCGTCCGCGCTGCGCGAGGTCACGTCGCAGCCCGGCGCATGGAAGTTGGGAAAGGGCCAGTGGACAAGATACAGATCAAGGTAGTTGAGGCGCAGATCGGCAAGTGACTTGCGGCACGAGGCAATCACATCGTCTTCGCCGTGCTTGTCGTTCCACAGTTTGGATGTGACCCAAATCTGCTCGCGCTTGATTCCTCCGCGAAGAATCTCCTCGAACGAGGCGCCCACGGCTTCTTCATTGCCGTAGACCGATGCGCAATCGAAGTGCCTGTAACCCACGGCGGCCGCGCCTTTGACGGCCTCGGCCACCTGGCCTGGCGTCACGTGGTCGGAGCCGAATGTTCCCAACCCGATGGCCGGCATTGTGGCTCCGGTGTACAACTTTCTTTGTGGAATCGCGGCTGGATCAATGAACCCGGATTCCCTATCGTTTGCCTTGCCCATGCCAGCTCCTTCACACCTGAAACATCTATCAACCACAGCAATTTGTGAGTATAGGAGGCGAGCCGAAGCGTGTCAACCGCGACGGCCCACTCGCTGATGGCGCGAGATTTTAAGCAAAGCCAGCTAAAATGGTGATACGGACCTTTTGAAGCCGCGTCACCTGGGCGACGGCCAACACCGCCTTTTAGCCCCTGAGAATGGACATCCCGGATGAGCGCCTCAAACAACCTGCAGACCGTGGCGGAAGCCGAACACCACGACTGGAAACCAAAGGCGAATCCGTGGATGATCGCCGCGTCGGTGATGCTGGCCACCTTCATGGTGGTGCTCGACTCATCGGTGGCCAACGTAGCACTGCCGCATATCGCCGGCAATCTATCGGCCTCAACCGATGAATCGACATGGGTGCTGACCAGCTACCTGGTTGCCAACGCCATCATGCTGCCCGCCGCCGGATGGATTGCGCGTCGCATAGGGCGCAAGCGGCTGTTGTTGATCTCCATCCTGATTTTCACGGCGGCGTCGCTCTTGTGCGGTATGTCGTTGACCATGCCCATGCTGATTGTGGCCCGTGTTCTGCAAGGCGTGGGCGGCGGCGGAATGCAACCGCTGGCGCAATCCATCCTGCTGGAGAGCTTCCCACCACACAAGCACGGCACGGCGATGGCCGTCTATGGCGTCGGCGTTATCGTCGCCCCGGTGATCGGCCCAACTCTCGGTGGATGGATTACCGACAGCTACTCCTGGCGCTGGATCTTTTACATCAACCTTCCCATCGGCATTCTGGCGCTCTACATGGTCAGCCTCTTCGTGGAAGACCCGCCCTATCTACGCGACAAATTCAAAGGTGCCATTGACTATATCGGCTTCGGGCTGATGGCTCTCTGGTTGGGAACATTGCAGCTCGTGCTCGACAAAGGCCAGGAATCGGATTGGTTTGCTGCGCCATGGATCTGCTGGACGGCGGCCATCTCCATGCTGGCGCTCGTCTGCTTCATCGTGCGCGAGCTGGCCGATGACGAACCGATCGTGCAGTTGCGCATCTTCCTCAACCGCAACTTCGCCGTGGGTACGCTGATCACATGCATCTACGGCTTTGTTCTTTATGCCGCCACTGCCATGCTGCCGCTGTTTCTGCAAACCATGATGGGCTACTCTGCGCTGCAAAGCGGCCTCTCCGTGAGCCCGCGCGGCATCGGCGCCATGGCTTCGATGATCGCAGTGGGAGTCCTGGTTCGCTACGTCGATGGCCGCGTGCTGATGGCTCTTGGCTTTGCCCTGCTCGGCTACTCGACCTGGATGCTGGGCAACATCAGCCTGCAGATCGGGATGTCTTCTGTGGTCATACCCAACATCATGAACGGCTTCGCCATGGGCTTCATCTTCGTTCCGTTAACCACCATGACGCTGAGCCGGCTGCGCAAGCAGGAGATGGGCAATGCCACTGGAATCTACAATCTGATGCGCAATATCGGCGGCAGTATCGGCATCGCAAGCGTCATGTCCATGACGGTGCGCGACTCGCAGATTCATCAGACTACGCTGGCAGCAGACGCCGGGGCTCCTATGGCCAGCGGCTTTCTCCGCGGCTTGCAGGCTCACCTCTTCTCTCAGGGCGCTGACATGGTCACCGCGCAGCAAAAGGCCCTCGGCGCGCTCTACAGCAATGTGCTACAGCAGTCTTCCCTGCTGGCCTATGCCGATAACTTCCGCTCGATCGCGGTGCTCGCGCTGCTCTGCATTCCGCTGGTTCTGCTCTTCAAAACGGAAAAGAAGAGCGATTAACACAGAGCTGGAAGAAGTTGTCACAGTCTCACGCGTTCCCCAAAATCTCTGGCTGATGATCCTTGAAAGCCGGAAAGGGGACAAGCCAAGGCTCATCCCCCTCCGAACATGGTTATTCACAACAGCGAGCAATCCTATTGCGGCACGACCAAAAGCGTGATCGACTGCGCCGGGAAGGTGTAGTTGTTGATGGTGCTGGTGGTGCCTCCCGCGGTAGGCGGCGTGATGGTTACGGCCGTATGCTTCACAATAGCGGCCAGGTTGGCGTTGCTGTAAAGATACGGCTGTGCGGGGGTGGCTCCAGCTGCGAGGTTGGCCAGCGAGAGTGTGGTGGTCAGGTCGGTGTAGGTCTTGTTGATCACCACCACGGTTACAGCGTTGTCAGAGGTGCGCAGCGCACCGTAGACCGAAAGCTGGCCCTGATTGACGCTGGCTGAAGTCAGCGCCGTGTCGCCGAACATCGACTTGTTGCCGTCATCGTTGCGGTAGATGGCAAAGGACATCATGCCGGGGATCTGCTGCGAAGGATTCGTCGTCGGCCACATGGTGGCCATATCAAGTCCATATTCTCCGAAGATGCCCAGAATGTCAGCCTGCGCCAGCGCGCCGTTGATCGACTCCAACCCTCCCCAGTTGTATTCGTCGATGGAGAGCTTGGTGCCGGGATAGTCCCGCGCCACCCAGCCCTGCATCATCGGAATCAGTTGCGGAGACTGTGAAGGAACATCGCAGCTGGTGGTGTATTTGCTGTCCGTAGGGTAGTTCGGTTGCGGGTAATTGGTATCGATATAGGTCGGATCCCAGAAGGCGCGTGTTGAGTTGAGCCGCGCTTGCTGCTCCCCGGTGTCGCCCGCCGTGGTCAGCCCTACACTGTTGCCGTTATAGTTGGCCGCAAGATAGGTGTGCAGGTCCACATAATCCAGCAAGCGGGGAACGCCGTAAGTGGCCGCAGCCGCCTTGAACTGCTGGAGATAGTATTCGATGAACGGAATGCCATTGTGGGCTTGACGATCAACAGGATTGCTCCAGGGCGCAAAACATGGGCCCGTCTTCCATCCCGACTCGACATCCGTTTTGGAATAGAAGTAGTCCCACCAGTAATCCATCACTGGGCCGCTGACTTCCGCAGTCGGGTCAGCTGTCTTGATGGCTAGCGCGGTGCCGATGCCGCCTTTGGTTACTTCGTCATAAGTGAAGGGCGACGGATGCACGTCGGCGTCATTGGAATCCCACCAACTGGGCTCGTTATCCAAGTCGTAGATGGAGACGCCCTTCCCTGCACCGGTAGCCGGATTGCCTGGGCCAAACTTGTTGACCAGATAATTTGCCCAACCGCCCGCCCAGGTATTATTCGCCCAGGTGGCATTGACTGCTGAGGCAGCAGGCGGAGCCGGCGGAGGCGCGGCAACGCTGGTGACGGTTGGATCGGCGGGGATTTCGCTCCCACCGGTGGATGTGCAACCTCCAACCCCATTGGGATAAATGCCGGAACCGCAACCGCTTGTACCGCCGGAAAAGGCCGCTTTGCTATTGACGGCAAGCTGATCGGGGTAGGTGGACGACGGGAAGCTGCATGAGGTACTGTCTTTTGACACCCAGCCAAGCACGGGCACAGTGCCCAACGACTTGATTCTGTTGGTGGCATTGCTCTGGACAAATTCGTCGAAGGCCGTGACTCCGCTGGCCGCGGCCCAGCCGTCCCCTCCGGTTCCGGGCCCATTTTCAAAGTAGTAGTCGTCGATGGCGTTGGTGACATCCAGTTGGTAGTTGTAGCGCTCGGTGGAG
>Ga0181520_10011582_pt1 | contig 11549 bp, 10 predicted proteins | sample PEATcosm2014_Bin_29_FD_132451 | JGI IMG/M metagenome (GOLD analysis project Ga0181520, IMG submission 132451) | Peatland microbial communities from MTU Mesocosm Facility, Houghton, MI, USA - PEATcosm2014_Bin02_30_metaG | ecosystem: Environmental > Terrestrial > Soil > Wetlands > Peat | place...
ATGCCCTAAACTCCGCGCCCAGTGCGGGCTTTCAGCGGCGAATTGGGTCTGCTATCGAATGCGCTGCGTCCGGGAGTTGCAACAGATTTGGATTGGTCCCGCAATGCCGGCTGATGTTCAGTGAACGGTTCCGGGCGGATCGCCGGGGATGGTAAAGGCAGGGAATAGGGAATAGGGAGTAGGAGAGCTGGTCCTCGTTCGGCTCGGATTGTGCGAAAGGCAAGGACGGAAGCAAATGCAGGTCCTTCGGCTCGTCCCGGTGCGCCGGGACTCGCTCAGGATGACATCCGACTTTGATTGCTCAGGATGACAACCGATATTCGTTGCTCACGATGACAAACGATGTTAGCTGCTCAGGATGGCAGAGGTTGGTTGGGGTTCGTGCGATCCCACCCAAGCAAAGCTTGGATGGGGCACCCCAGATCGTGGTTGGGTGAGGTTCGAGAGAGACAAAAGCAAAAGCAACCGAAGGTCCCCATTCGACTTCGATTGCTTCGCAATCTTCGCTCAGGGCAGGCTTTCGGCTCGTCCCGGTGCGCCGGGGCTCGCTCTGGATGACAGCCGATATTCGTTGCTCAGGGTGACAGAGGTTGGTTGGGGTTCGTGCGGTCCCACTCATTCGGTCGCCGCGGCGACCGAATGAGTGGGGCACGGGGCATCCCTGAGGGGCTTAAGTTCCAAACGTTTCATGGCGACTTTCGGCGCTGCTGAAGCCGCGCCCTGATACTAAGCAATGCGCCAAAGGGTTTTTCCGCAGTCCGTGGAGCCGAGCCGTGATACAAGGCGAAGGGGCCTGGCCGCAATGGTTCTTGCGCCCGCTGGAGCGGGCTGGCACACGCTACCGCTGCGTTACCCCAGTCTTACGACTGGGGCTAACGTATTGCGCCCGCGTTGCGGGCTCGGACAGGACGACAAATCAAATTCAATTACTCAGCTGACTGATGTATGTCGTTCCAGCCTAGACCCGCCAAAGGTCGGGGCGCCAGTCTTTGATGCGCTCCTTGATTTGCTTGCGGGTGAGGTTGTGTTCGAGGGCCTGCTTGGCGAGCTCGACTACTTCGTCGTCGGCGGCGAAACGCAAACCGATGAGCTGATCTTCGCTGAGGCGGTAGATCTGGGTGTGCCACTCAGAGGGAGCCAGGGCCTGGAGGCGCATCCGCTCTTCAAGCCGGATGACGCGGTCCTGTACCTTCACGGGATACATGCGCATCTTGAGCACCGCGAGAATCGCGGCCACCGACAGCACCACGAACCATGCCGAGTAGAAGCAGGGGTGCTTGACTACGTAGACGATGGAAATGATCAGGTTGGCGAGGAGAACGAATAACAGAACGAAATGGTACGGCGGGTCAAGCCGTCCGTGATTTTTGAGATTTTGCGGCTGAGACTTACTCATTCGTGACTCCGATTCCTTGCGGGCTGGGATTGGATTCTCCGGCCGACTGCGTGTCCGCGGAACCTCCGGGATTGGCGCTCGGACCTGATGCTGCGGTCAAGGCGCCATCCGTGGTGGTCCCAGCGCTCGCGGAATTCTGCGCGGGCGCAGAGGGCGATGTCAACGATGATAAATTGCCGGGGCCCAGGATCTCGGGGTGCTTGGGGATGAGACGATAGCGACCGCGCACCAGGTAGTCCACAAACAAGCCGCCGGCAAGATACGGATTCATGATGGCAATGGGAATGGCATAGACGGTGGTGGCCAGGGATTCGTCGATTCCCTTCGCGGAGCGGCTCCCGTGCCGGTAGCCGGGAATCTGGGGAATTTCGAAGACCGTCAACTGGGCCTCAGGATGTTTGCGCGCGTACCGCTCCAGCCTGTACGTGGTTTGCTTGGGCGTGGTCATGCCGGCATCGGGGAAGATGCTGCGCCGGAAGGTGTGAGGAAAGTAGTGATTGAGGACCACGCGCGAGAAGTCCGCGCAGTTGCTGAACAGGAGGTCGAAACTGGTGCGGTTGGGGCCGGCGTTCAACTGCTGGATGAGGGCGTCGTCCTGCTGGGGAGTGGTCTGAAAGCGGAAGGCGTAGATGCGGCGCTCGTAGGCCGCGCCGACCAACTGGGTCCAGCCGCCCTGCACAAAGTTGCCCGGGCTGAGATTCTGGCCCAGGCTCTCAAGGTGGGTTTCGCGATAGCGATTGCGCAGCCGCGCGACCGTGTCGCGATCCACATGCGCGGGCACGTCGGCGGGATTCTCGACCGCGTAGAGATAAGGAAGGAGCGGAATTGCCACCCAGTCGTATCCGTCGATTCCCTGGTAGCGGGCGATGACGACGCCCATCTCACCGGGCTGGCAACGGCGCAGCGTGACAGGGGTTTGGGCGCAGATGCGCTCGAAATAAATGGCGTTGTGGCCGGTGGGGTTGAGGACGCCGAAAATGCCGTACGGCTCCTCCATCAACAAGGCTGCCTGCGCATGGCCGCGCGGACAGCAGAAAACTCCTAAGATGATGAAAACAAATGTGAAGATGCGAAATGGCCGCATCGAGAGCATCCGTCATCCTCCGGGTTAAGATGGCCTGTTCTCTCCCCTTAAGTATGCACCGCTTTCGATAAAGGAACGATGAAAAGTCGGGTCAGCGTCACATGGGGCGCAATTCCATGGGAGGCTTGGCAAGCAACCGCGCGTGGGGTGCAAAAATTACGCGGGCAGACTGCTCCAGCTGTTATTTGAGACACATTTTCGGGCACAAGGTTGCGTCTTTAATCGGGCGCGGCCGCCTGAAAATGAGGGTGGTTGTGGAAATTGGTGGGCTTCGAGTGTGAGCAGACCTTAGAGCTTGGCGGGTACGACGATCGTGGTTTCCTGGATTTCGATGAGGCCGGAACCAGTCCGCTTCTCGAGCTCGGGCAGAACCAGGTCGACTTTTTCGCGCGACTCAATGAACTCGATTTTGATGGGGAGATGGTCGGAGATTTCGAGGATGTGCGCGGAGTGGAGGCGGTGCCTGGAGCCGAATCCGGCGACGCCCTTGACCACCGTGGCGCCGGCGATGCCGCTGTGGAACAGGTAGTCGAGAATGCTGGAGTAGACGGGAACTCCGTGGTGTTTGGCTCCATCGCTCAAGTAGAGCGTGACTTTAACGGCTTTTCCCGAGGTCAGCATAGATGCCTTTCTGCGTGGGCTCGTCGAGCTGTTCGCGGTCCGGGTTCGCACTGGCTGCCGGACACCGAAGGATTGAAACACCTTTGCAGGGAAGTTGCAAGGAGCAGGGAACAAGGGAGCGAGGGAACAAGGGAACAAGGGAACGAGGGAACGAGAAGCCGGACTGGCAGCGTCGCTTTGACTGGCTCCGCTAACGCCGCTAGCTCCGCTTGCCCTCTACAGCATGTCGGCGAGTGCGGTGCCGCACCAGGTGGCCGCAAGTCCCAGAACCAGGCTGCCCACGGCATAAATCGACGCCAACGCAAAAGCTCCCGATCGCATGGTGGAAAGGGTCTCCCACTCGTAGGTGGAGAAGGTGCTGTAGGCGCCGATGAAGCCGATGGGCACCAGGAACCGCCACGCGGGACTGAGATCGGCGCGCTTGCCGAAGTAGGTGAGCGTGAAGCCGATGATGATGCAGGCAGTGAGATTGATGACCATGGTGCCATAAGGGAACCTGGATCCCATGCGGCCGGAGATGGTGGAACCGACCCAGTAGCGAAGGATGGAACCGGCCGCACCGCCCGCGGCAATGAGAAGGTATTTCTGCAACGTCATTCTCCTCTCAGGCAAAATGAAACCGAAGGGCGCATTGCCGGCAGTGCCAGCACTGCGCGCAAACGCACCAGACATTTTGTGCGAGCCTTGCAGCCGGCACAACGCACAGGATTCTTGAGGGATCGCGCCGCGACAAGACTCCGCAACAGGGTTCCCCGTCAGGAGTCATCATCTGTCCGGCCTATAGGAGAGGACAGCGGTTAAGGGTGAACTCCTTCACCACTGTTTTTATTACAGCGCGAATGCGTATGCGTGTCAACGGAATGATTTGGCGGGAGATCGAGCCGAGCAAATCCGGGAGATCGGAACGCGAGCGCGGATTCAGGCAACGCCCTTCTGGCGGAACCAGAGAGAACCCCACGGAGTGCCGGGCAGTTTCACGTCGGCTTTGCCGGAGTAGTCTCCCGGGAGCGGAGTGCGCGTGAGTTCGAGGGTGTGGATGTATTCGGCGGTGTAGGTTTTTCCTTCAGGCAGAGTGAAGGTTCCTTCCGCGGGCTGGTGCTCGTCGAAATAGTAGAAGATCACGGAGTCGTTGGCGCGACGCGCGGCCATGGGGTCGTCGTTGAAGTTGGTAAATCCGATGGGCCCCGGACCAAGCGCGATAGCTTCTTCGAGGAGTTTGCGGAGAAAGGCGATTTTTGCGGGACTGGCGCCGTGCAGCACGCCGCCGTGCGACCACCAGAGGGTGTCATTGGGATCGAGATAGGTTTCTCCGTGGCCGCAGTAACAGCCCTGCGCGGCCGCCTGCCAGAAACGGCGGGTCATGGCGTCGGCGGAGATGTTGCCCCAGCGCGAGGCGATGTTGCCCTCGTAGCGGCACTCGTCGAAGACCACAGGCTTGCCCCAGTCGCTGCGCCACTGCGCGCCCAACTGCAAACGCGAATCCTGAACGCCGGCATGCGTGCACCAGCCGCGGCCGTACTCATACTGATAGCGGCTGTAGTGGATGGAACGCAGGTGGTCGAAGGCGTCGTACTCGCCGAGGATGCGCGCGTAGCGATCCCAATCGGCCGCGGTCTTCGAGCGGAGCAGATCGAACTCGTTGGCCAGGGACCACCACACATTGCGATAGGCGCTGAAACGCGCAATCACATAGCGGAGGTAGCGGTCGTCGACTTCAGCAGGCATGGACTGATAGCCCCACTTGTCGTAGGGATGGAAGAGGATGAGATCGGCCTCGACGCCGATGCGGCGCAGTTCCAGGATGAGGCGGTCGAAATGCTGGAAGTAGGCGGCGGTGAAGGTGGAGTAGTCGTTGACCTCACCGTTGCGCGGGAACGGGTAGAGTGGCGGTTCCTTGCGATTGTGCTGGTACCACTTGGGGAACAGGCACATGCGGAGCTTGTTGAGGGGCGAAGCCGAAAGCGTCTCGATGGTTTGGCGCTGGGTGGCTTCAGGCTGGAAAGCCCATGCATAACAAGTGGTCCCGCACTCCACGTAGGCTGTGCCATCGGCATAGGCGAAGTGATAGCCGTCGCGCACGGAGACGGGACCGCGATTGCCGCCTTGCGGCGCGACGCACGCGAAGACGCCGGATTGCGCGTGAAGCGACGGTGCGTTGCTGGTGGTCGTCCAGGACCATTCGCCCAGTGCGTCGGGCATGAAGCGAACTTTGTAGGTGCCGCCGCCGTAGTAGAAGCCTTCGACGGTGAGGGTGCGGTTCATTTGGCGGAAGGTGGCCGTGAGCGAAACGTCGAGGAATGGATTGCCGGCGGAGGGCCCGGCGAACGAGAACTCAAGAAAATCCCAGCGGGCAACGGAACTGTTTGAGTGCGGCGCCGGAGCAGATTGAGCGAGCGCAGGAGCAGACGCTGCGGCCACTGCATAGGAGGAGAGCTTTAAGAGATCGCGACGGTTCATACCAATCTTCTCCGGGAGCGAGAACCCGCACTGCTGCGAAGGCTGAAGGACACGGTGATGCAGGAGGAGGTGAAAGCAGCGTCAGGGCTTTCCGGGTTTCCGCGTTTTTTCAGAGCGGGACTCGGTAAGCGCGACGCGCGAAGAATGCGCAGCGCCAGCCACGGCCAACAGGAAACTCTGCATTTGCGGTGTGAACTCGCGGCGCTCGGCCTCCTTCTGGATGAAACAGTAGGCCCAATAGAACAGGGAGCCAAGGAAGCTGACGACCACGAACTCGTTCAAGCGAACGTACTGCACATCCGTAGTCTGGTGCGCCTGCAGAATGGAAACGGCGATACTGACCAGCGAATAAAAACCGAGCCCGGTGGCAACCTGGAGTTCGCGATCGCGCCAGCCGATGGAAAGCAACTGGCTGGCGCCCGCCAGCAGGAGGAAGAATACGATGCGGAGGATAGAAACCGTGTGCTGCAACTGCGTGAGCATGAGCCACTGTTTTGAAGTGACATGGGCGAGGCCGGCAAAGCCCGCGAATGGCCAAATGAGGGCAGCTGTCAGCAAGAGCAAAACGCCGACCACGGCCAGAGCTGAGCGCGGCAGCGAAGAACGGATGGGACGCAGCACGGACCAGACCAATTCAACCAAAACGCAGAGTAGCAACGCGGAATCGAGGAGAGTTTCAGCGATGTAAACGTGGAAGAAGCTGGCGGCATAGAAGCGGCTGATGAGGTATGCCACGATATTGCTGCAAACATCCCATGCGCAGTAGGCACAAAAGACGGGCAAGGTGCGCCAGACGCGCCTATAGAGGAGCAACCCGACAAGGGCCGCCTCGACCGCGATGTAGGCAAACCAAAGTGCGATGTCCAGGTTCACAGTCCGCGTCCCGTCCCATCGTAAACGCGCAGCAATTCGAGTTTAGCAGTGAATCGGCGCAGCGATGCGAATTGTTTGGTTGCAACAGTGCCCTTAAATACAAACGCTGCCCGATGCGGGCAGCGTTTGTGAAACCGGGAAAGCCAGCCTCAAAACTACGAGATGCTGGGAGGTGGCAGCGGCATGGGGCCAGCCGGGATGAAGCTCGGAGGCGGGAGCGGCATGGGGCCGGCAGGAATGAAGTTCTCGCTCGGTGGCGGCAGCGGCATGGGGCCAGCCGGGATGAAGCTCGGAGGCGGCAGCGGCATGGGTCCAGCAGGAATAAACGCCACCACGCTGGGCGGCGGCAGCGGCATAGGGCCGGCCGGGATGAAGCCTGGCGGCGGCAGCGGCATTGGTCCAGCGGGAATAAACGCCATCACGCTCGGCGGCGGCAGCGGCATGGGCCCTGCAGGGATTGCATTTGCTGTGCAAGCCGTAACTACAATTAGGGCAAGAACAACGATTTTTATGACATTCAACGTACCCGGACGCATAGGAAACTCTCCTGGCGGAGACAATCCGCTATACAACTTTGCAAGGAAAGAGTAACCCAATCGGGTTATGGAATCTACCACAAAAGTGTTATTAGAGGTTTTTTTCCACCTAAGTAATCGATTTAACCTAGCTTTAGTAACCAAAATAGATGTTACCTTGTGCAATTTCGCGCCTTATTCGCCTGACAAAGGAGGCTTAGCTGAGTAGTGCGGGGCGGTGTTCAGGTTGAGAGGGGTGGGCCGTTATCCAAAGGCAAAGGTGGCATTTACAGGCCAGACGGATCTGTCAATCCGGCTCGAAAGCAGGGATCTTCCATTTCGCCTGCGGGGGTTGCGATGTCAGCGCAGATCCCCAAGTCGCCATCGGGGGCGAAACGCACAAGGCCTTGTGCAACTGGAGATTTGGGCGATCCATGCGGGGTCGCGAGGCGGTTACCAGTCTGGAAACTTTAGTGCCCTGTGCCAAATGAACAAAACTCGCTACAGTGACTACTGAGTTCATTCCGATTGGGCCAAACCTTTATGACGCTACAAAAAGCAGAAGCGCGGCTTCCGTTCGGTGCGCAAGCAACGGCGAACGGCCGGCAAGAAGTACGTTGCGCGGTGCGATTTCCGCTCGCGCTGCCGGTGGTGCTATCAACTGCAGATGGCGAGATTCCAGCTCTGACGCGGAACATCTCCGCCAGTGGCGTGCTTTTCTCTCTGGACAGATCATTACCTGTCGGGAAAGACATCCGATTTTCGATGCGCATGCCCCATTCGATACTGGGCACTCCCCACGACGTTCTGGTCCACTGTACGGGGCGTGTGGTACGCTGCTCCTCAAGCCACAACGAGCATCTCGCAGCGGCTACAATCGATGAATATCGATTCGCGGAGCAGTGAGAGCCGGTTGGCATGGCAGTGGCCGAGTATGGAAATTCTGGACGAACATAACGAACTCGAGAGCACAGAGACCTCAGTAAAGCCCGGCACGATTCGCATGATTCTGGCGGATTCGCAGGCGATTTACCGTGTGGGTATACGGAAGGTATTCGCTCTAGAGGACGACATCCGCGTGGTGGCGCAGGCCGACTCGCTGGAGAACCTGCGTGCGGCCATCGAACGCTATCCTACCGACATTGTTCTTCTGGAAGGCAGCATGCTGGCCGGTACGGCCAATGCAATTCCCGAGTTGTTGCGGCTGGCACCGGATGTGAAGCTGATCGTGCAGGCCGTGGCCAGCGACGAAAACCACACCGTGGAGCTCTATCGTCGCGGGGTGCGGGGCATCGTTTCCCGCTCCATCTCGCCGGATCTGCTGGTGCGATGCGTTCGCCGCATTGCCGCGGGCGAGACGTGGATCGATAACCAGTCGGTGAATTGGGTGATCGATGCCTATCGTGCGCAGGCCGCAGCCCTGGTAAGCCCGCGCAACCAGCCTCGGCTTTCGCCCAAAGAGATGTCGATCATTACCTGCATCACCCAGGGCAAGCGCAACAAGGAGATCGCGTTCCAACTGGGAACGACGGAGCAGGTGATCAAGAATTACCTGCGCAAGATCTACGACAAGCTCGGGGTTTCAGACCGGCTGGAGCTGGCACTCTATTGCCTGCATAACAAGATCATCCAGTCGGACGCGGACGAAGTGACGGTGGCGCAAAAGGTGGTCGGGACCTAACGGGCTGGGCTTGTGATCAGGTAATAATCCTCGGGCGAGTGCGGGTCTGGAGACCCGCACGACAGCCGGTCTGGAGACCGGCGCTACATTCTGGAGACCGGCGCTACAGTTGCGAATTGGCGGCGTCTGCCGGGAACCCACAAATCTGCAAAATCATTCTTTCGGCGGTTCGCCGGCGCAGGATTGGCGCGCGAGCTCGAGCAGCCGGATCATTTCTGCCAAGTCGGCTCGGCGCATTGTCCCGAGAAGTTCAATGGGGCCGCTGCGGACGACCGGGTCCATGGTGCGCAGAAGTTCCAGGCCGGATTCGGTAATCTCGGTCAACACCACGCGGCGGTCGCGGCGGTCGCGGTGCTGCCGGACGAGCTTGAGCCGCTTGAGCCGCGCCAGAAGGCGCGTGATATCGGGCTCGGCGGCGATCATGCGATCGCCGATGGCCGCGCAGGGAAGTCCGCAGGGTTCGGCGCCGCGCAAGATCCGCAGAACGTTGTACTGGGTCGAAGTGAGGCCCCAGCCGCGAATCTTCTGCTGGAGGGCGCGGTGCAGGCAATCCGAAGTGCGAAGCAGGTTGAGAAGCGCCTCTTCTTCCACACTGGAGAAGGGAGGGGCCTGCTGAATTTCGAGCTTCAGGTTTGCCATCGGCGCTCTCCAGGAGTTGATGGCCGGCAGCCAGCAGCCAGTAGCTCCGATGCAAAAGCTACTGGCTACCGGCTACAAGCTACCGGCCGCGCTTGCGGAAAAGATCTAAAATCGCATTCCTTTACAAGGCCACTAATGAGACCGGCCCTACTGTTTAATCGCTTCGAGCTCGATATCCAGCGCGACGTCGTCGCCAACCATAGCGGCAGGAAACTTGGGGCCGATGCCGAACGCGGTGCGGTCGAGGGTGGTGGTGGCGGAAAAGCCTGTATGGACTTTGCCTTTGGGATCGGTCATCGAGCCGTTGGGGCCAACGACATCGAGCACCACGGGCTTGGTGACGCCGTGCAGAGTAAGGTTCCCGGTCACGCTAAGGTGATTGCCGTTCTTAGCCACGCTGGTGCTGGTAAATGTTGCCGTGGGCATGGTCGCGATGTCGAAAAAGTCAGGGCTTTTGAGGTGCGTGTTGCGCGCGTCCACGCCGGTATCGACAGTGTCGACGCCGATGGTGGCCGTTACGGTGGACTTGGTGACGTCGGCTTCGTTGTAGACGATGGTGGCTTTCACGTTTCCAAAGCGGCCGTGCACCTTGGACACGCTCATGTGGATGATGCTGAAGTCGACTTCGCTGTGGTTGGGATCGGAGACCCAGGTGGAGGTTTGCGCGAGGGCAAGGGGCGCCGCGAGGGCGAAGATGCCAGTGAGAATTGCCAGCCGTTTCATTTTGGGAAAGCTCCTTTTCAGTGCAGGGTTCGGAACCGTCGTGAGATGGGTGAGCGCTGCGGCGTGAGATTTGCATCTACGCCGGGCAAAGGCCCTTGAGTCAGGCTACAAATAAGATGCACGAGACGAGATGCTCGTTGCAACAATTATTTTGCGAATTTTTAGCCTCTTTCGTTCCACATGCGATGACTCGAGGTCGCGCACGAATCGTTCTAGAGCGACTCCAGAATAGGTGCAGCCGGTGTTTGTGATGCAATCATCCCCGGTCCCCAAAAGCGAGCGACCGGGGGCACCCCGAATGGGCAAGCAGTGATGGAACGGTCCTAGAAAGAATCCGGACGGGGACTTGTCGATGGTTGGCATGGGTGGGCTCCCACCCATCGAGCAAAAAACGCTCGATGGATGGGGCACAGTTTCACCTCTCACAGTTTCATCTCCCACGGTTTTATCTCCCACGGTTTCTTCTCCCACGGTTTCTTCTCCCACAGTTTTGTCTCTCGTGGGTCGGACGCTCCCGTGGGGGACTGATAAGTGAAACCTGTTCTGGTATGCTCGCGCCTATGTCGATTCTCGGCCACTTGCAACAGCTCACGCGGCCGCAGCGCCACGCTTTTGCGGCCGCGTTTCTGGGCTGGACGCTCGACAGCCTCGATTTCTTTCTGCTGGTTTTTTGTGTGAAGGCGATTGCCGGCGAGTTCCGGACGCAGCCCTCGGCGGTTTTGGGAGCGGTATTTCTGACGCAGGCGTTCCGGCCCGTGGGCGCTCTGTTTTTTGGTATGCTGGCGGACCGCTACGGCCGGCGGCCGGTGCTGATGTTCAACATCCTCAGCTTCTCAGTGATCGAATTGGCCTGCGCCTTTGCGCCTTCGCTGAACGTGCTTCTTGTGCTGCGCGCACTGTTCGGGATCGCGATGGGCGGTGAGTGGGGCGTGGGAGCGGCGCTGGTGTTTGAGACCTTGCCCAGGGAGGGACGCGGCACGTTCTCCGGCATTCTGCAGGAAGGGTACGCGGTGGGTTCGATTCTTGCCTCGGCAGCTTTCGGGCTGTTTTTTGCGGGCATGCACTGGCATGGGGCCATGCCGATCACGCATTGGGCGCTATCCATTGCATTGCCGGGGATCGGCTGGCGGGGGCTGTTCATCATGGGCGCAACGCCGGCACTGCTGGCGTTTTATGTGCAGGCGCGGGTTCCGGAGTCGCCGGTGTGGCTGGCGGCAGCCAGGAAGCGCAAGTCGCGCGCGGCTCTGCATGCCGGGCCTGCGTGGCCGCGGGAACTCGCGCATTTCCTGCCCACGTTTCTGTTTCTGATTGTTCTGATGACGGCCTTTCTGAGTTTTTCGCACGGCACGCAGGATGTGTATCCGACGTTTCTGGCCGTCACGATGAAGCTCTCGCCGGAGACGATCGGCCTGATCGGCGTGCTGTACGGATTGGGTTCGATTGCCGGCGGAATCGTTTTCGGTGCGCTGTCTGAAACGTGGGGCCGCAAACGCGCCATTATCACTGCGGCGCTGCTGGCTCTTCCGGTGATTCCGCTTTACGCCTACGGGCATACGGTCG
>Ga0181520_10011583_pt1 | contig 11549 bp, 12 predicted proteins | sample PEATcosm2014_Bin_29_FD_132451 | JGI IMG/M metagenome (GOLD analysis project Ga0181520, IMG submission 132451) | Peatland microbial communities from MTU Mesocosm Facility, Houghton, MI, USA - PEATcosm2014_Bin02_30_metaG | ecosystem: Environmental > Terrestrial > Soil > Wetlands > Peat | place...
GGCGACTGCGGAAAGAGTTCTTCCCGTTCCTGCGCGAATGTTGCGAATTTTACCGGCACATCCTGCATCGGCGCGAAGACGGCCTGTTCCACGTCGAACTTTCCCACTCGCCCGAGCAGGACTGGTTCAACGCCGACGGCAGCAGGCTGATCCTCTTCGGCCGCGATCCGGCCATCGACATTTCGATGCTGCGGTACCTCTTCGGAGCGACGGTCGAGGCTGCCGAAATCCTGGGTCTGCGCGACGAGTTCGTCGACGGTTGCCGAGTCGTGCGCGACCACCTGCCGCCGCTGCCGACCTACGAGCTTGGGCCTGACCTGAAGATCACGGCCCCCTACCCGTTCGGACTCGCCTACGATGCGCCGGCTTGGTGCAAGGGCAAGTTCCTGATCGACCAAGCCGTGGGGTTCTTCGAGAAGGGTGACGCGCCCGGCTGGGTGCCCTGCTCCCACCGCCATCCCAGCCGCCTGACGCCGATCTTCCCGTGCGAGGACATCGGCCTGCACTCGGACGCCCAAACGCTGGCGATGGGACGGCGGTCGTTCGAGGAGTTCCGCGGTTACGGCAACAGCAATTACACGGGTTGGTCGCTGGCCTTCCAGGCGTGCATCGCCGCCCGCCTGGGGCTGGGCGACGACACGCACAAGATTCTGACGCGGCTGCTCGACTCGTACGGTTTCGCCGGCGGACTGCTCAGCCACGACAGCATTCGCGGCGAGTACGGCCACCGCAACAACGTCGGCGGGGTGTTCCAGACCGAGGCGATGTTCGGCGCGGCGGCGGCGGTGAACGAGATGCTCCTCCAGCACACCGGCGGCGTCACACGGCTGTTCCCCGCGGCGATCGCCGGGCAGTGGGCCGAGTTCCACAACCTTCGCGCGCCGGGCGGCATCCTTGTCAGCGGCAAATGGGACGGCCGGCAAACCGTCGAGGCCAGCCTGCGAACCGAGCACGACGTCGAGGTGCGCCTAGCCAACCCATGGCCGGGGCAGACCATCCTGCTGCGATCCGGCCGGACGAGGCCGATGAGGCTCGGCGGCGAAGTGCTGACCTGGCCGGCGTCGGCAGGCGCGGAATATAGTCTGCGGGCGAAGGTTTCGGTATGATGGAGCCTATGGAAACAATCGCGGCAACCCCCAAACGCCATCGCCTCCGTCTGGCCATCGCGCTGGCATTGGCGCTGGGCGGGCTGGGAATCGGCGGATATTACTACAAGACATACGCCATCGATTCCAATTTCGCCGTCGTGATTCCAGGCAAGGTCTACCGCTCAGGCCAACCGCAGCCGGACCAGCTTAAAGGCTGGGTCGATGAGTACCATGTCCGCACGATCGTCAACCTGCGCGGAAACAACATGGAAGAATGCAAGAAGGAGGCCTCGCAGGCCGCGGAGATGAAAGTTGTTTATGTCCCCATCGCCTTGAGCGCCAAGCGCCCGGCCACGAAACCGGAGCTCGCCGAGTTGATCGCGGCCCTGGACAAACCCCAGCCCATCCTTCTGCACTGCCGGGCCGGAAATGACCGCAGCGGCCTGGCGTCCATGCTCGCCGTGCTGGCCCTGGGGCAAACCGACTACGCCGCCGCGCGAAAGCAACTCCGAACGCCCCTGTGGCGAGGCGCCAACGAAAAACACATCAGCGACACCATCGTGATGTACGAACAATACTGCGCGGACAAAAAGCTCGACCCCAACAATTGGCCGCAATTCAAGACCTGGGCCGCCGACGTTTACAACCCGCCCGTGAAGGAATCACAAGGCGCACAACCGGCGGAGTAAAAAGCGAAAGGCGAGGAGCGAAGGGCTGATGGGTGCCATGCCCAAGTCCGCGCGGGCATGTGAATGCCGGGCGATCATGCCCGCGCGGACTTGGGCATGGCACCCTGATCCGTCAGTTCAGCGACGATGGAACATCAGTAATTCTCCGGCAGTTCGACTTTCATGCCTTTGAAATCGTGGCAGATGAAAATGAGATAGTCGTAACCGAATTCGTCCTTGGATTTCACGACGGGCAGCTTTTCCCAACTCGCGAAGACGGCTTGCAGTTGGCTGGGCAGGTCTTTGTTTTCCTCGGGCTTGTCGGTGACGAAAATCGCGTCCTGGCCGACGAAGTCTCCGTAGGTCTGCTGGCCCGCGTCATGAGCCTCTTTTTCCCAAATGTCAAACTGATTCATGCGCCGCTCCAGCCGGCCCTTGCCCTTCTGTCCCGGCGGCCGCTTCTGATAAACGCAATACGTGCGCGGGTGGCCCTGAAGATAGAAGGCCAGGCACGAGGCGATCGGATACCTGTCCGAACAGATGAAATACGGTTTGCGCACTTGCGGCCGGATGAGGTCCACCTCGGCGGCCAGGTCCGCCCAGCCGCGGATTTTTTTCATCGGGTTCGCGGCGGCCCCGAGTTGGTGAGGATCGATTCCCAGGGCGCCGCCCAGTGAAATCGCGCACGAGCGCCACAGGGCCATGGGCGCCATCGGATAGTACACCAGGGACGAGCCGACGACCGCGACGATCACGGCGGCGACGACCAGCCGTCGGATGTGTTTGTTGAAGCGGGCCAGGTCGCGCAGGTAGTACGCGGCGAATGCGATCAGGCCGGTCAGGTAGGCCGCCAGCGCCCAGTTGGGCAGCACCTCGCTCAGAAGGCTCTTGAGCACGAACAGGGCGAACAGCGGAACCGAAAACCAGAACGAAAGCCCGTCGATCTTCCGCCTCCGGATCGCCGCGAGAATCAGGAACACCAGCAGCAGCGGGCTGACCGCGCCCAATTGCCCGCCGATGAACTCCATGCAACTCGTCACGGCGTGGACCATCAGCCGCCAGATGTATTGGCGCAGCAACTCACCGGACACCGTATTGACCCCGACGCCGACGACATGCCCCATGTTATGGCGGAAGTTCGCCCCACCGTGCTGCGCGTTCCAATAGAACACCGGCGACATGACGGCCACCGACAGCAACACCGCGACGTACGGCCAGGGCGTGCGGAGATGCCGCCGACCCTCCGGCCGCGTCAGTAGGTACAACAGCGTCGAAATAAAGAACATCGCCATCGTGTACTTGGAAAGGAACCCCAGGCCGACGGTCAGGCCGATCAGCAGCCAAGGCCAGCGGGCGGTTGTCGCCATGGCCTGATGCAGCGCGAGCAGCGATGCCAACCAGAAGAAGATCAGCGGCGGGTCCGTGTTCATACCGACCGAAAACAGCGCGTAGATCGGGACGATCTGGAACAACCCCGCCGCGATCGCGCCGGCCTTTTCGTCCGCCACGCGGGCGCCCAGGCGAAACAGCAGCAAGCTGCTGAAAAACCCCAGGACCACCGCCGGGCCGCGAACCGCCAGCGCCGTTTCGCCGAAGACCTGCCGGCCCAGCCAGATGAACGCGGCCACGCCGGGGCCCTTGGTGACGTAGCTCCAATCCATGTGACGCGACCAGTCCCAGTATTGGGCCTCGTCGCCGCTGAGGTCGAACGGCCCGGAAACCACGTAGTACAGGCGGAACAAACTCATCGCCGCCAGCGCGAGCATCAGCACGACGACGTGCGGCCGAGCGCCCCACCGCAAGATCCCCCTGGCCGCGACGGTCGTAAGGAGCAGGCTCAAGATCATGGCCGGGATCTGCTCAGCCAGCAGCCCCCAGGCGAGCGCCGCCAGGGCGACGCAGACCAGTCCCGCCACGGCCAAGCGGGCATAGGTCGGCGAGGGCGCAGCCTGGCCCAGGTCCCGCGAGGGATCGGAGTGGATCTGATTCAGGTCCGCATGGTCCATCAAAACTCCTAAGACACCCCCAAGAAGACTTGGGGGTGCCACCAGCCAACAAAAAAACCCACGAACCATGTTCGTGGGTTTTGTTATACCGGATTATCCTCTGGAATTCACGCTTGGCCCGCGCTGGACTTACGCGCCGGCCGCCTCGGGAGGGGTTTCTTCCGTCGGGGCTTGCTCGACCGTCTCGGTCGTGGCAGGCTGCTGGGCCTGGGCCTTCTCGGCTTGGGCCGCCACGCCGGCCTGGGCGGCCTGAGAGGCGGCGATTCGCTTGACCCGGTCGCGCCGGCGGCGTCCGCCCACGGCGGCGGTTTCACCGGCGGCCTTGGTCTCCTCGACCAATTGCAGCAGCGACTGCTTGCCCGCGTCGCCGATCCGCCGTTCGGCCAGGCGGATGATGCGGGTGTAACCGCCGTTGCGGGTCGCGTACCGCGGGGCGATTTCGGAGAAGAGCTTCTGCACCACGCTCTGGTCCTGAATCTCGCCCTCGTTGTTGGCGATGGCGCGGTCGTTGAGGGCCGCGATGACCTGCCTCCGGGCGTGCAGTGTGTTCTTCTTGGCGACCGTGATCAGCCGCTCGATGAACCCGCGAAGCTCCTTGGCCTTGACGTTCGTGGTGCGGATCGCACCATGCTCGATCAGCGAGGCGGCCATGTTCCGCCGCAGCGCCTTTCGGTGGCTGGTGCTGCGGCTGAGTTGTTTACCGACGTTCCTGTGACGCATACGACAACCTTTTTATCTGCGGCCGGCGGGCCCGTACGGGCTGTCCGCCGCCTGGTGTTAGTCCTTATCCGGCGATTCCTGGATCACGGGCTCCGACGCCGGCGCCCCCGAGGAGGGAACGTTCATTCCCAGCCCCATGCCGAGGTCCTGAAGCTTGCGCTTCACTTCGCGGAGCGAGGTCTTTCCGAAACTGCGAATCTTGAGCAGTTCGGATTCGGCCATGCCCGCCAATTGCCCCACGGTCTCGATCTTGGCGGCCTCGAGGCAATTGTTGGCTCGCACGCTGAGCTCCAGTTCATGCACCGACATGGCCAGCTTCTTCTGCAATTCGGTGTCCACGTCCTGCTGGGCCTCAGTGGCGGCCGATTCCACGATCTGCTCGCCCACCTCGAAGTACTGCACGAACGGGTTGAGGTGCTTTCGCAAAATCTTGGCCGCCTCAACCATCGCCATTTCCGGCGTGACCGTGCCGTTGGTCCAGATTTCCAGGACCAGACGGTCGTAGTTGGTCTTCTGGCCGACGCGGGTGTCCTCCGTCCGGTATCGCACTCGCGTTACCGGCGAGAAGGACGCGTCCAGGAGGATTTTCCCGAGTTCCTGATCCACCTCGGGGTCGATCAGTTCTTCGGCCGGGACAAACCCCCGGCCGGTCTGGACCACCAGGTCCATCTCGAACGCCACGTTGTCCGTCAGCGTCGCCAAGAGCAGGTCTTTGTTGACGACCTCGATCGCCGGATCGCTTTCGATCATGCCGGCCGTGATCGGGCCCTTGACTTCGCTCTGCACGCGAATGGTTCTGGAACCTTCCGCGTGCGACTTGACGATGAGGTTCTTGACGTTCAGGATAATGTCGGTCACGTCCTCGAGCACGCCCGGCAGAGGCATGAACTCATGCCCCGCCCCGGCGATCTTGACGCTCGTGACAGCCGCACCTTCCAGGGAACTCAGCAAAATGCGCCTCAGCGCATTGCCGACCGTGATGCCGAAACCGCGCTCGAAAGGTTCCACAGAGAACCTTCCGTACGTCGGCGTGCTTACTGCCTGATCACTAACCACACGCGTAGGCAATTCCAGGCCGCGCCACCGTATTCGCATTGACCTTGCCTCCGTCCTTTCGGACTGAAAAGGGTTCGGGATAAATTCGTTTAGCAACCGTTACCCGCGAGGGTTACTGGCTGCACATTTCCACAATGAGCTGCTCTTCCACCGGCATCATCACGTCTTCGCGGCTGGGCTGCGCCAGGATATCCGCTTCCAACTTGACCATGTCCAGCTTGAGCCAGTTCTGAACGTGCGGCTCGCCCAACTCTTCGATTCGTGAGCGGATGAGCTTCTTGGACTTCTCGGCATCTTTGACGGTGATTTTGTCACCCACGCGAACCGAGTAGCTGGGGATATTGACGCACCGGCCGTTCACGTGGATGTGACCGTGCACAATCGTCGTCCGGGCTGAAGCGCGGGACGGCGCAAAACCCAGCTTGTACAGCACGTTGTCCAGCCGCCGCTCCAGAAGGCTCAGCAGGGCGGCGCCCGTGTTTCCCTTCTGGTGCTCGGCCTGGTGGAAATACTTGATGAACTGCTTCTCATAAACGCCGTAATAGCGTTTGAGTTTCTGTTTTTCTCGCAGCCGGAGACCATATTCGCTGCCGCGGCCCTTGCGCCAGTTGTGCTGCCCTGGCGGGAAATTCCGCCATTGCCGCTCCATCGGGCACTTGGCCGTTTCGCAGCGCGCGCCTTTGAGCATGAGTTTCATGCCCTCCCGGCGGCAAAGCCTGCATTGCGGTCCTGTATACCTTCCCATAGGTTCACAAACTCCTAATCGTTAAGTCACCGTTCCGGGCTGTGTGTGCGATGCGGGAAAACATCGCGCTGTCAGCCTCTCAAAGCCCGCGGGCCACAAGCCCCAGGGCGCTGGCCGCAAATCAGACGCGGCGCTTTTTCCGGGGGCGGCACCCGTTGTGAGGAATCGGCGTGATATCCTCGATCGACACGATCTTCAGCCCCGCCGCCTGCAGGGCCGTGATGGCGCTCTCGCGCCCGCTGCCCGGGCCCTTGACCCGGACTTCCACTTCGTTCAGGCCCATCTTGCGGGCCTTGCTGGCCGCCTGCTCCGCCGCACGCTGCGCGGCGAACGGAGTGCTCTTGCGTGAGCCCTTGAACCCGCTGGTCCCGGCGGATTCCCGGACCAGCGTGTCGCCGTTGGTGTCGGTGACGGTGACCAGCGTGTTGTTGAACGTCGCCTTGACGTACACGATGCCTCGCGAAACGCTGCGGCGAATCTTCTTCTTGGCCGCGGGGGCCGCAGCGGGGGCGCCCGCTTCGGCGCCCTTCTCGGCGGAACCTTTCTCCGGCTTCTCGGCGGGAGTTTTTTCCGGCTTCTCGGCCTCGGGTTGTTTTCCTTGTTCTGCCATGTTTTACCGCATCTCCTTGACGGATTTCTTTCCGGCGACGGTCTTGCGCGGTCCCTTGCGGGTCCGGGCGTTGGTCTTGGTGCGCTGCCCGCGAACCGGCAGCCCTCGGCGATGGCGCATCCCGCGATAGCAACCGATGTCGCGAAGGCGGGCGATGTTCTGCGTCACCTGGCGCCGAAGCTGGCCTTCGATCACGTAGTCGGTGTCCAGCAGGATCGCGATCTTGGATAACTGGTCTTCGGTCAGGTCCTTGGCCCGCGTTTGCGGGTCGAAACCGACCTTCGCGCAAACGTCCTTGGCCACCTTGGGCCCGACACCGTAGATGTATTGCAACGAAATCAGGGTCGGTTTGTCGTTCGGAATGTCAATACCTGCCACACGAGGCATATCTTCTTACTCCTTGGCGGGGGGGCCTCTCAGCCCTGCCGCTGCTTGTGCTTGGGGTTCGTGCAAATCACCCGCACCACGCCCTTGCGGCGGACGACCTTGCAATTTTCGCACATCCTTTTCACGGAACTTCGAACTTTCATCGCTTCACTCCGCATGTAGCATGGCCATCTTGGCCATAAGTCCCACGGGCATCTTGCCCGTGGTGTGCTTTTTCTGTTTCTTATTTCGCACGACTATCACAACGCCGACGGCCAAGACACGGGCGAGACGCCCGTGATACTCATGGGCAAGATGCCCATGCTACGCTTTCACACATCGGGCGTCCATCATCCGGTCAGCACGGTCACGCCATGGGCGGTAATCGCCACCGTGTGCTCAAAATGGGCCGAAGGCTTCCCATCGCGAGTCACGACGGACCAGCCGTCGGGGGCGTACGCAACGCCCGAAGAACCCATGTTTACCATCGGCTCCACAGCCAGCACCAACCCTTCGGTCAGCATGATATCGCGAGCCTGCAACTCTCGCGAGACGAAGTTGGGCACCTTCGGCTCTTCGTGCATGTCCTGCCCGATACCGTGGCCGACAAACTCGCGCACGACCGAAAAACCTTCGCCTTCGACGTATTCCTGCATCACACGGGCGACCGTGGTCCATTTCTCGCCAGGCCGGCACATGCGAATCGCCAGGTCCAAGGCGTTTCGGGTCACGTCCACCAACTGGCGGACCCGCGGCTGCGCCTGACCGACGACAAAGGTCGTCGCCGCGTCGCCGCACCAGCCTTCCAACCTCGCGCCGAAATCGACGCTCACGATGTCGCCCTCGCGAATCGCCCGCTTCGAGGGAATCCCATGCACCACCACCTCGTTGAGGGAGGCACAGATGTTTCCCGGGAACGGCCCGGCATGACCGCGGCCCGGAACCCCCTTGAACAGGCAGGTCCCGCCAAGCTCGCGGCAAAGCCGGTCGGCTTCGGCATCCAATTCTTCTGTTGTCACGCCCGGAGCCACAATCTCTCCGAGGCGGTTGAGCACCGCGTTCACAATGCTTCCGGCCTTGCGCATCTTTTCTATCTGCTGCGGTGTCTTGAGCCTGATGGCCATCGGCAATCGATCCTCAAGCGGACGGCCGCAGGCTTTCCAAAGCCTGAATCGTGACCGCCGTCACGTCGTCCACATCCAGCGTGCCGTCTATTTCCACAACTTTAACGCCCGGACGGCTCCGGTAGTACGCAATCACCGGCTCCGTCTGACGGTAATAGGCCGCCAAGCGATTCCGAATCGTCGCTTCCTTATCGTCTTCTCGGAACAACAGCTTCACGTGGCAGTCGTCGCAAAGTTCTTCAATTTTGGGCGGCATGTTCGTCACGTGATAAATCTTGCCGCACGTGGTGCAACTTCGCCGGCCTGTAATTCGCTGGACCACCAGCTCGTCGTCGGCCGTCATCACCACCACGGCGTCCAGCGGTTTATTCGCCTTGGCCAACTGCTCGTCCAGCGCCGCCGCCTGCGAGACCGTCCGAGGAAACCCGTCCAGCAGCAGCCCGCCAACGGCGGAACTTGCCGCGATGGCCTTGGCCATGATCTGGACGACAGTCTCGTCCGGGACTAGCGCGCCGGCGTTCATGTACTCGGCCAGCTTCCGGCCCAGCAGCGATCCACTGGCCTTCTCCGCGCGGAAGATATCTCCGCTCGACAGATGCGCCATCTGGAACTTCTGGACCAGTCGGTTGGCCTGGGTGCCTTTTCCGGCGCCCGGTGGGCCCATCAGCACGATTCTCATTACGTGTAGGCTCCCTTGATGCGGGTGCTTCCACCCAGGAAACCGCCGTAGTTACGCATGACCAGGTTGGACTCGATGCGCTGCACCAGGTCCAGCGCTACCGACACCACGATCAACAATCCGGTGCCGCCCAAAAAGGCCGACACCTGGTAATCCACGTTGGGCAACTGCGAATGCACGACCTGCGGAATGACCGCGATGGTGGCCAGGAACGCCGCGCCGCAATACGTGATGCGTTCCATCACCTTCTCCAGGTAGTCCGCCGTGCGCTTGCCGGGGCGAAGACCCGGAACGAAATGGCCCATGTCGCGAAGCTGCTCGGCCATTTCCTTCGGGCGGAACTGAACGGTCGTCCAGAAGTAGGCGAAGAAGAAAATCAGGGCCACTTCCACAACCGAATACGTAAAGGCGCCCGACTGGAACGCGCCGTGCAGCGAGTTGATCCAGGAGGAGGACCACCGCTGCTGGACCCAGCCAAGGATCACGCCCGGAAAAATCATCAGCGAACTGGCGAAGATGATCGGCATGACGCCGCCGTGGTTGACTCGTAGTGGCAGATACTGCCGTTGACTGCTGCCCGCCATGCGCCGCCCACGATACTGCTTGGCCTGCTGGATCGGAATGCGCCTCTGGCCTTGCGTGATGAGGATCGCACCGGCCACCACGAAGACGAATCCCAGCGCCAGCACAATGACTTCCATCGGGCTGATGCCCATGCCCGAACCCTGGACCATGTAGGTGTGGACGCCGTCGGCCACTCTTCCCAGCGCCCAGGGAAGGCGGGCCACGATCCCGCCCATGATGATCAAGCTGATTCCGTTGCCGATGCCGTATTCGTCAATCTGCTCGCCCAGCCACATCATGAACATCGTTCCGGTGGTCAGGCCCAGGATCCCGACGAAATAAATCAACGTCGGATGGTCGGCCGCCACCCCGGTGTCATAAATCCATTCGGGGCGGCTCCGCATCACGTTCATCCAGAACGCCGCCTGGATAATACACAGGAACACCGTCGCGTAGCGGGTGTATTCCTGAATCTTCTTGTACCCGGCGGGGCCTTCCTTCTGGAGCTTCTGGAGCGAAGGAAGCACCGTCGCCAACAACTGGAAAATAATCGCCGCGGAAATATAGGGCATGATCCCCAGGCCGAACAGCGTGGACTGGGCGAGGTTGCCCCCCGTGAACATGCCGAACGCGGCGATGGCCTGGCCCAGGCCGCCCTGCTGCGATGGGTCCTCGGAGCTTCGGGTAATCACCGCCTGGTTCAGACCCGGCAGCGGCACGTGGTATCCGACGCGGTAGATGCACAGCAAGGCCACCGTGAAGGCCAGCTTCTTGAGCAACTCGGGAATGGAGAAGATGTTCTCCAGCACCTGGCGGATTCGTGAATCGCTGATCATGCCGTAATAGAACGCGCCGCCGATCAGCAGCGCCCCGACGATCTCCAGCGCGGGCATAATCAGCAGTGAGGCGTTGGCCAGACCGGACTCCCGCACGATCTGGAGAATCTCCCCGATGGCCATATAGACCAGCCACAGGGCCAGGAAACCCAGCACCGCACCGACCGCTATTCTGAATATCCGAAAAGCCATTGCGCCGTTCCTCTGCAACTACGAGGCTTGCTGGACAGTGCCGCCGGCCTTAGAAATTTTCTCCGCCGCCGAGGTGGAGAATTTCGTCGCCACAACCGTCAAATTCTTGCTCAATTCGCCGCCGCCCAGGATCTTCACGGGCTTGGCCACGTCGGGGATCAGGCGGGCCTTGGACAAGGCCGCCGCGTCCACCGTGCTGCCCGGCTCGAATTTTTCATTCAGGTCCGACACGTTCACGACCTGGTATTCCACGCGGAAGTTATAGTTGTTGAAGCCGCGCTTCGGGCTGCGGGCGATGATCGGGTTCGATCCGCCTTCATAACCGTATCGCGTGGTCTTTCCGGTGCGGGCGCCTCGGCCCTTGGTTCCGCGCCCGGACGTCTTGCCGTGGCCGCTGCCCGTGCCGCGCCCGATTCGCTTGCGGTTGGGGTACTTCCCCGCCGCTTGTAATATTTCATTCAGCCTCATGTAAGTGTCACTCCACGCAGCTCGGCGATCTTCTGGGCGGTGCGAAGCTTCAGCAGCGCGTCCAGGCCGGCCTTGAGCAGGTTCTTGGGCGAGGTCGATCCGTACGCCTTGGACAGCACGTCATGGATGCCCGCCAGTTCCAACAGGGGGCGAAGCTTCTTTCCCGCGATCACTCCGGTGCCTTCGGAGGCCGGGATGAGGGTCACGCGGCTGGCGCCGCAACGACCCTGCACGGTGTGCGGGATCGTGTTGCCCTTGAGCTTCACCTTGTAAAGACACTTCTTGGCGTCCGCGACACCCTTGGTCACGGCGTCCGGGACCTCGTTGGCCTTTCCGTAACCCAGGCCCACGGTCCCGCGACGGTCGCCCACGGCTACAAGCGCCGCGAAGCTGAACCGACGCCCGCCCTTGACCACCTTGGCGCAAC
>Ga0181520_10011584_pt1 | contig 11548 bp, 7 predicted proteins | sample PEATcosm2014_Bin_29_FD_132451 | JGI IMG/M metagenome (GOLD analysis project Ga0181520, IMG submission 132451) | Peatland microbial communities from MTU Mesocosm Facility, Houghton, MI, USA - PEATcosm2014_Bin02_30_metaG | ecosystem: Environmental > Terrestrial > Soil > Wetlands > Peat | place...
CCGGCGGAGACCGTAAACCACCCCCCGGTGCAGCTAAAAATGTAGTGTAGACCTTGGAGAGCGCTTTGCTGAAAATAAACTACTTACCCTCCGTCTCCGGCCCTAACTGCGAAAGTTGGGCTAGCCCTAGTCGATGCTTGCCCTAGGGAGAAGTCGCCGAAAGGCCGGGCAGGGTTCCTTCTCGTGCCGCTCCCACACGCGATATTCAACGGCATTAGGACCGGGACCGATCCTGATGAGGTTTATTTCCGGTAACGCGAGTCTGAAATCGATGGATACGGTGGAAAATGAGGAAATGAGGGCATCTGGAATTGACGTATTCACCTTACCTCTTCCAGGGGTTCTGTCTCCGCTTGACAGATAGGGAAAACTCCCACCGGCAAATGCTCAATAACTGTCACCTGTTGATGGATCGCCGAGGCATTTATGCCAACGACAACGCATAAAGCAAGGAGTCATCGTTAGGCATAATTTGGGGTGGGGAAACATGGCAAGAATGGATATTTTCCGGTGAGCCGATCCTGTAAAATCAATAGGTTAAGGCATGGCACCCAATTCTGCCAGACAACCCTATCCGGCTGGGCGCGAGCAGGAAACTCAGAACAGATCCGCTTGCAGGAGATAGGCTATATAAGTGTATTCCACGTAGTCGCCGTGTACCCACCGTGTACCTCCGATTGGCGTTTCTGGCGAATTTAGCGGTTATGCCGTTTTGCAGAATCAATAACTTACAATCCTTTAAAACCTAGTAGGGGTTCGACTCCCCCCGCCTCCACCATCCACGGAAAGCCGGGTTTGGCTTTTCCTCGCGAAGAAAAGCCGCGCTATCAGACGGGCAGGGCGGCTATTGCTGCCAGCCGCCGCCCAGAGCACTGTAAATCTGCACCAGGGAAAGCATCTCATTCAGCCTCGCCCGGGAAAGACTCATCTGGTCGGTCAGGTAATTGGTTTCGTTGGTCAGGACTTCCAGGTAAGCGGTGGAGCCGCCGTCATAGCGCACGTGCGCCAGTCGGGTGGACTCCTCCGCGGCGGTGGCCAGGAGTTCTTGTTGTTCCCGCGCCTCGCGGGTTTTTTGATAAGCCACCAAAGCGTCGGAAACATCCCGGAACGCACTCTGGATCGTCTGCTGGTACGCCAGCACGGCTTGTTGCTGTTGAGCTTCCGCCAGCCGGACGTTGGCTTGCAACTTGCCCGCGGTAAAGAGCGGTTGGGCGACGGACCCGGCGACATCCCAACCACCCGCCGGCTTCGTGAACAGGTTGATCAAGGCCGTGCTCATGAATCCCGCGGTCCCGGTCAGGGAAATGGAGGGAAAATAGGCGGCCCGCGCCACACCGATCTGGGCATTGGCCGCGATCAATTGCTCCTCCGACTCGTGAATGTCCGGACGGCGCTCGAGCAGTTGGGAGGGCAGCCCCGCAGGAACCGCGGGCGGCCGCGTCTGCTCGGTCAGGCTGCGCCCCCTCGTGATGGGTCCGGGGTTTTGACCGATCAGGAGCCTGAGGTAGTTTTCTTCCTGTTCGATTTGCCGTTGCAGATCCGGGAGGGTGGCAGAGGCTATATAGACGAGCTGCTCCGCCTGCCGAACGTCCACCATCGATGTAGCCCCCTGGTCCGCGAGGAGCTTCGTCAGCCGCAACGACTCCTGCCGGGAGGCGAGGGTGCGCTGGGTGATTTCAAGATCCAAGTCAAGGGCCCGGAGCTGGAAGTAGGCGCTGGCAACATTTGCAACCAGGGTGCTCACCACGGCGCGCTTTCCCCACTCGGTCTGGGCCAGGTTGGCTCGGGCAGCCTCGGTGGCCCTTCGGTACTTTCCCCAGAAGTCAATGTCCCACGACGCGGCTCCCCCCAACTGCAAGTAATCCCAACGATACGCGGGAGCCAACGGGCTGGCAGCCTGGCGTTCAGTCGTGCCCCCCACTCCCACTCCCGCCGACGGGTACTGGTCGGAATGTGCGATGCGGAGTTGCGCCTGCGCCGCCAGCACGCGTTCCGCGGCGATGCGCACATCATAGTTCCGGGTAAGCGCCGTCCGAATGAGTGACTGAAGCTGCTCATCCTGGAAGACAGTCCACCATTTGGCATCCCCCAGCGATTCGGAGGAAGCCGCCACCGGAGTGGCCGGCGCTCCCCGATATCCGCCCGGGACGTCAGCCTTGGGACGCTGGTATTGCGGGCCTACCGTGCAGGCGGCCAACAGAAGCAACGGAAGCGAAATTGAAAAGCCCCTGGCAAAGCGCGTCATGCTATCTGTCCCCCCTTTGAGTCATCGGCTCCAGGTTGCTGTTTGGGGTGGCGGCTCAGGCGGGAAGAGATACCCTCCACCACGGCAAAAGCAACCGGAATCAGGAAGATTGCAATCAAGGAGGCGGCAGACATGCCACCGATCACCACGGTCCCCAGAATGCGGCGACCCGACGCTCCGGACCCTTTCGCAATCCAGAGCGGGACGCAACCCAGGATGAAAGCAAAAGACGTCATCAGGATGGGACGCAGGCGGAGCTGTGCCCCCTCCAATGCGGCATTTATAACATTCTTGCCTTTTTCGTGTTCGAGTTTGGCGAACTCCACAATGAGGATGGCGTTCTTGGCGGCCAGGCCAATCAACATCACCAGACCGATCTGCGCGTAAACATTGTTCTCAAAGTGTCGCGACGCGAGTGCCAGAAACGCTCCGGCAACGGCGATGGGCGTACCCAGCAGGACACTGAAGGGCAGCGACCAGCTTTCGTACAAGGCGGCGAGGATCAGGAAAACAAACAGGAGCGAAAGCCCGAAGACCGCCGTTGCCGGAACACCCTGGGCAGCCTTCTGTTCCTGAAACGACATGCCCATGTAATCAAAGCCCATCTCGCGCGGCATGGTTTGAGCGAACACTTCTTCCATAGCCTTCATGGCCTGTCCCGAGCTGGTCCCCGGAGCGGCGGTGGCGTTGATCTGCGCTGCCGTATACTCGTTGTAACGCATCAGGAATTCGGGACCGGTAATGCTCCGAATATTGGCCAAGGTGTTCAGCGGCACCATATTCCCGTTGGGATTGGTCACATAAAACCGGCCGATGTCACTCGCCTTGGTGCGGTAGTCACCTTCCGCTTCCAGGTAGACCTGCCACTGGCGTCCGAAGCGGTTGAAGTAGTTCACCAGGTAGCCGCCCATGAAAGTTTCCAGGGTCTGGTACACTTCCGCAATGTCAACCTTCTGGTGCATCACCTTTTCACGGTCCACGTCCACATAGACCTGCGGAACATGCGCGGCGTAGGTGGCGATGACGCGCGCCAGTTCCGGCCGCTTCTGCGCCGCGGCCACAAACCGGTCAAGGTTATTGGCAAAGAAATCCCCACCGGTCCCGGACCGGTCTTCCAGCACAAAGTTCACGCCACCCGCGGCGCCGATGCCCGGAATGGCCGGCGGCGAGAAAACAAAGCAACTGCCTTCGGTCACCTGCGAGAGTTCCCGATTGAGGCGCATCTGTATTGCCTGCGCCTGCAGTTCCGGCGTCTGGCGCTCGTCCCAATCCTTGAACCGGACGAAAAAGAACGCGTCGTAGGAACTCTGGGTCAGGCTCAGGATGCTGAACCCCATGATGGAAGTAATGTTTTGCACTCCCGGTACCTTCCGGGCGATCTCTTCCACCTTCCGTGCCGCCGCTGACGTGCGCTGCAACGAAGCGCCCCTGGGCAGCGTCATGGTGATCATCGCGTAGCCCTGGTCTTCTTCGGGGAGGAATGAACTGGGCAGCTTCTTTCCCACGCCCGCTGCGAGGGCCGCGACAAGAGCCAGGAAAATCAAACTAATACCAGACTTGTGGATCAGCAGGCGGGAGAAATTGATGTACCCATTCTTGGAGCGGTTGAACACGCGGTTGAACCACCCGAAGAACCAGCCAATCGGTCCCCGATACCGCTGGCGTGGCTTCAGAATCATGGCGCAGAGCGCGGGGCTCAACGTGAGCGCGTTAAAGGCAGAGAAGATCACCGAAATGGCGATGGTGACGGCAAACTGCTGGTAGAGCTTGCCGGTGATTCCCGGAATAAACGCCGTCGGGATAAAGACCGCAGAGAGGATCAACGCAATGGCGATCACCGGCCCGGAGACCTGTTGCATCGCCAGGACCGTCGCATCCCGCGGCGTCATTCCCTCCTCAATATGGTGCTCCACCGCCTCCACCACCACAATGGCGTCGTCCACCACCAAGCCGATGGCCAGGACCAATCCGAACAACGAGAGCGTGTTGATGGAGAATCCCAGCAGCGGAAAGACAACGAATGTCCCAATCAGGGAAACCGGCACCGCGAGCAAGGGGATCAGCGTCGGACGCCAGCCTTGGAGAAAAATGTAAACAACGAGAATGACCAGCAACAGGGCCTCAAACAGGGTCAGCAGGATTTCATGAATTCCCGCAGTGACCGCTTTTGTGGTGTCCACACCGACTTCGTACGCCATGTCTTTCGGAAGCCGCTGCCCCAATTCCTCAAGCTTGGCGCGAACTCCGGCCGCCGCCGCAATGGCGTTCGAACCGGGAAGTTGGTAGATGCCGAGGTTGGCAGCGGGCATGCCGTTGAATCGCCCGGCAAAGCTGTAGGTTTGGGCTCCCAATTCCATGCGCGCCACATCTTTGAGCCGCAGGGTTGATCCGTCCGGATTGGAGCGCACCACGATCTCGCCAAATTCCTCCGGCATTACCAGACGCCCCTGGGAGCGAACGGTATAAGTGAACTCCTGGCCCGTGGGCGCCGGTTCTCCGCCGACCTGCCCCGACGGGTTCACGTTGTTCTGCGCTTCCAGGACGGAGACAATCTGCGGAACCGTTACGCCCAGCTTGGCCAATTGATCGGGTTTTACCCAGATGCGCATTGCGTATTGGCCGCCGAAAACCTGCACGCGCCCCACGCCCGGGACCCGCGAAAGTTCGTCAACGTAGTTGATGTATGCGTAATTGGTCAGAAAGTTTTGGTCGTAAGTCCCGTGGGGTGAATAGAACGAGATGACCATCATCGCGGCCGCCCGGGACTTCTGCACGATGACGCCGGTCGTATTCACCATGGCCGGCAACTGCGGGGTGGCCTGCGAAACGCGAAGTTGGGTCAAGATCTGATCGATGTTCGGGCTGGTCGCGACATCGAAATTCACCGTCAAATTAGTGTTGCCGTAATTGTCGTTGGTGGAATACATGTAGTTCATGTAATCCACACCGCTCATGAGACTTTCGATCGGGGTGGCGACAGACTCCTGCAGGGTTCGCGCGTCTGCCCCCGGATACGTGGCGCGCACCTGGATTTCCGGCGGAACAATCTCCGGGAACTGGGCTATCGGAAGGGTGGCAATAGCCACCGCTCCGACGATCACCATCACGATGGAAATCACCATGGCGACGATGGGGCGGTTGATAAAAAACTTTGAGATCATCGGTTTCCTTCCGACTGCAGGGTCTCCACCGTGGGCTTTACCGGCATGCCGTCGCGCACTTTCGAGGTGCCATCCGATACGACTTCTTCGTCTGGAGCCAGGCCCTCGTTAATGACCCACTGCGAACCCACGCGATCTCCCACCTTCACTTTCCGGATGGAAATGCTGTTCTGCGCGGTGACGACGGCCACTTCGTAGGTTCCCTGCAGTTCCGTCACGCAGCGTTGCGGAAGGAGAACCGCTCCCTGGCGCATGCCCACCAGCGCGCGAACGCGCGCAAACTGCCCCGGCCGAAGAATATTGCCCGGGTTCGGAAAGGCGCCGACAACTCGAATCGTCCCCGTCTGCGGATCCACCTGGCGGTCGGTGAAGATGACCTGTCCCTTGTGCGGATAAATCGAACCATCCGAGAGGACCAGATCCAGCGCCCGGGAATCGGACGTGCGAAGTAAATCGCTGGCTGAGGTTTTTGTTTTAAGCAGCTTAGAAGTGAACTGGAGGTACTCCTGCTCGCTGATAGGGAAATAGACCTTGATAGGGTCGACCTTGGAAACCGTGGTGAGGACCGTCGCCGGTCCGACCAGATTACCCATCTGCGTCGTGGCGATTCCCGCAATCCCATCCACCAGAGAATGAACTTTGGTGAATTCAAGGTTGAGTTGCGCTTGCTCGACCGCGGCCTCATCCGCCTGAATAGCCGCGCGAGCCTGCATTTGCGCAGCGGTTTCGGCGTCAAGCTGGCTCTGCGCAACCGCCCTCTCTTTCACCAGTGGGGTGTCTCGCTTCACATTAACGTCGGCCAGATAGAGTTGCGCCCGCGCCTGGGCTAGTTGCCCTTTCGCCTGGTCGAGCACCGCCTGGAACGGCCGCGGGTCGATTTCAAACAGCACATCACCTTTGTGGACATGGGAGCCTTCCTTGTAGTTCTGGCTGATGAGGTACCCGCCAACCTGGGGTTGAATCTGGGCGTTTACGTAGCCATCCAAGGTCGCAACCCATTCGACTTGGACGGGCACGTCCATCCGGATTGCCTTCACCACCCCCACCGGCAGGGATGAAGCTGAGGCAGCGGCCGGCGGCTTCGGACCGGCACAACCCGGGCCGGTCAACAGCAAGGCGGTTAGCGCGGCCAGGATCAGGCCGACGCGTACAACAGAGAGCCCGGGGCTCGCTGGACAAGAGGCCGGGGGCAACGCACGGGAACTTGATGCGACGGACTGGCGCGGAGAAAGAGTATCTATGCGCACCAGATTCAGCACCCTATTCTTAACAACACCTTGAAATTCAGACATTCTGATTATCCTTGCAAGGCCGGCGTAGACTTGCCTACCTGTAGCGAGAAGACATACTGTCACGCCCTGGCGGTTCCAACCAAACCATCAGTTATAAATCAATTGATTGATATAGTTCAACCTCTAATATATAATCGCCAGCTTGCGGCAGGGAACCCCCATGAAACTGAGGCGATTGCAATCCACAAGAGTCCGGCGTGCCAGTGACCGCGGCGAAGTGACGCGGCAACGTCTGCTTAAGGTCGCAATTCAAGTCTTCGCGGCGCGCGGCTTTGATGGCGCGCGCACGCGGGATATCGCCGAAGCGGCCAGGACGAACCTTGTCTCCATTGCGTATTATTTCGGGAGTAAACAGGGACTCTACGATGCCGCGGCGCTGCACGTGGCTGACCACTGGTCGGCGCGCGAGCGAGGGTTGGTTCAACAGGCGCGGATGTCAATGTCGCGCCCTGAAGTTACCCAAAGTGAGTTGGTGGAGATTCTCTGCACGATGCTGAGCAACTTCCTCCGCGTCCTGCTCGGCCATTCCCTGCCCGAGTATTATGGAAAGTTCGTCAGCCAAGCGGCGTCCGGACCGCCCCGCGCGTTTCGCCTGCTCATTCACGGGCTCGCTCCACTTAGGGAAACACTGGCCGAAGCCATCGCCCGGCTTACCGGGGAATCCGCAACCTCGCCGGGTACCCAAGTGCGCGCCTTGACCCTTATCGGGACCTGCGTCTATTTCCGCCGCGACCGCTCGGCCGTACTGCACGCATTGAAATGGAAGCGCATGGGTGCGAAAGAGATCAAGGTGATCGAAAAGGCCATTCGAGCCAATATTCAGGCCATGTTCTCCCAGTCTTCTGACTGTAACGCCGCATAACCGACGCGGCGGTCCCCCTGCCATATCTCGCACGTATGCTTTGCTCGAAATATGAGGGAAGTAAGATTCAGGGCGTAGGATAAAACCTGCAAGATGATAATTGTGGCATCGAATATCAGGACGATCCGTCCTGTCTTCAATAATGAAGGAAATTCTTGCGATTATTGCCATGACGGAGCATGTTGATTCGTCTGACTCCCCTCGCCTCCACCATAACTGGCAATTGATTTCCATCGTCCCGTGCGCCGTGAGAAGGTGTTTCGCCATCGGGGCATGGGACTTTGCGATGAAGCAAGCGGGTTGCCTGATGGGGGATTCAGCCTGTGCCAGCTTGGCGCTCTGATTCAGGGGCACCCCCTGTTTCCCATGTTGACCGACCCTCTACGGATTTCCCCCCTCCGGGGCCATAGAAAACGCCACTTACGCTGCGGTGTTTTCGTCTAAATTATTGGGCAAATGGCAATCGTCCTGCTGGGCTTGAGTTTCAGATGCCGGTTCAGCCCTGCCGGCTTGCGCAAGAGTGGCATTGCCATTCTGATAAGATGTCCGTTGAGACAGGTCAATGCCATGACCCGCCACATACTGGATGCCCTACCCAAGGAGGATTGCGGTGAGAGTCCTGATCCCGAACCTCGGCTCGACCTCGTTGAAGTACCAACTGCTTGAGACCGATAACGAAACCGTGCTGGCACGGGGAAAGATTGACCGGATCGGCGGCGCGGAGTCGCAAATCGTCTGCTGGGAGGCGGGGAGTGCGCAGGAGTCCCGAAGCACCGCGCCGGTGCCCGACCATCGTGCCGCAATCAAGATTCTGATTGACCGCCTCGCGCGCCTCGGAACCGGAGGGGACGCGGGAATTGCTGCTGTCGGCTTCAAGGCAGTGCATGGTGGCCCGCGCTACTGCGGGAGTTTTATTGTTGATGACAACCTGCTTGCCGCCATGCAGGACTTTGTTCCTGTGGCGCCCGTCCACAATCCAGTATACATTCAGGCCATGCAAATTTTCCGCGAAGCCCTGCCGGGCGTCCCCATGGTAGCGGTATTTGAAACCGGTTTTCACGCCACCATTCCCGAGCACGCCAGCATATACGGCGTCCCATATGAGTGGCGGGAGAAGTATGGAGTGCGCCGCTACGGCTTTCACGGTTCCTCGCACCGTTACATCGCCCAGCGGGTTCCCGATCTGCTTTGCCGGTCGGCGAAGGGACTGCGCCTGATTTCCTGCCACCTGGGAGGCAGCTCTTCCATCACCGCAATTCAGGGTGGCCAGTCAGTAGACACCAGCCTGGGTTTCTCGCCGCAATCGGGGCTGGAACAATCCTCGCGTTCCGGCGACCTTGACCCCTTTGCGGTGCTGCACGTTATGGAGAAGGAAAACCTCTCGCCCGGGGAAGTCCGCCAAGTTCTGTGCAAGAAGAGCGGCCTGCTGGGCATCTCTGGCATCAGCAACGATGTCCGTGATCTGGAAAAAGGTGCGGACGAGGGCAATGCTCGCGCGGCCCTGGCGCTCGAAGTATTTATCTACGAAGTAAAGAAGTACATTGGGGCCTTCACTGCGGCAATGGGCGGATTGGATGCGCTGGCCTTCGCCGGAGGTATTGGCGAAAACTCCTGCCGCGTTCGCCAACAAGTATGCGGTGGCTTGGGATTCCTGGGCATTCACCTGAATCAGGAGGCCAACCGCGCGCCTGCCCAGGGCGACCGAGTCATCTCGTTGCCATGTTCGCGCGTGGCCGTCATGGTACTTTATACCAACGAGGAACTGATGGTGGCTCGGGAAACTGCCAAGGTCTTGACCACCCACTAGAAGCTCATCACGAATATTTCAAAACGCGAAAGATGCGAATAGGCTAAAGTACAACTGCCAGGGCGAAGTGAAGTATGGATTCGACACCTCAATCCCGCGTATTAGTAGTTGATGACGACTCTAGAATCTGCGACCTTCTGACCATCAAATTAAACTCTTCGGGCTTCTTGTCGCAATCCTGCGCCAGCGGCGAAGACGCCCTTGAGATCCTCGCAAAAGAAACCTTTGATGCAATAATCTCCGATTTAAGCATGCCGGGGATTTCGGGATTGGAACTGCTTAAGGCCGCCCGCCGAATCGCCCCACACACGGCTTTCCTGATGGCGACAGGCGTAAGTGACGTGTCAGTGGGGGTGGCCGCGATGAAGAACGGGGCAGCGGATTACATTCTCAAGCCCTTCCAAATGGAAGCTGTAATAGTAAGTCTGCGGCGGGCGCTGGAAACGAAACGCATGGAGACGGAGCTGGAGGGGTACCGTCAGCGCTTGGAAATCATGGTGGACCAGCGGACCAAAGAACTCATGGCAGCGCTGCAAAGGATCGAATTGACCTACGACGATACGCTGGAAGCCTTGGCGGCGGCGCTGGACCTTCGCGACAATGACACCGCAGGCCACTCCCGGCGGGTCACTCTCTACTCCCTGGAGATGGCCAAAGGGCTCAATTTCTCCGGCGAACAACTTAAACAATTGGAGAGGGGAGCATACCTGCATGATATTGGTAAGATCGGCATTCCGGACTCGATCCTCCGCAAACCGGCAAAGTTGACGATGGAAGAAATGGCCGTTATGCAGACCCATGCGCAGATCGGATTCGATCTGATGAGCCGGGTAGCCTTTCTCTCTTCCGCCGCCCAGATTGTACTCACTCACCAGGAGCGTTTTGACGGTACAGGGTATCCGCAAGGCCTGACCGGGGAAGAAATCCCCTTGGGATCAAGAGTATTTGCCGTCGCCGACACCATGGATGCCATTCTTTCAGACCGTCCTTACCGCCAGGGAATGCCTTATTCCGTCGCGCGCGATGAAATCGCTCGAAACGCTGGGAAGCAGTTTGACCCTGCGGTTGTTGCCATCTTCCTTTCGATTCCGGAAGAAGCATGGGTGAAAATCCGCAGCGAGGGTGGAGGGAATCGGTAGGGGGATCGGCACAAGCCAACTGAGAATCCGCCCCTGGGAGGAGGAAAATCTGGGGTGGACGGCCCGCTCGACTTGGCGACCCAAGCGGGTTGAAGGCGTGCTAAGAGCTTTTTCCCCGTTCTAAGTCGCCGGTTGCAAGGAGAGGAAAAACGTGAAAGTCCGGGTTATGGCTGTGGATGACGAGCCGCTTATCTTGGGTTTGCTGAAGGGGCAACTTGAAGCCATGGGGTGTGAAGTTGTCGTTGTCGGGGATAGCCGTGAAGCGCTCGAGCGATTGAAGGAAGAGAAAGTTGATGGGCTGTTTGTGGATTTGGTCATGCCCTATATGGACGGCTTCGCCCTTACCAAGGAGGCTCGCCTTTCCAAATTGAACGGACGCGTCCCGATTGTGATGCTTACCGGGATGGACGACGCTAAAACCATGCGCAAGGGGTTTGAATCGGGCGTCGATTTCTTCCTCGGCAAGCCCTTCACTCGGGAGCGGATTTACAACTTACTGCGCGCAACCCGCGGTCCGATGATAAGGGAGAAGCAACGCTACACCCGGCTGTCCTACCCCACTGTAGTTACTTGCATATGGGGATCCGACTCCTCAAAGCAGTTTCGCTCCAACAGTGTAGACATCAGTGAGGGGGGAATGATGCTGACTCCTAACGGTGGACTGTCCGTCGGCCAGGAGATAGAAGTGGCCTTCAGTCTTCCCGATATTTCCCATACCATAAGAACCGCCGCCAAGGTGGTCCGCGACATCCCGCCCTCCGCGATTGGTATCAAATTCATAAAACTCATCGACCGCGACGAAAAAGATTTGCAAAATTATATCAGCGCCCGCCTCGACGAATAACTCATACGAACACTCCTGACGTCCCGCTGGTGTGCCGTCCCAGATGATTCCCTACACGGGCAATAGAGCCCGGGTTTCTCAGTGCGCCCCAAGGGCGCAGATCACTTGTGGGTGGAAGTCCCACCCAGATAGTTGTCGGTAAGTCTGGTAGCTGACAAGCGGCTTGGGCCGGTAACGGAGCAGGCTGGAGCCTTGTGA
>Ga0181520_10011585_pt1 | contig 11546 bp, 10 predicted proteins | sample PEATcosm2014_Bin_29_FD_132451 | JGI IMG/M metagenome (GOLD analysis project Ga0181520, IMG submission 132451) | Peatland microbial communities from MTU Mesocosm Facility, Houghton, MI, USA - PEATcosm2014_Bin02_30_metaG | ecosystem: Environmental > Terrestrial > Soil > Wetlands > Peat | place...
CAAGGTCGGCCGAGCCGTCGCCGCGCGACAGTTGCACCAGGCACAGCCGGTCGCGGCCGACTTCAAGACCGAGCGTTTCCGTGTCGATGGCGACGATGGGACCGAGATTGTGATCGGCCGGCAGGTCGCCGGCGTGGAGGCGGATTGTCATGACGTTCGGCGCTCCGTCGTCCGACTCGTCGTCTCAAGCCATAATACGTTGATATAATTCATGTTTTCAGCTCACGTACCTTTCCGCATGATTAGCAGGCGGGTCCCGGAGCGTCAAGCAAACCGCGGCGAAGGCGGCGCCCCAGCGCGAATTTCCGCAGCGGGCCGAGAGGAGGCCGGCAGCTTTGGGCAAGCGGGGCCACAAACCTACCGTTGGGTTTCGTCAGTTTGCTCACTAGGCTGCGTTGGGATGCGCAAAATGAAGCAAGCTGTTCCTCAGCAACTTCCTGCGCACCGTCGCCTCGCCCGAGCCGATCGAAGACAAGTCGCTGACGAGGATGAAGGAGAAGCTGATCAAGATCGGCGCAAAGGCGGTCCCTCACGGCGCGTCGCATTCCAGATGGCGGAGGTCGCAATTCCGAGGACCCTGTTCGCCGACATCCTGCGGCTGACCGCCGAACTGCGCCGGCCGCCGCTCACCTCGACGGCGTGAGGCGTTCGAAGCCATGCGTTCGATCGAAAACCGTTGCAGACGTTTGTCTCGATGACAGACATTTCTTCATCCCTGGGCGCAAACCCGAACCTGTCCGCTCGCAAACGCGTCTGTGGGTGAAGCGGCCTCTGTTACTCCAGCAGATGAGTTCGCCCTCCGGACAATTTGACACATTGCCACGGTCCGCTGACGGCGAAAGTGTTCCTCTTGCGAACGTTATCTGACGAACTCTGGTTGATGCAGATCAGGATGAAACGGTCGACGATTGACTGCGTGTTGTAAGTTGTATGTCTGCAACCCCGAGCGCTTGAAGGACCGGCGGATAGACGATTGGGAACAAAGCAGACCCTGCGATGAAGCGTTGCAGTCGCGCAAAAGGCGTCTGCAAATCCAGGGCGTGAGAGGCGTTAGGGGCAGCGAACAACGCCGGATCTTGTCGGGGGAGAGCGTAATGGTCAGCCGTATGACGTTTCAGGTTCTGGCGCTAATCGGCGGAACGCTGCTGTGCGCAGGAGCGGCGCGAGCCGAGTCGGCGGATTCCGAATGCTGCGGTCCGCTCGACTACCATGTCGAACAAAACGGCGATATTTTCGGCTTGTATCCCAAGCAGAGCGGCCGCATCGAAGGCAGCGTCGCCAGGGACGGCTCCGCGATCGGCCTGTGGTTTCAGCCTCGCAGCGACCATCCTTGCACGAAGTCGCAAGGCGGAACCCTCGCCTGGGGCCACTTTGTGATACGACACGTCGCAACGCCCGAGATGTCGGGAGAATGGGGCTATTGCGACGAGGTTCCCACTCGGAAGTGGGGCTTCCACTAGATCCCGCGGATACCGACGGGCTTCTCCGGACACAATCGTGGGCGGGCGTCGCGCGCGCCCTCGGGCGTTCGGTTGCGTTCGCCGACCGGCGTCAGCGCGTCGAGTCGCGGCGCAATCATCCCGGTTTGCGCGCGCGCGTTCGGGTTTGGTCTAATGCAGGAGGCTTTGCCGATGAGTTCGTGGTCCTTTGGTGCGATCGCCGCGGTCCTCGCCTCGAGCCTCGTTGCAGGCGCCGTTGCGGCGGCCGAACGGATCGTCAGAATTCAGACGCCGCCCGCGCTGGGCCAGGACCGAGACGCTTATCCGCGAATCGTCGCTCCGGCGGACGAAGCCGAACAACGAATCAATGCGGCGGTTATGCAGCTCGACGCCAGGCTGGTGAAGGCCGTCGCGGAATGCAAGAAGAGCGGGGGCAAGGACGCGGAATGGTCGCGTACGATCGAGGTGACGATGCGCGGCCCGCGCTATCTAAGCTATTCGATCATCGACAACGCCAGTTGCGGCGGCGCGCATCCGGACATCGGCGACACGGCGATCGTTTACGACCTCACGACCGGCGCGCCGGTCGACTGGTCGAAGCTCCTGCCGCCGCAACTCGTCGGCGTGGTCGCTCTCAACCAGACGATGGACGGGACCAAGATGGTCACATTGCAGTCCAAGCGCCTTTACGAGCTCTACATGCAACAGTACCGGCAAGGCAGCCGCGCCGACGACAAAGATTGCATCGAGGCCATGCAGGAAGCGGGCGTGGACGGTCCGCCCGCCATGACGCCCTATCTCGACGCTAAGATCGGGGGGCTCGGACTTGTAGTCGACGTGGCCCACGCCGTCGAGGCGTGCGCCGATCCGCTTGTGTTGCCGCTAGCTTCGTTGCGCGCCGAAAAGACGCCGGACCTGACGCTCCGGGCGATCGAAGCGGCGCTCGCCGCCGGCGATTGAGGCTTGAGATCGCTCGCGGATTGCTCAAGCGGCCGCCGTGGGCGCGTAGAGGAAGTGATTGGCCGGGGGCGGGATGGCGGGTTCGGGCCTTCGAATTGGCGAAGCGGACATTCGCTTCACCATGGCATGGCGGCGTCTCTCGACCTGTTGCGATCCCTCGTCGAAGGCGGCGGAGCGACACGTCTAAATCCACAGCGTACAAGCTGCCGGGGAGACGACCAACGTTCAGCAAGGCGCGCCGCGGAAATCGCACTTCACACACACGCTCAGTCTCGGGCCTCGGCGCGTACCCGACCGGGGTCGCCGGATGGAGACTCTTTCACTCAGCGGTCCGCCAATCTGGACTGACCGCAATGGGACTCCCTTTCTTAACTACAAACTTCGGTTCGGTGAATCTTCGCCGCCAGTTCACCGGTCATTAGTGCGCGCAGCTTAATATTCGTCAACTTCTTTGACCTTTTCAAACGAATCAGCCTGCCACGCTCGTCGAAGCGGAGAAACTCCGAATGTGCGCGACGCCAACCACGTGGGCTGCGAAGGCGCCCGAAGCAAACGGCTTGGACGCGCTCGCAGAACTGGCGACCGAGTCCCGTCACGCCGTTGTGGACAATCGCGAGGACGTCACCGATCGGAACCGCACGCGCGCCTTCGCCAACGCGCGTATGACGCTGCAACTCCTGATCGACCAAGTGCCCGACTATCTCTGGATCAAGGATCCTGAAAGTCGCTTTGTCGTCGTCAACAAAGCGCTGGCGGCTGGCAGTGGTTTCGCTACGACAAGCGATTTGGTCGGCCGTTCGGATTTCGACATTCACCCTCCAGAGGCCGCGCGCGTCTTCCGCGCGCGTGAGATGGAAGTCCTGGCAAGCGGGCGCTCGGCGGCCTATCTCGAGGAGGTCGTCGTCACCGCGTCGGGCGCCCGCCAATGGCTAGCGTCGACGAAAGCGCCGCTGCGCGACGACAACGGCGAAGTCGTCGGACTGATGGGCATCGCCCGCGACATCACCGAGCACGTGTTGGCGAACGAACTGCGCGAAGGGCAAGCGCAGATTCTTGAAATGATCGCGAAAGGGGCGCCGTTGCCTGCCGTCCTCGATCGCCTGGTGCGTCTGGTCGAATCTCATTTGAGCGGGATATTCGCCTCCATCCTGCTGCTCGACGAAGACCGAATCCATTTGCGCTGCGGCGCCGCGCCGAGTCTGGCCGAGAGCTACGTGAAAGCGATCGACGCAATCCCTATCGGCCCCGACGCGGGATCATGCGGGGCAGCCGCCTATCGGCGAGAGCCGGTCGTCGTCACCGATATCGCGCGAGACCCACTTTGGTCGGACTTTCGCGACCTGGTCGCCCCGCACGGCTATCGATCGTGCTGGTCGACTCCGATCTTGTCGAATCGCGGCGACGTACTGGGCGTATTGGCGATGTACTCGATGTCGGCGCGCGCGCCCGCAGAGTTCGAAACGCGTCTCATCAACGTCGCCACCCACATCGCCGGCATCGCGATCAAACACAAACGCGCCGAAGACCACATTCAATTCCTGGCCACCCATGACGCGCTCACCGGCCTTCCCAATCGCGCCTTGATCAAGGATCGATTCACCCAGGCCGCGGCGCGCGCCCAGCAAAACGGGACATGGGCGACGGCGGCGTTCGTCGATCTCGACAAGTTCAAGTCCGTCAACGACACCCTCGGCCACAGCGCCGGCGACGAACTCTTGAAAGTCGTGGCGAAGCGGATGATCGCTTGCGTCAAGTCGACCGATACGGTGGCGCGGCACGGCGGCGATGAATTCGTCATCCTGCTGGCCGACTACCCCAAGAGCGCCGACACGCTCGCCGCGACGCTGCAGAGAATCCATGCGGCGATCTCCGCGCCCGTTCATCTCGATGGCCACACGTTCCGCGTAACGTGCAGTCTTGGCGTCGCCAACTATCCAGACGACGGGACGGACATCGAGTCGCTGCTCGCCAAAGCCGATGCGGCGATGTACCGCGCCAAAGACGCGGGTCGCGACACATTCCAATTCCACGCGGCCGCATTGAACGCGCAGGTTCGCGGGAAATTGAATCTGGACGCTTGAGGGAAGTCCACCGGCGACGCCTAGGACCCGAAGGTCCGGCGTCCCGCCGCCGCCATCCGGGAGGGCGGTGAGTTTACGCATCCGCTTCGGGGGCGCAGCAGCAATCGGCTAGACGCCCGTCTTGCGCGCAAAACGGTCGTTCAAACTGACCCACGGCCGCGGCGACGCGCTAGATTCCGGCGTACCATTCGTAGCCGCGATCCTCCCAGAAACCGCCGCGGCCGCGGCCGAGCGCGGCGAAGCCGTCGATCGCCTCGATGCGCGTCACGTATTTCGCCATCTTGTAACCGAGCTGGCGCTCGACCCTCAGCCTCAGCGGCGCGCCATGCTTGACCGGCAGCGGCGCGCCGTTCATCTCGTAGGCGAGGATCGTCTGCGGATGCGCGGCGTCGACGAGATCGATCGTCTCGTAGTAGCGCCCATTGCCGTCGAGCGACTGTTCGAGCGTGTCGGCGCAGAAGAGGGCGATGAAGCGCGCCTCGCGTTTGAGACGCGCCGCCGCCAGCACGCTCATCAGCGGCGCGCCTCTCCATTGCGCGATGCAGCTCCAGCCTTCGACGCAATCGTGGCGGGTGATCTGGCTGCGCGAGGCAAACGCGCGCAGATCGGCGAGCGACAACTTGAGCGGATTGTCGACCAGGCCGCCGACTTCGAGCCGCCAATCGGCGAAGCCGTTGGCGAGCGCGTCCTGGTAGTCGGGATCGTCGGGCGCGGTCGAGCCGTTGGGACGGAAGTAGGTAGAAATGTCCTCCGGCGGATACTCGCGCGCCAGCGCCTGGCGCGGCGCGAGCAGCGCGCGTTGGACGAGACGGGTCAACGTCTCGGCCTTTTCGAGCACGGCGAGCGCAGCGGGCGAGCGCGCGTCGAGGCCGCAGCCGGCAAGCGACAGCGCGCCGCCGCCGGCGAGCAGCTTCAGCAGCGTTTCGCGGCGGGTGAGCTTCGCCTCACGCTTCATGGCGTTCCTCCTCGATGCGATAGCGGCCGGTGATCATCGACACGACGTTGTTGACAACGCCTGAGAGCACGACCATCGCCAAGTGGACGACGACGAAGGCGACGAGGAAGCTCGCCAGCAGGAAATGCACGGCGCGCGCCGACTGCCGGCCGCCGAAGGCGTCGACCAGCCAAGGGAAGGCCGCGTCGATCGCCGGCGACATCGTCAGGCCAGCGAGGATCAGCAACGGGAAGGCGGCGATCGCGGCGAGATAGGCGAGCTTCTGCAGCACGTTGTAGTTGAGCGCGGCGTCGCCTTTGGGGAAGCGCAGCCGCGCGTGTTCGACGATCGCGTGCGGAATGCTCTTAAGATCGCTTGCGCTCGGCCACAGTCGGCGAACGCCGCCGCGCAGGATGAGGTCGCCAAGATAGACGGCGCCGTTGAGGACCAGCGCCCAGGCGAAGAAGAAGTGCCAGCGTCGGCCGACGGCGAGGTCCTGCGCCTCGGGCAGCGTCGCCCACGATGGGAACCCGTTCGGCGCCAGCGACAGCAGCGGCCGCGCGAAATCGGTCGTCGGACCGAAATTGAGCGCCGGATGGGCGTTGAAGATTTGCAGCCCGCTCGTCAGCAACGCGAAGAAGCAGACGGCGTTGATCGCGTGACAAATCCGCGTCAGCGCGGAATGGCGCAGAACGACCCGCTGGGCGGCGGGGCGGCGGGCGGGCTCGGCTGCAGACATGTTCGAGTCTCCGGCGCGCATATGCGCGCCCGGTCTCTACGGAGCGGTCCTGAGAAAGTTTCACGGGCGAAGAATTTTCCGCCGGCGCTGAAACCTCGGCGAGGGCGGCCCGTATCTCCTGCGTCCCGTTCGCAGGGACGACCAATCGAGGCCTTCGGGCCCAAGGACACGGAGACCAACATGCTTTCCAAGATCTCGCTCGGCGCGATCGCGCTCGCCGCCGGCTTCGCCATCGCCGCCCCACTGGCGATCAGCCCCGTCTACGCCGACATGACCGTGATGGTCGGCGGCGCGCCGATGGTTCCGACCAAGAACATCGTCGAGAACGCCGTCAACTCGAAGGACCACACGACCCTGGTCGCCGCGGTCAAGGCCGCAGGCTTGGTCGACACGCTCGAGAGCCCCGGCCCGTTCACCGTCTTCGCACCGACCAACGAAGCGTTCGCGGCGCTGCCCAAGGGCACGGTCGAATCGCTGCTCAAGCCGGAGAACAAGGACAAACTGACGGCGATCCTCACCTATCATGTCGTGCCCGGCCACATGACGGCGGCCGACATCGCCGGCAAGATCGACGAAATGGGCGGCAAGCTGACGCTCAAGACGGTGCAGGGCGAAGACCTCACCTTCGCGCGCATGGGCAAGTCGGCGCTGACGGTGACCGACGCCAAGGGCGACGTCGCGCGCATCACCATCGCCGACGTGCTGCAGTCGAACGGCGTCATCCACGTCATCAACAAGGTGCTGATCCCGGGCTGAGGACGGGTCGCAGGCTCAGGATCGAGCGGCGAGCGGGCGTCCCTTGGGACGCCCGTTTTGCTTCCCGGGCGGGCAAGTCCTAGATTTGCGCGATGTCCACCGCAGAAGAGACGCCCAAGGCGACGGGATCGGCGGCGGCGGGCGACGATCTCGCCCTGCTGCTCGGCCGCGTCGCGGCGCGCGACGCGGCGGCCTTCGCTGCGCTCTATCGCGCGACCCATGCGGTTCTCTACGGCGTCGTCGCCCGCATCCTGACTCGCGGCGACGCCAGCGGCGAGGCGCTGCAGGAGGCTTATGTGCGGATCTGGGAAAAGGCCGGCGAATTCGACCCCGCCAAGGGATCGCCGCTCGGCTGGATGGCGACCATCGCCCGCAACCGCGCGCTCGACGAAGTGCGGCGCGTCCGCCCGGCGTCGCTGGAAGACATGCCGGAGGGGTTCGAGCCCGCCGCCGAGACGGTCGATCCGCTGGCGGCGCGGTCGCGCTCGGAGCGGCTTGCGGCGCTCATCGCCTGCCTCGGCAATCTCGAGGCCGACAAGCGCGAAGCAGTGCTGCTCGCCTATTATCACGGCTTGAGCCGCGAGGCGCTGGCGCGGCGGTTCGGCGCGCCGACGGCGACGATCAAGACTTGGCTGCGCCGCAGCCTGATGCAATTGCGGGAATGTCTGGAGTCATGACCCTCTCGTCGGACGACGACTTCGCCGCCGCCGAGTTCGCCCTCGGCACGCTCGAGCCGGCTGGGCGCGCGAGGCTGGCCGCTCGGCGGCTGCGCGAGCCGGAGCTCGACACGGCGATCCGCGCCTGGGAGGCCCGACTTGCGGCGCTGTCCGAAGCGACGCCGCCGATCGAGCCGCCCGTCGACTTGCTGCCGGCGATCGAGGCGCGCATCCGCGCCGCTGCGGCGACGTCCGCGCCAGACGGCGTCGCGACGCTGCACAAGCGCCTGGCGCGCTGGCGCGCCGCGGCGATCGGCGCGACAGGGATCGCGGCGGCGCTGGCGATCGGCTTCGTCGCCCGCGAGGCGACGCGCGCCGGCGCGCCGAAGGAATTCGTCGCCATCCTGCAAAAGAGCGCCGATTCGCCGGCCTTCGTCGCCTCAATCAATCTCGACAGCCGCGAGCTGACGGTGCGCCCGCTCGCCGCGCCGCCGCAGGCGGGCAAGTCCTACGAGCTGTGGATCATCGAGCCGAAGCTCGGGCCGCCGCGCTCGCTCGGCGTCATCGACGCCGCCGGCGTAACGCGCGGCGCGCGCCTCGCCGCCTACGACCGCTCCGTTGTACAAGACGCGACCTACGCGGTGACGGTCGAGCCCGAAGGCGGCTCGCCCGACGGCAAGCCGTCCGGGCCGCCGGTCTTCGTCGGCAAACTTGTGCCGGTCGAGCCATGAGCGCGCGCGATTCCATCCCGCTGCACGTCGTCACCGGCTTCCTCGGCGCCGGCAAGACGAGCCTGATCAACCGCATGCTGAAGAGCGCGGCGCTCGCCGACGCGCTGGTGATCGTCAACGAATGGGGCGAGATCGGCCTCGACCATCTGCTGTTCGAGGCCGTCGAGGGCGAAGTCATCTCGCTCAATTCCGGCTGCCTGTGTTGCACGCTGCGCGGCGACCTGGTCGACCGGCTCAACGACTTGCTCAACCGGCGCGACGCCGGAACGATCGCGCCGTTTGCGCGCGTCGTGCTGGAGACGACCGGCCTCGCCGATCCGGCGCCGATCCTGCTTGCGCTCGCCGCCGACCCGCGGCTGGCGGCGCGCTTTCGCGTCGCCGGCGTGACGACGCTGGTCGACGCGGTCAACGGCGAGGCGACGCTCGCCGCGCACGGCGAAGCGCAACGGCAGGCGGCGCTCGCCGACCGCGTCGGCCTGGCCAAGAGCGATCTCGTCGCCGCCGACGACCGCGCCGCCCGGCTCGCCGCCGTGCGCGCCGCGCTGCGCGCGCTCAATCCGGTCGCGCCGATCCTCGACGTCGCGGCGGGCGAGCTCGACGCGGACGGGTTCCTGGCCGAGCCGCTGGCCTTGCGCCGGCTCGACGACGCGCCGCCGATCGCCCACGCCGCGTCGGTGCGCAGCCACGTCTTCGTCAGCGCGACGCTCATCCAGCCGCCGGCGCTCGGACGCTTTCTCGACCTGCTCAGCGAGCTGCTCGGGCCGCGCCTGTTGCGGGTCAAGGGCCTGATCGGCCTCGCCGACAATCCCGATCGGCCGCTGCTGATCCATGGCGCCCAGCATGTCTTCCACGCCCCCCGCATCCTCAACGCCTGGCCGGACGGCGAACGGCTGAGCCGTCTCGTCGTCATCGCCGACGGCGTCGCGCCGGCCCGCATCGAGGCTCTATGGGCGGCGCTGACCGGCGCGCCGCAGCTCGACGCGCCCGATCTCGCCGCGCTCTCCGACAACCCGCTGGCGCCGAAGGTCGGCGGGCTGCTGGCTTAAGGCGGCGGCGCGGCGCGTTCTTGGAGCGATGTGATCGGCCTTCCCGTCAGATCCCATCGCCCTGCGCGTGTCCTCCGGGCCGAGCGAGCGCAGGAAAGGCCGACTGGAGCGCACGCCAAGGGCGTCCGTCGATTGCGGCAAGCCCCAGTCCGATAAGAGCCATGCCCGCCAGATGTTTCCACAACAAGGTCTCTCCGAGAACCAGCACGCCGAGGAGAATGGCGCTCACGGGAATGAGGAACGTCACCAGCAAGAGGTTCGTCGCGCCCGCAGTCGCAAGGATGCGGAAGTACAGGATGTAGGCGAGCGCCGTCGAGAACGTCGCGAGGCCGACAAGCGCAAGGAGCGCGTTCACGCTTGGCGTCGCGAGCGTCCATGGTTTGTCGACGATCAGCATAATCGGCAGCAGCAGAAGGCTTGAAGCCGTGGCTTGCCCGGCGGCGGTGGCCATCGGCGGCACGCCCATGCTCCTAAAGCGACGACCGAATACGCCGGCGAATGCGTAGCTGACGGCGGCGGCGAGACACGCGAGTTGCGCGACGACGTTGACGCCGAGCGACGCCAGCGCTTCGCCGCTGATCATCATCGTCACGCCGGCCAAGCCGACGACGACTCCGACGAACCGCCCGCCGGTCGCTTTCTCGTCGACCGTGAGAAAGTGCGCGACGACGACCGTGAACAGCGGCGTCGTCGCGTTGAGAATCGACGCCACCCCTGAGGCGATATGGGATTGCCCCCAGACGATCAGCGAAAACGGAATGACGTTATTGAGCAGTCCCATGCCGAAGAAGCCCGCCCAAACGGACGCGGAGCGCGGCATGCGCGCGCCAGACAGCCCGAGCGCGACTTGCAGGATCAACGCCGCCAGAGCGACGCGGCCGACGACGACAGTGAACGTCGGCAATTCCCTGACAGCGACGCCGTTGAAGAAGAACGAGCCGCCCCAGAGAACGGAGAGCGTGAGCAGCAGGCCCCATTCGACGGGGGTCATGGGGCGGTTGACGTTCGCAGACTTCGGCATTGCGGTCCCAGTCGGTTTGGCGTGCGCCAGACTGGACCGCGCTGCGCCGCGAAGCATTCCGAAAGCTGCTATCGGACGAGAAATTCAATGTTGGGGATCGGCGCGGGATTCGCACGCGGATCGGCGTCGCAACCTCTCGAGGGGTTGCGCAGCGGCGGGCCGATCTTCGCGCAGACGCAAAAGGGCCGGCGTCAAAGGCCGCCTTTGATTGAAGAGTCTGGCGCGTTTTCGCGACGCGCTGAAATCCGCGAAGCCTGTGACGGTTGTGCGGGAGGCGGCCTTGCCTCTGTTGAGCCGCCGCGACCGCTTCACGCCCATGGAAGTCGGCCAACAATCGCGGATGGAGGGCCGTCGCTCGACGCTTCCGTTTGGGCGGGAGTCCTGCGCTGGTTTGCGTCAATCGCACAATTGCGCGGCGCCGCGACGACGCGACGCAGGGAACGAGCAACGCTGTCCAGAGACTCACCGAAGCCACGAGCATAACGAAGCTAGGGTGAGATCGTTTCGGTCTCGAAGGCGCTGTCTGCGCCCCAAATTCGAGGAGCGTGGTATGAATAAGTACTGGTTGACGGGTCTCGTGCTCGCCGCCGGCCTGAGCTTGGCCGGAGCGGCGGACGCGCAGATCAAGTTCGGCGTCGCCGGCCCGATCACCGGCCCCAACGCCTCGTTCGGCGCGCAGCTGACCAACGGCGTGGGACAGGCGGTTGAGGACTTCAACAAGGCTGGCGGCATTCTCGGCCAGAAGATCGAACTCGAGCAGGGCGACGACGTTTCCGATCCCAAGCAAGGCGTCTCGGTCGCCAACAAGTTCGTCGGCGACGGCGTCCAATTCGTCATCGGCCACTTCAACTCCGGCGTGACCATTCCCGCCTCCGAAGTCTACGCCGACAACAACGTCCTGTTCATCAGCCCCTCGGCCACCAATCCCAAAGTCACTGAACGCAAGCTATGGGACGCCTTCCGCACCTGCGGCCGCGACGACCAGCAGGGCAAGTTGTGGGCCGATCTGGCGCTCAGCGACCTCAAGGACAAGAAGATCGCCATCGTCCACGACAAGACTCCCTACGGCCAGGGTCTCGCCGACGCCGCGCGCGGCTTCATGAACGCCGGCGGCAAGAAGGAAGTCCTCTACGAAGGCGTCAACGTCGGCGAGAAGGACTATTCGGCGATCGTCTCCAAGATC
>Ga0181520_10011586_pt1 | contig 11546 bp, 11 predicted proteins | sample PEATcosm2014_Bin_29_FD_132451 | JGI IMG/M metagenome (GOLD analysis project Ga0181520, IMG submission 132451) | Peatland microbial communities from MTU Mesocosm Facility, Houghton, MI, USA - PEATcosm2014_Bin02_30_metaG | ecosystem: Environmental > Terrestrial > Soil > Wetlands > Peat | place...
CGGCTCGGCTGGGTGGACGAAGCCAACCTGTTCCGGGAGCACCTGCTCGCCATCCGCCGCGCCGGCGCGGACTGGATCGTCACCTACGTGGCTCGCGAAGCCCTGCAAAAGCATTGGATCTGAGAGGGTCAGGCGCGCGGCGCCTTGCGCAGCGCATCGGCGATCTGGTCCCGCTGGGCGGTGCCCTGGGCGATGGCCAGGATGAGGGTCTCGAACAGGTCATCGTTCGGGGCCAGATCGATGCCGTTGGCGGAAAGGAAGATCAGCGCTGAAGCCAGGGCGGTGCGCTGATTGCCATCCGCGAAGGGCGGGGTGCTCACCAGGTGCCAGAGCAGGACCCCAGCCAGATTGAAGAGATCGCTGCCAGTGTAGTCGAAGTGGTTCTGCACCATCTTGACCGCGGAAACCACAGCGCCCGGATCAGGGGTGCCGGGAAGCCCGCCGAACTGGTCCAGGCACTTGGCATGGATGGCGTTGATGGTTTCGGTTCCGAGCAGGCGCGGCGTCATTTCGACAACCTCCCGAGCACCCCGGCGTGGCTCGCCAGGACCTTTTCCATGGTCCGGCCCAGTGAGACCGGCGGCGTTTGACTAGAGGTCAGGATGAGGGATTGTCCGCTCACCTGGACCATCACAGGGGCTTCCGGGAAGATGCCGACCAGATCCATCAACGTGCGATCAAGGATCAAGGCATAACCGTCTTCCAACTTCACCAAAGATTTCATCAGCATAGGGGTACCCCCGGGTTGACCAATCGTGCTTCGGCATGACTATCACATTTTATGCTGAATAGCAAATAATCAGATGGACCCGCCTTTCCCTTATCGCGCCACGGCGGCCGCGGGATATCGGAGCGACTCGGCAATGGGTGTATAATCGGCCACGCCAAGGAGCCGATATGGATCGCAGCCAGAGTATCGTCTTGCTGAACCGTGCCGTAGGCGTTGAACTCCAGGCCCTCCACCAATACATGTATTTCCATTTCCATCTGGATAACCAGCGGCTGGCGCCGCTGTCGAGCCTCTTCAAGCGCACCGCCATCGAGGAAATGCTGCATGTGGAAAGGCTGGCCGAACGGATTCTCTTCCTGAAGGGCGAGGTCGAAATGGCTCCGGCCGGGCCAACGGAAGCGATCACCGAGCCCAGGGCCATCCTGAAGAAGGCCCTCGCCATGGAGACCGCGAGCCAGGATTACTACAACAAGGCCGCCATGGCCTGTGGCGCGAACGCCGATGCCGGCACCAAGCAGGTTTTCGAAAGCATGATCGGCGACGAGGAAAGGCACTTCGATCAGTACGAGAAGGAGATGGAAAAGGTCGAACAGTTCGGGCTGAGCTATCTCGCGCTGCAATCCTTCAGTCCGGCCGGCAAGACCGGCAAAGGCTGATCTGGTCCCGGTGGCTGGGGATGTGGAGTATCCTGGGGCTACACACACCTTGAAGCCGAATTCATATTGAACCCATTGGGGTGCCTTGGCTCACATTGGGCGAAGCCGGGAGGCGTATCCATGGTCAAGCGAATGGCCCTTTACGTGCGGCTGGCCGACGAGATCCAGAAGATGATCGAAAGCGATATCTTCAAGGCCGGAGAGCGCCTGCCCTCCATCCGGACCATGAGCCGGGTGAAGAACGTTTCGATTCCCACCGCCATCGCGGCCTATCAATACCTGGAGGATCGGGAGTTGATACGGGTCCGTCCGCAGTCCGGGTACTTTGTGATGGAACATAATGGCCACCTGAAGACAGTTAAAAACATCCGGATCGCGAATCTCCCGAATGTGGTTCGGCATAACGATTACGTCAATATCCTGGAACGGACCTTGGATAATGAAAATCTGGTCCAGTACGACACGTCCCCGGAGAATAATACCTTTTTCCCCGTTCATCGCTTGAGCGGCATCATGTCCGAACTGCTCAGGCATGATCCAAGCATCCTCGGCCGCAACACCCTGACGCTCGGCGACCTCGGTCTGCGCAAGCAGATCGCGCGCCGGCTCATCAACTGGAACTGCCTGATCGATCCGGAGGAAATCGTCATCACCAATGGCGGGCTGGAGGCGATCAATCTTTGCCTGAAGGCGATCACCATCCCTGGCGATATCGTGGCGGTGGAGAGCCCGGCCTATTACGGGTTCCTGAACCTGATTGATTCTTATGGACTGAGAGTCGTGGAAATCCCGAGCCAGCCTTCCACCGGCATCAATTTGAAAGAGCTGCAAAGCGTCCTGCTGCAGCAACCGGTCAAGGTGTGCCTGCTGTGCACTTCGGTCTCCAACCCGCTCGGGGCGACGATGCCGGTCAGGAATAAACAGTTTTTATTGGAGTTGCTGGAAAAATTTAATATCCCCCTGATCGAAGATGCCACCTTCGCCGACCTGCATTACGAGGCTTCGCCGCCCGCGGCGCAAAGCTTCGACACCCACCAGAATGTCCTGCTGTGCGCTTCCCTGACCAAGAGCCTGGCGCCCGGGTTCCGCATCGGCTGGGTCTATCCGGGCAAATTCCTCAAGAAGGTCTACGACCTCAAGAGGACCCTCAGCGGCGACCAGTCGGAAATCCTGCAGCGCACCCTGGCCGCCTACTATGACAGCGGCGGCTATGAAAGGCATTTGCGCAAGGTCAGGCACGAGCTGCAGGCCAGGATGCACGCGGCCGTGGACGTGATCCGCCGCAGTTTTCCCGCCGGGACCTCGTTGAGGCCGCCCAGCGGCGGTTTCATGCTGTGGCTGCAGATGCGCAAACTGTTCGATGTGGACTACGTCCAGTCGGCCGCCCTGCAGATGGGCCTGCGCGTGGCCCCCGGGCGGATTTTTTCCATCTCGGATCATTTCGAGCGCTACCTGCGCTTGAATTTTGCCCAATCCGACATGCGTGAATTTGTAAAAAATCTTCAACAGTTCGGCAATATCATCAGTTCGAAGAGCGAAAGGTGACGCGCCACTTCCCGCAAACTTTTTCGTCGGGTCCGGCAACTGGGTTTTGCCCATGGAACAGCGCCACTGCACAACCTGGGGGCCGGTTCTGGGCTGACTGTACAGGGGTCGATTCATAATAACTGTGTCTGGTTTTCGTCATCCGCCCAACCATAATTTCAATAAATCAGCGACCTTTTCAATCAGCTCATCAAAACGGAAGGCAGACCCAAAGGTCGGCCTTCATGCCAGCACTTGTCCTGAGCGCCAGCAATCAATACGGGTATTGACTTATTCAATCATCCGTATGAATTAAATATTTATAATAGTTAATAACAGCGGAAAAACAAGCAAAGGAGGTGAACAGAAAGCCGTAATAACGTAAGTTGAAATAATTAACAAGGAACCTGTAGCTAACCAACTTCCACAAGGAGGTAGTATGATGATTGGGTTGAAAAGCGCTTTGTCCCTGACCGCACTTGCGCTGGCGCTCTCCGCGTCTGCTTCCGCAGCCGGGAACACGATCAAGATCGGTGCCCTCTTTCCGCTCAGCGGCGACGTTGCGAAACTGGGTGAAGCCAACAAGAATGGGCTTCGGCTCGCCGTGGACGAAATCAACGCCGCGGGAGGCATCGCCTCCATGGGCGGGGCCAAGATCGAACTGGTGTGGGGCGACACCCAGGGCAAGCCGGAAATCGGCATCGGCGAAGTGACGCGCCTGGTGGAGCAGGAGAAGGTTTCGGCCATCGTCGGCTGCTTCCAGTCCAGCGTGACCCTGCCCGCCACCCAGGCCGCGGAACGCCTGGGCGTGCCCTTCCTGGACAACATCGCCACGTCCGACAAGATCACCGAGCGCGGTTTTAAATACACCTTCCGTATCTGCCCGAAGGCGAGCTGGTATGCCAAGGATCAGGTCGGCTTCGTCAAGGACCTGAAGGCCCTGACCGGCAAGAACGTGACCAAGGTGGCCCTGCTGCATGAAAATACCGATTTCGGCGAATCCACCGCGGCCGGTCAGAAAAAGTATCTGCAGGAAGCCGGCATCCAGGTGCTCATCGAGGTCAAGTACTCGGCCAGCGCGCCCGACCTGACCACGGAAGTCGCCAAGGTCAAAGCCGTCAATCCCGATGTGGTCCTGACGGTCGTCTACCTGAACGACGCCGTGCTGATCGCCCGCGCGCGCGAGGCGATGGGCATGACCAAGATCCCCTTCATCGACGCCGCCGGCGGCACGATCGATCCCCAGTTCCTCAAGCAACTGGGCAAGACCGCCGAGGGCTGGATCACCGAGGTCGAGTTCACCAAGTTCGCGCCCGGCGCCAATGTCCTGAACGACAAGTATTTCAATGCCTTCGGCGAAGACATCACCGGAGACAGCGCCTACGCTTACCAGGCCGGGTGGGTGATCGGCGATGCGCTGCAGCGGGCCGCTTCCAGCGACCGCAACATGCTGCGCAACGCCCTGGCCAAGATGGACATGCCGGCCGGCAAGCACATGATCCTGCCCACCAATCACATCTTCTTCGACAACACTGGCCAGAATCCGAACGCGCCATTGTTCGTCGTGCAAGTGCAGAACGGCACCATGGTTCCCGTGTGGCCCGCCAAGTACGCCGCGAAGAAGGTCCAGATGTAGCTGCTGTCGGCCATCCGGAGGCGCCGCCACGGCGTCTCCGGATCGTCATGACTTACGAAATAACGGAACCAAGGTGGAGGTCGTATGGTGTTTTCTCTTGCGCTTCTGGGGCAGGCCCTGGTGACGGGGCTGCTGATAGGAGGCATTTTTTCGCTGGTTTCGGTTGGGTTGAGCATGATCTGGGGCGTCATGCGCATCATCAACTTCGCGCATGGCGAATTCCTGATGGTCGCCATGTACATCGCCTTCTTTCTCGTCGCCAAGGGCGGCTGGGACCCCTACCTGACGATCCTGGTCACCGCCCCGGCGTTGTTCCTGATCGGCATGCTGATCTTCCAGCTCACCATCCGGCCGATCCTGAAGGATCCGCCCATCAACCTGATCCTGCTCACGGTCGGGATCTCCCTGATCCTGCAGAGCCTCGCGCTGATGTTCTTCAAGGCGGACGTGCGCTCCGCCAACACCATCTACACGCATATGAACATCATGCTGGGCTCCGTGGTCATTCGCGGCCCCCAGCTGATCTCGTTCGTCGGCGCCGGCGTGGCCGCGCTGGCGCTGTACTGGCTGCTGCATAAGACCGATATCGGCGGCGCGATCCGCGCTACCGCCCAGAACAGCGCCGCGGCCACGCTGGTGGGCGTGAATGTCCGCAACACCTACCTGCTGGCCTTCGGCATCGGCTCCGCCTCCCTTGGGGTGGCCGCTTCGCTGATCATCCCCTTCTACTACGCTTCTCCCACGGTCGGCCAATTCTTCGGGCTGATCGCCTATGTGGTGGTGGTGCTGGGCGGGTTGGGCAACTTCCTTGGTTCGCTGATCGCTGGGCTGATCATCGGCCTGACCGAATCGGTCGGCGCCGCCGTGCTGCCCGGTTCGCTGGCGCGGCTCGCCACGTTCGGGCTCTTCATCGTGATGTTGCTCTTCCGCCCGCAGGGCATCCTTGGAGGAAAGCAAAGATGAACGAGCTCATCCATAAAATTCCCCTCCTGCTGATGGTCGTCGTGCTGGTCGCCCTGGGGCTGCCATCCTTTGCCGGCGAATATGTCATCCACATCGGTGTGCTGATCCTGTTCTATGCCTATATGGCGGTGGCCTGGAACATCCTGGGCGGATACGCCGGGCAGCATTCCCTTGGGCACGCCTTGTTCATGGGTATCGGGGCCTACACCTCCACCTACTTCTTCACGGTCCTGGGCATCACGCCGTGGATCGGTATGTGGGTGGGATGCTTGCTCGCAGGTTTGGTGGGCTGGTTTATCGGCTTCATGTGTTTCCGTTATGGCTTGAAAGGGCCGTACTTCTGCCTGGTGACGATCGCCCTGGCCGAAGCGGCGGTGTACCTGGTGACCAACCTGGATTTCCTGGGCGGCTCCCAGGGCATGGAGGTCACCTGGACCGGCAACGCGCCCCGAATGATGCAGTTCAACGGCAAGACTGCCTACTACTACATCATTCTGGTGATGCTGGCGGCGGCCGTGATGCTGTCGGCGCGCATCATCAAGCGGCGCTTCGGCTACCAGATGGTGGCGGTACGGGAGAACGAGGACGCGGCCGAGGCCTTGGGGGTCGACACCCTGAAGGTCAAGATCCAGGCCACGGTGATCAGCGCAATGTTGACGGCCCTGGGCGGGACCTTCTTCGCCCAGTATTTCACCTACATCAATCCACGCGCCGTGCTGGGGGAGGACCCTTCCATCCAGATCCTGCTGTTCGCCATCATCGGCGGCACGGGGACCGTATGGGGGCCGGTGGTGGGGGCTCTGGTGCTGGTGCCCATGGCGGAATACTTCCGTTCGACCCTTGGCGAATCGCACACCGGTGGGCACATCCTCCTGTACGGGGTGCTCATGGTGCTGGTGATCCTGTTCATGCCGAACGGCATTCTCGGCCTGTACAACAAGGTTCGCGGTCAGATCCTGCATGCCGGCCTCAGGGAAAAGAAAGGAGGCGCCGTATGAGCATGCTCGAAGTGAAATCGCTCCGGCGCGAATTTGGCGGCCTAGTTGCCGTCCACGATCTGTCCTTCAATGTAGAAGACGGCGAGATCGTCGGCCTGATCGGGCCGAACGGCGCCGGGAAGACGACGACCTTCGCCATGCTATCCGGCTTCCTGCCGCCGACCGAGGGCGAGATCCTGTTCAAGGGCAAGCGGATCAATGGCCTGAAACCCCACCAGGTGTGCCATCTGGGGCTGACGCGCACCTTCCAGATCGCCCAGCCGTTTCCCGAACTCACCGTGCTGGAAAACGTGATCATCGGCGCCTACACGCGGCACCCGGACGCCAAGGTAGCGCAGGAGAAGGCCATGGCCGTCCTGCGGCGGGTCCATCTGGCGCACAAGGCCGAAGCCCTGGGGCGCGAACTGACCCTGCTCGAGCTCAAGCGCCTGGAGATTGGCAAGGCCCTGGCCACCGAACCCAGCCTGCTGCTGCTCGACGAGGTGGCTGCGGGGCTGAAGGACTCGGAGGTGGACGACATCCTTTCCTTCATCCGGCAGTTGAACCAGGACGGCATAACCTTCCTTATCGTCGAGCACTTGATGAAGGTGATCATGAACCTTTCCCAGAGGGTGATCGTGCTGGATTTTGGCCAGATGATCGCCCTGGGAACCCCGGAGGAGATCAGCCACAACCCGGCGGTCGTCTCGGCCTACCTCGGAAAGGAAGGTTGAAATGCTAACCATCAAGAACCTGCTCGTGCGCTATGGCGCTTTCGCGGCCCTGCAGAACGTGTCGCTCAGCATCTCGGAGGGGCAGGTGGTCAGCATCGTCGGAGCCAACGGCGCGGGCAAGACGACCCTGATCAACTCCATTTCCAGGCTGCTGGAGCCGGCCTCTGGGGAGATCATCTTCGAAGGCAAGGACCTGATGCGGATTGAAGGGCACGATGTGGCCGGCATGGGCATCGCCCAGGTGCCGGAGGGACGCCAGCTGTTCCCGGACATGACCGTCCAGGAGAACCTCTGGATGGGCGGATATTCCAAGCACGCCAAGCCTGAGCGCCAGAAGAACCTGGCCTATGTCTTCAGCCTGTTCCCGATCCTGAAGGATCGCGCCAGGCAGTCGGCGCGCACCCTTTCCGGAGGGGAACAGCAGATGCTGGCCATCGGCCGGGCGGTGATGATGAACCCGCGGCTGATCATGTTCGACGAACCGTCCCTAGGCCTGGCACCGAAGGTGGTCAAGAGCATCCTCGACACCATCGTCCAGCTCAAGGCAAGCGGCATGACCATCATGCTGGTGGAACAGAACGTGCGCCAGAGCCTGCAGATTTCCGACTACGCCTACGTACTGGAAACAGGGCATGTCACGCTGGAAGGCACGGGCAGCGCCGTGCTGGAGGATGAACACACCCGGAAGGCCTATCTAGGAGTCTAAGCAACCTGAATACCCCGCCGGCCTGGTGGGCGCCCCGCACGGGCGAAACCAGGCGGGGCGGGAGTTGAACCCAAGGAGTCCCACATGCCCATTCAGGAAGGACGCGGTCACCCGTACATTCCCAACGCGGTGCCGGCCGTGAAGGCCGAGATGCTCGCCGCCATCGGCGCGCGATCCATCGCCGAACTCTATGGTGATATTCCGGAAAGCTTGCGCTACCGCGGCACCATGAAAATTCCCGAGGCCATCGATTCTGAACTCCTGCTGAGGAGGCACGTGGAGGGCATCCTGGCCGCGAACACCTCCTGCGACGAGGCCACCAGCTTCCTGGGCGGGGGATGCTACAACCATTACGTGCCGGTCATCTGCGACGAGATCGGCCGCCGCAGCGAGTTCATCACCGCCTATACCGGGAGGGCGTACGAGGACTTCGGGCGCTACCAGGTCATCTGGGAATACCAGAGCCTCATGGCAGAACTCCTGGACATGGATATCTGCAATGTGCCCACCTACGACGGGTTCCAGGCGTCCTGCACCTCGCTGCGTATGGCTGGGCGCTACACCGGGCGCAAGCAGGTCGTGGTCCCCTGCAACATCAGCCCGGACCGCCTCAAGGCGATCCGGAACTACTGCGAGCCGGTGCTGGCGGTGGAAACGCTCAAGGCCGACCCGCGCAGCGGCCGCATGGATCTCACCCACCTCCAGGCCGTGCTGGGCCCGGCCACGGCCGCGGTCTATTTCGAGAACCCGGCCTACCTCGGCTTCCTGGAAAGCCAGGGCGCGCGCATCGCCGAAATGGCCCACGATGCCGGCGCGCTCGTGGTGGTCGGGGCCGACCCCAGCTCTCTGGGGGTCCTGACCCCTCCCAGCGGCTATGGTGCCGACCTTGTGTGCGGCGACATCCAGGCGCTGGGCAACCACATGAGCCTGGGCGGCGGCATGGGTGGATTCATCGCCAGCCGGGACGAGGAGAAACTGGTGATGGAGTACCCCAGCCGCCTCTACGGCATCACCGGAACCGTGGAGGCCGGAGAGCGCGCCTTCGGCGAGGTGGCCTTCGAACGCACCTCCCTGGCGCGGCGCGAGCATGGCAAGGAGTTCGTCGGCACCGGCGCGGCCTCGCATGCCATCGCGGCCTGCGTGTACCTGGCGCTGATGGGCCCCGGCGGCATGCGCGACCTGGGCCTGCACCTGCTGCAGAAGGCCCAGTACCTCGCCCAGCGGCTCTCCGCCCTTCCCGGGGTGCGGGCTCCGGGGCTGAAGGGGCCCTTCTTCAAGGAGTTCGTGGTGGACTTCAACGCCACCGGCCTTGCCGTGGCTGAGATCAACCAGGCTTTGCTGCGGGAGCGCATTTTCGGCGGCAAGGATCTTTCCGCCGACTTCCCCCGGCTGGGGCAGTCGGCGCTCTACTGCGTGACCGAACTGGTGAGCCAGGAGGAAATCGACCGGTTCATCAAGGTCCTCGCCGGAATCCTCGGAGGGAAATGACATGGACACGAGACGCACGGCCAAGGTCCGCAACCACTTTCATCAAGCCAAGTGGGATGAGGAGCTGCTGTTCGAACTGCACAAGCCGGGCGAGCGCGGGCTGGTGGTGGCTCCGGTGGAGCCGGGCATCGCCGCCGCGGTGGGCGACGGCCTTGCCGCCCTGCCGGCGGGCATGGTGCGCCAGCGTCCGCCGGCCTTGCCGGAGATCGGCCAGATGCGCATCGTCAAGCACTTCATGCGCCTGTCCCAGGAGAACCTGGGCGGCGACCTGAACATCGACATCGGCCAGGGCACCTGCACTGTGAAATACAACCCCAAGGTCAACGACGTGCTCGCGGGCAATGCCAAACTGGCCCAGCTGCACCCCCTCCAGGACCCGCGCACGCTCCAGGGCGCGCTGCAAGTTCTCCACACGCTGGACCTCTACTTGCGGGAAATCTCCGGCATGGACCGCTTCAGCCTGCAGCCGGCCTCCGGTTCGGCCGCGATCCTGAACATGGTGTCGATCATCCAGGCCTACCACAAGGATCGCGGGGAGGCCGGAACGCGCGACGAGATCATCACCACCATCTTCAGCCATCCCTCCGACGCCGCTGTGGCGGCGGTCAAAGGTTTCAAGGTGATCACCCTGATGCAGAACGACGACGGGCTGGCGACGGTCGAAGACCTCCGCAAGGCCGTGGGCCCGCGCACGGCGGGCATGCTGGTGACCAACCCCGAGGACACCGGCATCTTCAACCCGCGCATCGCCGAGTTCGTCCAGGTGGTCCACGACGCGGGCGGCATCTGCGGCTACGACCAGGCCAACGCCAACGGGCTGCTGGGCATCACCCGGGCGCGAAGCGCCGGCTTCGACATGTGCTTCTTCAATCTGCACAAGACCTTCGGCACGCCGCACGGCAGCGGCGGGCCCGGCAGCGGAGCCCTGGGCGTGACCGGCGCCCTCGCCGGCTTCCTGCCGGTGCCCCTGGTGGAGCACGATGAACGCGGCTACTTCCTCGACACGGACCTGCCCAAGAGCATCGGCAAGACTCGCGCCTTCTATGGCTGCGTCCAGGTGGCGCTCAAGGCCTACGCCTGGATCCGGGCGCTGGGCGCCGAAGGCTTGCGCGAGGTCGCTGAGGTCGCGGTGCTCAACAACAACTACCTGCTTGAGAAGATCAAGCGGATCCGCGGCGCTTCGGCGCCCTTCGCGCCAGGCCGCAGGCGCATTGAGCAGGTGCGCTACAGCTGGGAGCAGCTGTTCAAGGACACCGGGGTGACCTCCGAAGACATCGCCTTGCGGGTCGCCGATTTCGGCCTGCACATGTGGGCCAGCCACCACCCCTTCATCGTGCCGCAACCCTTCACCATCGAGCCCACTGAGTCCTATTCCAAGGAGGAGCTAGACGAATACATCGGGGTGCTCACCCAGGTGGCCGAGGAGGCCTACACCCACCCCGAGCTGGTGCAGACGGCGCCGCACCGCAGCGTTTGCCACCGGATCAAGCACGAGGACCTGGACGACCCGGCCCGATGGGCCATCACTTGGCGGCTGTTCCAGCGCAAGCAGAAGGTGGCGGGCCTGAGTGCCGCCCGCGGTCCCTTGGCCGATCCGAGCCCGCAGGGCTGCGCCCGGCAAGGCCACCGGGTGCCCGAGGGTAGGTGATTCCTATGTGATGCACATCAATTTCCTTCTTCCCGACTGCACCCGGGGTCCGTGGCCGTTTGAGCTAAGCTGAATAAAAACTTCAAGATCCGGTTTGCCCGCGGGCGCCCTGAAGGGTGGGTTGAATAATTCCAATTCGGCGCATGGAAAGATTTAAGATAGGCTGATCTCTTAGACGATCTAAGATGGCAGCCCATGGAACCTGTTTACCTTCCCATTCACGCATCCAGGCATGACCCCGAAGGGGCGGCCCGGGCCATGGCATCTCCTTTCCAGCGCGAACCCGCTCCGGAACGATGCTGAGCCGTCGCGGCGGTCCGCCCTTTCGAATGATTCTCACGAGGTCGTCATGCTGATCCGGTCCCGCCGCCTCCGGGCCACCGCCGCCATCCGCGATCTGGTGGCCGAAACCGATCTGTTGCCGCGCAACCTGATCCAGGGCCATTTCATCCAGCCCCAGGAAGGTTCCACCGAGATCTCCAGC
>Ga0181520_10011587_pt1 | contig 11545 bp, 8 predicted proteins | sample PEATcosm2014_Bin_29_FD_132451 | JGI IMG/M metagenome (GOLD analysis project Ga0181520, IMG submission 132451) | Peatland microbial communities from MTU Mesocosm Facility, Houghton, MI, USA - PEATcosm2014_Bin02_30_metaG | ecosystem: Environmental > Terrestrial > Soil > Wetlands > Peat | place...
ACCCGTAATTGACGGACATATTGATGGAAAATATTTACCAGGTATTATTGATTTTGTCGAGCAGCATAATGATCGGATTGATTCATTTAATAAAAAGGAGAAGCCGTTCTATATATCTAATGATAAAAAAATATCAATTTATCAAAATGATGCAATCAATTTTTTAGAGAAATTACCAGATTTAAGTGTTGACCTGATCATTACTGATCCCGCATATTCAGGAATGAATAATAAATTAAAGTTTGGAAAGGGAAGGATCGTCGGTAAATATGCCGAAAAGGGAACTGAAAACGGAAAATGGTTCGATGAATTTAATGATACCGATGAAAATTATATTAGGTTTTTATCGCAATGCAGGCGTGTGCTCAAGAAATCCACCGGCCATATTTATATTATGTTTGATTCATTTTCTTTACTTTCTTTAGGGCCGGTGGTACGAAAATATTTTGATGTTAAAAACCTGATTACATGGGATAAGATAAATCTGGGAATGGGCCATTATTATCGGAGAAGGCATGAGTATATTATTTTCGCTACTAATGGTAATAACCGGAAAATACGGAATCGTAAATTTCCGGACGTCTGGCGTTTTAAAAGAATACATAATGCCCAATATCCCACCCAAAAACCTGTTGAGTTATTCCAGGCAATGATTTACGCCAGTGCAGAAAAAGGCTTCGTGGTTTGCGATCCCTTTACGGGCAGTTCGTCTTCAGCTATTGCTGCAATAAAAAACGATTGCTCATTTATCGGATGCGATATTTCTGCTAAAGCAGTGGAAATATCTAAAAAAAGAATTGATCATTATTTGAAATTTAATGAGGATATTCTACAGAAAAAATCTTCTGCAACTGATAATGAAATATTTTGGGAATAATAAGTGACGTAAGGTTATATCACTAAGAATCTTTTTACTTTTATATTATCAGCACTAGCTGAAAGAAATTTTGCGAAATAAAATCTTATTATATATATCTTTGACTATACACTATATAATTTATTTGGAAACATTAAGTTAATAAAATGGAATTTGAAGAACTGCAGGTTTTTACAAAGAGCAAATTAAGAGAAGGAATAAAAATATTTACTCCGCAGGTTTTGGGCGTATTGTCCTTTTTTGCCCTTATACGTACTTATGAAATTATATTCATTTGGAGACAAACCTTCTCTAAAAATATTTCAACCGGGTTAATATTTTCTAGTATACTCTATGATCTGGTGTTCATTTTCCAATTGTCTGCCCTCTTGTGTGTTATATTTTTAATTTTATATTTTATAAACAGGAAAGCGGCAATAATTACATTTAGAATATCAGCCGCATTTATTGTTTTTGTTTACCTGCTGTTAGTTCTTTATTTCTCAAAATCAGCCATCCCTTTAGGCTCTGATCTTTATGGATATACTCTTTCTGAAGTAACCCACACTTTTGGAGCTGCAGGCGGTTTTAATATTCTTTATTTAACTGCTTTGTCAATTGTTATAGCTTTAATAGTCGGCGTTTTCATCCTTTTTAATAAAATAAATTTGCCGGGGATATTTCTTAGTATATTTTATTCCCTTGTGGTTTTATCCTTTCCGGCGGCTGATTATATTACACCAACCACAATAAATTTAACTAATGCAACCGATATTTCTTTAGCGGCAAACAAACTTGAATACTTTTTTTCAAAATCGTATAAATATTTTTTTGTGAGTGATTTTGAAATTCCAATATCTAATTACTATTATGATTCGGACAGCAGCGATAGTACTTCCTTTAATTATAATAATAAAGATTATCCTTTTTTACACGATGAAAATTCACCCGACGTTTTAGGGAACTTTTTTAATTTAAGCAATGAAAGACCTGATTTTGTTTTCCTGGTAACGGAAAGTCTTGGGAAAGGATATTCGGGAAAGGGTGCCTACTTGGGCAGCTTTACACCTTTTCTTGATTCTTTGGCTGATCACAGCTTATATTGGGATAATTTTTTAAGCTGCGGCGGCAGAACTTTTGCTTTTCCGTCTTCTATCTTCGGTTCACTTCCGTTTGCAGAAAAAGGATTCTTGGAACTTGCGGAAAATATGCCTCCCCATTTTTCCCTAATTAAATTTTTAGAAAGCCGGGGTTATTCCGCTAGATTTATTTACGGAGGGGACTCTCATTTCGATTTTATGGATACATTTTTTAAAAGACAAAATGTGAACCAATTAATTGATGAAAATAATTTTGGCTCCGCTTTCAGCAAAATGCCTTCTTCAGCGAATGGATTTACATGGGGCTATGGTGATAAAGAATTGTTCGAAAAGTATTTTCAAATGATAGGGAACGATAATAATAAAAGCCGCATTGATGTTTCCATGACGCTGTCTATGCACAGCCCTTTCTTAGTTGCAAATATGGATTATTACAGGAACAGGTTTGACGAATTTCTTGGTAAAATGAACCTGAGCCCTGATATAATTGCACAGGATAAAAGTTATAAAGATATGTTAGCCTGCGTTATATATACCGATGAAGCTTACAGGTATTTCTTCAATGAATATAAAAAAAGGACCGATTTTAATAATACGATTTTTATAATAACCGGCGATCATAGAATGCCGGAAATCCCTATCCTGAATCAAATAGACAGGTTTCATGTTCCATTAATAATTTATTCTCCGATGCTTAAAAGAACTGCAAGGATTTCGTCGGTTTCTTCACAATTTGATATTATTCCGTCAATTCTTGCATTCCTGAAAAAGAATTATAAAATGCAGACGCCGGCGCAGTCAACTTTTATGGGATCCGGGTTGGATACAACAAGACAGTTTAGAAATATTCATAACTATCCTTTAATGCGAAATAAAAATGAACTTCTGGATTATTTGTATCATGATTATTTTTTATCGGATAACACATTATACAGAATTGATGATAATCTAAATCTGATACCCGACAATGATAATACAATGAAAGATAAGATCAGTAATTTATTTGATGAATTTAAGGAAAGAAATAATAATATGATAAAAACAAAGAAACTTATCCCGCAAAATCTTATTTACTAAATAATATTAAATTATCTCTTGTTAATAAAGTTGTAATATCCTTTTAGTATATTGCTTACAAGCGGCTGGTAATAGAGCCAGAAGAAACTAGTCCGTTCTGATACATCGTTTTCTGAATAAAGCATCCATCTTAAGCTTGTAATGCCTAAAAAATTGGAAAACAGCATATCTATCGGGTTATCACAAAAATCACCGCAAAAATAATAAAACTTATAATCTTTATCGTAATGTTCAATTACTGCAGGGAAAGGGTTGGGAATATTGATTGAGCTTAAAATGGAATCTCCTCTTGCTGTGGCTTTTATTTGATAGACGGAGACTACATTATTGGAATGCGATGTTAACATTACATCAAACCAGTAAGAATACTTAACTTTTTTAGGAATATTAAATCTTTCCCGGTTGGTTTCATTAGTTAATATATAAGGCACTTCATCTTTCAAATCTTTTTTGTTTTCAAGTATTTCTATCCTTCCATTGTCGTTAACAAAAGCTATTCCTGAGTTTTTAAATTGCCATTTATTGTTGTGTTGTAATTTATAATCCCTGACCAGCCAAACGGGAATTTCTTTATCAACTGTAGTATCAAGGCTTTCAAAATATCTTCCTGCCCAGCCCGTCCACCTGACCTTGAACAAATTTTCAAATTCACCCTTGATCTTTTTGGTAGTAGGCGAAGCGATATCGTTGTATTCCGTCAGTATAAGTTTATGCCGGGCTTTCATTAATTCAAGAAAGGTAATATCCTGATCGGACATGCCGCCATAAATACATGCGGATAAATTTCCTCTATTACTGCTGCCATACCATTCATTCCTGTAAATTCCATAGGTGTCTGTAAAATAAGCCATATCTGATTGGTTGGATAAACTTAATAGCGCTTGTTCCGAAAAATTTTCTAAACCTTTAATTTCATACCGGCCGTTATTTTTCGGAAAGAAACCATAATAGTCGGAGGAGATTGAATAAAGAGACCGGTTTTGCATGCAATATTTTTCGTAATTCAAAATCCAATTAAAAGACCGGTGTTCGGCGCCTTCAGCGGTTAATGAAGTTTTATCAACCATTACAATTTTAAGTTCTTTTTTCCCTTCTAAAATCCAGCTTAACAGCATCCAGATTGGTAAGGTTAAAAGGATAAGAAGGCCGGAAATTAGGAAATATTTTTTCATCAAATTAAGCTGTTAAAATAAAAATTTAAGGCTTATAGAACCGGATATATCCCCAATGAAATCGCCGTAAGTCTCCTGTTGATCAGAGTATTCACAAGTAAGATCCAATATCAATGTCTTTGAAACTTTAGATTGATATTCAATTTGCCCTGAATTTGACTTTAGCCAGTTGTTGTTGTTGTCAACGGAATTTGCATAGGGTGTTATTCCTGTTCCCCCGGAAACAGCAATGTAATCGTCAGCGCCTGATAAATAATACCGGATAATCAAAGAATAAGAATGTGAGGCGGATTCTACCGATGGAGTAATATAAGTCCGGAAAGAAAACCAAAAATTGCTGTAGTATTTTCCCAAAGCGGCTGTATATATCCAGGTATCCGAAGAATACTTTAGAAGCCGGAATCCTGCATCAGCCTCCAAACTTAGCGGAAGACTGTAATATAGTGAAAATCCGTATTTAGTTTTAGGAAAAATACTTGCATTTGAATAACCGAAGTTCAAATAAGAATAAAGTCCATCTGCAAATCTTGGATACATGTCCATCTCAAATTGCTGACCGTCTGTGTCAAATCGGTTGGCAAAATTCGCTCTTATTATTGCTGTCCCTATAGGAGTTCTTCTGGAATATGCTATTGATCCAAGCTGCCAGGGGTCAAATATTTTATTAAATTTATCATACTCATAGTTTACTGTAATTGAATTAACTCTTACTTCTTCCTTTAGCCTTTCTGCAAAAATTATTGCATCGGAATTATCGCGATTAAGGGTTAATAGTTTTTCTATCGTTGAAAAAGCATCGTCATAATTTTTTAAGTCGGCAAGTACTTTTGCTTTTTTGAGCAGGAACTCTTCGGATTTAGGATGTTTTTCTAATCCGAGATTGCAATAGATCAAAGCGATTTGATAGTTATCCGTCCAGTATTCAAGATCAATTGCCGCGCTTATTGCATCATAGTTTGATGAATCTTTGGCAAAAATTCCTTTAAATACAATTCTTGCGGAATCATACATATCATCCCATGTATATAATCTTGCAAGGAATACGGATACATCTGTATAATCCGGGCTCCTTTTTAATATTTCATGGCACAATTCCCTGGCTTGTTTACGGTCTTTAAGCTCAAAAGCGGCATTCCTCGCCTTTACAAATAATTAATCAACAGTCAATCGTTCCTGGGCAAAAACAATTGAAATGAATGCAGCTAGAAAGAAAAGAAGTAAATATTTCATGTATAGGTTTAAACTAATATTGTAAATATTTATTATTTTGTTTATTGGAAAATTTTAATAAATAATAAAGAGTAATTATTTAGTTAAAAACATTAAAATAAAATTAAAACTATTTTCCGATAATTACTTCTTTCCAAAGCCAAATTTATATATTAATGCCTGATTTTTTAGTCAGATTAACATAATATTATAAGAAAGTGTCCCAAATGGAGCCTATTCTTCCCCGCATTCTATTAGCAGAAGATAATGAAGTGGTTCAACGTATTATTATTCATAAACTTCAAAAAGAAAATTTTTCGGTAACTTGCCTTTCTACCGGTGAGAAAATTGTCGAAACGGTTAATTCTCTTAGACCGGTTTTGATTATACTGGATTTGTTGTTGCCAATAAAGAATGGTCTGATAGTACTAAATGAATTGAAATCCAACCCCGCCTTATCAGGCATACCTGTAATAATTTTTACTACCGACAATAATGAAGTTATGCTTAATACTGCTATGAAATCTGGCGCGGTAGATTATATTCTTAAACCGTTTTCTCCCGATGAATTGATTGCAAAAATTAAACATTATTCAAAATTAACGCCGCTTAAGTAAGTTGTAAAGAGGATCAAATTGCTGTCTGAATACATTTATCATCTAATATTAATTACAATTTTACTTATGCTTGTAACGAGTTATTTCCTTATTTGCCTTGTAGTGGAAATGAGGATTTTAAACAATATCAGGAATAAGCAAAAGATTAAATTTCTAGACGAGTGGGAAACTTTACTCTTTTCATACCTTGAAAATACCGGTTTACCGGATGAATTGGTTAATAAAATACCACGCAGAAAATATAAATATCTTTTAGGGTATTTAGGCGAAATCCTTTTAACATTAAAGGGTAAGGACTTTGATAAATTAGCCGCATTGATCACTTCCACTAAGCTCTCCGGCTATCTTTTAGCAAAATTAAAATCAAACAGCAAGAGAAATATTGTATTCTCTTCTTTTTTTGTAGGCTTAGCAAAGATAGAAAAAGCAAAACCCATATTGCAGATGAAAGTTAAAAAGCATAACGATCAAATATTTTTTAGCTGCTCCACAGCGCTGGCAAGAATAAACTCCTACGAAAGCCTTGATTTAATTTTAACCGAGTTTAAAAGGTACAGGCATTACGGCTATTTACTATTAATTTTAACCGAGTTCGATGAAAAAATATGCGATAAAATTATTGAGATGATGAAGACGGAACTGCCTGATCAGTTCATCGTCACTTTTATAAGAGTATTAAGATATTATAAATATCAAAAGGGCGGCCAGACTGCTTTGACTGTTTTAGTTTATTCATATTCAAAAGAAATATTAATTGAGAGTTTAAAATTCATTGAAGAAATAAAATACAAAAATGCAATTCCCGCCGTAAGCAAACTTCTTGAACATAGTAAACCCGAAATCAGGAGCCAGGCTATAAAGACAATCATGAAATTAGATAGTAAGGCTTACGAAGATAAAGTATATTCCAGGCTGTTTGATAACAATTATGAAGTGCAATATCAGGCAGCATTTGCTATTTTAAATTGTTGTGATGACGGTGAAGAGAAATTATCAGAATTAGCATACGATTTACAGAATAGCAACGCTGCGGCTGTTTCAAGGATGCTTATAAGTGAAAAGAAAGTTAAAGAGGGGTAATGATAATTTTCAGGTATATGACATTTTTATATAATTATCTTCTTCTTATTTATTCCATTGCTATCGGTACTATTTACCTGCTTCTGAATATTTTATCGTTTAAAAGGATTATTCAGTATAAGCAGAAAATGGCTTATGTCGATTTGAAAAAAATATTTAAATTTCAAAATTATAAACCCATATCTATAATTGTCCCTGCATATAATGAAGAGAATACTATAGTTCAAAGTATTAAATCACTTCTTCAATTGGAATACCCGGAATACCAATTAATTATTGTTAATGACGGATCCACGGATGGAACGCTGGAAAAAATGTTTACTCATTTCTCTATACGACAGGTTTCTTTTATACCTCTATATAAGCTTGACTCTATGCCGGTTAAATCGGTTTATATGTCTTCCCTGTATCCGTCATTAGTGGTTATAGATAAAGCAAACGGCGGTAAAGCGGATGCAACAAATGCAGGTATTAATATTGCAAAAAATCCTTTAATAACAGTTATTGACGCGGATTCTATTTTAGAAAGGGACTGCCTTTTGAAAATTGTCCGCCCTTTTATGGAAAATGAAGATATTATTGCTGTAGGAGGTACGATAAGAGTTGCAAACGGATGCGAAATCATACAGGGCAACATTGTTAAAATAGGGATTGCGAAATCATGGCTTGCAAGATTTCAAACGGTTGAATACTTGCGGGCATTCCTGTTTGGCAGAAATGGTTTTGATGTTTTAAACAGTGTAATGATAATATCGGGTGCTTTTAGCTGCTTTTCCAGGGACGCTCTTATTAAAATAGGCGGCTACAGGAAGGGTTCAATAGGGGAGGATATGGAAATTATAGTAAGGATGCATGAAGAATTCAGGATCGAAAATCCTGAAACAAAAATTACATTTATTCCTGATCCTGTATGCTGGACTGAAGCCCCTGAAAGATTGAAAATATTACGCAGTCAAAGGATTCGTTGGCAAAAAGGAACAATAGACAGTATAAGACTGCACTTAAAAATGTTATTAAATACAAAGTTTGGTGCACTCGGCTTAATTGCTTTCCCTTATTATGTTATATTTGAAATAGTCGGTCCGATTATTGAAGTTTCGGGTTATTTTGTTTTTGTCTTTGCATATATTTTTAATATAGTATCAACTCCGTTTGCAATAGCTTTTTTATCCGTCGTAATTATTTATGGAGTGGTTTTATCTATTCTTTCGGTTATTCTTGAAGAATTATCTTTTAAAAAATATCCCAACATTAAAGATTTATTTATTTTATTTGCTGCTGCAGTATTTGAAAATTTCGGATATAGACAAATAATTGCCTGGTGGCGTTTTAAAGCAACGATTGATTATATCTCAGGAAAACGAAGCTGGGGTAAAATGGAGAAAAAAGGATTTAACTAATTGCCATTTTAACAGCTGGTAAGGGTATACCATTAAAACGGCTGTAATCCCATATTTTATTTAATCAGCCCATAACTTTATTTATGTGTATTAAATAAAAAAATAAAGTTGTAACCGTTTTACCCGTCCGCCTTTGCAGGCTGTTGCAGAATAAAAAATATAATTCAGTAGCCCCGGGTTTTAACAGAGCCTGCTTAAAAATCCTGATAATCCTAAAATCCGTTTTGAGCCATAGGCTCATCAGCCTTTGGCTGAAATCCTGCTGTCCCTTCGGGGGTTCAGACGATTTTCAGAGTTAGTCCATTAATTATCTCGTTTTAATGAAAACCGAAGATTATTTTAGCAATATTTTACCTGGTTTATTCACTTTAAGTGGAGAGCTCAAAAATCATGGCAGTTTGCAACAGCCTGCTCTGGAGGAACGGTTTTTTTATAAAATAAAAATGAGCGGTCAACTTGTGTTAATAAAGTATGCGGAATAACCTTCCATCTCCTTCATTAAATTGCAGTTTTATTATTCCTTTTGTTGATTTAAAAACTACTGAACTATTTTTCTTAGATTTTGATACTTCCGCAAGGCCTTTTACTTTTTCAGATAACGTCAGCGTAAAATTTACTTTCTCTTCAGTATTCCGGTTGACTAGAAGTAAATAAGGTTGCTCAGTATTATCTTTAAAATATCCTGCAACCATGGCCCCTCCTTTAATATTTTTAATACAAAAATCATCTGGTAATTGCTTTGTCCCTTTAGGCAGGGGTTCGGAATGATATACATTTATTGAACGAAGTTGTTTAATTATTGTTGCGAGGGAATGAATTTCCGCGTTCACCCGTTTGGCTATATCATATAAATAGGTCGGTTTTCCGTTTTCATCTAATATTGCTGTTTTAAAGTTTTCAGTGTTTGAATGCGGCAGAGAATAAGTAAAGTATTGAATGCCTTGCGATCCGTATGCAATGTCGCTGTATAATTGCAGTCTGATCCATGATTCCTTTGGTGGGGGAAATGTCGGGTAAATCTGGCAGCTCATTGTGAATACCCAAAAAGGAATTCCGGCTTTAAGCGTTATATCTCTAATAAATTCCATATTCTGATAATACGTTTCTTTAAAACCAGTATTTATAAAAGGATAATAATCGTATGAAAGAAACTGAGGCTGGAATACCTTAATATATTTGTAAATATATTCCTGGTATGTCTCGGTTCCTAATTGTTTTTCAGAAGAATAAATAGGCAGAAGATTTACATAAACAGGGTGTATGGAATCCCCCAGGGCAATTTGTTTTTTAATTATTGCCATGTTCTCAAAATTATCTGCGCTGGTCTCATCTACTATAAAATAACCAAAAAGTGCCGGTGATTCTCTATAATCGCGTACAACCTGATCTAATTTTTTCAATGCTGCCGTATCAACAGGTTTATCGGGCTGAATCCGGTTATCGTTAATTATCAGTTTTATACCAACTTTTTCTGCAAGCGCTAATGCTTTTTTATTTAACTCCGGGGTTCGCAAATCAGAAAAGTTAATTGTAAATCCTGCATCTGCTAATTCCTGAAAATGCTGAATATCAAGTTGATTTTCAGTTAATCCATACCATGCCATAATAGGGAATGGCGCTGATTCCGGAATTGGATTTTGTACATACTGATTTTGTCCATATAAAATTGAACTAATTGCAGTAAAAATTAAAATTTTTATCCATCTGTTAAAATGCTTGTTCTTCATACTTACTTCTCTTAAAAATGTTCAATTATTATAATTTTGCACTAAATTATGAATTGTTTCATCTAATCTTAATGTTGTGATAAACTGTTAAGAATTTAAATAAATCATTTCATCATAAATTGGCACTAAACAAAAAAAATCTTAGCACCATACATTTTTTAATATATGGTTATAAAAATATAACATATAAACATAGAGTTAAAGCGGGATCTTAATATGCCGGTGGAAAGCAAATTGAAGATAAATAGATAAAAAATAATAATTATTTGACTTTGTCTTCGCCCCTTTCGGGGTCATACATTAGTAGTATTAACGTCTCCACCAAAGACTTTTTCCGGAGCCGCAGCACGGTGACACAGAGCGTTGATATTAATTGTACGATTCTGCATGAAGTGTTATATTGGATGATTATAAATGAAAGATTTCTTTAAAAAATCTTAATAAGGGCGAATAAAATGGGAACGAATGTGCTTTTAGATAAATCCGTTAAACCGGATGATGAAAAACTTTCCGGGGTACTCGGCGAAACTTATAAGCTCTGGAGTGAATTAAAAAAATATCTCGCTTCTAATTATCCGGGTACCGTTGAAGAATGGAAAAACTATGACAAATATGGGTGGAATCTAAAAATTTTGCTCAGAAAAAGGAATTTATTCTTCCTTATAGCTTATGATCAGTATTTTAAACTTTCATTTGTTTTTGGTGATAAAGCGGTAAGTGTTGTAGAGAAAAGCGGTTTACCGGATAGTATAATCACTCAATTACGTAGCGCCAGGAAATATATGGAAGGCAGGGGGATTTCGATTGAAATTAAGAGTAATAAAGACGTAGGTTTTGTTAAAAAACTGATTGATATTAAAGTAAATAATTAGTTAATCCTGTTCCCCCAATATTGATTTAATAAGAATTCAATAATATTTTTGTAGGGGCGATGGAGTTCGCCTTTTAACCGTCCATTTATTTATCCGGGCTGATGACTCCTACCTATTATTTCAAAATTAATTTTTAATTCTATCCGACTGGAGTGAATAAATTGCAAAATTATTTCCTTGTTTGTATTGGTGCGGCTGCAGGCGGTGCGGCAAGATATTGGACGTCTAATGTTGTTTATAAATTTCTTCCCACTACAATACCTTTCGGTACGCTCATTGTAAATGTGGTTGGCAGCTTTATAATTGGTTTTGTTATGTTTTATTTGGACAGCAATAAGTTAATAACATCACAAACCAGAATTTTATTAACAACAGGATTTTGCGGGGGATTAACAACCTTTTCAACATTTTCATTTGAAACAGTTAACTTATTTA
>Ga0181520_10011588_pt1 | contig 11545 bp, 11 predicted proteins | sample PEATcosm2014_Bin_29_FD_132451 | JGI IMG/M metagenome (GOLD analysis project Ga0181520, IMG submission 132451) | Peatland microbial communities from MTU Mesocosm Facility, Houghton, MI, USA - PEATcosm2014_Bin02_30_metaG | ecosystem: Environmental > Terrestrial > Soil > Wetlands > Peat | place...
AGCGGCAGCTCATCAAAGTGCCGCGGAGGATTTGGGTTGTAGTTCTTCCGGAACTTGAAGTAGTGGTACGCCATCGTGTAGCGGTGAAGGCCGTAAAGCGAGAGCACAATCATCACCGCGAAGTACGGCAATAGAACCGCCGCGTCAAAGAAATTCCAATGGTAAAGCCCTTTGAATGTCTGGTCAGCGTACTGCATTCTCAGGTAGTGGCGGAATGCGCCTTCCGGAGCAAAGGCAAGATAAACCCCAGTTGAACGCAGCACTTCCCCAGGCAGGCCGATCAAAGCAAGCAAAGGGGTTAGAGTCGCGGCCACAGGGCTTCAGCCTCCCGGGCTGGATAGGTTTATTGTACGCGAGCTTTTGAAGCTGCGATCCCGGCCACCTCGCACTGCCGCAACCCAAGATCGCAGCTAGCAATGTCCTGAACTGGGTTTCGATTTAACTCTGGTAGACGGAACAGACTGTGGTTTAGGCAGGTTCAGGCTGATGGCCGAGTCCCCAACCCGTCTGTAAGTTGTGAGTTTGATCGCTGCGGCGTGCTCCAACGGGCAGTAGAAGCGTTTTCCCCGGCTGCGCGATTCGCAGCGGGTGAAGCGGAAACCAAATTCGTTTCGACCATCGCGTGAAGAACATGAGAACGGCTGCTGTCGAGTACCGGGTTGCGGAATTGACCGGGTTTTCACGCCCTTCTATACTTTCCGTATGCAATGTGTGTGTCTATGCTGTTGTTGTCGCTCCTTGCGGACTTTTTCCGTGGAGTTGAGCGCCGTGGCAGGAACACAGTTTTCCAACTAATTCTTCAGGATCCTCAATCCAACCGGAAAAAGCATTAAAGATGGCAAAGCGCGGGTTTGCACCTGATCCGGCCCTAGCATTGGCGCAGTGCAAGTGATTTCAACCTCATGAATGAAGAGCGGCGGCAGTTATCAATGCGAAAAGAATGCGCGGACGTTGAACTCGGCTTATCGGTGACTGAGCGGATCGGCAATACTCCGCTTCTTCGCCTGAACAAAGCTGTTCGCGGTCTTGAGGGAGTTGTGTTGCTGGCCAAGGCCGAGTGGCTAAACCCTGGCGGCAGCGTAAAGGATCGTGCCGCGTCGGCGATGGTTCGCGAAGCGCAGGCACAAGGAAGATTAACGCCGGGGAAGACGCTGCTGGATGCAACCAGCGGCAATACGGGCATTTCGCTTGCAATGTTAGGCGCGGCGCAGGGGTTTCCTGTCCGGCTGGCGATGCCCTCCAATGTTTCTCCGGAGCGAAAGCGCATCCTCAAGGCCTATGGTGCGCAGGTGGATTGGACTGACCCCGATCAGGGCTCCGATGGAGCCATTCGCCGCGCGCGTGAGTTGGCCGGCAACGACCCGGAGCGCTTTTGCTATGTGGATCAATACTCGAACGACGCCAACTGGAAGGCTCACTATGATGGAACAGGACCCGAAATTTGGCGGCAGACCGAGGGCCGCGTGACTCATTTTGTTGCGGGCATGGGGACCAGCGGCACATTCGTGGGCACCAGTCGAAGACTCAAGGAACTGAATCCGGCCGTTCAGTGCATCAGCTTCCAGCCCGATTCTCCGTTTCACGGCCTCGAAGGCCTCAAGCATATGGCCACGTCCATTGTGCCGGCCATCTACGATCCGCATCTTGCTGATCGCCAAATGACGGTGGAGACTGAAGCCGCATACGCAATGGCAAAGCAGCTTGCTCGAGAGGAGGGCCTGCTGGTGGGCATTTCGGCCGCTGCGGCTGTTGCCGCCTGCGTTGAGATCGCTCGCGAAGAGTCCGCGAACGGACGGCCCGCCGTGATCGTCACGGTACTGCCGGATTCAGCGGATCGTTATCTGAGCGAGCGGTTCTGGGAGGAATCGTGAGCGCACTGCGCCTGAGGAAGGCGGATTATGATGCCATCCGCGCCCATGGCGAGGAAACTTATCCGCACGAATGTTGCGGCGCATTGCTGGGACGCTGGGTGCCTGACGGACGGTGGATCGAAGCATCGATCAGGGCCGGCAATACGCGCACTGACTCGGCGCACATCCGGTATCAGATCTCACCCGGTGAACTGGTAAAGATCGAGCGTGAATCCCGGCGCCAGGGGCTGAGCATAGCCGGGTTTTATCACTCTCATCCGGACCACCCCGCGCAATGGTCCCAGACTGATCTTGCCGAGGCACACTGGCTGGGCTGCTCTTACGTCATCACCGCGGTAGCGAGAGGAAAAGCAGCAGTGACGAATTCATTCCAGCTGGCAGGAGACACCGAGGAGAACAAGCGATTCGAACCGGAGACCATCGAAGTGAGGGATTCGGTGATTTAGCAATGCGCGGATAGGAATTCGAAGGTTGTCAGCGAATAGTTTGAGAGAGGAATTGAAGAGAATGACCATTTACATCCCCACGCCCCTGCGCGCCTATGCGGCGGGCAGGGACGCTGTAGACGTAAACGCGGGAACCATCGCCGGCGCGCTCGATGAGTTGACTCAGGCATATCCCGACTTGCGCAAGCATCTGTTTACGAGCGAAGGCAAAGTGCGCGCCTTTGTGAACATTTACCTCAATGACGAGGATGTGCGGTACCTGCCAGCGAAGGAGGCCACGGAGGTATCGCCCGCTGACACACTCTCCATCATTCCTTCCATTGCCGGCGGTGCCGGCAACGCTTTGGCGCACAAATTCGGCGCCGAATCACCGGGGCGGAGCGAATCATCTCTATGAATGAGGAATCATGAATCCGGCCACCTTACCAATCGAGTTACCCGAACTGACTCAGGACGATCTCTCCCGCTACTCACGCCACCTGTTACTTCCCGAGGTGGGTGTGGAAGGCCAGCGCAAGCTGAAGGCCGCGCGTGTGCTTTGCGTAGGCACCGGCGGGCTCGGTTCGCCGCTCGCCCTCTACCTGGCGGCGGCCGGTGTTGGAACGCTGGGACTTGTGGACTTTGACGTTGTCGATGCCAGCAACCTGCAGCGCCAGATCATTCACTCGACCGCGGATATCGGCCGCAAGAAACTCGATTCTGCCGAAGAAAAGCTCAAGGCTCTCAATCCCGAGCTCAATGTTCAGAAGCACGACACGCTTCTATCGAGCGCAAACGCCCTGGACATCCTCAAGGATTACGACGTGGTCGCCGACGGCACTGATAACTTTCCGACGCGCTACCTGGTCAATGACGCCTGCGTTCTATTGGGCAAGCCGAATGCGTATGGATCGATCTTCCGCTTTGAGGGTCAAGCCAGTGTCTTCGCCACGAAAGATGGCCCCTGCTACCGCTGCCTCTATCCCGAGCCGCCCCCGCCGGGGCTCGTGCCAAGCTGCGCGGAAGGCGGAGTACTCGGCATTCTACCCGGACTCATTGGCGTGATCCAGGCAACCGAGGCAATCAAGCTCATCCTCGGTATTGGCGAGCCGTTGATCGGCCGTTTGCTCCTCGTGGATGCGCTCAAGATGCGCTTTCGCGAGCTGAAGCTTCGCAAGAATCCCGAATGTCCAGTATGCGGAACTCAACCGACGGTCACCGAACTGATTGACTACCAGCAATTCTGCGGCCTCGAATCCGCGAGCGACGTACCGAAGACCGCGAAGAACGGCATCCCACAGCTGAGTGTGAAGGAACTGAAGCGGCGCATGGATGCCGGTGAGAACCTCTTCATTCTCGATGTCCGCGAACCGTTCGAATACCAGATCGCAAATATCGGCGGCAAGTTGATTCCGCAGAACGAGGTTCCGCAGAGACTCGCTGAGATCGATCGCAATCGCGAAATTATTGTGCAGTGCAAATCCGGCGGACGCAGTCAGCGCATTGCGGAGTTCCTGAAACAGTCAGGGTATCCGAAGGTGGTGAATCTTGCGGGCGGCATCCTGGCCTGGTCCGACGAAGTTGATTCAACGGTGACAAAGTACTAGCAAGGATGCGCTTCGCTTTGCTGCTGCCGCGTGGCTCTACGGACAGCAAGTCGTGAACGCTCTTTCCCATTGTTGTGGTTGCAACTTCGGCTGCAAGAGCACGCCCAAGCCGATTTCGTCCTTGGCAAAGGCATCGACGGCTGAGGGCGCAAGCTCGGTCAGAAACGCCAAGTCACCGGGTTCCGTTAAGTTCTTGAAAAGAATGGTGGCCAGGGACGGGATTGAACCGCCGACGCCGGCCTTTCGGAGGGCCGCTGGCAAACCCACTGCGCTGCGCTCAAAGGCACGAGCGCGGCCCAGTCAACATGGCGGATGGGTCGAAACTGGAGATGGTGGCCAGGGACGGGATTGAACCGCCGACGCCGGCCTTTCGGAGGGCCGCGGGCAAACCCACTGCGCTGCGCTCAAAGGCACGAGCGCGGCCCAGTCAACATGGCGGATGGGTCGAAATTGGAGATGGTGGCCAGGGACGGGATTGAACCGCCGACGCCGGCCTTTTCAGGGCCGCGCTCTACCACTGAGCTACCTGGCCTCAGTGCAGACTTCGTTGCAATTCCTGCGTGAATTTCCGGGCGTTGCCGGCAAAGGCAGGCGAATTCCACGAACTGTTCGCTCAAAACAACCTGAACAGTATATCAATTCCAGATTCGCCCGGCCAAGCCACAGCCGTGAACTACACTGGAGAGCAATCATGCGGAGCCACCTCGCTCTTCTGCTCGTCCAAAGTGCTGCAAGCGCGGCGCTTGCGGCAATGGTTGGGTGCGGCCCCTTGCCCGACGGATCACGATCTTCCGTGCAGGGCGTGCCCTCCAGGGCCGAGGCGCGCACCGCTCTCATCTACGAGGCCAACCTGCACCAGGGCCCGGAGACGCTGCGGGCGTTTCTCAGCGATTTTCCCAAAGGGGCTGACCTGCACGTTCACCTCTCGGGTGCGGTCTACGCTGAGACGTTTATCCGCGACGCGGGCGATGATGGGTTATGCGTCGACAAGGCCACACTGAGTTTTGCCAAGCCGCCCTGCCGGGGAAAGGATCTGATTCCAGCAAAGGAGCTCACTGGCGATCTCACTCCGGCTGACCAGGCACTCTACGACAAACTCATTGACTCGTTCTCGGTTCGAAGCTTTGCGCCGACGCCTGGCTGGAGCGAACACGACCAGTTTTTTGCCACTTTTGACCGCTTTGGCGGACTGAGCAAAACGCACACGGCCGAGTGGGTCGACGAAGTGGCGAGTCGAGCCGCAGCGGAGAACAACCAATATCTCGAGCTTATGCACACGCCGACCTTCAGCCACGCGGCGCAAATCGCGCACCAGATTGGCTGGAACGCAAAGCTGGCGCTGGCCGACCCGCAGGCATTTGCGCAATTCCGGCAGCAACTCCTGGACCATGGTCTGCGCGACGAGTTGGTCGTCGACCGGAATGAAGCACGCCAGGCCGAAGCCGGACGTAAACAAATCGAAAAATGTCGAACACAGCAGGCCGCGCCGGCATGCCAGGTGGAGATTCGCTACATCTACCAGGTTCTTCGCGCCAACGCTCCGGAGCAGGTGTTTGCGCAGACGCTTCTCGGCTTCGAAACCGTGCAGGCAAGCATGCAGGCGAACGACGACACCTGGGTGGCCATCAACTTTGTGCAACCCGAAGACGGCTATATCGCCATGCGCGATTACACGCTGCAAATGAAAATGATCGGCTACCTGCACTCCGTCTATCCCGGCGTGCATATCTCGCTGCACGCTGGAGAGCTCGCGCCGGGCATGGTGCCGCCGGAAGGCCTGCGCTTTCACATCCGGCAGGCAGTGGAACTCGGCGACGCGGAGCGCATCGGTCACGGTGTCGACGTGATGTACGAGGACCGGCCGCGCGATCTGCTCACGGAACTGGCCGCCCGACACATCATGGTGGAGATCAACCTCAGCTCGAACGAGGGAATCCTCGGCATCGAGGGTGATGCGCATCCGTTTCCTGTTTACCGCGCGGTGCATGTTCCGGTTGCCCTGTCTACCGACGACGAAGGAGTGAGCCGGATCGACCTAACCCACGAGTATGTGCGTGCAGCCATCGACTACGGCCTCACTTACCGCGACCTGAAGCAACTGGCCCGCACTGGGATGGAACACGATTTCCTGCCGGGCGCGAGCCTGTGGGCCAAGCCGGATGACTTTAGCGCGGCCGTGAGTGCCTGCAAAAGCGAAGCCTTGGGCGGGAGCAATCCGTCCGGCAATTGCAAGCAATTCCTCGACAGCAGCCAGAAGGCCTCGGCGCAGTGGGAGCTGGAACGACGCTTTAGAGATTTCGAGGCCAAATTTCAGGGACCGGGCTTCGACCGCTTGCTCCACGGACGCTGATCTGCGACAGGAGGCTCGGCAGCGTCCTACACTATTGCCATGGACAACGAGCGCATTCGCGAAATCTGCCTGGCGCTGCCGCATGTCTCGGAAACCCTGAACTGGGGCCATCACCTTGTCTATTGGGCCGGCGATCGCGACATCGGCGGAAAAATGTTCGCCATGACCGATCTCGATGGCACGGGCATCGGAGTGCTTTGGTTCCACTGCGGTGCTGAGCGCTTTCATGAGCTGCTGGAGCGAGAGGGGATCATTCCCTCGCCGCATCTGGCTCGGGCGCACTGGGTTTCAGTGGAGCGCTGGGATATTCTCCGGCCGCGGGAAATTGAGGACGAGCTGAAACGGGCGCACGCGTTGATCTTCGATAAGCTCCCCGCCCGCACCAAAGCCGTTCTAGCGCTTCCGGAAAAAGACCGAATTAAAGCAATTCGCGAGCGGAAGAAGGCTCTTGCCGCCCGAACGAAGGCGCACGGTTCCGGCACGACAAAGAAGAAGGCCCGTTGATCCTAGCGGAACTGGTGCCGCTGCCGCTGCGTAACAGTGGCTGAAGCATCCACGTACGAACGAGGCGCAGATTTTATGGCCAAGTTTCTTCTCTGGTGCATTCTTCTTGTGTTGTGCTGGCCCTTGGCGCTTTTGGCTCTGGTGCTTTATCCCATCATCTGGTTGCTGTTGCTGTCGTTTCATCTGGTGGGCATCGCCGTGGGTGGCGTGCTTGACCTGGTAAGGGCCGTTATCTTCCTGCCCGCGCGGGTTCTCCGCGCAGTCTAAGGCTGCGGCTTGCCTCGACATCCCCATCGAAAATGCATTAGCTTGGGCTCAACGCCTTTTTTCCAGGCCTTCCAGCGCCGACAGCGCCCGATCTGCGTCATTCTAAGCAGAGATTTGAGTACGGAGGATTCATGCGGAAGTTTTTGCCCGTTATTTTGGGCTTTTCTTTGCTGTTGGCGCCGTGGGCGATGCAAGCGCAATCCGGCGACCAGGAGGCCGCCAAAAATGCGGCGCAGGCGCGCGCCGCGCTCGACTCCATGGTGCAGGCTCTCGGCGGCGATTTGTGGTTGAACATCAACAACATGGAGCGGCATGGGCACATTGCTGCGTTTTTCCAGGGCAATCCCGACCCCGGCACCACGGAGTACTTCGAGTTTCACCAGTGGCCCGATCATGATCGCATCGAATACACCAGCCACCGCGACGTGGTGCAGTTCTACGTCGGCCGGCAGGGCTGGGAGGTGACCTACCGCGGCAAAAAGCCGCTCGACAAGGACATCGTAGACGACTACCTGCGCCGCCGTGACCACTCGATCGAAACGGCGGTGAAGGTGTGGATGAAGGATCCGAATACGATCCTGCTTTACGAAGGCCAGCACATGTCTGAGCGGCACCTGGGCGAGCAAGTCACGCTCATTTCACCGCAAAACGAGGCCATCACCATCCTTATGGATGTCCAGACACATCTGCCGCTCCAGCGCAGCTTTCAGTGGCGCGATCCCCAATACCACGACAAGAACACCGACACCGAGGAGTACGACGACTATCACACCATCCAGGGCTTTCCCACTCCCTTCACCATTACGCGCCTCAAGAACGGCGATCCTGTTCGCCAGTATTTCGTTGACCGCGTGAGCTTCAACCAGAACCTGCAAGCCGATTTCTGGGATCCCGATGCAGTGGCGCGCAAGATCAAGAAGTAGCGGCGACAATCAGTTCGCGAGGTGACCGCCGCAGAGCTTGACCGCCTGAGTGATGGTTTCGGCGGCGCGGCCGGCGGAGACGCTGTTCGTGAAGGGAAAATAGTTATACCGGCTCGACATGTGTACGACAAGCGCCGTCATCGGTGGAGCGGTCGAGGTCTGAACAAGGTTGGGATGGCCGCCGGCAGCGTTGGCCTCGGTGTTGACCTCGCTAACGGGCTCAACGGCAACGCTCGTCACGTCATGCAACAGAATCGAGAAACCCTTGTCGAAAAGGGGCTGGGCCGCGCCGTTGCGCCACACCGTCCAGTTGTAGGAGACGCGGCATTGGGCAGGGTCGGCCACGATGTTACTGACTCGATTAACAGCGGCGTATTGGCTGGCGCTGCCGTTGGCCGTGTTCTGGTTGAAGGCGGTAAAGCTCACTGTCCCGATACCGCTCAACTCGCCCTGAAGGGTCCTCATCGTATCTTGCAAGGTGGCATTGTTCCCCGCCGCTCCAGGGGCGGCACCTGAGGGCTTCGCAGCTCTGGAAGCACCCGGCGTTGTCGCAGGAGTGGGCAAGGGCGAGGCGTCCGGCCCCACTGGACCACCCGAAGGCGAGGGCGTGAAAACGGGACTCGGCGCGCCGCCCGGCTCCGGAGCGGCCGCGGGTGAACCTACCGGTGCTGGTTGCCCTGCCGGCGTTGGTCCCCAAATGGAGCGCACTCCGAAAAAGACTCCGCCGAGCAGGAGAACCGAAACGGTCCCAGCAGCCCATGTCCACGCGCGGGTGCTCCAAAGTCGATGCACGGCGGGCGCAGTCTCGCGCCTGCCTCCTTTTTCCGGAGTTCGCTCTTCCGCGCGGTGACCACCGACGGGCTGCGGTTTTTCTTCTTCGAGCGGCTTTGGTGGCGTGCCCGGCTCAGACCTCGCCAGCACAATCTTGATCGTCCCCGCAAGGCTTTTGAGATGCGCCTCCAATGGCGGATTCAATGCGTCGAGCCAGTGAACGTTTCCGATGAAGTACTCGAGCCCCTTGCCGGGAAGGACGTCCTCGATGCGCACCGGCAGGATGGCGACGCCATGATTGACGGCCCGTTCGACCTCCCTGCGAATCTGCGGCGAAGCGTTTGCGTTAGCTGTGAAGACGAGCACCATCATCCGGCACTCTTCAATGGCGTCGATGATGGCCTCGCCCCATTCCATGCTGGGCAACACGTCGCGGGGAGCGATCCAACACCGGATGCCCTCTCCCTCCAGCACCGCACAGACCGCGTCGGCCGTGACCTTGTCTTTCGCGGAATGGCTGATAAAGACGTCGTGAGGCATGGATATCGGTCCGATCTATTTCGGGGAGGGGGAAGCAGCTAGCGATACTATAACCCGGCGGGCTCGAGGGACAGCGGACGCAGTCGAACCAGGCGTGAGGCCGCAGTTCCTGCCAAGCTGCTGCGCAGGCCTATTTATAATCCGAACGAGCGCAAAGCAGCCCACACAACCGCTCCGAGGAGCCGCAGAATGACGTTCACCATCCAGGAAATCATGGATTTCCTGCCCCACCGTTACCCCTTCCTCCTGATCGACCGCGTGCTCGAGTTCGAGCCGCAAAAGCGCCTTGTCGCCATCAAGAACGTGACCATGAACGAGCCGTTCTTCCAGGGCCACTTCCCCGGCTACCCCATCATGCCCGGCGTGCTTGTCGTGGAGGCGATGGCCCAGGCCGGAGCGCTCATTATGCTGTCGGAGATCGCCGATCGCAACACAAAGCTGGCGGTTTTTACCGGCATTGAAAAGGCCAAGTTCCGCCGGCCCATCACTCCCGGCGATCAGGTCCGGATCGAGGTGAATGTGCTGGCATTCAGGAGCCGTGCGGGGCGCATCCAGGGCAGCGCCACAGTCGAGGGCAAGCTGGCTTGCGAAGCGACCCTTACCTGCGCGGTGGTCACCAAGGAGCGCGAGCAGCGCGCTCACGGCGATACTCCACCCGAAACTTCAGCGCCCTCCGCGGAGCCTGCGTGAGCATCCATCCCAGCGCGATCGTCGCCGAGGGTGCGCGCATTCCAAACTCGTGCACTATCGGCCCCTATTGCACCATTGGGCCGGAGGTCGAGCTCGGCGAAGAGTGCACGCTCATCTCGCATGTGGTGCTCGACGGCCGGACGCGCATCGGCGCGCGCAACATCTTCTATCCCTTCGGCGCCATCGGCCTGGCGCCACAGGACCTGAAGTACGGCGGCGAGGCCACAAAAACCGAGATCGGCGACGGCAACACGATTCGCGAATGCGTGACCATCAGTCGCGGCACCACGGGCGGAGGAGGCATAACGCTCCTGGGCTCGGGCAATCTTCTCATGGCCTACGTGCACATCGGGCACGACAGCCAGGTCGCTAGCCACTGCATTCTGGCCAATAACGCCACGCTCGCTGGCCATGTAACCATTGAGGACCACGTGACGCTCGGCGCGTTTTGCCCCGTCCACCAGCACTGTACCCTGGGAGCGTATTCGTTTATCGGAGGTGGCACCATCGTCACGCAGGACGTGCTCCCGTTCTCGCTCACCTCGTCGCGCCGCGAGAATCGCGCCTTCGGGATCAACAAAATCGGCCTGGAGCGGCGCGGATTCACGCCCGAGCGGCTGCAAAAACTGCAAAAGGCTTACCGCCTGTTGCTTGCTGCGAAACTGAACACCACGCAGGCGCTCGAAAAAATTCGCACTCTTGACGGCGACGATGTGGCCCTGCTGGTCAGCTTCATCGAGCGCAGCAAGCGCGGAGTGATCAAGTAAGCGCTCGCGCGCTTTTGCGCCGGAAGCAGCGAGGATCAACCAACGGTGGCCCCAAAAGGAGGCCAATCGAAATGAAATTGGGCCTCATCGCCGGCAATGGCCGCTTTCCGTTTCTTCTCCTCGACGCGGCGCGGGGGGAGGGCCTGGAAGTCGTCGTAGCCGCAATCAAAGAGGAAACCGATCCGGAGATCGACCGCCGCGCCGAGGCGGACCCTGGCGTCACCGTGCATTGGCTCTCGCTGGGCGAATTATCCCGACTGATCGAGACATTCCAAACGGCAGGTGTCGCCAAAGCCGTGATGGCCGGCCAGGTGAAACACAAGCAAATCTTCAGCAGCATCCGGCCCGACTGGCGCCTCGCCAAGCTCCTGCTCAACCTGCGCACACGATCGACAGACGCGCTGCTGGGCGCGGTGGCCAAGGTGCTCAGTGACGAAGGCATCGAGCTGATCAGTTCCACCACCTTCCTTGAGCCTCTGCTGGCCGAAGAGGGCGTGCTGACCAGCCGTGCTCCCGATGCGGACGAATGCCTTAACATCGAGTACGGGCTGGGCGTGGCGCAGGCCCTCGCCGGCTTCGACATCGGGCAGACCGTCGTTGTTGCAGCGCAGGCCTGCGTGGCCGTTGAGGCAATGGAAGGCACGGATGCAACCATTGAGCGCGCGGGAAAGCTGATGGGATCGCTCGATGAATCAGCGCCCGGCGACGCCCGAGTCGATCCCTCGCTCGAGCCTTCGCTCCTTGCCCGCCGGCTGACCGTGGTCAAAGTCGCCAAGCCCAATCAGGACATGCGCTTCGACGTGCCGGTGATCGGAATTTCGACCGTCGAA
>Ga0181520_10011589_pt1 | contig 11543 bp, 8 predicted proteins | sample PEATcosm2014_Bin_29_FD_132451 | JGI IMG/M metagenome (GOLD analysis project Ga0181520, IMG submission 132451) | Peatland microbial communities from MTU Mesocosm Facility, Houghton, MI, USA - PEATcosm2014_Bin02_30_metaG | ecosystem: Environmental > Terrestrial > Soil > Wetlands > Peat | place...
CCTGGTCGATGGCCTGCGCCAGTGTCAGCCCCGATGGCGGAGCCGCGGTCTGGGCGCACGCTTCCGCCGCAAAAAGTAGTGCCGGAAGAAATTTCGATATTGAACGGTGTTTGACCATTTTGCGTTTCCGTGTCGCGGTGTGAAAACGCAACCTTGTTGCCAGCTTTGCGGATGCGAAATGAGAGACTTACAAGGCACGCTGCGGACGATCTCGCGTCAGTCTCGGCAATTGCCGATCAAGTGCCGAGATTACCGATACTGGTGCTCGATGTGCAGCTTCTTCATCCGCGATTGCAAGGTCGTGCGTCGAAGCCCCAGCCGGGACGCCGCGCCGTGGGGGCCCGAGACTTTCCCGTCAGACTCCCTTAAAGCCTGGAGAATCCGTGCGCGCTCGGCGGATTCTTCGAAGCGGGGCCTTCCCGGGGAAGGAGGGCACGATTTAGCGACCTCCGGAAGCGCAATTTGAAGCACCCGGCCGGGGCTGAGGATGACGGACCGCTCGATCACGTTCTGCAGCTCGCGAATGTTGCCAGGCCATTCGTAGCCGGTCAAGGCTTCGATCGCGGCGGAAGGAATCGATTCGATCGGACGGTTCATCCGCTTGGCGTATTTCTGCGTGAAGAAGCGGATGAGGAGCGGAATATCTTCCCTCCGCTCGCGCAAAGTGGGGACCGTCAACGGAAATACGTGCAGCCGGTAGTAGAGATCGCTGCGGAACTTGCCTTCCTCCACCATTTGCTTGAGATTGCGGTTGGTCGCGGCAACGAAACGGACATCCACACGGATGGTCCGGGTGCCTCCCAGGCGCTCCAGCTCCTGCTCCTGGATGGCGCGCAGCAATTTGGATTGCAATTCCAGCGGGATCTCGCCGATTTCGTCCAGGAAGAGGGTCCCCTGGTGAGCCAACTCGAACCGGCCGATCCTCTGCGCAAACGCGCCGGTAAACGATCCTTTCTCGTGCCCGAACAGCTCGCTTTCGAGCAGGGTCGCCGGTATCGCGGCGCAATTCACTTTGATAAAGGAGCGCTGGCTGCGCGCGCTCAGGTCGTGAATGGCGCGCGCGACCAGCTCCTTGCCGGTCCCCGTTTCGCCCTGAATGAGCACCGTGGCGTCGGTCGGAGCCACCACCTGGATGCTTCTGAGAACCGCCTGGAACGCTGGCCCCTCCCCGATCATGTTTCCCAGGTTCTGATCGAAGCGGATGTCGTCTTCGAGATACAGCTTCTCGGTGGCCAGTTTGTCCTTAAGCCGCGAAAGCTCCCGGTAGGCCAGCGAATTTTCGGTGGCCACGGCAATCTGGCGCGCCACCTGGACCAACAGATCGACTTCTTCCTCGTTGAACGGCTCGCCACTTTTCCGCGCCACATCGAGAACTCCCAAGATTCCGTTTCGGCTCACGAGCGGGAGGGCGCAATCCGAGCGCAGGCCCAGACCGGCGTATTTGCGGTAGAGCGGAGAGGGAAAGCGTTCGAAGTCGAGTCCGGTGCTCACGACCGGTTTCCCGGTGGCCAGCGCCTCGCCCGCGGGCAGGCCTTCCGGAGAGGCCGAAGTCTCCTCGGGTTCGAACTCGATGCTGCCCGGGGAGTGCAGTCCGCTCAGGTGGATTTCTCCGGTATCTTTGTCGAGCAGCGCCACGAGTGCGAAATCGTGCGCCACAACCCCGTTGAGCTGCTCGGAAATCGCCGAAAACAGTTCCTCCATGGGGAGTTTGGAAACCAGCGCGTTGGTGATCTCGAACAACACCCGCATCCGGTCGCGTTCCCGCAGAAGGGCCTGCCGCACGAGATATCCATCCACCGAGACCGCTACTTCCGACGCAACCCGTTCGAGAAACGCCAGCGCTGCCTCATCGGGCTGGAAGGGCGTGTTAAATCCGAACCCGAGTATTCCCAGCCGGCGATCACCGCTGGAAAGAGGTACCAGAGTCAGAGCGTGAATGCCCTCTTCCAGGGCTTCTTGAACCATCTCGCTCCAGCCAGGCTGTGTTTCGAGTGGCGATAGGACCAGGGACTTCTGTTCGCGCCATACCCACGCGCCGGGGTAGTGGCCGTCCACCGGCAGGGCGATTTCCCTTTCTTTGTATGCCCTGGCCGCGCTGAGCGCATACAAACGGAGCTGATCGCGCATACGATCGTGAAGAATCAGCGCCAGAAAATCGAACGAGATGACGCGCCGCAAGGTCCCCGCCAGGGAGTTGCAGAGGGTTTCCAGATCGCTGTGACCGGCAATCGATTGAGATAGATCGAAAAGCGCTTTGTAGAGTTCCGAATCTGGAAGTCCCATATCGACAATGCTATCAAGCACTGCCGGGATCGGCAAATGACATTGGCAAATGCCAGGCATCGGCATAGCTCATTCCTCAAAACCACCTGTGGTTCCCTGAAATCCGTGCGCCGCTTGCTTGAGAACCCATCGGATGGCGCGGGAAGCGTTATAGCAATACGACAAAGTGTGGTTCAGCGTGGAAAAACAGTGCTGCTGGCACTCCGCTTTCATGTTTGCAAGTTGTTGTTTTTCAAAGCACGGCTCGCCGGCGACGCCCCAATTCCCGGTCGCGCTATACATGGGGAAGCAGGGGGCCAAAGTGCCGTCGGTGCGGATAATCAACGAATTCTCTCCGGCGCGGCAATCCCACTGCTGCAGCTTGCCGCGCATGAACGCTTTCATCTCCTCCAGGCGGCGGACGGAATTCACCATCTTGTAACCCGAGCGGTTCTTCTCGATGAGCCAATCGATGACGGCATCGACTTCGGGCCAGTCTTCCGGCGCGATGTAGGTGCTGTTGTCCGACCCGTGCTTGAAATCGGACTGTTCGAGCAAGGGAGTTTCGTTGATGTGGTAGTCGGTGGCGATGCCCACGTCATGCGCGATCTCGGTCAACTCCCGAACGTCCCCAAGATTCATGCGCGTGATGTTGATGTTGAAGAAGACGCTGAAGCCGTAGACATACTGCTTCCGGATCAGGTAGTCGAAGAAGGGCCGGATGGGATTGAGGGCTTTGGGCAGCTCGCTGCACTCCTCCACGGCATCCACCGCCACGTTGAAGGTCGCGACCCCGGCATCCCCCAGGCGGTCGATGACATCGGGCCGCATCAGCCTTCCATTCGTGGGCACGTAAACCCAGAAGCCCTTTTGGGCCGCATAATCGACCACCCGGTGCACGAACCGCGGCCGCAGCAGCACTTCGCCGCCCATCAGCGCCAGGACGCGGCAGTGGCTATCGTAGAGCCAATCGATCGAGCGGCGAGCCACCTCCTCGGTCATCCCCTTCACGCGGTTGTCGTAAGCCCAGCAGTAGTGGCAATCCAGGTTGCACTTCCATTCGGTGAACAGGTACGAGACGATGGGATGGAATTCCCCAGGCCTCACGCGCGAGCCGATGTAGGGGTACAGCCACCCACGCAGTGCCCGCGCGACCATGGGGGCCGTGACACGGCTGCGATATGAATCTCCATTCCGCGGGAGGTATTTAGGATCGGGATCGACATCCCCGCATTTCTCGGGATACCTCGGGAACACGGGATCGGGCAGTCGCGGCGACATCGTCCCACTTTGCACTTCTCCTTTCCCTAAGCCTTCCTCGATCCCTGTTTGCATTTCGTTTCCGAACTCCTTTCTGAATCGATCAATGTTCGATTCCGCGGCTCCCCACAATGTCCGAGCCGCTCACGCCGGCTTCGTCGTGCGGCGGCCGGCTGTCGACCGAATGTTGCCACACAGCCATCTCGGCTTTGCCTGCTACGCGGGTCTGAATCGTCAGCAGCAATCGAACTGGCTGGTTACACTGGCCGAGGCTCTGATAGTCCTGCACAAATCGAAAACTTCGGATGAAGATGGACGGCGATTTGCTGAAATCGCCCCACAATCGCAGTGGCGCGGCGGTGGATGCGTCCAGCCATAGCTCGCCCTTGAAAAGACCTACCCGTTTCCGGTTCGGCCTCAAGCGGAAGACATGTGCGATCGACCCGTTGTAGGCGGACGTCCTCTCATAAACGAACGAATAATTGCGCCGGGTTATGGCGACGCTCGAGGTTTGAACCGGCGGCTTGGCATCGTTGGCCAGAAAGCGGGCGATCACGGCGGTCTTCACGAGGTTGTCGCCCGTAAAGCGGAGACCCCGATAGGCGATCTGCCCGGTTTTCGAAACCACCTTGAGGCCGTCCATGCTTCCCTGTCTTCCGAGCTTCGGCAACGATGCGTCGATGCGGACTTCGAACACGAGGTCCGAACATCCAGGCTGCGCGTGCGGTCGAGCCAAATACCGGTCGAGCGCCTCCGGCGGAGCCAAGAGCTGAGCCGGGCACAATCCTGGAAACAGAAGCATCAGGGCGGCCTGGAAGATATGTCTCATAGCTGCGCGAGCGGCGGCACTGCCGGACCGCGCCTCAGCGCCTCCGTTGTCCCCGCGTTCCCCGCCCGGCCGCGGGACTTTCGACCAGCGACAAGAGCGTGCACAGTCCGACCAACGATCCCAGACACCACACGACCCACATATTTCCCTGTCCTATACATGAAACGCCAATGACGAATGCACTTTGGTTTCCAGCCAATACCTTCTGCATTTCGGCCCTCGCGATGCCGGCTGCCGGTCATCTGCCGAAACAAGTGCCGAAACTCGGCATGGAGCGGAGCCGCTCCCGAGGGGCTCGCGAGAATCGCGTGCCTTGCGCGGCTTGCCGGCGCAACAAGAAACTCATGTGGTGCTCCGGATGCTATTGCTTTTTGGACACCGGCGTAGCGCATCCGGCAGCGCCCGACCAGACGAAGATATGGACTGCGCACACAAAAGAGGGTTATCGGTTCCGGACGCCCTGATCGCCTGGACCACCGCCGGCGCGCTCATCGCATTTGGAGTCATATTCTTCGACGACTCCGTTATCATGGGGCACACCATTCTGGCCCTGGGCATTCTGAGCGCCGCCAACGAGGGGCTGAAGCTCCGCGACCTGCGCAGCGGGCCCAGCGGCGGACGCCGGCGGGTCAGGCTGGTCCTGGCAATGGCATACGTGGTCCTGGTGTTGATCGGTTTCCTTCTCCCACGCTCCGGGCTATGAACCTAACGGCAGGCTGCCGCGGATGGCGGCATCGCGCTTGTCCCGTTGTGGCTGGAGCGGATTGGATAGCGGATTGCACCTCCACAACGCGGGAGGCGATCCGCTATGTTCCGGGTTAGTAAGGCAGAGGAGGATTCGGGCACGGTCATCACCATCGATGGGCAACTTTCGGGCGACAACATCGAGGTGGTGGGGACCTGCTGCGATCAGGCGCTATCGTCAGGCAAGCCAGTCCAGCTCTTTTTGCGGGACGTCTCAGCGGTGGACCAAGCCGGCCGCGCCCTGCTTTGCCGGCTGGCCGCCAAAGGAATCCGTGTGATGGCCAGTGGTGTCTACACCGCTTATCTGGTTGGGACGCTCAATCCGGCCGGAATGGAACCGGCGAACTCGTCCAGAACCGGTGAGGTGCCAAGGCGAGTAACATGAGAAGTCGGTGCGCGAGATATTCATTCAATCAGGAGGCTGAAACTCATGTTCCGAGTGCTGACGGTCGCCAGGGAGTACGGCAGCGGCGGGGGTCTCATCGCGCGAAAAGTTGCCGAGAAGCTGGGGTGGGACCTGTTGGACAGGGCCCTGGTGGAGCGGATCGCCGGGATGGCACGCGTGGATCCTCAACTGGCACAACAGTACGACGAGCAGGTGGACTCCTGGATTCACCGCGCCAGCCGGAGAGGCCTGTGGCGCGGGGCGTTCGAGGGAGTCGCGACGGTTACCGGTCAGGAAGTCTTCGACGCGGAGGCCATGGCTGCGCTCGGCCGGGACCTCATCGCCGAAGCGCACTCGAGGGGAAATTGTGTGATCGTCGGCCGGGGAGCCCAATGCCTGCTGCAAAACCGGAAGGACGTCCTGCACGTTTTCATTTATGCGCCCTGGCGGGAGCGAGTGGCCCGTCTCCGGAAGCGCCTGCCGGCGGGCACGGATATCGAGCATGCGATTCAATTGACCGATCAGCAGCGCGCCGACTACACCCGGGTGTATTTCGGCTGTAACTGGAAAGATCCGCACTTATATCACATGCTGATCAGCTCGGAACTTGGCGGTGACAACATCGCCCGGGCGATCATTGGTGCCATTGAGCGCGGGAGCGACCCGTGCGCCTGAGCCCGGAATCATTAACCCGTGGCCGCGAATGTTAAGCATTCTTTGACCTTCCGGGCAAGCTGTTGCGCGGTGTAAGGCTTCTGGAAGAAACCGGCGATGTGCCTCCCCGCGAAGCGCGCCTCGACGTCCGAGTCGCCAAAGCCGCTGGAAACCATTATCGGGATGCCGGGCCGCACCTTGCGGATGCCTTCCAGGGTCTCGAACCCATCCATCCCCGGCATCGCCACGTCGAGCAGCACGAGTGCGATCTCGCCAACCCGCTCCCGTACCAGCCGCACCGCCTCGTAGCCATCCGCCGCTACCAGCACGGTGTACCCGTATCGCTGCAGCGCCGACTTGCTGAAGTTCCGGATCAGGTCCTCATCGTCGACCACGAGAACGGTGCCGGAGCCGCGCAGGTCCTCCTGGCGGACGTCTTCGGTGGCCGGCAGGAGAGCCGCTTCGCCGACCGGGAAAAGTACCGTGAACGAGGTCCCGCGGCCGAGCACGCTGTGCAGTTGTACGATCCCCCTATGCTGCCGCACAATGCCCAAGACGGCCGCAAGTCCCAGCCCTCTGCCCACGAATTTAGTGCTGAAGAAAGGATCGAAGATCCTCCGCATGGTCTGCTCATCCATCCCCGAACCGTTATCCACCACTTCAAGGAAGACATACTCGCCGGGGGCAGGGTTGTCGCTGAGGATCGCGTCCGGCAGCGGTTCTCCGGTTATGGCCCGCCTGCCGGTCCGCACCTGGAGGATTCCGCCAGCCTCGCCGATCGCCTCCACGCCGTTGATCATCAGGTTCATCACGACCTGCTGCATCTGGCTCGAATCGGCCAGGAGCAGAGGCGGATCCTTGGCGAGATCCAGGCGAATCTGCACGCTTGAGGGCGCCGAAGGGTGAATCAATCTCCCCGTCTGGACCACCACGTCGGACAAATTCACCCGTTCGAGGTAGAACCGGCCCTTCCCGGCATAGGCCAGAAGCTGCCGGGTCAACTCGGCGCAATGCTGCGCGCCGCCGATCACGGTCTCGAGTGCCACTCTTTCGGGTCTGCCTTCCGGCAGGGTATCGAGCACCAGGCTGGCGTTCCCGAGCACGCCGGTCAACAGGTTATTGAAATCGTGAGCCAGTCCAGCCGCCAGGTAGCCGATGGCTTCCATCTTCTGCGATTTGCGCGCCTCCTCCTCGGCGTGCCGGCTCTCGGTCACGTCCTCGATCGCCAGCAAAATGCGTTCCCCTTGCTCGAAGCGGCGCGCATTCAGGATCAAGATGCGCTTGCCGCCGGACGGAAGCGCCTGCTCCATCTCGAAATCGGTCATGTTGTGCCGGTGGGGAAGAACCTCCTCCAGCAGAACCCGCAACCGGGGAATGCTCCAGCAACCGTTGTCCAGCTCGTAGATAAAGCGGTGCTCCACATCCTGGGGAGATAACCGGAACGCCCGATAAAACGATTGGTTGGCCTTCATCACACGAAGGTCCGGCCCCAGCACCACCAGCGATCCGCGAACCGTGTCGATGGTGGCTTGCGCAAACTCGCTGACATTGTTCAGTTCCGTGTTGCGGACTTGAAGCTCCTGGTTGACGGTGGTCAGCTCTTCGTTGGCCGCCTCGATCTCCTCTTTGGAGCTTTCCAACTCTTCGTTGAGGCTTTGCAGTTCCTCGTTGCCGGCCACAACTTCCTCGTGCGCCGCTTCCTGCTCGACGATCACGGATTGCAGGTGCGCGCGGCTGGAGGCCAAGTCTTTCTCGAGCCGCCGGACGCGAGCCTCGAGGTTCCCGTCTTCGCGGCGAGGTTCTCCGTTTGCCGGCTCAGCTTCGGCCGCGCGGGGCCGCTCTTCGAACGCAACCAGGAAATGCTGCCCCTCCGGCCCCAGGGGCGTGATCTCGACGTCAAGCTCTCCCTTATGTTCCCCGAGGTCCACCCGCTCGATCCGGATCGACTGGCCCGTTCTGCCGGCTGTGCGAATCGCTTTCTCCAAGGCGGCAGGCTGAGCCTTCTTGACCGACTCCAGGGCCTCTTCGCTCCGCATCTCCAGGCCGAAGCCTCCATTCCCGGAACCGGGCGCAACGACCGCCAAATTCGCGTCGACGATCGCGCGTGGAGGGCCGTACCTCTCGATCACCAACCGGTCGGCGTAGCGGAGGGGGTCGCTCATCAGCGGAGCGCGCCCTCCCTGCGCGGTGGCTTGCCGAAGCGCCTGAAAGACGGGTTCTCTCTTCCGCCTCGCGGGCGCGCGCCGCGCCGACTCTTGCTTGACGTAGAGCTTGGCGTGCTTGTCCAAAGTGGTGAATAATCCGGGCGCGGAAACCGCCGTCTCGGACTTCCCCAGCAGCAGAAAACCGCCCGGACTGAGAGCGAAATGGAATCCCGATAACGCGCTCTCCTGCATGGAATCCAGGTAGATCAGCACATTCCGGCAACTGATCAGCCCCATCCGCGAGAACGGGGGGTCGTTCAACAGGTCGTGCTTGGAAAAGACGCAGAGATCCCGCAGCCTTCTTCCCACCTGGAATTCGCGCCCAGTCCGCACGAAGAAGCGTGCCAGCCGCTCCGGCGAGACGTCCGCGGCGATGTTCTCGAGATAGACGCCGCGGCGGGCCCTCCCGATCGCGGCTTCGTTGATATCGGTGGCAAATACCTGCAACGGAACGTGGCTCTGCATCTGCTCCGCGACTTCCAGGAAGCCGATGGCAATCGAGTAGGCCTCCTCGCCGGTAGAGCAGCCCGGCACCCACACTCGCGCGACACCATCGGCGGGCGTCTTTCGGATGAGGGCCGGAAACACTCTCTTGCTCAAGACGTCAAAGGCTTCGGGATCGCGAAAGAAATGCGTCACGCGAATCAGAATCTCCTGCGAGAGGGCGTGCAGCTCGTCCGGGTTCTCGCGCAGGTACGCCACGTACTCGCCTAAGCTGCCCTTCCTGAGCAAAGCCGAACGGCGCAATACTCTTCGCCGGAAAGTCGTTTGGCGGTACAGGCTGAAGTCGATGCCCGTGCCCGCGTGCAGCAGATCGATGACGGCCTGGAAGTCGCCGTCGGAGCCCGGAAACCGGCTGGAGAGTTCCGGCGGTTCGCGATCGATGAGGCGCGGCTCGCGGGCGATTCTGGCCAGCTCCGCGGCGATCCCCTCCAGCGGCAAAACGAAATCCACGCAGCCGGTGGCGATCGCGCTGCGCGGCATGCCGTCGAACGCCGCCGAGGCGGGATCCTCGGCCAAGACGACGCCGCCCTCTTCGGCGATGGCCTGCACACCCAGTGCGCCGTCCGAGCCCGTGCCGGAGAGAATGACCGCGACAGCCCGGCTCTTTCGGGTGCTGGCGAGAGAGCGGAGAAATTTATCGATAGCCGTACCGGCGCTCTCCCTGGGTGTGAGCACGAGGCTCAGGCCGGAGAGCGTCATGGCAGCATTTGGGGGGATGACGTACACCTGGTTGGGCGAGAGTATGGTCCCATCCTTGACCTCGTTCACAGGCATCGCCGTCTGCCGCGACAACAACTGAGCCAGCATGCTTTCGTGGCTCGGGGCCAGGTGCTGGATGAAGACAAACGCCATGCCGGTATCGGCGGGCAGGCCTTGCAGCAGGCCGGTAAACGCCTCCAGCCCACCGGCGGAGGCGCCGACGGCGACAACCGGGAAGTTGGGGTCCGATTCGGGGGCCTTCTCAGTCATCGCCGGCTCCGCGGTAGGATCGACGGCGGGGGGCACGTCGGGGACCATATCGGTCTCCTCCTCCGACTATTATCACCTATCCCTGGGAGTTCTTGGCCTGTTTATCGAACGTCAGCACCAACCGGGCGGGAATGCCGGCGGACGACGCTGGTGATGGCGGCGATATGCGCCGGGGTCGTCCCGCAGCAGCCGCCCACAATGCGGGCGCCCGCGGCGATCAGCTCATCCACGCGGGAGGCCATGTACTCAGGCGTCTCCTTGAAAAGCGTCTTCCCGTTCTCCACCACCGGCGCGCCGGCGTTGGCGTGAATCAGGATGGGAACATCGGGCGCCGCGGCGCGAATCTGCCTGGTGATTTCGATCATGTTGGCGATTCCGTTTCCGCAATTAGCGCCCACGATATCGGCGCCCGCCGCCACTGCCTCGCGCGCCGCGCGGTCCGGGCGCACGCCCATCATGGTTCGGAACCCTTTGGCGCCCTGCTCAAAAGTGAAGGTGCAGATCACCGGAAGCGCGGTGTTCTTCTTGGCCGCCCGGATGGCCTCGACGGCCTCCGTCACCGAAGACATGGTTTCGATGCACAGGGCGTCCGCACCGCCTTCGGCCAGGGCCAGAATCTGCTCCTTGAAGGCTTCGTAGAGTTGCTCGGGAGTGGCATCGCCGCCCTCGTCCTCGACGATGCGGCCCGTTGGCCCGACCGAGGCAGCCACAAATCTCCGGGCGCCCGCGGCTGTCTTGGCCAGAGCCGCGGCGGCGCGATTGAACTCCGTCACCTTATCGGCGAAGCCATAAGGCTGCAACTTGTAACGCGTCCCGCCAAACGAATTGGTCTCGACGATGTCCGATCCGGCATCGACATAGGCCTTGGCGATATCCTTCACTACCTCCGGATGTGAGAGGCACCAGGACTCGGGATTCTCGCCCGCCGCAAGACCCCGGGCGTAGAGAAAAGTTCCCATGGCACCATCGGAAATCAGGATCTCGCCGGATTTCAGTCGTTCCAATATACCTTTCATCGTCAGCTTCTCCTTGTAAGTGCGAGTGCGCGCGCTACTGAAGGAAACCGGTTCAGATCCGTGTGCGGCAGAAACATGGCTTGCACGTAACTATCCATGTAACGCGGATCGGAACTCAGATCGATATAAGTCATGCGCGCGGCGATCTCGGCCAGCTTGCGGCGGTGTTCCCGCGAAAGCAACGCGATGTACGCGCCGGTGAGCGCCGAATTGCCGATGTAACGGAATCGTTCGCGAGGCAGGTCCGGAAGCATGCCGATCAGGACCGCCTCGGAAATTTGCAGGTAGCGCCCGAAGCCACCCGCGATGTAGACGCGGGCGATGGCATTCGCCTCGATGCCGACATTTTCGAGGATGCGGGCGCAGGCGGCATAAATGGCCGCCTTGGTGCGAACCAGATTTTCGATATCGGCCTGCGTGAGCACGAGGTCTTCGCCGCTTTCAGTGCGGGCCGCTTGTTCGACTACGAAGCGGCCCGCGAAGGAGTCTTCGAGCCGCCCGGCCTGGTCGATGATTCCGCGCTGGAGCATCTCGCCGAGCAGGCAGACGAGGCCCGAGCCGCAGATGCCCGCGGGCTTCGCGCCGCCGATCGCGCGATATTGCACGTGTCCCAGGGCGTCGATCTCGACATGTTCGATGGCCCCCTGGGCCGCGCGCATCCCGCACTGGATGCCGGCGCCCTCGAACGCGGGACCGGCCGAGCAGGCGCAGCCGAC
>Ga0181520_10011591_pt1 | contig 11543 bp, 12 predicted proteins | sample PEATcosm2014_Bin_29_FD_132451 | JGI IMG/M metagenome (GOLD analysis project Ga0181520, IMG submission 132451) | Peatland microbial communities from MTU Mesocosm Facility, Houghton, MI, USA - PEATcosm2014_Bin02_30_metaG | ecosystem: Environmental > Terrestrial > Soil > Wetlands > Peat | place...
AACACTTTGTCCAAAGGGTTAAGCCACGGAGCGGTCCGGCGAGCCGTGCTGGCCCTGCCTCAGCGCTATCGCGAGCCGGTGGTTCTGTTCTATTTTCATGAGATGGACCTGGCGGCCGCAGCAGCCACAATGGGCCTGCCCGAGGGGACAGTGAAGGCGCGTCTCTCCCGGGCTCGCGCACTTTTGAAGCGACGCTTTCCGCATCTCGAACAGGATGCCGGCGCATCTCAAATGGGAACGCTCGACACCGGAAAGGAGGCCGCACGATGAACCGGGATTCAGCCGACCGCAAGACAACAGAAACGAAAGAGATCGACCGCATTCTGGCGACAGAAGAGGCGTTGATCCCCAGTTCCGGCTTTCTGGCCTCGGTGATGGAGCGGGTGCAGGAAGAAGCAGCGGCTCCGGCGCCGATTCGGTTCCCCTGGAAGAGGGCGATTCCCGGAATTCTGCTGACGGCCGGCGTGCTTGGCTGGGGTGGATACGTGTTGGTGAGAGAAGGCGTAGCGGCAGTCAGGGATCTTTCGTTTGCTCCGCCGCATCTTGCTGTGGCCTTGACCCAGCCGCTGGAACTAGCCGGCTGGGTGGCTATGGCTCTGGGAGCTTCGCTGCTGTCGTGGTTGCTGTCTCGGCGGCTGGCTGGACGGTCTGGGTTGCTGTAGCGGCTACTCGATGGCAAAGACTGCGTAGACGGTGGCCGTGCGGCTGACTTTGCGGGGCTCGATGGCCAAGGCCCTTGGCAAAGCCATATAGTCTCCAGCTACCGCATTATTGCCATTCATGAGACCGCCCGCGAATTGCGATGTCATAGATGTGTTGGTGGCGTAAAGCATCGCCCCCATTTGAACGCCCATGGCCTTCGCGAGAGCGGCAGCATCCGCCTTTGCTCGCACAGCGGCCTTAGCCAGCGCCTGGTCTTCCAGTGCACTTAGGTCCTTCAATGTCCAGTCAATTCGACCACTGTCTGTCGCACCTGCAGCGACGGCTACGTCTAGAATTTCCGCGGCCCGTTCAGGCGGGGATTTGACCGTCCATTCCTGCACCAGCCTGAACTTGTGGAGTTTTCCGCTCTCGCTGTTGAGATGCTGGTTTTCGCTGCGAATTGCGTTCTCGGGAATTCCCGCTAGCTTGAGGGCCGAGACGATGTCGTTTGAGGTCTTGGCGCCCAAGTCGTAGGCAGTTTTGGCGTCTGACGGCGGAGTCTGGAATCCAATATGCAAGATGGCGAGGTCAGGATCCGCGGTTACCCGCTCTTCAGCGCTGACGGTGAGCGTGCGATTCGTGGAATCGATCTTTAGCTGAACTTGGGTTGCCTGCTGCGCGCTTGCCACGGCGCAGCCGGCCAACACAACAATCATTGCGATAGCTTGCTTTACGAGCATGAATGAGTCCTCTGCACCCTTGGACGCAAAGGATACAGGAACAGTGCATCGACCGGAGCAATGGTCCAGCCCGGCCGCACTTCTCCCGGCCGCGGAATACCGCGATTGAACCCTTGGTTCTTGTTTTTTGAGGAAACTGCTCACGGCGTTGGTTTCGAGCAGGTGGCGTGCGAGCATTCGGGGAACCTCTGCTCAAGTCCCAACGCATTGTGATGCGGCAGCAATCGCTGCCATTTCAGGCGAGTCTTGGGAAGGTTGGCCGCAAGGCCGAGAGGGAGGTGGAAAGCGCGGCGGACTGAGTTATCTGACGGGGCCGATGTTCTCAGATAACTCGATCAATCGCTGTGCGGCTATCCGCCCGACGGGCTCGAGCGCGTATTTCTGCCGCAACCGAATCGTCCCAGCCGCAGCCTGCTCTGCTGCTTGTTCACGGTTTTCGAATACCTCGCGCATGAGCGATGCTGCCTGCGCGACATCCGGCGCGGCCCATGACATTTCCGAGGTGAGGGCAAAGTTTGCCGTATGCCCCTTCTGACTGGTCGCGGTCATTTGGTAGCCCACCAGGCGATGATAGCGTTCGTCGAGGTAGTCCATGGGCCCCGAGTAAGCGGTAGCAATCACCGGGGTTCCATTGCAGGCGGCGTCGAAAAGCGGGTAGCACCAGCCTTCGCCGCGATGGAGCGAGACAAAACAGTTGGCCCTTTGGGCAAGCGAAGCAACAGACTCTTCCGGCCAGAACTCCGAGCAAAGTTTCACGCGCGCGAGCGCCTTGGATGCGAGGGACGACCCGGCACGGGCAACCGCTTCGGCAATCTGGGTACGAATCAAGTCTTTGTTGGTGAAAGAGAGCAGGGTCTTAACGATCAGCACCGCGTTGGGTTCTTCGGAGAAGGCGCGCAAAAAAGCTTCGATGGCGGCGGGAAGATTCTTGCGTTCCTGCCAGGTTCCCATGGCTAGAAAGACAAAGGTGTTCTCGTCCCAGCCCAGTTGCTTGTCGATCTCGGCTTTGCTGAAGCACGCGGGGCGCGAGTGGTAAACCGGGTGGGGAATTTGAAAGACCGGCGTCTTGAGCTGCTGCCGAAAGACTTCGAGATTGAACCGGGACGGCACCCAGACTTCCATGACCTGATTGAGCGCGTCCACATAGACCTGTGGGAGCCTGTCGGCTTCCCAGGTCGTGACCACGATCAACCGGGAAAAGAGATCGCGGAGATGTTGAATGGTATGCGGCTCGGCGTGGCATAGATACAAAGCAGGATCGTTGTGCCGGCTAACGTAGGAAGCAACCAGGGGATCCTGAACGAAGGGTCTCTCGATAAAGTCCAGGTTGGTTACGGACATGTCGATGGAGGCTGCGTGAAAGGCGTGGATGTAGGCGCGCGCGGCCGTTCCAAAACCTGTGTAGCTTGAGACCCAACCGTAAAAGCGAATGCCGGGGGGTTGGTTTTTCATGACCGTTGGACTCTCCATCGATGCCTATGCCGGCCTGGACCGGTAGTAGTGGAGGGTCCCGAAGATGCAACTGCCGGGTTGCCGTTTGGCTTCCTGGATCTGCTCGCAGAGTTCTTCCATCACTGGTTTGCATTCGGCGGCACGCATGCAGTGCTGCACATCGACGATGGTCCAGTTGCGGCGCGACAGGATGGTTCTGACGGTCGAGGTAAAATCCTTCTCGCTGGAGGCCCAGGCCACCACATTGACAAAACACTTGGTGTCGCCGGACGGCGCCGGCGGGGTGAGCAGATGAAGTTGTGCAGTCCAGACTTCTTTCATGAAAACAGCCTCTAGCTGCTAGCTTCTAGCTTTTAGCTTTTAGCTCTTAGCTTTTAGCTTTTAGCTTTTAGCTTTTCTTGCTCGCTTCAGGCTTCGGGGGACCTCCGAAGCTAAGACGCGGTGACCAATGGCTAGAAGCTAAAAGCTGGAAGCTTGCAGCTTGCAGCTAGCCTCTTCCAATGACTCGGGCGAGGGTTGAGCCCATTTCGGCGGGGGAGACGACGACGTGAATGCCGGCCTCGGTCATGGCCTTCATTTTGTCGCTGGCGGTTCCCTGCCCTCCGGAGATAATGGCGCCGGCGTGGCCCATGCGGCGGCCGGGAGGCGCGGTTTGTCCGGCGATGAAGCCGACCACGGGTTTTTTGACGAACTCCTTGACGAAGGCGGCGGCGGCTTCTTCGGCAGAGCCTCCGATTTCGCCGATCATGATGATGGCTTCGGTTTCGGGATCGTCGTTGAGCAGGCGCAGGGCGTCGATGTGGGTGGTGCCGATGATGGGATCGCCCCCGATGCCGATGGCCGTGGACTGGCCGATGCCGCGCTGGGTCAGCTGGTGCACGGCCTCATAGGTGAGGGTTCCAGAGCGGCTGACGATGCCTACCGAGCCCTCCTTGTGAATGCGGCCGGGCATGATGCCGATTTTGGCCTTGCCGGGGGAAATGACGCCGGGGCAGTTGGGGCCGATGAGCCGGGACTGCGAGTCCTTTAACTTTCTCCAGACCTTCACCATGTCCAGAGTGGGGATGCCCTCGGTGATAGCCACGATCAGGGCAATGCCCGCGCCTTCGGCTTCGAGAATGGCGTCGGCGGCGAACGGCGGCGGGACAAAGATCATGGTTGCATTGGCGCCGGTTGCGGCTACTGCGTCGGCAACCGTGTTGAACACCGGCCAGCCCTCATGCGTGGTGCCGCCTTTGCCGGGGGTCACTCCGCCCACCACGTTGGTGCCATATTCGGCGCAGCCCTTGGCGTGGAAAGTGCCTTCTTTGCCGGTGAGGCCTTGCACAATCAGTCGAGTTTCTTTGGTGACAAGTACAGCCATTGCGAATAGCTCCTAGCTCTTAGCTTTTAGCTCTTAGCTTTTGGCTTCGAGCTGAGTGTTTGGATGAACGACGTTAGCATCTTCGAAATCTCGTCACTTAGCGCCGCTGCCTCGCAGATTGCTTCATGGTCGCCCATCTCCAGTTTTCGTGCTACCAAGAGTTGCGTTTGAATTTCAAACGTGGAGCCCAGCGCAATACCGAGAAACTGCCGAAACTCCGCGGGATTTAACCGACCTCTTCCTTCGGAAATATTGCTGGCAACTGAAACGCCGGCCCGTCGTAGCTGTGAAACGAGCCCGTAAGTCTCTTCCTTGGGAAACTTTCGGGTTAATTTGTATATGCTCACGGTTAGATCGATTGCTCTTCGCCAAACCGCTAGATCGTGAAAGTCCTGCGGCATTCTGCCCCCTCGCCGTTCATTTTTCCAAATCCGAGGAAAGCAAAATCAGCTAAAAGCTAGGAGCTAGAAGCTGCTGTTACCACCATTTCCGCTGCTTCTTTCATTGTTTCGCCTACCAGGAAATTCAAGCCTGACTCCGCCAGGATCTTGCGGCCATCTTCGACGTTTGTGCCTTCGAGACGAAGCACGATCGGCACTTGTACATTCAGCTTGCGCGCCGCAGCGACCACGCCTGTGGCCAAACGGTCGACGCGGAGAATGCCTCCGAATATGTTGATGAAGATGGCTTTGACGTTGGCGTCGGAGAGCAGGATCTCAAAGGCGTGCTCGATCTGCTCTTGGGTGGCGCCGCCGCCTACATCGAGGAAGTTGGCGGGGCTGCCGCCGGCATATTGAATGATGTCCATGGTGGCCATGGCCAGACCTGCGCCGTTGACCATGCAGGCGATGGAGCCGTCGAGCTTGATGTAGTTGAGGGCGTACTTGCTGGCCTCGACCTCAAGCGGATCTTCTTCGGCGGTGTCGCGCAGGGCCTTGATTTCGGGATGCCGAAACAGGGCGTTGTCGTCGATGGTGATTTTGGCGTCAAGGGCGAAGAGCTTGTCGTCCTTGGTGGTGATGAAGGGATTGATCTCGACCAGCGAGGCATCGATGTCGAGGAACGCCTTGTAGAGGCTTTGCAGAAAGGTGACGGCCTGGTTGATCTGGGTGGATTTGAGGCCCAGGGCAAAGGCCAGCTTGCGGGCCTGCCAAGGCCAGAAACCAACGGCCGGATCGATGGATTCCTTGAAGATGGCCTCGGGGGTTTTGGCGGCGACTTCTTCGATCTCCATGCCGCCCGCCTGGGAGGCCATGAAGACCAGCCTGCCGGTGGCGCGGTCGAGAACAATGCCGAGGTAGAGTTCGCGATCGATGGAGGCGGTCTCCTCAATCAACAGGCGCTGGACCTTTTGGCCCTGCGGGCCGGTCTGGTGGGTGATGAGCTGCATGCCGAGAATGTTCTTGGCGTGCATTTCGGCGTCTTCGCGGGTGAAGGCGACCTTGACGCCGCCGCCCTTGCCGCGGCCGCCCGCGTGGATCTGGGCCTTGACCACGACGCCGCCGGCGCCTTCGGTAAACAGCTTGCGGGCCACCGCTGTCGCTTCTTCCAGCGTATTGGCCACCTCGCCCCGGGGCACGGCGACGCCGTATTTCCCCAGGATTTCCTTTGCCTGATACTCATGAATCTTCATAGTTTGTCGGGGACCGCGCTCTTCCGCTTGGGTTGGGGGTTGGGGCGCGGCCGCTTCCGCGCCCGCACCGTATCAGCGGTAAGCAAATAGTATCTTGACGGCCAAAGGAGGGGCAAACGGGCGGGATGCGGCGCTTCCAGAATGTGGCAGGCTTGGGCGTTTTCCATGAATAGTAGGGACCGGAATCTTGTAGGTTTCCGACCCATTCCGCAGGAAAACGCGGAATGGATGGGCACGGAAGTTTACAGTAAATCCGAAAATGCCCTAAACCTACGAAACCTCACCGACAGCCACGCCGAAGGCAATTGGCCCCACCGCAGGTGGTGGGTATCATGGAAGGATATGGGTTCCTTGAGAGAGTTTTTGAAGCCGCTGGCGGAAGATGGCGCAGCGTTGACCCGCGAACAAGCGGCGGACGTGCTGGAACGGATCCTGGTCGGCGACGTGCCGGAGATCGAGACGGCCTCGCTGCTGGCGGTGCTGGCGACACGCGGCGAACAGGCGCCGGAAGTTGCCGGCTTTGTGCAGACCATGCGGGCCCATGCGACGCCGGTTCCACTGACTGAGGAAGAGCGCAGCGAGCTGGTGGACACCTGCGGCACCGGCGGCGGAGGGCCGTTGACCTTCAACATCTCCTCCGGTGCGGCGCTGGTGGCGGCGGCGGCGGGCGCCAAGGTGGCCAAACACGGCAACCGGGCGGTTACCTCGCAATGCGGCTCGGCCGACGTGCTTGAGGCTCTTGGAGTGCCGGTCACCTTGGGACCGGAACTGGCGGCCGAATGCCTGCGCCAGACCGGCTTCATGTTCTTGTATGCGCCGCTCTATCACCCGGCCATGAAAGTGGTGGGGCCGTTGCGCCGCGCGCTTGGCTATCGAACCATCTTCAATCTCTGCGGTCCGCTGACCAATCCGGCCGGGGCGCGCGCGCAGGTGATCGGGGTGCTGGCTCCGAGCCGGGTTTTGCTGGTGGGGCGCACGCTCGCGGCGCTGGGCGCGCGATGCGCTTTCGTGGTGCACGGCTCCGACGGCATCGACGAGTTGACCACGACCGGCGAGTCGATTGTGGCGCGCATCATCGAGTCCGAGACCGGAGAGGCCAAGCTAAAGGGCGCAAAGATTACGCCGGAGATGGCCGGGCTGACGCGTTCCACGCTGGATCAGTTCACGGGCGGCGATGTGGCCACGAATGCCGGGCTCCTTTATGACGTGCTGACCGGCATCGGCGGGGCGCGGCGCGATATCGTGCTGCTGAATGCGGCGGCGGCGCTGGTGGCGGCCGGGCTGGCGGGTGACCTGAAAGAGGGCGTGGCCCTGGGCACCGAGGCAATCGATTCGGGTGAGGCGGCGGCGACGATGGCCAAGCTGCGGGAGTTCGGGAAGAAGCACGTGGGGCAGTAGGCCGGCGTGACCAACGGAATCGCGGATGAGTCGATACTCCGGTACGGGCCATGCTTTTGTTCATCATCGCTAGGCAGGACGAGGTTGATGAGGGCTCGAGTCCCGGTCCCGGCAAGGCGCGGGCTGAATATTTATACAGGTAAACTTTACAGTTAGACTACATATATGAGATATTGACCCTGTGAGCAGTCAAATGTCTTCTACTCAAACCGAATTGGCTCGGACGCTTGCCGCCGAGATGCGTACCGTGTTCCGCAGGCTCAAGCTGCGCATACGCGAGCACGGGGGCGGCAACGATCTGACACCGTCACAGGCTTCCGTTCTGCTTCGACTCGAACAGGATGGTTCGGCCACGGTTTCAAGTTTGGCGCGAGCCGAAGGCATGCGGCCGCAGTCCATGAGCGCGATTGTGGCACCGCTGCAGGAGGCGGGGCTGATCAGTGGTGCACCGGACCCGGGTGACGGGCGGCAAACACTGATGTCGCTGACGCCCAAGTGCCTGAATTGGATTCAGGAGGGCAGAGCTGCGAGACAGGACTGGTTTGCCGCGATCATTTCCCAGAAACTCTCTGTTGGCGAGCAGGAGAAGCTTCAGGAGGCACTCGAACTGCTTAAGCGTCTGGTTGAGGATTGAACCTGTTGGTGAGGTGGGGATGAGTTCAAAAAGCGATGCGAGTGGGAAATCCGAACGGGTGTTCTGCGAAACGGCGACTGCTCGCTGGGGCTAAACAGGCTGCGGAAAAAAGCCTTTGGGGGGTAATTAGCCCGAAAAGCATCCCTCAGTGGCCAAAGCCACATTGATTCTAATGGCTTTATCGACACGACTGAAGTCGTGCCCTTTCAAAACAGAGGCCAAGTTGAGTTTTCCGCAACCTTTGAGGCCGAATGTTCTTATCAGGTGAAGTCGGGCGCTATTGCACAGCACAGCTTTTGAGGTGGACCCCAACGATTGACCTACCACGCGCTCGAGGACTCTCAGCCGCCGCTTCCAGGTTGAACCCACTGTGTCGCGCATTTACCCATGACCATTTTGGGATCGAAAAAAGGAGCAATACACGATGAATTGGCTTTGGCTTGTGTCGTACTTCTTCGGAGGCAGTTTTGCCGCAAACGCGGTTCCTCACTTTGTCGCCGGCACCATGGGACGTCCCTTCCAGAGTCCTTTCGCCAAGCCGCCCGGCAAGGGGCTATCCTCATCGACGGTTAACGTGGTTTGGGGATTCTTCAACGCGGTCGTCGCGTATCTGCTGGTGGCGCAGGTCGGCGCATTCAATCCGCGGAGCACAAGCCACATCCTTGTGCTTGGCTTGGGCGCGCTGCTTATCAGCATCCTCCATGCGCGGCATTTCGGGCAGTTTCATGGGGGCAACGCGCCGACGCGCCGATGACGAATCCAGTGTCCGGGACCTTTCGCTCGTTGAGAAGCTTCAACTTCCGTTTGTGGATGGCTGGCTCTCTGGTTTCCAACATCGGGACCTGGATGCAGCGGGTCGCGCAGGACTGGCTGGTGCTGACGCAACTTACCCATCACGATGCCTCGGCGCTGGGCATGGTGATGGGGCTGCAGTTCGCCCCGCAACTTCTGCTGCTGCCCTGGACGGGATCAGCGGCAGACCGGCTCAATCAGCGCAAGCTGCTGATGTTTACCCAAGCGACCATGGGCGTGCTTGCGCTTGTGCTTGGTGTTCTCACCATCGCTGGAGTCATCCAGCTCTGGCACGTGTATGTTCTGGCCTTCCTGTCCGGTTGCGCCGCTGCGCTGGATGCACCGGTGCGACAGACCTTCGTGGCTGAGATGGTGGGCGATGCGGATCTGCCCAACGCCGTTGCATTGAACTCAAGCTCGTTTAACGCTGCGCAGATGATCGGTCCCGCTGTCGCCGGATTGCTGATTGCAGGCGTTGGCTTGGGGTGGGCTTTTGTTCTGAACGGGGTCTCGTTCGCGGCGGTGCTGATCTCGATGTCATTCTTTCGTCTGAAGGAACTGCAGGCCAGCGCCAGGGCGCACCGCACCACGTCAGGATTCCAGGAAGGGCTCCGCTACGTCTGGAAGAGACCGGACCTGATGGCGATCCTGATCATGTTGTTTCTGATCGGCACGTTCGGGATGAACTTCCCCATCTTCATCTCGACGATGGCCGTGAATGTCTACCACTCGGATGCGCGCGGTTTTGGGCTGCTCTCCTCGATCATGGCTGTGGGCACACTGTCTGGAGCCTTGTTTGCAGCCAGCCGGCGGAGGCCGGGTTTCCCGACTCTTCTGGGGGGAGCCGGTGTATTGGGGCTCGGCTGTGCCCTAGGCGCAATAGCGCCTGGATACTGGCGGTTCGCGGCCACTCTCGTGATCATGGGCGCGGCAATCTTGACCTTTGGGAACGCCACGAACAGTATCATGCAGCTCTCTACGGAACCAGCGATGCGGGGCAGGGTGATGGCCCTGCGGGTAGCCATCGCACTCGGTGGAACGCCGATTGGGGCGCCGATCGTCGGATGGGTTGCCAACCGCTTCGGCCCTCGCTGGGCGCTCGGCATCGGCGCTGCGGCCGGGTTCGCTGCGGCCCTGGTCGCAGTCTACGTTCTGGCGCGCAGAGACAGTCGCAGCGCGTCTGGTAAATAGTCCTGCGGCCGGTGTTCGCCGTTCTACCTGGTCTGGGTTCAGCGGGAGCGCCAGGTCAGAGCGATTCCAGAATAGGTGTGCCCTATCTTGCATCGTGCCGGGTCGCCGCTCCTTGGGGTCGCGTCGACTTGAACGCTGCGGTTCCTGGGTACAGTCATTCTGGAATCGCTATAATCGAGAATCCTTGCCGTGTCAGTTTGCCTTGCAACTGACTTCGGCGGGCCGGATCGGAAAACCTGGTGGCGTCGTGTCTTCCGGTTCCAGCCGGCTTGAACTTGCGCGCTCGGGACCTTGGACGAGAACGAAGACAAGTACGATGGTCATCACGGCGACGCCAGCCCACATGGCTTGTTGCCAGCCGCAGACGAACGATTCCTGTGCGGACCTGAACAATACTCTTGAGTACGGATGGTCCCGGTTGGAGATTGCGAGAGCGCCCGCTATGCCTTTGCGTGCCGCGCAGGCTGCGTCGGCGGGGAAGCCTTCAAGATGCGATTCGATCGCGTTGCTGTATCCGCCGGCAAAGACTGCGCCCAGCAGAGCGACGCCGAGTGCGCTGCCGAACTCTCGGGCGACATCGTTGAGGGCGGAGGCAACACCTTGTTGGCTCCGCGGCAGAGACGAGGTGATGGCCTCGGTGGAAGGGGTCATGGACAAGCCCATGCCGAGTCCCATGACGACATAACCCGGAAGAACCGACAGGTAGCCGCCGTCGACTGAGACGAAGATCGCCATGAGGGCCAATCCAGCACCGCCCAGAGATATCCCGGCCGCCATGGTCAGACGAACTCCGATCCGAGAGGCCAGTCGTGGGGCGAGGGCAGAGCAGACGATGATCAGGACGGGCATTGGCATGAGTGCGATGGTGGAGCGAAGACCAGACCAGCCGAGCACCGCTTGGAGGTAAGGGTAGAGGACGACGAAGATGCCAGTCGGAACGCCGAAGACCGCGACTAGGGACACCGAGCCACTGGCAAGACCGCGGTTGCGGAAGAGCCTGACGTCCAGCAGAGGGGCCTGGTGACGCACTTCAGCCACAACGAAAGAGATGGCTCCGGCGACGGCGACCAGGAGGCACAGGAGGGTTCGAGGCCTGGTCCAACCTTGCTCGGGCCCCTCGTTGAGAACGAGGGTGAACCCGACCACAGCGACCGTGGATGTCAGCGCGCCGACGAGATCGAAATGGTGATCGGCTACTTCGCGCGCGTTGGGGATGGCGCTCCAAGCGATGGGCAGAGCCGCTAGGACGAGAACAACGGGCAGGACGAAGAGCCATCGCCATCCGGCCACGTCCACAAGGACAGCGGACCCGAACATTCCCAGGATCCCGCCGGCACCGGCGACGGCGGTCCACACGCCGATCGCCTTGGAACGCTCATCGTCCGGAAAGGTCGAGGTAATGACGGCGAGGGTGACGGGCATGATCATCGCGGCCCCGACACCGCAGAGAAATCGTGCTGCGAACATGACCGCGGTGGTAGTGGCCAAACCCGCCGCTGCGCTAGCCGCCCCGAAGACGATCAGGCCCGCGATCAGGACCGGTTTGCGGCCCCAGCGGTCCCCGACCGCGCCGAGCGGCAACAGCAAGGCGGCCATGGCGATGGTGTAGATGTTGATCATCCACAAGACCTCGGTTTGCGATGCGTCCAAGGCGAGTGCGAGTTGCGGCTGAGCGACATTCAGGCCGGACACCGATGC
>Ga0181520_10011593_pt1 | contig 11540 bp, 8 predicted proteins | sample PEATcosm2014_Bin_29_FD_132451 | JGI IMG/M metagenome (GOLD analysis project Ga0181520, IMG submission 132451) | Peatland microbial communities from MTU Mesocosm Facility, Houghton, MI, USA - PEATcosm2014_Bin02_30_metaG | ecosystem: Environmental > Terrestrial > Soil > Wetlands > Peat | place...
GGAGCCAACAAAGAGTTAACCAAGAACAAAGGCCATCGGGTAACACCCTTTTGGCACAACGATACCCCCTCCCGGGTAACAGTTACTTTTGGCACGCGGCGAGCATTGACCGGTGGTTTCATCTGGCTAATGAGGGCCACTCGAAAAACGTTTCCCGATCCATAACTCCCGGCAAATGATGCAGTGCCGTAGAAATAATTGTCCCCGGCCTGAATGACACCCGCCATCGGGTCGGCACCGCCGGTCGAATTGTCGAATGAAACCAGTGTGGTCAATGTTCCATCCATGTCCAACCGGTAGAGTGAGCCGTAACCCATTGAACCACCGCTGATGGTCGATCCATAGAGGGCTCCGTCAGTTCCCTGAGCCAGCGGCCCGGTTGGGTAGCTCGGCGACGGCATTGATTGAAAGCAATACATGTTGGTCAGCAGACCGTTTGCAGTCACGTGGTAAACCGTCCCATAGCCGGTGTTATTGTTGGAAGTGAAGTCCGTGGTACCAAAAAACGTGCCGTCTTTTGCCAAAAGCAACGGTGACCGCGGGGACATGCCCCAACCGTCGGCAGCGTCGAAGGACGCAACGAGAGTCAACGTCCCGTTGGTGGTTACGCGGAACACCGTGCCGGCACCCTGGCCGCCGCCCTCCGAGGCTGTGCCATATAGCGCTCCATCCTTGCCAAAGACCACGCCCGCTTGCGGCCATGAACCGTGAGTGCCATCGAGCGAAGCCAATAGATTCAACGACCCAGCAGGAGTAAACCGGAAAATTGCCCCGGCACTGTTGTTGCCGCCTCCTCCGGTTGTGCCGTAAAATGCCCCGTCGCCGCCTTGTACGAGACTTCCATTGGGGTATGTGCCGTTGGTGCCCGTAAACGAGGCGAGGCTGATCAAGGCACCATTCGTGGTCACACAAAAAAGTGCCCCTTCATTAAGGCTGCCGCCCCGGAACGTAGTCCCGTAGTACTTGCCATCCTGACCGCGCACCAGACTGCCGGTAGGATTGGCCCCATTGGTTCCGTTGAATGAGGTTCGAGAACAGACCGTTCCATCAACCGCTATTGAAAACACTGTACCCAAGCCGAAATCACCGCCGGAATAAGTCGTCCCGTAAAGATTCCCCTCAACCCCTTGTACGAGGCCTCCCTCAGGATCTTGGCCGGAATTTGCGGGAAATGCAGCCAACCTGGTCTCGATGCCTTGGGTGATGTTGTATTGGAACACCGTCCCGGCGTCTGGCGTGCCACCTCCGTAAGTTGTCCCATACAAATTGCCATCACTGGCCAGCGTCAATTGGTCGCATGGACCGCTGCTGTTGGCGCTGGAGAAAGAAAACACCGCGTATCGCGAGCCATTCGGGAGAACTTCAAATATCACACCCGAATATGGATATGCAGTGCCGCGGCTGGTGCCATATAGGTCGCCGTTGACTTCGGTCAGGCAGGATTGAGAGTAATCGGCAGTGTAGAAATCCGAGAGGTCGGTAAGAACACCGCCAGTGGTGCAGCGGAAAACCGTGCCGTTGTTGTATGCGCCGCCAAAATATGCAGTGCCATACAGGTTCCCGTCGCTTGCCTGCATTAAACGACTCGATGGCTGGCACCCATTTGTGTTGTTAAAATAGGCGACCGTGCTCCATACGCCATTCGTGGTTACCCGATAGACCGTTCCGTAGCCTTTCGGTCCACAGCCCGAAGCGGAGCCATAAAGAATTCCGTCCACCCCTTGAACTACCCCCTCGGAAAGTCCGCCATCCGTTCCATAAAAAGAAACCAGGCTGACAAACCCTCCATTCGTGGTGATGCAGAAAACCGTGCCCCGACTGCTGGCGCCACCGTAGTAAGTAGTGCCATATATCTTGCCATCACGGCCCAGCGAGAGCGATCGCGGATACCGTCCCTGATACGGACCGCCAGTTCCAGTAAATGACACCAACGTGGTTAACACACCATTGGTGGTAATACGAAAGACCGTTCCATCGGAATTGGCGCCGCCATTTTCCGTAGTGCCATACAACATGCCATCCGGCCCTTGAACCACGGAATATCCCGGGTTGGATCCGTTTGTCACGGCGAATGACGCCAATAAGGTGATATTTCCGTTGGTGGTAAACCGGAAGACTGAACCGTAGCTGTTGCTCCCGCCATTCAATGTCGTGCCGTAAAAAGCCCCGTCAAAGCCTTGAATCAAGGACGACGGGCTTGAAGCTGACTGAAAGTTGTAGATGGGCTGAACTGTTCCGGCAATTACTCTTGAAGCAGGCCATATCACGACAATGAAAAGAGCAATAACGAACTTGTATAGCTCACCTGTCCGTAAGAATTGACCCCCCGAAGTTGGCGTATTCATGATGTACCTCTGCCTTGATTAGCAGATTAGCACATGCGAATGTAAACGTCAACAAGTTTTACTAAACAAGTTTTACTAAACATGTCGTGTAGTTTTCAAAAGTGGACTTTGGTGTGCGGGCAAAAGTGGACCTGATTAAAAGACTGGGCAATGGAGCAAGACGATGGGTTTGGCGCGAGGGGTTGGAGGGTGCTTGAGGTAATAGACATCGCCATCGGGGCGCAAGCAGCGGATTACTTTGGAACGCGGGGGTGCATCGACGGACTGGCGCAGGGAACCGACGGGGACTTTGCCATCGTCACCGACGCGGACTTTGGTTTGTTGGCTCCAGACGAAAGGCCACCAAGGGCAGGCCGGAACGGGGCGCAGGACGGAATGTTTTTGTTTGAGTGCCTGTTCCTTGGCGGCGAGGGGGGTGATGCCCAACTCCCGGTGGATTTTGTGCCGGTTGACGTGTGGCAGCAATTGGTCCAAGAGGTGGTTGGCCCCTTGCAGTTGGAAGATGCGGTCTGCCGCCAGCAAGGGCGGGAGGCGTTTTTGCCAGTAATCGTGGCGGCGTTCGATTTTACCTTTTGCCTGGGGTGTTGGGGCGTAGCGAAGGGCGATGCCGTAGAAGTGGAGCGCGGAACCGAGTTGGGTGAAGGCGTCCGGGGTGTGGGTAAAAAAGAAGGAGTGGCAGTCAACATAGAGGGCCAAGGGCAAGCCGTGGGTTTGGAAGGTGCGAGCCAGGAAGTCAAAATGAGCCAAGAGGGTTTCGGCGTGATAGAGGCGGGCGCCGACATTGTAACGCGTGGCGTCATCCAATAAATCGAGCAGGACCTGTTTGTCGTGCGAGTTGGGGAGGAAGGGATGTGGGGTGGCGTCATATTGCCAGAGCGCGCCCAGATCGCGAACCTGCCAGCGCCGCACGGGTTTGCGCGGGGTTTTGTAACGGGTATCTGGGGCGAGCTGATGGGCCCGGCCCAACGGCGGACACTGGCCTGGTCGGTTTTGAAGTCGAGCCGGCGAAGGAGTTCGCTGGCGGCGGCGCTGTAGGAGGAGGGCGGCTTGGAGGAGAGGAGTTTGGTCAGCAAGGCAACCACCGGAGCAGACCATTGGGGCTGATGGTTGCCGCCGGAGACGCCGGGCGACCAGATCGCCGCCTTGCCGTGCGCCGCCGCCTGGAGGTATTGGCTGTAGCGTTTATAAAAGCCGGTGCGGGAAAGGCCTAATTCCCGGGCTGCCTCCCGAGCGGAAAGCTGCTGTTTTCGATGATCGGCCAGGAGGTGGCGGATGATGGGAGCTGGGAGTCGTTTGCTGAGCTGTAACTTTTCATTAAACGGAGCATGACAGAGGGAAGTGGATTTTTCGCTTTGAAACTGATGCTGGTCAGGGCTGGCCGGGCCGTCGCGAGCGACGGCCCGACTGACCGTTTATCAGGCTTCAATCGGCGCTCAGGTTGCGTCCCCGCAGAGCCCTATCCTCCGCTGAAGCAACCGATCAGCTTACAGAACCAATCCACCTTCGCAATAGGCCAACAGCATTATTCCACTTTTGATCGCACCACGACACAAGTTTTACTAAACACCACTGAGCCTTTGTGCAAAACAAAATGAAAACACACACATGCTGTTATGCGGGATTCACTCGTGTACAGATTTGAACAACCAGAGGCACCCAGGATCCCGGAATTTCCACTTTCAGCTTTTTATAAAAATTCTGTTAGCGGCTACGTGGCCGTTTTGGCGGATGCGGGTATAGTCTCGGTTGAATGCGACAACACATGCGGCAAATCAGTTCGACATCGCCAGGCAAAATGGGCCGCGCCCGGCCCCCCCCCCCCCCCCACCAACCCCAGTTGGGGGGGAAACCGATGAAATAAAGGGGAAACAAAGGGGGCCACGGCGAGACGGGGGGCCAAAAGACGAGGCTCAAAAGCCGGATACCGAAAGCTTGGAGCGGAATTTCACCCGCTTTTCCGGAACGGCGTAAAAAATCAATTCGGCTTTCGGGTTTCGGCCCTCTCTCGGATTTCGGGGACTTGGCCTTCGGATTTCGGCCTGAATCAAGATCAAAAAAATCAAACCTGACCCAATACCCCCCCCCCCCCCCCCCCGGCCATCTTCCATCCTCAATCCTCCGCCTTTCACCGGGTGGCGAAGTTCCTGCTTAACACCCCTTGGCGGCAAATTATTGCCGTCGGACCGCGTTGTTCGCGGTTGCCAAAAATGATTGAAAGATTTTCATGGGCGCTTTAAGTGACAGAATGCGGAAGCTGCTTCGCCACGGCGATTTGTGGCTTATTTTCGGGCTTTTCGGCACGATTTTACTGCTGATCCTGCCCATCCCTCCGTTCCTGTTGGACATGCTGCTCACGATCAGCATCGGTCTTTCACTGCTGACGCTGCTGGTCATTCTTTACCTGCGCACTCCGGCAGAATTTACCGGCTTCCCCACCTTGCTGCTGTTCATCACCCTTTACCGGCTGGCGCTCAACGTCGCTTCCACGCGCCTCATTTTGCTGGATGGTTATGCGGGCCACATCATCGAGGCCTTCGGCAATTTCGTCGTGCGCGGCAATTACGTCGTCGGGCTGGTCGTTTTTTGCATTCTCGTCCTCATCAATTTCATTGTCATCACCAAGGGCGCCGGCCGTATCGCGGAAGTCGCGGCCCGGTTTACCCTGGATGCCATGCCCGGCAAACAGATGGCCATTGACGCCGAACTCAACGCCGGCCTCATCAATGAAACCGAGGCCCGCAACCGCCGGCGCGTCGTCGAGGAAGAGGCCGACTTCTACGGCGCCATGGACGGCGCGAGCAAATTTGTGCGCGGCGACGCCATCGCGGCCATTCTCATCACGCTGATCAACATCATCGGCGGCTTCGCCGTCGGCATCATGCAAAAGGGCATGACCATGAACGAAGCCTTGTCGCGCTTCACCATGCTGTCCATCGGCGACGGCCTGGTTTCGCAGGTGCCGGCGCTCATCACCTCCGTCGCCGCCGGTATTTTGGTGACACGCGCCACGTCCAAAAACGACCTGGGCCGTGAATTAACCCGGCAACTTTTGTTTTATCCCAAGGCGCTCACCATTCTGGCCGTAATGCTCGGCATCATGGCCATTGTTCCCGGCCTGCCAACGATGCCGTTTCTGACCATGGCCTCGCTGGTGGGGCTGTTGTCCTACACCCTCCACAAGAACGGGATGCCCGAACTGGCCGTTGCCGGCGCTGGGGCGCAAGGCGGCATGAATGGGAAGCCGGGCGAGGCGAAAACTCCGGTGGCCGGTGCCGCCACCGCCGCCGAGGCCAAGGCCAACGAGAAACTGGAGAATTTGCTCACGCTCGACACCTTGCAAATCGAACTTGGCTTCGGCCTGATTCAGATGGCCGACAAGGCCAAGGGCGGCGATTTGCTGGACCGCGTCACCGGCGTGCGCCGCACCTTTGCGTCGGACATGGGCGTGCTGGTGCCGCCCATCCGCCTGCGCGACAATCTGCAACTGGGCAACAACGAATATCGCTTTGTTTTAAAGGGCAACGCCGTGGCCAGCAGCCAGCTTATGCCCGGCCACTGGCTTGCCATGAACGCCACCAACAGCAAAGTCGTGCTCAAGGGCGTCCCCACCGTGGAGCCGGTCTTTCAACTGCCGGCCACCTGGGTGACGGACGTGGAACGCAAAAACGCCGAGATCAGCGGTTTTACCGTGGTGGATGCGCCGTCGGTGTTGATCACCCACTTGTCCGAAACCGTGCGGCGGCACTGCCATGAAATTTTGACCCGGCAGGATGTGCAGGTGCTGCTCGACAATCTGAAGCTCACGCACCCCGCCGTGGTCAACGAATTGATTCCCACCCAGTTGAGCATCGGCCAGGTGCAGCGCATTTTGCAGAACCTGCTCGCCGAGGGCATTTCCATCCGCAACCTCGCGGGCATCCTCGAAAAAGTGGGCGATTACGCCGCCTTTACGAAAAGTCCGGACGAACTCTCCGAACACGCTCGCCGCGCGCTGGGGCCGCAACTGGCACGCCCGTTTCAGGCGGAAAACGGCAGCGTCCGCGCCATCACGATGGATCCCAAGCTGGAAGCGCAGCTTTCGCAAGGCGTGCGGCAGTCCGCCAGCGAAGTCGCGCTGGTGATTGAGCCGCGGCTGGCGCGGCACGTAATTGATTCATTGTCGCGGTTTATTCAGCAAATGATGGCTGCGGGTCAGCAGCCGATGGTGTTATGCGCGCCGGGCTTGCGCTTGGCGTTCCGTCGCTTTTTTGAAAACACCTTCAACGACCTGGCCGTGTTGTCCTACGCCGAAATTCCGCCGCGCGTACAGGTGCAAAATGCCGCAGTGATTCCGTGTCAGGAATGAATGAAATCCTCCTCTTCGTCCTCGTCCTCGTCCTCGTAATCGAAGACCGAGGACGAGGACGAGGACAAACCCTAACACCAAATGAAATTAAGCGCTTTTATTGCTGAAAACGCGAATGACGCCGTGCGGCTGGTCCAGGAAAACCTGGGGCCGGACGCGGTGATTGTCAGCGTGCGCAAAATGCCGGCCAATGGCCTGGCGCGGTTCCTGCATCGCCCCGGACAGATTGAAGTCACCGCCTGTCTGCCGGAAAAACCGCGCCACGCAGTGCCCCAGGGCGTGGATGCCTATGTTCCCTTCGGCGAGAACAACGAATCACTGCCCGGCGGGGAAATACCGCTCCCCTCACTGCGGGAGATGCACCGCTGGCGCAGCGTCGCCTGGCTGGAATCACTGGGCTTGCTCCCGGAATTCGCGGACCGGCTGGAAGCAAAATTGCGCACGACCCACGGCACCAAGCCGCCGGAAATGCCCATCGCTGAATGGGCGGCGGTTCGCGACACCCTGTCAACGTTCTGGCGTCCGCCGCTGCACGAGGAAGACGGCACGGGCCGGCCGCATGTATTCATTGGCCCGCCGGGTTCGGGCAAAACCACCGCCCTCTGCAAATGGCTCACCACCGCCGTGTTGCGCGGCGAACATCGCGCGCGGGTCTGGCGGTTGGACAGCGAAACCGCCAACACCTCCGAGTTTCTTTCCCTGCACTGCGAAATGGTCGGCGTGCCCGTGGAACGCTTCTGGGATGGCGCCGCCGGCGCGGAAGACCTGCTGTTTGTGGATTTGCCGGGCGTGGAATGCTTTAGCGCGGCGGGCATGAAGGCCTTGCGCGAGGTCATCTCCTCGTTGCCCGCGCCGCACATTCATCTGGTGCTCAATGCCGCCAATGAAACCATTTTGCTGTTCGAGCAATTCAACTGGTTCACGCAACTGATGCCGGAAGATTTGATTTTCACGCATCTGGATGAGGAGCATCGCCGGGTCAAACTGTGGAATTTTGTATTGGGAACAAATTGCTCGCTGGGCTGGCTGGGGGGTGGGCAAAAAATTCCGGGCGAATTCCATCGCGCCGAGTCCTCACTTTTATTTCCTCACAAAAAACTGCGGTAAACATTGGCGATTATCCACCTCGCCGCCCTTCAAAAAATGGCTGGCAAAGGTTCTGCTAAACAGGACAGTCGAGCATGAAGTCAGTGATGATACTTGGGGCAATGGCAGGATTTATTCTTGGCGCCGGCAGCAGCATGGCCGGGGGTTGCAGCAGTTCCACGAGTTTTTGGCACGCCAGTGTAACGGCGCTGGCCGGTGGAATTCTCGCCCGCTGGTGTGGCCGGATGTGGCTCACCGGACTGGCCGATGCCCTTGAAAAACAACGCCGCGCCCGCGCCCAGGCTGCCGAAAACAAAACCAACGCTAAAGTATGAGTACCCTAACCGCCCCGCCTCCGGAAACCGCCGCTCCCACCGCCGCCGGCAACATGTCCCAGGAACTTTGGCAGCGCTACCACCAGCAAAATCCCGAAGCCAAGACCGACACCGAGAATGCGCTGGTCCAAAAATATCTGCCGCTCGTCTCCGCCGTCGTAAACCGGCTGGCCATGACTCTCCCGGACCACGTGGACCACGATGATCTTTACAGCGTTGGGCTGATCGGCCTGCTCCAGGCGCTGCGTAATTACAATCCCACCTGCGGCACCTCCTTTGAAACCTACGCGCGCGTCCGCGTGCGCGGCGCCATGCTGGACGAATTGCGGCGCATGGACTGGGTGCCGCGCACCATCCACGAAAAAGCCCGCCGGATCAAGGGAGTGCTGGGCGAACTCGAACAAAAACTGGGCAAGACGCCCACCGAGGCGCAAATGGCCAAGGCCATGAACATTTCCCTCAAGGATTATCAGGAGTTACTCGACGAAGTCCGCCCGGCCGCGTTCGTCTGCCTGGATGCGGTCAATGCCTCCGAGGACGGCGATGGCGGCCCCCTGTATGAAGTCATTGCCGACCAGTCACACGAAGGACCGGTTGAAAAGGTTTCCAACAATGAGCTTAAGCAGGTGATCTTCGAGCGGCTAAAAGAGCTGCCGGAGATGCAGCGAAAGGTGCTCGCGCTTTATTACCTCGAAGACATGCACCTGCGCGAAATCGCCCAGGTCTTTAACCTGACTGAATCGCGCATCTGCCAGATTCACGCCCAGGCCATCCTCTCCATTCGCTCCTATCTGCAGCGATTTGAATCCGGCCTGTCCCGGCGGGCCACAACCGGCCGCCACCCATGATCGTCATCATCGGGGCCATCACGGTCGTCATCTGTGTCTTTGGCGGATTCGTGCTGGAAGGCGGCCACATCAAAGTGCTGCTCGAAGCCTTTGCCAATGAAGTCCTGATCATTGGCGGCGGCGCGGCCGGGGCGGTCATCATCATGTCCCCCAAAAAAGTGCTGCTGGATATTGTCAAGGGCGTGGGCGCCTGCCTCAAGGGTGCGCCTCATAACCGCGCTTCCTACGAAGATCTGCTGAAAGTGCTTTACGAACTGTTTTTATTGGGCCGCCGCAACGGCATGATTGCCCTGGAAGAACACGTTTTGGAACCGGAAAAAAGCTCCGTCTTCAAAAAATACCCCAAGTTTTCCAACAACGCCCACGCCGTGGAATTTCTCTGCGGCGCGCTGCGGCCCATTATTGATGGCAAGATCAAGCCTGACCAGCTCCGGCTGCTGCTCGACGCGGAAATTAACCGGATGGAAACCGAGCATCACGCGCCGGTTTCCGTGCTGCAAAAAACCGGCGATTCCATGCCCGGTTTTGGCATTGTCGCCGCCGTCCTGGGCATTGTCATCACCATGGCGTCCATCGGCGGCGCGGTGGAAGACATCGGCACCCACGTGGCCGCGGCCCTCGTCGGCACCTTCCTGGGCATTTTGCTGGCTTATGGCTTCATGGGACCACTGGCCACCAACATGGAATTCGTCGGCGAATCGGAACTGGACTTCACCCGCTGCATCGCCGCCTGCGTCACCGGTTTTGCCAACGGCATGGCGCCCGTTACCGCCGTGGAACTGGGCCGGCGCGGCTTGAGCCGCGAATACCGCCCCACGGCGGAAGAACTGGAGCAGATGTTCAAGTCCATGAAGTCCGGCAAATGATTTCCTGTTATGGCCAAAAAAAAAGATGATGGTCACAGCGGCGGTTCGTGGAAAGTCGCCTACGCGGATTTTGTCACCGCCATGATGGCCTTGTTCCTGTGCTTGTGGCTCACCTCGCAGGACCAGAAAATCAAGGACGCCGTTGAGCGCGCCTTCCGCAACCCTTTCTCCTCCATCACCAAGGAATCCACCGGCATCATTCCCAACAAGGACGCCTCCAGCACCTTTAAACAGCAGGGGCGCTTCTCCTCCATCTCCGCCCTCGAAATCGAGGCCATGCACCATCTCAGCGAGGACCTGGCCAAGCTCTTCAAAGACCAGGATACCAGCCAGGCCAACGTGAAAGTGGACGTGACCTCCGAAGGTTTGAGCATCAATGTTTTTGACCGTTCGCAGAAACCCATTTTCAATCCCGGCACGGATGTGTTTACCGACTACGGCGGGTGGGTCTTCAACACCCTCGCCTGGGAAATCGCCCGCTACACCAGCTTCCGCATTGAACTCGAAGGCCATACCGAGACGGAGCCTGACACCGCCGTCGAGGCGGTCCGCAAATGGGAGCTGTCCACCGAGCGCGCCAACGCGGCCCGCCGCAAAATCACCGAGGGCGGCGTTGCCACCAGCCAGATTGACAAGGTTTCCGGCTTTGCCGACACCGTGCCCATGCCCGACACGAATCCCACCAACGAGGCCAACCGCCGCGTCACCGTGCAGATCAAGATCAAGGACACCATCAACAGCCTGCCCGAGGCCATCTCCTCCGATATCTCCAAATGAAACCGCCCGAATCTTTTGTGCCGCTCGCCGCGCCCGTGCCGCCGGCCCCGCGTGAATTTCGCCTCGCCGTCATCAACGGTCATGACCATGCCAACGGCAACGGCCAGGCCAATGGCAACGGCCACGCCAACGGCGACAGCCCGGCCCGGAACAACGGTTTTCAATCGCTTGAAACCCAGCGGCCCGCCGGTTTCACCAGCGCGAACGGCGCGCAGAAAAAAATTGGCGAACCGCGGGTAAGCGTCCAGCGCGACGGCGACCGCGTGACGCATTTGCGCATTCAATGCTCCTGCGGCCAGACCCTGGACATCGCCTGCGTTTACGACGCGCCGCCGCCCCCCGCGTAAATTTCCCTTCGTCCTCGTCCTCGTTTTCGTCCTCGAACTCCGGCCAATCCAACCGCTGGGTTTTTCAAAACCGCGGGAACAATTTCTCCTTCTCTCCGGGGGGAAGGTAAACACATATATGACTATTTTGTTTGGCGATTCATGGCCCAACCATCGGGAATGCGTTCGGCTGGGCCAATGCCGCCGACTCGCGTCAACTGGCGTGACTCACCACTCTCTGCGCTGTCAAAATTGTCATGAAAAGCCACTCAAAGACCTCAGGAGGATTCACACTCCTTGAGATGCTGGTTTTGATTGGGACGATTGCCATTCTCGTCGCCTTGCTATTACCGGCAATCAGCGCTGCCAAACGTAAAGCACAGCGAATTACCTGCACAAATAATCTGCGTCAAATTGCTCTGGGTGTTCGGTTGTATTCCGATGATTCGCACGATGCTTCGCCATCACCCAGTTGGGTGGGATTGGCCGCCACTAGAGCATTTTCTATTTAGATAGACGCATTTGGCATCGTGTGGTATGATTTTGGGCGAGGAAAAATCTATGCGCCCATTAAGCCAAGATCTACGACAACGGATTATCACGGCACGGGAA
>Ga0181520_10011594_pt1 | contig 11540 bp, 7 predicted proteins | sample PEATcosm2014_Bin_29_FD_132451 | JGI IMG/M metagenome (GOLD analysis project Ga0181520, IMG submission 132451) | Peatland microbial communities from MTU Mesocosm Facility, Houghton, MI, USA - PEATcosm2014_Bin02_30_metaG | ecosystem: Environmental > Terrestrial > Soil > Wetlands > Peat | place...
GCGCCAAGAATGCGAATGGCGTTGCCGCGGCCGAGGTGAATGTCCACGCCGGAGTGACCGCCGCGCAGGCCGCTGACCTTGATGCGCCACGCCGCCGTGGCCACCGGCGCCTGCATGGAAACGCGACGGCGTGCCTTGGTTACTACGCCGCCGGCGCAGCCGATACAGAGCGTGCCCTTTTCCTCGCCGTCGAGATTGAGAAAGTACTTCGACTTGAGCACGCCGCCGGGGAACTCCGAGGCACCGGTCAGGCCGGTTTCTTCGTCAATCGTGAAGACGAACTCAAGCGGGCCGTGGTTGATCGCAGTGCTCTCCATCACGGCCAAGCCGGCGGCGACGCCAACGCCGTTGTCCGAACCAAGGGTGGTGCCATCGGCCTTCAGCCAGTCGCCATCGCGTACGATGCGGATGCCGTCGGTATCGAAATTGAAGGCCGTGCCCTCGTTCTTCTCGCAGACCATGTCGAGGTGGCCCTGCAACAGCGCGGGGGTGGCGGATTCGCGTCCGGGGTGGGCGGGCTTGCTCACCACGACGTTGCCAGCCGCATCTTGCGTGGCCTTTAGGCCGAGGCGAGCGGCTTCGTCGAGCACGTACTGGCGAATGGCGGCTTCCTTGGTCGAGGCGCGGGGGATCGCCGCGATGCGGTCAAAGTGCTTCCAAATCGACTTCGGTTCCAGACCTTCTAAGGCATGTTGCATGAGGGGCTCCAGAGAGATAGATTCGCAATCGACATGTTACAGCAGAAGGGCAGCTGGTAGCTCGCCCTGTCAACCCATGGCGGAAGCGAAGTCCACTGCCGAGCTGCCATGGTTGCCAAGCCATCTCCCACATGTCGCGGACTCGTGAATTTGGAGAATCTGCCCGAAATCGCAATCGCAGTTCGACCCCATCACCCGAAAAACAGCGGAAAGGCGGATCGACCGCTCCAAAGCGCCTCGAAATCACTGCCTGTGAGAAATGCAGGCGAGAGCGGGCTTTGCAAGCGGATCCACAACTTGTGCGGGCGAGAACGTACCTTGCCGATGCCTACGCGCCGCTGAACAGAGTTGACGATGCCATTCGCGAGGTCGAGCGTATTGCCGGCACAAACGAAGACGGTGGATTGCACTTTCGCCTGGCGCGATGGTATAAGCAGACCGGTCGCCTGGAGCAAGCGGCCCAGGCCTTGGAGATCTGCAAACGTATCAAGGAACACAGAATCGAGAAGGATACATTCAACCTGCCCAAGCAACCCGGCACGACCGGTCACGGACCGACGAGCCGATTGCATCACGGCAGAGGCAGAGCGGATTGCGAGAGCAGGATTCCAACGGCGACAAATCTTTGCGCGTTCCTATCCGGGCGAGCGTTTCCAGGGAGATAAATCCAGTGGGGGCAGTAGCATAAGTCTCGATGAGCGATCTTGATATCACTCGAAACTGAGTCTCGGAGGCAGGGAAGAACCATGAAGAGATGTTCGTTGTACTTTTGCGTGCTATTTGCATCCATCGCGACGGCGAATGGATTTTGCGCTTCTCCTCCGGCAGTGCGCCCGGGTCAAGCGTGGCTGGATAATCGCGGGCAGCAGATCCAGGCGCACGGTGGGGGCATGATCCGGTGGAAGGGGCAATACTATTGGTTCGGCGAAGACCGCACGGAGAGCAACGATGCGGAGAAGCGCTATGTGGCCTGTTATTCATCCGGCGATCTGGTGCATTGGCAGTTTCGCCGCCAGGTGGTCGCGCTGGCCGACCCGGAACACCTTGGGCCGAAGTGGATCCTCGAACGGCCGAAGGCCTTTCATAACTCCAGGACGGGCCAATTCGTTATGTATGCGCATCTCGACGATGGAAGCTACAAGGCGGCGCGCGTGGCGGTGCTGGTGAGCGACCGCATTGACGGAGAGTACAAGTACGTGAAGAGCTTTCGCCCGCTGGGCGAAGAAAGCCGTGACATTGGACAGTTTATCGACGACGATGGGCAAGCCTATCTCATCTTCGAGTCCAGGCCTACCAAGGGGTTCTTTATCGCGAAGTTGTCCGACGACTATCTAAGCGTGGAAAAGAAGGTGAGCTTTCTTGAGACTCCTTTGGAAGGGGGCGCGCTGGTTCACTACCGGGGGCTGTACTACGCGATTGGGTCTCACCTGACTGGATGGCGCCCCAATCCGAATGTGTATGCGACAGCTTCTTCGCTGAGCGGCCCGTGGACCGCATTCAAGGACATTGCACCGCCAGAGGCAAATACTTATGGATCCCAATCGAGCATGCTGCTTAAAGTTGTCGGATCCAAGAACACGGCAGTCATTTATATGGGAGACATCTGGCGGCCCAAGACATTGTGGGACTCCCGTTACTTGTGGATGCCGCTGGAGATCGGTGACGGCGCAATTCGCCTCCCACCGCCGGGCGATTGGACAGTCAACGTAAAGACCGGCGAAGTGGACCTGACAGAGTGATTGCAGCAATCTGACAGACACGCTCGAATCTGGGCGGAACCTGGTCGGAATGCGGATGGAAGGAAGGACGCCCTTAATGACAGATGTGCTCAATCGGTGGCAATTTGGCAAACGGCTTGCCGCAGATACCGCGGTGGCGCTGGCCGGCGGGGATACAGCGATTGCCAGTAGAGCAACAGAACAGGTGAGTGAGGAAAGCCACTGGGAAACAGTCGCGCCGGGTACATGGAAGATGACCGTTGGTGTGCCCGAGGCAATTACGCCGGTGAGTAGCAGGCTCGTTCCCGCCTCAATCGAAGCGATGCGCCGCATGGCAGTGGTCCCCGCTCCGGTCATCGGGTTGCCTATTTCCACCATCGGACCGCGAGGGATCTCTCTCGTAATGCCGCTTGCCGCCCATGAGCAGATCTACGGCTTCGGATTGCGGCGATCTCATCCCCGGGGCGGCATGACGTGGAGGTACGATAGGAAACGAGGAGCAAGTCCGATGCTTATCGTTCATGTGCATGTACGGGTCAAGCCCGAGTCTGTTGCTGATTTCAGGATAGCTACCGCTGAAAACGCCCGTTGCAGTGTGCAGGAACCCGGCATCGCTCGCTTTGACGTGGTCGAGCAGCAGGACGACGCGACCCGGTTCGTCCTGATCGAGGTCTACCGTACGCCGGAAGCGGCGACGGCGCACAAAGAGACAGCTCACTACGCGAAGTGGCGCGATGCGGTCGCGCCGATGATGGCAGAGCCGCGCCAAAGCACTCGGTACAACGCCGTCTTCCCCGATCTGCAAGACTGGTAGAACGATGCGCTTCGAATTTGCGACGGCAACACGCATTATCTTCGGCGAGGGCACAGCTGCTACCCTGCCCGACTTGATTCGTACTTTCGGCGTCCGCCCGCTGGTGGTGACCGGCGCTTCGACAGAGCGCGCGGCGTGGCTGGTCTCGGCGCTCTCGGCCGCGGTCTTTGCCGTGCCCGGCGAGCCGACGGTCGATCTTGTCCGTGAGGGCGCGCGGCACGTGCAAGATTCCGCTTGCGATGTCATCGTCTCAATTGGCGGGGGCAGTGCAATTGACGCGGGAAAGGCGATTGCCGCCATTGCCGCGAACGGCGGTGAGCCGCTTGAGTTTCTCGAGGGGTTGGGAAAGGGACGTGCGATTGCGGTCTCGCCGCTGCCGTTCATTGCGGTGCCGACCACCGCGGGCACCGGAAGCGAAGTCACGCGCAACGCCGTGCTCGGATCGGCGGAGCACGGTGTCAAAGCGAGCTTGCGGAGTCCGCTTATGCTGCCCCGCGTTGCGCTGGTCGATCCCGAGCTGACCTATGGGCTGCCTTCCGCGGTCACCGCGGCCACCGGTCTTGACGCTCTGACGCAGCTCATCGAGCCATACGTCAGCGCGCGCGCCAATCCGCTGACGGATGCAATTTGTGTTGAGGGGATCGGGCGAATCGCCGGTGCATTGCGGCGCGCCTACCGTGACGGCGCAGACCGGGAGGCGCGCAGCGAAATGGCGCTGGCAAGCCTGTTCGGGGGCTTGGCGCTGGCGAACGCCGGATTGGGCGTTGTGCACGGCTTTGCCGCGCCGCTCGGAGGTTCGTGGAAGGCTCCGCACGGAGCGCTCTGTGCCGCGCTCTTGCCGCATGGTATGGCGGCCAATGTTGCCGCATTGCGGGCGCGCGCGCCGCGGCATCCCGCTCTGGAACGCTATACCGCCATCGCACGAATGCTCACGGGCCGAAATGACGCCAGCGCGGCGGATGGCATCGAGTGGGTGCGTGCGCTTTGTATCGAACTCAATGTCCCGCCGCTGCGGGCCTGGGGGATCACCGAAGCCGATTTACCCGGAGTCGTCGAGAAAGCATCGCGCGCCAGCAGCATGCAAGCCAATCCGCTTCCGCTCACCAGCGGGGAGTTGCTTCAGGTGGCAACGGCTGCATGGTGAAGGCCTGACTCGGGCATCGCGATGAAAGCCTGGTTGCGAGATCGAGATCTCGGGCAGAGCCGGCAACTGGCGAAGAGCCTGGCCATCGTTGTTTCCGAATTGCGGCGAGTGTCCCCCGTCGGACCAACATCTCCAAGCTCGTCTTCTCGATCGAGCAATCGTATGCCTGCAGTTTGGGCCTGAGGGGCCCCGTCAGCTTAACAGGATCTTTCGCACCTCGCCCTCAGGATCGTCGACCATGCGGCAGTGGTTGTCGAAGACCATCGTTTGGCAGCGAACCGGATCAGTCGGTTCCCAGGTCAAACCGGGCTGGCTGGGGTTGCCAGTTCGGGCAAAGTTGGCCCAGGCCGAGGCCATCTTTTTTGCCAGCGCCTGCGCCTCGGGCGTGTTGCCGGTGCCCTGTTCGCATCTCTTGGTGTTATCGAAGCAGAAGGCCAGCTCGGCCGTATGCCATGCGCCCGCATCCTCCAGCATCGGCGACTGCCAGGTGAAGTAGTAGGTGAAGACGGGCGCAGCCTTCTGGTCGCACTTCAATCTGGCCATTCTCACCACATTGTTCCGGATGGAAATGCCGTTCAGCCCAGGACCGCCGCACATATAAGAAAGCGTACGGATACTCTTCTCCGGATGCGCCTTTTTCAAAGCGGACACAAGCGCGGTTGCCTTTTCTTCGCCATAGGCGCGGGCCAGGTTGGCGCGCCACTCGGCTTGAGTCGGTCGAGAGCGCATGCTGTTGCCCTCCTCGCTGACCGAGCCGAGCAGCATGGGGATGTCCTTCGATAATTCCGGGGCAGCTTCGTTGAAAGAGCGCACGGTAATCATTCGGCCATCCACGGTCGGGCCGAAGCCCACGCGTGGCGGCATGCCTGGGCCGGAGAAAGGACCCATCCCTGGTTTCATCGGCGGGTTGATCTTGGCGGCGGCAGCGTTGCCGGCGGCGTTCAGTCTGGCCCAATCCATCTTTTGCAGGCTGGCGAGGTCGTTGGGTTGCAGACCCAACTCGATCATTACCTGCTTGGCGAGTTCCTTCGATTGCTCGCTGCCGGGCGGATTGCCTCCTCCGCCGGACTGCACCGAAGCACGGTGGAAGAGTCCCGCCGCCGAAGGCATGCCCATGAGCGTTGTGACCTTGGAGCCGCCGCCGGATTGGCCGTAAATCATGACGCAGCCGGGATCGCCGCCGAAGTTGGCAATGTTGTCGTGGACCCACTGTAGCGAAGCGACCAGGTCGGACATTCCCACGTTGACTGAATCGGCGTAGGCAGAGCCGCCAATCTCGGAGAGGTCGAAGAAGCCGAGAATGTTCAGGCGATGATTGACAGAGACCTGCACCACATCGTGATGACGCGCCATCTGCGCGCCTTCATGCGAGGCCAGTTCATAGGAAGAGCCAAAACTGAATCCCCCGCCATGAAAATACACCATCACCGGTCGCTTTCCGGTGAGGCTGGGCGTCCAGATGTTCAGCTTGAGCATGTCTTCGCTCATATAGCCGTCGTCCCAATCCTGCAGGAACGACTGCTCAATCGCAGTGAAGTCGTGCAAGTGCTGGGGGCAGTTGGCGCCGTAGACCAGCGCGGGGTACTCGCCATCCCAGGGCTTGGGGGCCTTGGCGGGCAGCCAGCGATTCTCGCCGCCGGTGTCCTGGCCGTAGGGCACACCCTTGAACGTAAAGACGCCGCCATCCACAAATCCGCGCACTTTGCCGTATTGGGTGCTTGCGACTGCGGAGCGGGGCGTGGCGCAGTTGCCTGGCTCTTGATGCGCCGCGGTCTTGGTGTTGTCCATGGCAACTCCCGGCTGGCTCACGGCCACGCCGAGACCGGCCGCGGCGGAGAGCCGCAGCAGATCGCGGCGATTCAGGGTTACTCCATGATGAGAATCTGAAGTTGACATGGTGGCTTCCTCCCGGTTCTTGTTTAGTTCGCCAACCTTGGCGATTTCGCAGACCGGCATTCCGCTTCCGCAGCTTGCGGCGGCCGCTATAACGGATCGATTGCTGGAAAACGATTACCGCAAAGAACCTTAGACACCGTTCTCCACTGTGTCAAGAGCCGCAGAAACCATCGAAGAATTCGATCATCCATGACCAAGAATCGGACTATATCCTGCAGCCTTCCCTCCGGTACGATGGGCAGGGCTTCTGTTCCGGTGCAGGGATGGCATTCAGGGTTTGCACGGCGTATGCTGGACAACGTTTACCGTTCCTGACCAGGGACAAACTGCTTTCCAAATGGGAGGAAATCGTCCGTGAGATCGCTCGTGGTGGCATTCGCCTTCGCGGCAGAGTCATGTTTGAGTGGGACCGCGAGCACCACTGTAGAGGTCGACCAGGGCGTGTTGCGGGTTACAGAACGGGCGGGACTCACCGTCTGCAGAGACCTCCCGTTCGCTGTTCCGCCCATGGGTGACCTGCGCTGGCGCACGTCTCGGCCCGCATCCGATTGGCACGGCATTCGCACAGCAGACAAGTTCGCCCAGCGGTGTGTTCAAGGCATCGCCAATTCGATTCCAACCTGTAGCAACGAGGTGCTGGTATGAAGAAATCAGAATTGCTGTTGCTCGCGGTGATACCGTGGTGCATCACTGTTGTAGCGCAAACCGTGCCGGTGAATCCCTGCACAGACATTTCGCACCTCAGGATCGACGGCGTTGAGATCACGAAGGCCGCGCCTGTTCCCAATGGAACCACGATTTCGCCCCCGTATCCTGGTGCTCCGAGCGTGGGTCCCTTACCAGCGCACTGCCGTATCGACGGTGTGATCCATCGTCGCAGGGGCGTCGACGGCGAAGAGTTCGGGATCGGATTTGCGGTGGCTCTGCCCGAAAGGGAAGCCTGGAACGGCGATTTTGCGATGCAGGGCGGAGGCGGGGGCAACGGCGTGGTGGCCTATCCGACAGGGGCGTCGTATTCCGGATCGAAGCCGGCTCTGGCACAAGGTTTTGCCGTTGCGAGCACGGACACGGGGCACAAGGCAAAGACCGGCCCCTTCGATTTCTCATTCATGCGCGATCAGCAAGCGTATCTGGATTTTGCCTACCAGGCGAATGCCGAAGTTGCCGGAGTGGCAAAACAGATCATTGCGCGCTACTACGCGAAAGCCGCTTCCTATTCCTATTTCGTCGGTTGCTCGACGGGCGGCCGCGAAGGCATGATCCTCTCACAGCGCTATCCAACGGTTTTCAACGGCATCGTTTCCGGCGACCCCGCGATGCGCACGGGGTTGTCGAATCTGGCGATCGGCAAGTGGATTCCAGTTGCCTACAACCAGGCAGCCCCAAGAGACAGTTCAGGCAAGCCGCAGACCAGCAAGCTCCTCTCGGAAAGTGAGCGCAAGCTCTTCATGGACACGCTGTTGAAGACATGCGACGCGCGAGATGGCGTGGCCGACGGGATGATCTTCGATCCGCTGGGCTGCGATTTCGATCCCGCGGTGCTGGCCTGCAAGGCCGGGCAGACCGAAGGATGCATCGCACCGGAGAAGGTTGCGGCGGTCAAGAAGGCATTTGCGGGACCGAAGAACGGTTACGGAACACAGATCTATCCGGGGTTTCTCTATGATGCGGGAATCGCGGCGGCAGGCTTTGCACCGGGGCTGCTGGCGATTGGCCAGAACGGGATCTTTGGGCCCTATCCAACGGCGACCGAAATCGACGTCGACAAGGAGGCGCTCCACGCGAGCGATCCACTGGTGGAACCCGGGTCGACCAACCTGTCGACATTCTCCGGCAATGGCGGGAAGCTTATCTTCTTTCATGGAGACAGCGATCCGTGGTTTTCGCCCCTCGATACTCTTGGGTACTATCAGGCGCTTGGTGCGGCCAATGGTGGCGCCGAAAAGGTGGCCGAGTGGAGCCGGATGTTCCTGGTGCCGGGAATGGGCCACTGCGGCGGCGGGCCATCGCTCGACCGGTTCGACATGTTGAGTGCGGTGGTGAGCTGGGTCGAGAAGGGAACAGCGCCAGACGAGGTGCAAGCGACTGGGCAGGCGTTCCCAGGGCGGAGCCGCCCACTCTGCGCGTATCCGAAGCACGCACACTACACAGGCAGCGGAGACAGCGAGGACGCGAAGAACTTCCGCTGCCAGTGACGCCGAGCCTTCAGGGAGAGAAACACCGGCGATTTTCAAACGCGTCTTGTTTTCCCGCCGCACCCGGAAAGGCGATTGCACTGAAGTGGTTGGTCCGAGAGAATCGCTCTTAATTGAAGTTCGGGGACCGTGCGGAACGGGCCAACCAGTTCCCGAAGTGCAGAACCGATCAAGGAGAAAATGTATGAAAAGCCGCATGACGCGGATTGTTGCGGGCATCGTTGCGTGTTTGGGAACACTCTTCTTTGGCTCTGTTCTGCAATCCGCAGACGCCCAGGACCCAGCGAAGCTCCCTTACATGAATCCCAGTCTGACGCCGGAACAGCGGGCAGCCGACCTGGTGCGTCGCATGACCCTAGCAGAGAAGGCTACGCAAATGCAGAACAATTCCGCGGCGGTTCCACGGCTCAATGTTCCTGCATACCAATGGTGGAGCGAGGCGCTCCACGGCGTGATCAACCAGGGCGTAACCGAGTACCCTGAGCCGATCGGTCTGGCTGCCACCTTCGATGCGCCTGGAATTTACACCATGGCCATCCAAATCGGCATTGAGGGACGCATCAAGCATGTGCAGGATACCGCCAGCGGACACACGGGAATCGGTGGAGGTCTCGATTTCTGGTCCCCGAATCTGAACATCTTCCGTGACCCGCGTTGGGGCCGCGGGCAGGAGACCTACGGCGAAGATCCGTTCCTCACCGGCCGCATGGGTGTTGCCTACGTGACTGGAATGCAGGGCGACGACCCCAAGTACTACCGGGCGATTGCCACACCCAAGCACTACGCCGTGCATAGCGGCCCGGAGCCAACGCGGCACTTTGCGGATGTGGATGTGAGCAAGCACGACGAGGTGGATACCTACGAGCCCGGATTCCGCGCCGCCATCGTGGAAGGCAAGGCCGGTTCGGTGATGTGCGCTTACAACGCCATCAATGGCGAGCCGGCATGCGCCAACCAGTTCCTGCTGCAGGACCAATTGCGCGGCAAGTGGGGGTTTCAGGGGTATGTGGTCTCGGATTGCGACGCAGTTCGGGACGTTGCCGCCAATCATCGCTACCGCCCAACGCAGGCGCAAGGTGCGGCCATTTCCGTGATTCGAGGGATGGATAACGAGTGCGTGACCTTCACTTCAAGGTTCGGCGAGCCAGTGGAAAAGGCCTATATCGATGCCGTGCAGCAAGGCTACCTGCCGGAAAGCACGCTCGATGCGGCTCTGATTCGCCTTTTCACCGCGCGCATGAAGCTTGGCATGTTTGATCCGCCAGAGATGGTTCCTTACACAAAGATCGACCCCAAGGAACTGGACAGCGCGGAACACCGTGCCCTGGCTCGCAAACTCGCGAATGAGGCCATGGTTCTGCTCAAGAACGATGGCGCCCTACCGATCAAACCGGGGATCAAGAAGATCGCCGTCGTAGGTCCGCTCGCAGACCAGACTCGTCCGCTGATCGGCAACTATGCCGGCCAGCCGACCCATATTGTCTCTGTCCTGGAAGGCCTTAAAGTCGAATTTCCGAACGCGGCGATCACCTTTGTTCCGGGAACCCAGTTCCTGCGCAACGAAGGAAGTCCGGTTCCCGATACCCTGCTGACCACTCCCGATGGCAAGCCCGGCCTGAAGGCGGAATACAGCGAGTCGATGGGCCGGCCGGGGATGGGTGCGCCCCCGCCAGTGCTTGCTACCCGGACTGAGACAAACGTCAATCTTACTGGCAAGGATCTGCCGCCCGAGGTTGCGGGAAAGAAATCCATCGGCGTCCATTGGACGGGATCTGTGACGGTCCCAGATTCGGGCAACTACCTTCTTGGCGTGCGCGGCCAGGGATTCGGGAGACTATCGATTGACGACAAGCAGGTAGCGATGCTGGTCAGTCGTGGGGAAGTCGATGCCAGCGTCGGCCGCATCCACTTGGAAAAGGGGCAAAAGGCGGCGTTGAGCTTGAACTTTGGCACGATGGGCAATTCCGGCGGCACGCCGCAAGCACAGCTGATCTGGGCGAAAGTCAACGATGCGCCGTCGCCCGAAGCGATTGGCGCGGCAAAGGACGCCGACTTGGTGATCGCTGTTGTGGGCATCACCAGCAGGCTCGAAGGGGAAGAGATGCCGGTAACCGAGCCCGGGTTCCTGGGCGGAGATCGCACCAGCATCGATCTGCCCGAGCCGGAGGAAGCACTGGTGGAAGCTGTCGCGGCGACCGGCAGGCCGCTGGCCGTTGTCCTGATCAATGGCAGCGCGCTGGCTGTCAACTGGATCAGCAAGCACGCCAACGCGATTCTCGAAGCATGGTATCCCGGCGAAGAGGGCGGAGCGGCAGTCGCCGAGACTCTGAGCGGCAAAAACAATCCCGCGGGACGGCTTCCGGTCACCTTCTACACCGGCGTTGGCCAACTGCCCAACTTCGAGGATTACGGGATGGCCGGAAGGACCTACCGGTACTTCAAAGACAAGCCGCTCTACCCGTTTGGCTATGGGCTCAGCTACGCAACCTTCAAGTACAGCGATTTGAATCTCCCATCACAGGCAGTCGCTGCAGGGCAACCTGTTGCCGCCGATGTCCTGGTGACGAACACCGGCAAAGTCGCGGGAGATGAGGCCGTGCAGGTCTATCTCAAGTTCCCCGACGTCAAGGGTGCACCTGTCATCGCTCTGCGCGGATTTGAGCGCATTCATCTGGAGCCGGGCGCTAGCCAGAAGGTTCACTTCGAACTAAAGGACCGCGATCTGGGCATGGTGACCGAGGCAGGCGATCCGATCGTCGCCGCGGGTGAATACACCATCAGCATCGGCGGCGGCCAGCCCAATACTGGAGCGCCAGGCGTGAGCGGGAATTTCCATATCGAAGCCCAGACCGCCTTGCCTGAATAGCATGATGGAGCGCGCAGGGAATCCGCCAGGCCGGATTTCCTGACGCCTCGCCGGCACAAGGCGCAGGATTGGGCTGCTGAGGCAGCCCCTGGAGTTTCTACATTTCTCGTGTCGAAACGCTATAGAACGCTTGATTTTTGGGTAAAAATGTGTTTCATTATGAGTGATGAAACAAAAGGAGATTCTTCGCCAACGAGATCGGCTTACGC
>Ga0181520_10011595_pt1 | contig 11539 bp, 16 predicted proteins | sample PEATcosm2014_Bin_29_FD_132451 | JGI IMG/M metagenome (GOLD analysis project Ga0181520, IMG submission 132451) | Peatland microbial communities from MTU Mesocosm Facility, Houghton, MI, USA - PEATcosm2014_Bin02_30_metaG | ecosystem: Environmental > Terrestrial > Soil > Wetlands > Peat | place...
CGGGTCTCCAAACCGTGGGATCAGCCGCCTTTTTCGTGCCCGCATCCGGTCCAAGCCACCGCATTTTCAAATCGGCGGATTTACCCCACTTTCAAACCGGCGCTAACATCAGCAACACATTCGCCGAAAAACCGCGCACCGTATCCGGCCGGCCCGGCACCGCGATCACCCGCGACCCGTTCGGAAACACAATCGTCGAGCGGCTGATCAGCGACTCCGAATTCCTCGGGTTCTCCCGCTCGATCTCGGCCGCGGCGATCTCCAGCTTGAACGCCCGCGCCCAATCCTTCCACTTGTCCAGCGACTCCAGGCTCTGCCGTTCCGACGGCGCGGCGATGAGCCATATCGTTTTGTCCTTGTTAACTTCCTGCCAGTAACAATCGCAGATGCCCTCCGCCGCGCTGGCAAAATCCTTGCCCGTCTGCCGCGCCTGCAACGCGTATTTAAACCGCGCCTTGTCGTCCGACCAGCGCCGCTGATACGGCAGCAAGATATCCAGCGGCGAAGACTTGCTGATGATGTTATTGGCCGCCTTGGACATTCTTTATTTCCTGTAGGGCACGACGTGAGGAGTGCTTCCCCGCGCCCGGTGGTGCGCCCACAGCTAACAGTTGTAGCGTCGAGCCTGCGGCGCGATCTCTTCAGCCACAGGCTGAACGCTACAGGCGTTTTCCTGTAGGGCACGACGTGAGGAGTGCTTCCCCGCGCCTATTCGCAGCTTTCACGTTGGGGAAAATGTCTAAATCCTAAATCCGAATGACTAAACAATGACCAATCACCAATGGTGCCAATGGTGCGTGACACGTTTAATTCGGCATTGGACATTGGTGATTATTTAGCCATTAGCGCTTCGTCATTAGTCATTCATCGGTATTCCCGGATAAATCTTTTTGCGCCTTTGCGCCTTTGCGTTAAAAATCTTCTCCGCTTTCTCCGCTCAGTCTCCCGCCTTCCGCTTTTCGCCTTCCGCTTTTGCCTTTCAGCTTCCCATCCCAAAAATCCGCCGGTACTCCGCCATCTTTTCCTCCGCGGTCATTTGTTTCGCCGGCGGCGCCTGGGCCGCCTTGGTTGCCGCTGCCTCGCGCTCGGCAATCTTCAACTTCCGTTCCGCCTGTTCCAGTTCGGTCTTCTTATGGGCCGCCTGCGCCTGGTTCCGGGCATATTCCGTCACCGTGCGCAAAAGCTGATCCGCCAGCTTCAGCGCATCCGGATCCGCGCCGCCCTCGCGGGTCAGTTCCTCAATCAAAGCCCGGTGCCGCCGGATCAGCGACTCCAGCGTCGGCGCCGGCTCTTCGTCAATTTTTTCCAGTTTGCTCATATTATTTCGTGGCTGCGTGCGTGCGCACGCGGCTGACTCATTTTTAAATTACTATGTCACTGCCGATTGGGGGATAATGACTAATTCCTAAATCCGAATGACTAAAGAATGACGAATCACTAATGACGAATGGCAGGCGCGGTGCGTTCGGTTGGGGGTTCGACATTGGTGATTCTTTAGTCATTAGTGCTTTGTCATTAGTCATTCCTCGCGATTCGCGGATTCATCTTCATGTAGGGCGCGGCGTGAGGATTGCTTCCCCACTTCTGCTCGTCGTTCCCATGCCCCCTTGCGTTAAAAATCTTCTCTGCGTTTAGTTTCCCGCTTTCCGCTTTTCGCCTTCCGCTTTTCAGTCTTCACTCCATCAACCCCTTCACATTCCGCAAATCCGCGATCACGCGCGACGGCAGATGATCCAGCCGCCCCGCCAGTTCCACCCGGTTGTTCTCCAGCTTCTCCATCAGCACCTCCTGCGAATGGCTCACCGCGTCCGTGATTTCCCGGCGGATGGCCGTATTTTCCGTGCGCACCGTCGTCCACAACAGCGACAGCTCCTTGTCCACCCGCTCCTTGTGCGCGTTGAAATCGTCCTTGCTCACCAGCGATTCCGCGAGCTGCACCTCCAGCGGCTGCTGCACCTGCACGTCGGTTTTTTTCCAGAACGTGCCAATGGCCATCACCGCCAGCATCCCGCCCGTCAGCGCGATCATCCAGATTTCTCCCGCCGAAATTTCCGCCAGCAAGAGATTCATAATGAATGCGCCGTCAGCGGCGCCTTCGTGGCCGCATCCGTATCTTGTAGCGCACGACGTGAGGAGTGCTCCTCCGTCCCGGGACTCGTCACCTCGTCGCCTGCCCTTTGACTCGCCGCATCCGTATCTTGTAGCGCACGACGTGAGGAGTGCTCCTCCGTCCCCGGACTGGTCACCTCGTCGCCTGCCTTTTGACTCGCCGCATCCGTATCCTGTAGCGCACGACGTGAGGAGTGCTGCTCCGCTCCGGGACTTATCTCGTCCGCCAGCGCCGCCGCCACCGGATGCGCGTCCAGATAACTCAAAACCGCCCGGCCGAAGGCGATGAGAAACACCGCGGCCACCTGCGACGGCGTCAGCGCCGGGATGGATTCACTCACCGCGTGCGCCCCCGCCACGCCAAAAAAGCCCAGACACGAATGCACCGCCGCGTCAAATGCGCTGGCATTCATGGCCAGCCAATATCTCAAAACCGAAGGTGGAATTTTCATGGATATATATATTTTATTGATTGCTGCGTGGCCGCGCGCGTGAGCACGCGGCTGATAGTTGTAGCGTCGAGCCTGCGGCTCGATTCATTCGCGTCGCTCCGCATTTGGAGTGCGCGGACATGTCGCCGCGCTCCAAATTCGCGTCCCTGCTCGTTCCTTCGCGGATAAATCTTTGCGCCTTTGCGCCTTTGCGTTAAAAATCTTCTCCGCGTTCTGCGATTAGTTTCCCGCTTTCCGCTTTCCCGCTTTCCGCTTTTCGCCTCAATCATTCGCATGTTTGATCCGCCGGTTTTCCCAGCGTTTCTCATCATGCCAGGCGCACCAGCCAAAGAGCCGCACCGCGCCATAAATCACCGCGCATTGCCAGCGCGGCACATGACACAGCGCCATCGCCTCCAGCAACACCTGGTCCGCATCCGGACGCGGCACCAGATGCGTGCGATACAGCCAGTCATGCAGCACGGCGGCCTCGGTATATTTGCCGAACGGCGGCAGGATGTTCCAGAACAGCCGGGGAATGCTGGCCAGGTCCGTCTTAAAACCCACCGGCACCGTGAAATGGAAATTCCAGCTCGTCAGATAGCCAAACGGACTTTCCACGCGCCAGTTCCGGCCATCGGCCAGCGGCGAGAGCAGACAATGTGTTAAAAATTTAGCCTTATGATTCATAGATGGTTTTAGTTCCAAAGTTCCAATTCGTTCTCGTCCTCGTCCTCGATTTTTTCCTTCAGTCACGCCCACAGCGCGTTTGCGTATCGTGACATAGGAGCGCGGATTGTTCCCAACCCGCAGCGCCAAGTCTCACACGCGCGCTCCGCCCCCGCCTGGAGCGTCGCTCCGCGTTTGGAGTGCGGCGACACGTCGCCGCTTTGGAACTGGCAGACATGTCTGCCAGTTTTAAAGCGCGGACATGTCCGCGCACTCCAAATTCGCATCCGTTCGCGCTATTTGTGGATAATTCATCCCTGCGGCTGCGTTCGTGCGAACGCAGCCAATTAATTACCCGCCGCCCTTAATTACCGCACGGTGCGGTAATTAAAACCCCTTGCTCCAGCCCACGAACAAGTGATACCGCGTCCCGCTGTAACTCCCTGCGTTATCCCAGCGCCCATAGGCCGCGCCCACGTTAAACCGCCCGCCCGCCAGCTCGCCAAACTGCACATACGCCCCCGCGTCCGTCACCGCGATGGCCCCGCCCGTGGATCCGCTCAATCCCGTGCCCACGCCCGCGATGGCAAACGGCGCCACCACCAGATTCGTCGCCCAGCCGGCCCCCACAAACGCCAGCGGATGCGTCGGCACCTTTAATTGCACATTGGCCGATACCAGCGAGAACTGCCCGAGGTAATCCACGCTCAACCCCGTGCCGATATATTTCGACACGTTATAAGCCAGAAACACCCCGCCGCCGATCTGATTGCCGCTGGGCGCGCTGGGCGCATAAGTCAGATACGGTTCCACCGCGTAATTGGTGGCCGTGGTCAGGCCGGACGACTCCACCGCATTCCAGATTTCGTCCAGCCCGCCGGCGATGCTCGGCGGGTTGGTGTTGCTGGGGTCAATCACCGGCGTATTGGTGGACTGCCCCAGCGCCGCCGACGTCAGCAGGCACAAAGCCGTAACCGTGGCCGCAAACGTGAGTTTGCGGCTGATATTTACCATGGTATTTTTCATAAGTAGTTGGATGTTGGGTTGGTTGTTAGTTGTTGCTGTTGGATGTGTTGGATGTGTTGAATGTAAGTTTTGCAGGCCGGCTGCCCTCAGCCGGCGCTTTTAGTTGTAGCGTTGGGCCTGTGGCCCAACCTTGCCTTCATTTGTAGCGGCGGCTCCATGAGCGCCGTCACAATTCGTCTTGGAATGCGATGCCAAGCCAGGGTTCAGTCTCCGGCCCGGCTCGTTGAATGTAAGTTTTGCAGGCTGGCTGCCCTCAGCCGGCGTTTTTAGTTGTAGCGTTGGGCCTGTGGCCCAACCTTGCCTTTATTTGTAGCGGCGGCTCCATGAGCGCCGTCACATTTTTTGGAATGCCAGGCCCCGTGCGGTGTGAGGAACAAAGCGCCAGAGGGCTGGATGCACTGCAAGACGCTGGCGCGAATAACGGCGACCCCCGCGTGCGCGGAGCGTCTTGGAGTGCGGCGGCCCTCCGCCGCTTTGGTCGGGCGCACGCGTGACCAACCCTGCCCGCCAGTAAGGCCCCCGCCATCTTTATTTGTAGCGGCGGCTCCATGAGCGCCGTCATCTTATTTTGTAGGTGCCGACGTCAGGAGGCTCCGGCCAGTTTCATAATTTGCTTCCCACGGCAAACCGGCAGGCTTGCCCCACCAGGTCGCAGTTGGCAGGACGCGGAGCATTTTAGAAGCGCTCACCCCACGACTATGACATGGTTTTGAAAATCCGCCACGTAGCCGCTAACAGAATCTTCAAAAATGTTGAAAAGCTGAAAACTGAAACGCTGAAAACAGTCGCCACCACGAATTCACAGGAATTCACACGCATTTCTTTCCCAATTTCAACTTTGGCCATCGCGGCAGGCTGAAAAAAAGTCCTTGCAAACCCGTGGAACCGGAAGAGAATCACGAAACAGACCCACGCGGGTCGCGGGCCAGAACCCAAACTGGGAAGACCCAGTTCAAAAGCAATTTGAATTTGAATCAACCATGACGCATTTGCTCACCGGCATCGCCCACGATCTTCCCCATGGGCGTGAGTTTTCACGGACTTCCCTGTCCAAATCACCATGAACGCTCATTCCCGAACCGTGAGGGGATTCACCCTGATTGAATTGCTCGTGGTCATCGCGATCATTGCCATTCTCGCCGCCCTGTTGCTGCCGGTCCTGTCAACGAGCCAAACCCATGCCTATAAGGCCCAGTGCGCCAGCAACCTCAAGCAGTGGGGCGCCGCCCTCACCATGTATGCCGGGGACAACGCCGGTTCCTTTCCCGACAACACCCAGCCCGGCGCCGCCGACATCGCCTGGATGGCCTATAATTTCTCCAATATTTTCTATCCCGTTTATTTATACCACGACAAGCCCGGTACCAGTGTCACCGGCCTGCGCAGCATAAATGATGTCTTCTACTGCCCCACGGACATCGCCCACCGCGAAGCCGAATCGCTGGGCAACAACCCCAACCTGATTGGCTACAACTACCTGCCCGGACGAACCGCCGGACCGGGCAATCTGTGGAATTACGACGCCAGCGGGTTGGGCGCGTGGTGCCTCCAACGGCCCAAGCTGGACGGACCTTATCGCAAGGCCCCCGTGATGATTGACCGCTTGCAACGCACCCAGTTCAAGGGCTGGCAGGATGTCAGCATTTACAATCAAAAAGTCTATCCGGATTCCAATCATCCCGGCGCGCATAATGTCCCGGTCGGCGGCAATTTCCTGTTTGAGGACGCGCGGGTTGAATGGCGAAAATTCACCGAATCGAGTCCGGCCAGCACGATTGACGTGGGCTCCACCGGCATCGGTCCCGCCGGCACCTACACCGATTATTACCGCCCCGCCGACCTTGATAAAGGCCCCTGGTAGGTTGAATTGGCGCCGGTGGCGTTGGGCTTCCGCATTCGCACGCGGCTCAATCCTTCAATCTTGGGGACTCCTGAAAACGGTCATTTTTTTGTTACATTATAACCAGTAATCCAGGTTAATTTCAGCCTTCCTGCCGCGCCGGAGTCAGACCGAGGCGGTCCGGCATCTTAGCCGGGATACACTTCAATGATATCAGTCAGTTCCTTGCGGGTGGCAAAGCATAACCATTTGCCATCTTTTGTTTGTGTCGCCAAACATCGGTAACCCTTGCATTGAACCCATTGCCAGATGTCTCTTTGCGGCGTTTCCGGGAATTTTTGCAACTGTTCTTCCCGGAATGGATTATCACAATTCATCGCCATAAACCTAACGCGGGCTGCAAAAGCGGCTAACCATAAATTGCATTTGTCAGCACACGGTTCCGGCGCAAACCGTGCCACCACCAAAAAAAGGCGGTCTTTGCTTCACCTTTTCCCATCCATTGGTTTCCCGGCCCGTCCGCCGACCTGAGGACTTGCACGTTATAATTATAGATCGCGTTAAGGTCAGCCGGAGCCGCCGGGCGGATAATCCGGTTTTGTTTCATGGGCTGCCGTCACCGGTCCCTTCAAAACCGGCCACTCTGAGGCGATTTATGCATGGCACGTTTCGGGATGCAAGCAAGGGCCTTCAATTTCTTCATGCCGGCTCGCTCAGCTTCCGCTCGCGAAGATACGCGAGCAACTCGACGATGCCGCGCCGGAAACCAAATATCCCCGTCGCAATACAAAGCACGACCATGCCCCAATAGACATAAGGGCTGGCCTGGTGGGGTGCGAATGACGATAAAATCCGAACCACGCTCGACGCCGCAAAGATGACCATTGTGGCCGTCGTGACAAACAGCAGCGCGGGCTTGGCGAAAGGTTCCGCGGTTGCCTGCCGGAGGCGCAGGCCCGTGAGCAGCAACCATGCAAAAATCGGCAAACCCGTTGCCCGCTGAGCCAGGCCCCGCAAGTAGAAAGGGGCAAGGAAACAGCCCACGAACGACGCGAGCATCAAAAATCCCAGCAACCGTGTCAGGTGTGAACAGGACCGCCATTGCTCGTCACGGTTATAGGCGCCCGGCAGTAGGAAAAGGACGGCGATGAGTGATATAAACAACGGAATTGCGGAAACGGCGTGGATGAGGCCAGCCCTGGTAAAATTCGGCAGGCGGCCGTCCGGCGGAAACAGGTCAATGGGAAAGATGGCACTCACACATACCGAGATAATTGCCACGCCCATCAGCAGGCAGGCGGCCGTGAGCAAACCGGAAGGGCGGACGCCAAGCCGAAGGCCGATCATGAGCATGAGCAAGGTCGCCGCCAGCACGTAGGCCGCAGCCGTTCCGAGAAAGCCGAAGGCCCCGACTAAATACTCACTCGTGAAATTGCGCAAAGGGTTGTAATCAGGTCGCAAGAAATGCAGCGCGACGATCGCGCTCAGGGAAAGGAGTGTCCCCGCGACCACGCAAGAACCAAAAAAACGTATCGGCGTGTTCTTTCCCATATTGTCAGCAGACGTTCAAAACCAGCCGCTCTGAGGTGATTAATTCACTCAGCGGCTCCCTCACCAGGTTTGAGTCGCCGTTTCGATGGTAACGGCCAGGGTGGCGCGCAGCCAACTGAACTTTTCCTTCATAAAATCAAAATCCGGGCCGGCGGTCACGAACCGCGCCTTGCCCTTGATCAAAAACCCGGCGCCAATCCATGCAGGCCTTCAACCTTGCTGCTTCCCAATGTGATCAACACATTCGGATTGTGGTTGATGTTGGCTTCCGTCTTGTGCATATAACCGGCGGGGATAAACCGCCGTCCATCGGGCGATATTTTGAGATAGCTGTTCCAGGTGTTGACCAGGTGTGGTCCATCAGTCCCCAAAGTGGCGATGGCAACCACTCCGTCCTTTTTCATTATTTTTTGCAGCTTTTCCGGGATCATCGAGTATTCCTTTTTTTGTGGTTGAGTGTGGCCTAACTATGATTGAACCACGGCTGGATCCTATACAGAAATGGATTTTCGGCCATAACAATGTGTCGCAGGTCGTTCAGATTCAATTAAATTTTCATTTAAGATACAACTGCCCGTCGCCTGTTGAAATCAAATAATGCTCATGGCCGGGAAAAGTGTGGAAAAGCGTCAACAAGATTCCTCTTATTCGCTGTTTTCGGTGGCATGGCCGGGTGAGTTATGGGTGCTGGTGATTCGGCTTCCCTATCCCAACGGGATTGCAGCCATCAGCCCTGGGTTGCGAGGAACGAGCTACCCAGGTAACCGCAACAAAAACCGCAACCCTGCAAGGGTTGCATCGGCTCTCCTTAATCCTTGGCCTACAACTCTTTCAGGATTGAAGCAGACCCGGCATGGCCTGTCGTTCAACGTAATTATTGCTGTTGCACTGAAAACAGCGGAGACCTATCTTGAAGGAAAGTTTTGTTAATTATGAATAACTTGCGAAAAGTTTTTATGGCAGAAAACTTATTTAAATATACGATTCTGCCGCGGTTTGATCATAGTTAGGCCACTCACGATTATGACCGACTCGAAACGCTTCTACAGTTTAGCACGCTGGTTTTTTTGGATTACAGTGATTGTGAGCGGCATAGCCGGCATCAAGATTACACGAATGTTTTCGTATCATCTTTTAATGGCTGTACCGTTTCTTTCGTATTGTTGGCCTTTATCATTGGTTGTTTTGCAAATGGTTTTCGCATGTATCATTTTTGTTGTCGTTTACCGTGTCGTGGCGTTGAATCTGGTCACCGCAATTGAGAGCAAGCGTGGTGTGGAGATTTACAGGCCGAGCGTCGCGCGAGGCATGATATTTTCCGCGCTCATTCCTTTTATTTTAGGCATCCTAACGTTGGTGCTGATATTTTTGATAGCTCACTCTGGGATGCACGATTCGATGTGATGAAGCCGTGGCCTAAATTTTCTGGAGCCATCGCCAGTCACGCTGGTCTGGCCGGTGTCGCGGCCGACATTACCGCCTGGCGGCAGCTCAGGTCATGGTCCAGGCAGATTGCGCACTTATGGAAAAAAACCAAGCCCCATTGAGTAAGTTTACCCTGGCGGGACGCATGTTGCTTTTGCTTCATATTCTTTTGGGAATTGGCGGTTCGGCTCTGTATATCTGTGACTTCCTCCCGAATTTTCCGGCCGGCAGCTATCCGATTTTGATGTTTGTGATTCCGGTTGGACTGGCGTGCTTTTTTTCGTTCCTGGCATTCGCCTGGTTGTTGGAACGCCTTGGCATACTGATTTATAAAAGATGAACATCATGGTTAACCTGCCTGCAAAATCGCCGGAGCCACCCGCCATTGACGCGTCCAATTCAACTCGGCACACGCACCGTTGTAGCGTCAGGCATCCCTGCCTGACGTAAAGGGCGGGCTTCCCAGCCGCCCGGAAGAAACGACTCTTTTCCAGGAAACACGCGATGATGGCACTGGCCGCCTGTTTCCGCCGGGCTGGCAGCACCGGCTCTCCGGCAGCCAAGGATGGCCGCCGCCACGGTGCGGGCGCCGGGCTGCGCGGCCCACGCCACCAGCCGACGCTGGCCCAGCCTATTGACTACGCCTGAAAAAGGAGTAAAATGCTGATCCTATGAGAACGTCGAATGCCTTCTCTTTGGTTCTCGGCACGATTCTCCTGGTTGGTCTGTGGAACGCGCCGGGCAGCACTTCTGCAGCTCCCATCTACGCCCCGCTGGTGGCCGGCAACACCGATTTTGCGCTGAATCTGTTTGGCCAGGTCGCAGGGACGAATAACGCAAATGTCTTCTTTTCGCCCTACAGCATTTCCGCGTGCTTCGGCATGGTTTACGCCGGGGCGCGCGGCGACACGGCGCTGGAAATGGCCGCGGCGCTGGACTTGAGCACCAATCAAGCCGGGGTCGGCCCGGAATTTGGCGCCTTGCAGGCGGAACTGGCCACGCAGCAGGGCCAGGACAGCATCATTTTGAGCGTGGCGAACGGGCTGTGGGCGCAAACCAATTATCCGTTCCTGCCGGCGTTCGTGGCCAACGCCAGCAATAATTACGACGCCAGCGTGCAATCAGTGGACTTCACGACCGAGGCCCCGCAAATCACCGATGCGATCAACGATTGGGTGGCGAACCAAACCGCGGGCATGATCTCCAATCTGTTTGCGCCGGGAACGCTGACTGGGTCCACGCGCTTGGCGCTGGTGGACGCGATCTACTTCAACGGCGGATGGCAAAGCGTGTTCAACACCAACCTCACGACCAGCGCCCCGTTTTACGTCTCTCCCGGTCAATCGGTCAATGTGCCAACGATGGAGCAGATGGAAATCGCGCGCTATTACGAGGACGGTCTCCTGCAGGCGGTCGAGTTACCCTACATGAACAGCAATATCACCATGGTGGTGCTGCTCCCTAATATCAACGGCCCGCTGACGTTGACGCCGGGGGAACTGTCGGCGGTGTTCAACGGTTTTTTGCAGCAATATGTGAACGTGCAACTGCCCAAATTCAAGCTGGAGACCACGATAGACCTGGCTCCCATCCTGGAAAACCTGGGCATGGTTGACGCCTTTGTTCCGGGCGCGGCCGATTTCTCCGGCATAGACGGAGCCTGGGACCTGTCCATTGGCAGCGCCCGACACAAAGCGGTCGTGGATGTAAACGAAACCGGCACAGTCGCCGCCGGAGCCACGGGGATTACCATCACCACCACTGCGGTTTCCCACCCGGCGCTGTTCCAGGCCAATCACCCGTTCATCTTCCTGATTCGCGACACGAATTCCGCCAGCATCCTGTTCATGGGCCAGGTGGGCAATCCCGCGGCTGGCAGCGCGCCCGGCCCGGCGCCCCCGCTGCCGTTGATCCAGACGGCCGATGGCAGCTTTGGAGTCCGGAGCCATCAATTCGGCTTCAAGGTCACGGGCACAAACGCCACGCTGGTGGTTGAACTCTGCACCAACCTCGTCGGCGGCGCCTGGATTCCCATCCAGACGCTGACGCTCACGAATGGCTCGGCCTGTTTCAGCGAACCCTGGGCGGCGAACAGCCCCGGCCGTTACTACCGCGTCCGCTCGCCGTAGGCATTTTCCAGGACGCTGGCGCGAATAACGGCAACCCCCGCGTGCGCGCAGCGTCTTGGAGTGCGGCGGCCCTCCGCCGCTTTGGTCGGGCGCACGCGTGACCAACCCTGCCCGCCAATAAGGCCCCCGCCATCTTTATTTGTAGCGGCGGCTCCATGAGCGCCGTCACAATTTATTTTGGAGTGCCAGGCCTCGTGCGGTGTGAGGAACAAAGCGCCAGAGGGCTGGACGCACTGCAAGACGCTGGCGCGGATGACAGTCGCCCCGCGTACGCGCAGCGTCTTGGAGTGCGGCGGCCCTCCGCCGCTTTGGTCGGGCGCACGCGTGACCAACCCTGCCCGCCAATAAGGCCCCCGCCA
>Ga0181520_10011596_pt1 | contig 11538 bp, 14 predicted proteins | sample PEATcosm2014_Bin_29_FD_132451 | JGI IMG/M metagenome (GOLD analysis project Ga0181520, IMG submission 132451) | Peatland microbial communities from MTU Mesocosm Facility, Houghton, MI, USA - PEATcosm2014_Bin02_30_metaG | ecosystem: Environmental > Terrestrial > Soil > Wetlands > Peat | place...
CGTGATGACGCACTTCTCGCAGACGCGCACGTGGGTTGCGCCAGCCGCAACCGCGGCCTGCGCATCGCGCATGCTCAAAACATTCTGCCCGGAAAGATCGATATGCTTCACTTCGCCGTTCTTCACTTCGACACCTCAGATTCTCGAGATTGCTTGTTTCCGGTTGTGATGGAGTCGACAATCAACGTGCAATACGCGTCCACGGGAACTCGTGCAGGCCAGAAAGGGTTCGCTGCCTCAGTTCCCTCGGTGAATGCCACCATCTGGCCCTTCGCGGCGCCGAGAGCATCCACGGCGACCAGCGACTTGCCGCCGCCAAGACCATTTTTCGCGACCAGGTTGGCCATGGTTACCGGCTCCAGGACGACCAGCGTGAGCCCCAGCAACTCCGGCACCGCGGGAGTGAGCGTGACATGTCCGCGAACGATGCCGAGTCTCATGCGGACCTCCCGGGCTGTTTTGGAATTTGCACTTCGTCGACAATGCCGGCGACCACCATGCGCGCCGGCGAGGTATTGCCGTAGCGTGCGCGCGCGATGTCACCGTCGGTCGACACCAGCACGGTGGAACCGTAGGCCGCGCCCATCCAGTCGACCAGCACCAGCGGCTCGGCGCCGGTACTGCCGTCAGCTTCCAGCCGTTGCGCGACCAGAAAGCGGCAGCCTTCCAGCGTCGCGTGCCTGGCCGCTGGAACCACTGTGCCGTCGATGCGGGCGAGAAACATCGCTAAATGATCCTCAGGGCATTGCCCATGGTGAACTGGCGTTCGCGGGTAAATGTCAGCGGCGTGGTGACGCCTTCGCCGGTGGGCGTTGCAATGCTGTGGCTCAGATAGCCCGGGCCGCCGAATCCCAGCGACGCCAGCGAGGACGCGTTGGCAACGAAGAGGGTGGTGTTCATCGCCTTCGCCATACGCGTGACATTGTCCACGTTCTTGGAATGGATGATCGCGGTGTGCCGGTAGCCATGTTCCGCCTTCACCGCTGCCGCGATGCCGGCATCCACGTCCTTGACGCGCACGATGGGGACGAAGGGCATCATCTGCTCTTCCACCACGAAGGCGTGGTCCTCGTCGGTCTCGCCGAAGAGAAGCTGGGTGCTTTCGGGAACGCTGACGCCGGCGGCTGCCGCCAGCACCTTCACGTCCTTGCCGACCAGTTCTTTGCGCACATGCGCGCGCTGGCAGCCTTTGCCGTCGCCCTCGAAGGTGAACGCGGCCTTGGTCAGGCGTTCAATCGCCGCGCGATCCAGCTCGAAGCCGCCGGCGCTGTGCATGGCCTGCATGAACGGCTTGAAGACGGAGCCGACGACAAACACTTCCTTTTCGCCGATGCAGAGCAAGTTGTTATCGAAGGCAGCGCCCTCGATAATCCCCTTCGCCGCCAGCGCCAAGTCAGCCGTCTCGTCGACAACGACGGGAGGATTGCCGGGGCCCGCTGCGATTACGCGCTTGCCGTACTTGCCCGCGGCCTTGACCACCACCGGGCCGCCGGTGACGCAGAGCAGGGCGATCTTCGGATGCTGGAAGATCTGGTCCGCGGCCTCGATGCTCGGCTCGAGAATGGTTGTGAGCACGTTGGCTACGCCGAGCTCGCGCTCAATCTCGCGGTTGAAGAGTTGCAGCGCGTACTGCGCCACGCGCTTGGCCGACGGGTGCGGCGCGAACACCGCGGTATTGCCAGCGGCGAGAATATTGATGGCATTCGCAGCCATGGTCGGGACAGAATGCGTTACCGGAAGAACCATGCCGATCACGCCCCAGGGAGCATGCTCGATCAGGCACAGCCCCGAGGTGTCGGTGCGCGCTTCAGTGCGCATGCCTTCGATGCCGACGACAAACTGCATGTTCTTCAGCTTCTGAATTTTGTGGTCGAGCCGGCCGACCTTGCTCTCATCCAGCTCCATCTTGCCCAGCTCATCGCAGCGGCTGATGCAGATGTTGCGAACGATCGAGATCATCCGTCCGCGATCCTGGAGGCTCATCTCCTGCACGCGCCTCTGCGCTATCTGCGCGGCGCTGGCGGCCTCGTCCACGGTGGCGAATACACCGTCGCGCGCGGCGCTCGAGTCCACTGCCGCGCGTGCCGGTGCGGCGGCCGGCTGTCCCTGCTGCAACTGGATGCGCAGCCGCGCCACCACCTCGCGCGCTATGTCCGCAATCACCTGTTCCTGATTCGTCATCGTTTCTCCAAGCCTGTCATTTCTTTTTCCGTCGGGCCGCTCACGGCTTCTCCAATACGACGCCGCCAACCTCGACGGTATCCACGATGCCTACAATCACGGCGTCCACGGGCGCGTCTTTCGTAGCCGGCGTAAGGCGGGCCGAACTGCCCTGCGTAAATAGGACGCACTCGCCGATGCCCGCGCCAACACTGTCGATGGCGACCACCGAGCTTCCGGAGATTTCCAGCTTGCTGTCGCGGCTGATGTAGGGCTGAATCAGCAGCAGCTTCATGCCGCGGAACTTCTCGTTCTTCTGGGTGGATACGACGTTGCCAATTACCTTTGCGATAAACATGCCGGCTCACCTCATGCGCCATGCCGGATCCGGGGCCAGCTTGACCGCCCCGCATCCCCAATCGAGCACTCGCTATTTCGGCAATACCGATCCGAGGGTGCCATGCGGCCGAGCAATGACATGCACGCTCACCACCTCGCCCGCTGCCTTGGCCGCTGCCGCTCCTGCGTCCACTGCAGCGCGCACGCTGCCTACATCGCCTTGCACGAACACCGAGCACAAACCGCTGCCGATCTTGTTCCAGCCGACGAACTCGACGCTGGCTGCCTTCAGCATCGCGTCGGTAGCCTGCACCATTGCCACCAGGCCCTTCGTCTCAATCATCCCAATCGCTTCATTGGCCATTGCCATTCTCCTTGCTTCGGTTGCATCTGTTGGGGTTGTCGGTCGCGAACTATTTCAGGAAGTTTTCCACGAGCGCATCGTGCGGGCGCGCGATCACGTGCGCCGACACCAGTTCTCCCACCGCCTTGGCGGCCGCCGATCCTGCATCCACGGCCGCGCGCACGCTGCCCACATCGCCGCGAACAATGGTGGTGACAAAGCCTCCGCCAATCTGCACGGTCTTCACCAACTCCACGCTGGCCGCCTTCACCATCGCATCGCTTGCCTCGACCAGTCCGACGAGACCCTTTGTTTCGATCAATCCAATCGCTTCGCTCATCTCTTCTCCTCTGCCCGCGAGGGCAATCTTTTCCGCCGGCTAGGCTGCGGGTTTTTTGGCTGCTGCCTTCTTGTCCGCCTGCACGAAGGAGGGCAGTTCATCGTGGGGGCGCGAGATCACCTGGACGGCGACCACTTTGCCAATCCGTGCGGCTGCTTCGGCGCCGGCATCGGTGGCTGCCTTGACCGCGGCCACATCGCCTTCGACGAACGCGGTGACCATGCCGGAGCCAACCGACTGCCAGCCGATAAAGTTTACGTTTGCCGACTTCAGCATCGCGTCGGTCGCCTCGAACAGCGCGACCAGGCCTGTCGTTTCAATCATTCCAAGCGCTTGTTTCATCGAGTCCTCTCTTATTCCTTCGGTTGCGAAATCCCTACTTCATGAGTTGAATGTCTTTGGTCAGGTGCAGGCCGCACGCATTGGCTTCGTCGGTGTCCATGTGGACGTTGAGCCGCGAAGTTGGGTCGATGCGAACATGCACGTTATTGAAGGTGGTGCCCGCGGGTCCGCCGATCCGCAGTTTCATCAGGTCGCCCTGCTTCACGCCGAAGTACGCTGCCTCGGTGGGATTCATATGCACGTGGATGGCGGCGCGAATGATGCCTTCCTTCAACTGGATGGTGCCCTTGGGCCCCATGATGATCGCGCCCGGCGATCCTGCGAGGTTGCCCGAGAGCCGCACCGGTATGTCGTCGAACCCGAGCATGATTGCGTCCGTAAATGCCAGTTCGATCTGCGACTGCTTGCGCATGGGCCCGAGAATGCGCAGGTTCGAGATCAGCCGGCTGCGCGGCCCGATGATGGTCACCTTCTCGTTGGCGGCGTAGTTGCCGGCCTGGTACAGGTCCTTGTAAACGGTCAACTCGGTGCCCGGGCCAAACAGAATGTCCATATCCTCGCGGCAGATGTGCATGTGCCGCGCCGAGGCCATCACGGTCAGCGTGGGCGCCGGACCACTGCCGGTGCGGCCGAGGTATTCCAATGCAACCTGGCGGACGATCTGTTCGACCACGGAGCGGTCGATCGAACCGGGCGAATTTGAAAATGCTGAGCTTCCACATCCCATAACAAGACCCTGACCTGAAGCGTTATGTTGATTGACCGACTTTTGCGCGTTCGACTACGCCCACGGTTTCGCGGGCAACAATAATCTCTTCATCCGCCGGAATGACCAGAACCAGGGCGCGGGCGCTGTCCTTGGAAATGACGCCTGCCTTGCGCGCCGTCCGGTTCACCGCATCATCCAGCTCCACTCCGAAGCCCGCGAGGTTGCGGCACACCGCGCTGCGAATATCTGCGCTGTTCTCGCCGATGCCGCCGGAGAAGCTGATGACATCCAGGCCGCCGAGTTCCAGCATGAAGGCGCCAACATAGTGCCGGATCGCCCGCACGAAGACATCCAGTGCCAACTGGCAGCGTGGATCGCCGGCCGCCGCACCTTCGTCGAGATCGCGAATGTCGCCGCTGCGGCCGCTGATTCCCGCCAGACCCGACTGGCAGCCCAGAATCCGCGCCATCTCGTCGGCATCCACCCCCAGCTTCTTCATCATGTACAGCACGGCGAAGGCATCGATGTCGCCGACGCGATTGTTCTGGGGCAGGCCCGACTGCGGGGATGTCCCGAAGCTGGTGTCGATGGCAACCCCGTTGCGGAACGCGGCCACACTGGAGCTTCCGCCCAGGTGGCACGAAATGTGGCGCAGATCGCGCCGTCCCAGCATGGCCTGCACCCGCTCGCTGGCCGACCGGTGGCTGGCGCCGTGGAAGCCGTAGCGGCGAATTCCATACTCAGTGCGCCACTCGTAGGGAACCGCATAGGTGGTTGCCGCCTCGTTCAGCCCCGCATACGGAGTCGTCTCGAAGACGGCCACCAGGGGAACTCCCGGCAATACCTGCGCGAAGGCCCGCATCGCCGCAACGTAGGGTGGATTGTGCGCGGGCGAGAAGAAGGCAAAATCATCCATCGCGGTAAACAGGGCCTCATCGACCAGCCGCGGCCCCGGCATCGGGCCTGGGTGAACGACTTTGAAGCCGATCGCCTCCACCTCGGCCAGGCTCTCGAGCGCCTGGCCCGGTCCTACCACGTCGTCAAGGCACTTGCGGATCGCCGCCGGGCAGTCCGCGCACTCGCCGCCGGGCTGGCCAATGCGCTCGATTCGGCCCTCGCCCAGGACCGTTTCCGACGGCATATCCAGGACGCGGTACTTGAAGGAGGTGCTGCCGATATTGGGGATCAGACATTTCATTGGTGACAGACTTTGACGGTTCTTGACGGCATGGCAACCATATCGTATAGTTCGTGCCAGAGTCAATCACTAGTTTCGCGTGGTTTTGAGGAAATCTTCCAGATGGCACCAGAGTCGAGCGTGTCGGCTGGCCCAGGCGCAGGCCGCCCTTCGCATCCCGGTTCGCCGATGACCCCTGCGCGCGTTGCCGAACTCGGCGTCGTCGGCGCTGGCGGCGGCGGCTTTCCCACGGCTGTCAAGCTGGCGACCCGCGTCCCCCTGGTGATCGCCAACGCGGCCGAGTGCGAGCCGCTGCTGCACAAGGACAAGGAGCTGCTGCATCACCTCTCCGAGCCGTTTCTGCGCGGGATGCTCCAGGTGATGGAGATGGTGGGCGCGCCCCAGGGCGTCATCGGCATCAAGGAGAAGTACCACGACATCATCGCCGCGCTGGAGCGGAGCGCCCCCGCCAACATCCGCGTGGCGCCGCTGCCCGACGCCTACCCCGCGGGCGACGAGTTCATCCTGGTCCACATCGTTACCGGCCGCGTTATCCCGCCCGGCGGGCTGCCCAAGGACGTGGACGCCATGGTCGCCAACGTGGAAACGCTGATGAACATTGGCCTCGATCAGCCGGTCACGCACAAATATCTCACCGTGGCCGGCGCCGTGCGCACCCCGGTGACTCTGCGCGTTCCGGGCGGCATCTCCATCGGCGAGGTGATTGAAGCGGCCGGCGGAGCTACCGTGGACGACTTCAGCGTGCTGCTGGGCGGCGTGATGATGGCGAAACCTGCAGCCGGCCTGGATGTCCCGGTCACCAAAACCACCGGCGGCATTGTGGTGCTGCCGCACGCGCACTCTCTGATTCAGCGGCACACCGCCAAGTGGCCGCAGATCGCCCGCGTCGGCCGCTCGGCCTGCGACCAGTGCCGCTTCTGCACGGAATTCTGTCCGCGCTACCTGCTGGGCCATCCCATCCAGCCGCATCGCGCCATGCAGTCGCTCGGATTCGCGACCAGCCCCGCGGCGATCATTGCCGGGACGCTCTACTGCTGCGAGTGCAACCTCTGCTCGCTGTATGCGTGTCCCGAAGACCTCGATCCGAAGAACGTCTGCGTCGAGTCCAAGCCCGCGGCGCGCGCCAACGGTCTTTTCTTCACGGGGACGCCCGATTCCGTCGTTCCGAATCCCATGGCCGAGTTCCGCCGGGTGCCGATGAAGCGCCTGATCGCGCGGCTGGGTCTGTCTGATTTCAACAACGTCGGCCCGCTGGTCGATCACGAATTCTCGCCTGCGAGCGTGCGCCTGCCGCTGAAGCAGCATGCCGGCGTTGCCGCCGTGCCCGTGGTCAAGACGGGCGACCGCGTGCGTCCGGGCGACGTGCTGGCGCTGCCGGAAGAAGGCAAACTCGGCGCGCGCATCCATGCCAGCATTGCCGGCGTGACGCGCCTCACCCACGACGCGGTGGTGATCGATGCGTAAGAACCTGTTTCGAAACTACGACAATGGTCCTGCCGGACGGGCCCACTGCGGGCGTTCACACGCCTTTTTAATGCTTCGCGCTGTCCTCCCGTTGGTCGGCACGGAAATTTTATTTGCGACCGGGGGAGAAGATCTTTCAGATTTAGACAGGAGCCATCAGCGTGGCTGACATTCAATCCATAGGACTCATCGAACTTTCCAGCGTGGCTACCGGTTACATGGTCGAGGACGTCATGGTCAAGGCCGCGGCGGTCAAGCTGCTGCTGGCGCGCAGCATCTGCTCCGGCAAATTCCTGATCGCCATCTCCGGCGACGTTGCCTCGGTGACGACTGCGATCGAGGCCGGGGGCGCAGCGGCGGGCGCATCGCTGATCGAACGCCGCCAGCTCTCGCGGGTGCATCCTGCGGTGCTGCAGGCGATCTCGCAGTCGGTCGAAATCAATCCCAAAGATCTGCGCTCGATCGGCGTGATCGAAACCTTCTCCGCGGCCAGCATCATCGATGCGGCGGACGCGGCTGTGAAGTCCGCCAACGTCAGCCTGCTGCGCGTGCATCTGGCCATGGCACTCGGCGGCAAAGGCTTTGTGATGATGGCGGGCGATGTCTCGAGCGTGCAGGCGGCGGTGGAAGCCGGCTCGCGCGCGGCTGCTGAAGAAGGCATGCTGGTTGCGCGCGGCGTTATCCCCGCACCCTCCGAAGAACTCTTCCGCGACTACATCTGAAACTGCAGACGCGTCCTCCTCGGCGTCCGGTCTCGGGGCTCCCGGTGGTGGGTCGAGGGGCGCGTGACGACCCGGCACGGTGAGGTCCACGCATAACGACCGGGGTGCGATGCATGCACGCATCGCAGAACGAAGTGCGCGGTGAGGGGCACCGGGGATGGTGCGTTTCTACGCGAACGACCGGTTTCAGGAAGGCGATGGCCTAGAAGTGGAGTTGTCGTAAGATCGAGGCGTGCCAAAACAACTTTGGTTGTTCGTTGGAGCAAGACATGGAAGTCAAAGGTGCAACCCTTCTGTACACATTGGCCGGCCTGATGATCACGTTCGCGGGGTTCTCGGCACTGTTGTTCGTTGTCCGGCAGGCCGCCGGCGCGAAGTTGTCGCTGCTGGACAGATACCTTGCGAAGACGGTCATGACGCACATTTTCGTACTGACGGCCGCGGCGCTGCTGCCGACGCTATTTGCGCTCTACGGCGCTCAGGAGACGTCGATCTGGCGAGGCTCCGGGGTGCTTTTTGCGCTGCCGATGCTGTCACTTCAGTTGACCTATCCGCGCCGCCGCCGCAAGGTGGTGGGCGAAGGGCCGCCGCCAGGAATCATGGCGGTCTTCGTTGTGCTCGGTTCCGCTGCGACGCTGGCGATGCTTGGCTATGTTTTAGTCAGCGTCCAATACGGCGCCGCAGCCTACATCACGGCGCTGACGATCGATTTCTTCACCGTCGTTTTTGGCTTCATGACCGCGCTCGATGTGATTATGCAACAGCCCGCGGAAGTGCCGGAGCGGGCCGATTTGATTAGGGATCGAGCGGATGAGGGACTGGGTCCGGTTGAGGTCGGGCGGCACGACCATGCCAGACACAGTTGAGAGTAGGTGAGGCAGACGCGCTGCAAGCCCGGCGCGCCTTCCGAATCGCCTGACCGCGTGATTCCATTCAAGACGCGGTGGGCGGATGAGTTATGGCTCCCTCTGTAATCTTTTTGTATCCTCATTGCGCGCGCGAGTAGCCGGCAGGAGAATGGCATCGGGTTATGAACGCGCTGCTGATCTATCCCAGATTTCCGGACACCTACTGGAGCTTCAAGCACGCACTCTCCTTCCAGGGAAAACGCGCCACGCATCCTCCGCTTGGCCTGATGACCGTGGCCGCGCTGCTGCCGGCGAACTGGCCCAAGCGCCTGATCGATACCAACGTCGAACGCCTGACGGACCGCGACCTGGCGTGGGCCGATGTTGCGATGATCAGCGGCATGCACGCGCAGCATGAGCATCTCGCCGCCATCGTCGAACGCTGCCGCGGGCGCGGGCTGCGCACGGTTGTGGGCGGTCCCATCACCAGCAGCATGCCGGCAGCTGAGATTGGGGCCGATCACGTGGTCATCGGCGAAGCGGAGGGCCTGATCGCCACGCTCGCCAGCGAACTCAGCAGCGGCTGCGCCCGGCCGGCGTACCAGGCGGCGGAACGGCCGGCCATGAACGTCAGCCCGCTGCCCGACTTGAGCCTGATCAAGATGCATCGCTACAGCACCATGACGGTGCAGTACTCGCGCGGCTGCCCGTTCAACTGCGAATTCTGCGACATCATCGAGATCTATGGCCGCAAGCCCCGCACCAAGGCGGTCGAGCAGGTGATTGCCGAACTCGACCAACTGCGCAACGCCGGCTGGCTCGATCCCGTTTTCATCGTCGACGACAACTTCATTGGCAACAAGAAGCGCGCCAAGGAGCTGCTGGCGGCGATGGCGGAGTGGGGCAGGGAACATAGCTACCCCTTCCGATTCATCACGGAAGCGTCGCTCAACCTCGCGGACGACCCCGAACTGCTGCAGCTGTTCAAGGACGCGCGCTTCGCCTCGGTCTTCCTGGGCATCGAAACGCCGGATGAACTCTCGCTCATCGCGAACAACAAGATGCAGAACACGCACCGCAGCCTGCTCGACTCCGTCGCCCGCATCCAGCAGTACGGCATCGAGGTGATGGGTGGCTTCATTCTGGGCTTCGATACCGACCGCGAAGACGTGTTCGACCGCATGGTCGAATTCATTCAGAAGAGCGGCATCCCGCTGGCCATGGTGGGCCTGCTGCAGGCCATGCCCGGCACGCAACTGTTCCGCCGCCTGCGCAGCGAAGGCCGCATCCTCCACTCCGGCAGCGGCGACAACGTTGCCTGCAACCTCAACTTCATCCCGCGCATGGACGCGGCGCGGCTGGTGGAGGGCTATCGCTCGGTGATGCAGCGCATCTACTCGCCCGCCGCCTACTACGCCCGCGTGAAACTGATGCTCAGCCGCTGCCATCCCACCGGCATGGGCCGGGTCACCTACGCCAATCTTCGCGCGGCCGTCTCCTCCGTCGTCCGCCAGGGAATCATCGGGCGCGGCCGGTTTAGTTATTGGAAGTTCATGTTGACGACGGCCATCCGCACTCCCCGCTCCTTCGGCGTGGGCATGACGCTGGCGGTCAAGGGCTATCACTTTCAGATCATGACGCGCCGCCTGCTCGAATCGGATTAGACTGTTGGTGTGATGGCCGCGATATCGATCTCCCCAACGGATCGCGTCTTCGTCCTTACCGGCGCCGGCATCAGTGCAGAAAGCGGCCTGCCGACCTTTCGCGCCTCCGATGGCCTGTGGTCCGGCCATCCCATTGAGGATGTCTGCACGCCGGAAGCCTGGCAACGCAACCCCGCGCTGGTATGGGAGTTCTACTCGGCGCGCCGCGCCTGTGCGCAGCAGGCGCAGCCCAATCCCGCGCATTTCGCGCTGGCACAGCTCGAAGCCCGGCTCGGCGACCGCTTCTTCCTCTGCACCCAGAACGTCGACGACCTGCACGAGCGGGCCGGCTCCTCGCGTCTGGTGCATATGCATGGCGAACTGACGAAATCCCGCTGCGAAGCCGGCTGCGGCCGCCCGCCGGTCGAGGACCATGCAATCTACCGCACGCTCGCGGAGGTCCCGCGCTGCCCGTGCGGTGCGCGCCTTCGCCCGCACATTGTTTTCTTCGGCGAAATCCCCCTGGAGATGCATCCTATTCAGCGCGCGATTGAGCGCTCGACCCTGATGCTGGTGGTCGGCACCTCCGGCTCGGTTTATCCGGCCGCCAACTTCGTGCACTGGGCCCGGCTGGCTGGCGCGCGCAGGGTGTACGTCGGGCCCGAGCCGCCGCTCAACGCTACCGCCTTCACCCAGATTGTCGAAGGCACCGCCGGCCAGACCTTGCCAGAGATGTTCCTCGCGTAGCATCCTCAAAGCCACCTATCTGCCCTAGAGGAACCACCATGCGAACGATCTATTTCCTGGCCGCGGCCATGCTTGGCCTGTTGGCGCCATGCGGGGCCGCATCCGCGCAAACTGCCGCTCCCATCGATCGCCACGCCCTGGTGACGCGGCACAACATCGAGGTCCACGGGCTTGATCCCAACGGGGCCATGGCGGTCGGCAATGGCTCGTTTGCCTTCAACTTCGACGTTACCGGCCTCGAGTCCTTCCCGGAGTACTACGCGAAGACCATGCCCATCGGCATCCTCAGCGACTGGGGCTGGCACAGCTTTCCCAACCCCAACGGCTACAGCCTCGACAAGTTCAAGATGACCACGGTGCCGAAGTACGACCGCCAGATGGTGTATCCCGCGGCCAGTACCAGCAACCCGCCGCCGGACGCCGCTTACCTTCGCGAGAACGAGCACCGCTTCGGCCTGGGACGGATCGGGCTCGAGATGACGCACGCCGACGGATCCAAGGTCGTCATCACCGAGCTGAAGAACATCGACGAGCGGCTCGACCTGTGGACCGGCATTCTGACCAGTTCGTTTGAAGTCGACGGCACACCGGTCTACGTCGAAACCGTCGCCCACTCTGACCGCAGCGAAGTCGCCACGCGGGTCGAGTCGCCGCTGATCGCATCGGGGCGGCTGAAAATCCGC
>Ga0181520_10011597_pt1 | contig 11538 bp, 13 predicted proteins | sample PEATcosm2014_Bin_29_FD_132451 | JGI IMG/M metagenome (GOLD analysis project Ga0181520, IMG submission 132451) | Peatland microbial communities from MTU Mesocosm Facility, Houghton, MI, USA - PEATcosm2014_Bin02_30_metaG | ecosystem: Environmental > Terrestrial > Soil > Wetlands > Peat | place...
TTTAAATAAATAATACATCGACTCTTCAAGTATTGTCGTCTCAAATTTTGACTGGGGAGAAAAATGATAATAAATTTTTCTTTTTTTTCAAATTGATTAAGGCTTTTAATTTGTTTCTTATATTTGATGATTAAGCCTACTATTTTTTCAATGCTCGTTTCCTTTTCAATATCACTCTTCCATCTTTTATATAAATCAAAAGAAGTCTCCAGAACATCTTCTTTGATTGCCTCATATTCTTGTCTTAATTTAGCCAAAATACTGCTGCCATGCATATGAATTCTTTGATTAAAATCTTTATCAAACCACTCAATCATTTTTTGCTTTTCCCTTAATTTCTTCATTATAATCAACCTCCAAGCTTTTTACAAACGTTACCAAATATTCCCATTTTTTGGATAATAAGTCAACTAGTTGCTAAATTATATGTTGAAAACTTACTGCTGTTTTCAATTATTTTATTTACAAAACTTATGTATAATTGAATGTATAAATAGTATACATTTTGTATGTTGTTTGTCAATATTTTTTTTATTATTTGTACCAACGAAATTGAGAATTGTAGTTGTTATTATATGATCTTTAGGGGCAATCCATTAATCGCAAAAATTTCAAATATCAGATACAAAAAAATTGGGAGGGATTTTGGGGGTATGTCCTGATTCATGATTCTATTATTGTACATATTCTTTTTCAATCTCCTTATTCTCCCCCATCTACTCCACCGTAAACGAAGCAAACGCTATCTGATCCGCTGATATCAGCGGGTTCAGGTAGACATTACATGCTTTTGTCGGGACTATCACATAATATATCCCCGGACTCCACGCCGAGGGGACCGTCATGTATATGGGCGCTCCTCCTGCCTCCATTCCGCAGGAGGCGTCCGTATTGTTATGCCATGCTCCGTCGCCCACACACTGGCTCGCCCTTCCGCCCATTACCATGCTGCTTAAAACATTCATACCAGCTTCGGAAACCAGCACGACCTGCCCGGATGTTCCCGCTGGCTGTATATAACAATTATTTGAGAGCGCGACAAAATACTGCAGGTCGCATCCCGTGCTGGCGTTCGAGAACTGGAATGTTATGGTTATGTTCTGGCCGGCCGAAACCGTGGAAGGCGATACCACCAGGTTTTGTATTTCATTGTCCGGGCCTCCGATACCGCAGGTCGGCGTCGCAGTAAATCCCGTGTCTGTCGTGCTCGTCGCCGTTGCCGTAAAAGTTGAAGTCGCCGTGCAGGTGGAAGTCGCAGTAAATGTATTTGTATACGTCGGGGTTGACGTGCGGGAAACAACCGTTAAATTAGTCGCGGTTATTGTGGGGGTTATTGTATGGTTTGCCAGGGGGGTGTTCGTACACGTAACCGTATTAATAAATGTTGTCGTGGGATTGGAGTGATTTGAACATGAATAGGAAAATATTAAGGCTATTAATAATATCCATACTGTAAAAATGGTTTTTTTCATCTATTGCCTCCAATAATTCCCCTGAAAATATATTGTTGCATGTGCTTTATTATACCTCCCTTATTTGTGTTGTCAATTGGGATTGGCAGTATACATCGGAGGGCCGGGCGATTTGACAGCAACATATTTTAAGGTATAATTGTATTAAATAAATAGCGGAGGAAACGTATGAATGAAAACAGGGTTTTTAATTCAGCGCAGGAAACAAAACCTCTCCCCGTGGGGAGCGGCGTACCGGATGTAAAATTCCTGACAATCGACGGCAAGGAGTTTGACCTCAAAAAAGAGGCCTTAAAAAAACCTTCCGTTCTGATATTTTACAGGGGCGGCTGGTGCCCTTACTGCAGCATACAGCTCGGCCAGATCCAGCAGATCGAAGGAAAGCTTATCGGCATGGGGTACCAGGTGCTCGCCATAAGCGTTGACAGGCCCGAGAAACTGAAGGAGACCCTCGTTAAATATGAGATGAAATACCGGCTGCTCTCTGACAGCGGCATGGAAGGGTCCAAAGCTTTCGGGATCGCCTTCAAAGTTGACGAAAAAGCCATTGAAAAAAACAGCGAATTTGCGGCCACCCTTGAGACCTTCTCCGGCGAAAAGCATCACCTGCTGCCCGTGCCGTCCGTATTTGTGGTCGGCGGCGACGGCATAATAAAATATGAATATTCAAATCCTGATTTTAAGACAAGGATAAAACCCGATATCCTGCTCGAAGAAGCGGAGAAAGCTTTGAAATGAACGGAGCGAGCAACTCCTTTGCGGAGACTGTTGATCATATAATATTTATCTCTTACGGTTGTTTTCTTCCCCCATTATATCCAGGAAATTGGAGTTCATAATATCCGTATCTTTTATCATTGCATATATCCTTTCGGCCACCTTGCGGCCGAAACTGTATGTGCGCATTATTCCCTCTATCTTGGCCTCTTTTTCCACGTTGCTTTTGTGCTCTTCCATATGCCGCCTGCTTTCACTGTTTTTCCGCTCTCGTTGTTATTATCAGACTATTAGACGCATTTTGAGGAGATAAAGTTCCGATTAAATTATCCGGCAGGCGGGTTTGTCCCCGCCTGCCGCGCATGCGTTGCGTTTCTACAAGGAGGCATCCTCCGCGGTGGGTCCGGACGCCTGCATTTGGTTCTAGATACTAACTTACCTGCGTTACCGTGGATAACCCGTATTCGACGCCGTTGATCACAAGCTTAGGCACCCCGTCTTCGAACTTTACCGAAGTAACTGTCCCAGAATCGGTCGCAGTTACATTCCCCGAACTGTCGGTGGTCTCAACCGTTACCGTCTTTCCCACCATTGAAACGGCCTGAGAGGCGTCGTTCCCGGAAAGCGACGCGGAAAGTTCCGTGCTCATGTTGGAAATATCCGTCGACATCGTGGTTAAAGAAGTATTTGTTGCCGTTTCCTGTTCGAGCGAAGAATACTGCGCCAACTCCGACGTAAAATCCTCATCGCTCGTCGAATCCAGCGGATCCTGATTCTCGAGCTTCGTGACAAGCATCTCAAGAAAGTCGTCCTTTGTCAGATCGCTGTCCGGATTTGTAACCTGATTGGAAGACGCGGTTGACGACGTCACATATGATGTCGACGCCGTTGCGGAAACTGCTGATACGCTCATATTGTTCACCTCCTTTCTTTTTGGGATGATTGCTTTTATGTTATTTAGACGCATCCCGGGGTGTATACTGTTCCGTGTAATATAATATGGAACCTATTTTACGGCCGTTGCGTCTAAAGTATATAAAGAAACCAAAGATAAGGAGCCCGGATGGGCGAAAACCTGGAAGACGTATACTCAAGGTACTCTGGCTTCGCTTACAATGTCGCTTTGCGCATGCTCGGCAACACCATGGATGCGGAAGATGTGCTTCAGGACGTTTTTATCAAACTCCAGCGGAAACTTTCGACATTTAACGGTGAATCCTCAATAAAGACGTTCCTTTACAGGATGGTAATAAACCAGTCAATAGACCATATAAGAAGACGCGGTTCCCAGACAAGCAGGGCTGAAAAGTCAACCCGGGAGCTCCGTCCGTCCGTGAACGAAGATTCATTTCTGCTTGATTCCTTGCTTGAGAAAATACCGACTGAACAACGTTCAGCCATATTGCTTTATGAAATATGCGGTTTTTCGCAAAAAGAAGTTGCTTCAATATTAAATATAAGCCGTGGTACTGTAAAGTCGCGCATAAGCCGTGGCATAACAAAAATGGCCTCATCGGCATGCAAGGAGGTTTAAAATGCATTATACGGACGAAGAAATCTATTTTTATTCAAAAGGGGACTGCTCCGCTGAAACCGCTCTTGAAATAACCGCCCATATGGGGGCGTGCCGGGAGTGCGCCGAAAAGCTGAATAATATTTCTTACGTATCAGCACTTATTAATGGGGCTCTCCGGACGCCCCCGCCGCTTGCGGAATTGCTCCTGAGAAAACGCCGCCGATCCGAAGTTTCGCCGGCATCGCTCTTTAAAAACGCAGGGGTTGCAATTGCCGCGACGCTTGTGATAGCCGTATCAACCGCTATTTTCTTTGGTAGAAGTTCCATATCAAAAGAAAAGGAAATTGACTTTGTTTTTAAAACGTACGCTTCAATATATGACTACAACTATTACGAACAGAATTATATAAATAAGTACGAGGTCACCCTTTCAGGAGGCGGCAAATGAAAAAACACTTTTTTACTTGGCTACTTATTTTTATGTTTTTAACTCCTGCTTTTATCCTTTATGCCGACATGCCACCAACAGGTAATGATGGACCAAATCCGGACGGTCTTCCTCCCCCTGCCATGGGACCCGGAGGGCCCGGAGGCCCGATGCGGCAGCCTTCGATACTAAATTTTGCGGATGAGCTCAATTTAACAGGTGACCAATTTGATAAGATAAAAGCCATAGAAAAGGAATCTTCGCCGGTTGAAGAAAAAAATCGTAAACTCATGCGCAAAAATATGGAAAAAATGAAATCCGAAATAGAAAAAGATTCTCCCGATGAAAAAAAACTTGACGCGATAATCGCAGAAATGTCAGTTTTACAAAAGGAAATGATGACGAATCAGGTGCACAATATGCTTAAATTCAAAATGGTACTTACCAAGGAACAGCAAAAGATGCTAAAAGATATGTTCAAACGTAATATACATAACAATAGAAGCAGCAGAACGGGCTTTCCCCTCAAGGGCGAATAGTTTTAATGGCAGGATATATTAACGGATTAGGAAACGTTACTATGCATAAAAACAATAATTATCAGTTAGCAAGCAGGAATGCAATAAAAATACTCGCCATCTTAATGTGGTCGTTTGTCTCCGCTTCTCTTCTTATGGCGCAGGGAATCACAAATTTATATCTTGGATTGGCCACAAATGACGATAGCTTCGTATTTAATATGGGAACATCTTCGTCATATTCCCCCGCTAACGCAAACCTCTTGTATGATTATGACTATGGCTATGCCACTTCCCACATGGTGGTCAAGGTAAATAACACAGCCTATGATCTGGAGGACACGACCAACTGCCCCGTAGTATCAGGAAGCGTACAAAACGGGGGCACTTATATCACAGGGGCAAAAAACGTTGCCGGTCTTGTCAAAGTATATGTTTTATGGGAGTTTGTTAACAACCCGGCAACAGGCTCGCCCACCGATACAGCAATGATCAGATTCACATTAATAAATACCAGCAGCAACACGGTCAACGTTGCCTTAAGGCTGCTACTTGACACAATGGTAATCGAAAATGACGGAACGAATATCTCCGTGGACAATGGATTCACCGTTATTACTCAGGACACCGCCTGGTATAAATCCGCGGGACAAATGCCGCAAAACTGGTGGGATTTTGACATAAATCCAACTGAAGGAACTCCAACTCTTGAGGGGCGCGGGTATAACTATAACAATGTTTATGACGCCGCCGCCACAGAGCCTGATATAATGGAAGTGGCTAACTGGGTTGATGTAAGTTCAACGGCACAATGGTCGGTAGCCCCATCAGGAAAGGAAATGTCATCGTATGATGACAGCGCTGTAGTGTTGTGGTGGTGCAACGGAGACCAGAATTCCAGTGGTTTCCCGCTTGCGCCAAATGGTGGTTCAATTACCTTTATCACTTATTACGGCATTAATCTTCAGCAGATGTTAACAACGCCTACCGCTACCTGCACATGGACCCAGTCATTCACAGCAACGCAAACTCCGACGATAACGGATACATTTACGCCTACAGCAACTCCGACAATCACATTGACGGCCACGGTGTCATATACACCTACTTTGACCGTCACGCCCACAATTACCGAAACGGCCAGCCCGACATCCAGCGTTACTGTGACCTTAACCCGGACTCCCTACTTTACCGAAACTGATTCGCCGACAGCAACCCTAAGCTTTACTATTACCGTCTCTTACACAACCACACTCACACCGACGCCCACTTTTACCTTTACAGTAACAGCCAGCCCCACATATTCAGCGACAAAAACCTCCACATTCACCGCAACCCCGTCTTTTACAATTACAACCACCATGCCGCCTACCCCAACCGCTACGTGCACCAGAACAGATTTTTGTTTTGAAATGCTCGGTATTTTCCCCAATCCTTTCAGCACGGACACAACAATAGTTTATAAGGTATGCCTTGCCTCGGATGTTGTCGCGGTAATATATACGGTTAGCGGCGAAGTCGTGCGCAGGCTTAACCAGCAGGCCGTCCCCGGCTGGAACCGCCTGCGCTGGGACGGAAAAAACAACTCTGGCAGGGCAACGGCGAGCGGTGTTTTTATTTACAGCGTAGAGGCGGTCTCCGGAGATGAACGTAATAAATTCTGGGGAAAGGTGGCAGCGGTAAAGTGACGTTACAACTTGAGCAATCACAGTATTGCCGGGCCGTATTTTGAAAAAAATTTTATCGGTAACGTCTGTGTTTTTCTTTTTATGCCCTATCATGTTTGCAGGGGTGGACCTCTCCGGCACAACGAGTTCGAATTTTGAAAAAATAGCTCCCCTTGCCGGTCCGGCCGGTATGGGAGAGGCCTATACGTCCCTGTCTGAAGGCACAAGCGGCCTTTATTATAATCCCGCCGGGATAGCGGCCGCCACGTGTTTTGAGGCGCAATTCAGCCACATCGGCTGGTTTCAGGCGATAGATTACGAGTATCTCACATTTGTCACACCGTCTCCGGTATTTGATAACGCTAAAATCGGCCTTGCGCTTGCCATGTTCCTGCCTGGCGGAATCACAAAAACAAATTCGTTGATCTCTTACGATCCCTCTTATCTTGATAGTTATTCCGTAACCGCCCAGTTCAATGACAAATTTTATCCGTACGATCTTTCCGTTATTTTAGGTTATGGTATGGACATAAGCCCCTCTTTCTCCGCGGGAATCAGGTTAAAATACGTTTCACAGAACATTGACGCGTACAGCGGGTCGAACGAAACGGCCGACATCGGTCTTCTGTATAAATATGACCTCAACGGGAACAACCTTGGTTTCGGCGTTGATCTGGAAAATATAGAATGGTCCAGAATATCGCTTTATACCGAAAGTTTTGACTCACCGCTTATATTCAACGCCGGAATCTCCGACAGTATTAAATTATGGTCGGGGACGTTCCTTGCAGCCGCGCAGGCTGAAATCCCCTCTGATTATGAAAATGAATACTCCGCCGGGATTGAATACTGGCTTTATGACATGTTTGCCCTGCGGCTTGGTTATAAAACCGGAGCCTATAACCAGCCGACATTCGGAGCCGGTGTAAAATACCGTGGATTCGAGGTCGATTATGCCTATATAAATTATACCGGCCTCGGCAGCACCCAGAGGATTTCGCTTTTGTACGGTTGGGGCACGCCTCCCGCAAAACTCAGGGTTGAACCTTCCGTGTTTTCACCGAACGGGGACAGGATACTTGACCTGGCTTATTTTTATCCCGTATTGAACAGGCGTCAAAAAATAAGATCGCTCACCCTGAATATTTTTGACCGGGATGGAAAAAATTTTATATCCAGTCTGCCGGTGCAGAATAAAGCTTCAAAGATCATCGCATGGGATGGAAAAGTTGACGGCAAAACCTTTCCCGACGCGATATATAGAGCCTCCTTAACAGCCGAGTATGAAAATGGATCTTCTGAATCCAATATGGTAAGCGTTGAAATAGACACTACTCCGCCCTCAATGACCGTAACTGCCAGCCCTGTAATATCAATACCCGGAGAGCGGGATTCGGTCATATTGCCGGTAATTTTTAATATGCAGGCGAAGGACAGGAACATGGTCTCCGGATGGCAGCTTGTGATCTGGGGCGCTGATAAAAAGATTTTTTTTATGACATCCGGCATGGGGGCGCCTCCGCCCGAGTATGTGTGGGATGGAGCAGATATGGACGGAAATACGCGTCCGGAAGACTCAATTTACTATTACAGCCTGATATCCTCCGATTCGGTCGGCAACAGGGGAATGACAAAACCGGGTTCCATAACCGCACTGACAAAGGAGATCAAGCTTGAATTCGCATCAGATGCCCTTTTCGACCTGGGCAAAGCCGATGTAAAAATATCGGCATATTCGGTATTAAAAACAATAAAAGACGCGATGGACCGTTATCCAGGCTCTTTTGTAAAAGTATCCGGATACACCGATAATATACAGCCTCAGGGAATAAAATACAGCGACAATACAGAGCTCTCAAAGGACCGCGCCGACGCGATAAAATTCTTCATGATAAACCTGCTTGGATATGACGGAAAAAATATATCCGCCGCCGGCTACGGGGAACTCTATCCCGTCGCAAATAACGATACGGAAGAAGGGCGCAAAAAGAATAGAAGGGTTGAAATTACGCTGTACAGGTAAAAAATATCCTTTGCCATTATTTGCAACCTTTTTTTCCTCCATGCATTGTATAATGTAAGGACCTTAATTGGAGGAACACTTTGGACAAGTCAAACGAAAAGGAACTGGTCGAGAAGGCAAGGCGCGACCCCGAGGCATTCGGCGTCATATTCGACCTTTATCACCCGAAAATATTGAGATACGCCGTCTACCGCACCGGCAACGCCGAGGCGGCCAGGGATATCACAAGCGAGACCTTTTTCAAGGCGCTCAACAAGCTCTGGCAGTTCAAATGGACAGGAGCGTCTTTTTCAGCATGGCTCTACAGGATCGCCTCCAACGAGATAAACATGTATTTCAGGACAAAAAAACACGAACCCGCCTCTCTCGACGAAATGATGGAAAAGGTTCCCTCTTATGAGGCCCCTTCGGCCAATGACCTTGAAAAAGAGCTTGAAGAGGCCCAAACCGCAATCGACCGAAACTCGCTTTTTTTATCCGTTCACGCCGAACTTATAAAACTCCCGGCCATATACCAGGAAGTTCTTTCAATGCGGTTTTTTGATTCAATGAAGATATCCGATATCAGCCGGACCCTCGGCAAAAAGGAAGGCACCGTAAAATCCCTTATTTCCCGGGGTATATCGATGTTAAAAAGATCAATGCAACCAAATAAGGACCTGAGCATCATATATGGTGAAGGACTTATGGAAAGAGAGGCAATGGCAAATGGAAAATAAAAACTTTGAATTCAAGAATACAGGACTTAAGAAGAACATGGCGTCTTTAAGGAGCGCTCTCCTTATTAAAGCCGCCTCAAAAATGGCGAAACCTTCTGTTTTCATAAAGCTCATCCCGGTATACGCCGTCGCCTTTGCCATGGCCGCGACAGCCCTTTATATGAGGATAGATTACAACGAAACAAACGGAAATTTGAACGAACTTGGCGGCGTCTGGTGCACATATCAGGGCGGAAGCTCGGTTGTCTGGCCGCCCGCCTCCAAAAAAGGCGAGAACAGTTTCGTAAAAAGTGCCCCTGGCTCGACGGGCAAAGGCTACGCCATAAGGATCACAGGCACAGCCGGGACCCAGCCGGGCTCTGATTTCATAGGAGTGAACACATTCTTGAGCCCGCATTCCACATGCCCGGAATGCATCGGCATAGACCTTACAAAATTCACAGGCATCAAATTCAAGATAAAAGGCACAGTTCCCGCCGGCCAGGTTCTTTTCATGCTGCCCCATGAGGCGCGTGAGGCGGATTCTTCGCGCGGCATCTGCAGGTCGCTGACCAGCTACGCGGATTATGAGGCGGATATAACCCGTTACATAACCTCTTCCTGGAAAGAGGTCAGGATAAATTTCAGGAAGGACCTGCGCCAGCCTGCCTGGGCAAAACAGAGCGACCTTGTCCCCATAGAGGACGTCCTGTCGGATGCGAACATAATCAAGTGGCATTACAGGAACGGCGGCGGACACAGCATCGACATCTGGATCGACAAGCTCGAATTTTACTAAAATAAATAAAAACAGTCTTTAAAAACTTTTATAAATAAAAGGAGGCGATCTTTATGAAAAAAGCAATTGTTCTGGCAGTGGCAGTGGTTCTGGCGATGTATACGGCGGTTTTCGCGGGAAGCAAGCTCGTGGTCGACAATACCCCGGACAAAAATCAGGCATCGGGCGGCGGATGGTGGTATTCTTACGACGACTCTTCCAGCGGCGGCAACTCAAAGGTCACATTCACCCCGGGCAAGATGAAGGGGACGACCGGCAACAAGCTTGGATGGGATTATGTGGGCATGGGCGTAACGCTCGGCGAAAAATGCGGATGCTACGAAGGCAAAGGCGCGGTTCCGGTGGACCTTACCGGATATTCGACCCTGTCCTTTAAGATCAAAGGCTCGATATCGGGCGGGCGCTTGACCCTTGTTATCCCCTACACTCCAAATGAATGCCCGAAGGACGCGACTAATCCCAAGAGCCTCACCGACTACGCGGATTTTGAGACGGCCCTGAACACAAAGCTCTCAAAAGACGGCACGACGGTAAAGCTCGACCTGAGAAAGGATTTTACACAGCCGAAATGGGCGAAAAAGACCTTCTCAATCGAGGAAGTCCTCAAGAACGCGCACAACATCAATTTCCACTTCACAAGCCCGGACGGAGACACGGTCGATATCGCGGTATCGGACATAGTATTCGAATGATATTTTTCAATAAAAAAAGCCCCCGAAAGGGGGCTTTTTTTATTGAATTAAAAAGTTAAAATTCAAAACCAAAAATTACAATTTCTAAATTTGAAAACAATTGCAAATTTTATGTCCTGTTTTTTAATTTAAAACTTTTTAAGTTGCAATTCTTGGTTTTAAATTTTGAATTTTAACTTTCTACCAGGCGTACCCGAGGTTCGCTCCGGGCCCGAAGCCGACCCCGCCGTAAGCAGCAGTGACACCGTTAATGACAGGCGCGCTGGCTATCGTGTAATTCAAGCCGATAGATAAGTCCAAAACAAACCCGTTGTTCCAGATCCATCTGTATCCGCCGTGTCCGCCGATATAAATCCCGAAAGAGGTTGCCGTTGCTTTAGTGCTAACAACATTGTAGTAGGCATCCAATGTGTCGTAAGTGTACGAGAATGAAGCAAAGCTTAATCCGGCGTCCGGGCCGGCATACCAGCCGTTCAGCGCGTGGTGCTGGAAATACCAGTTATATGAAGCGCCCACCGTGCCCCCCGACCAGGACCATCCTCCCAGGTCGTAATAATCAAATCCGGCGGAAAAACCAAGTCCGTTGTTCTTGCCGATCGCCTTCTCGTAATTCGCGTTGAAATACCCGAAAGCAAGGCCGAGCGGGTTTGCGGTAATAATGTTCTGCTCCGGGGCCCAGTTTGTCACATTGTCTCCCGTAATGGCATCCTGTATATCATCCGCCGCTTTTTTCTTGCCGAAAGCGGTTACAGCAAAAACAAGTGCCAATGTCAGGACAATTGCCAAGGCTTTTTTCATTTTCCCCTCCATGATATTTTTTAAAAACGCTTAATTATGCAACAAAATCAGCCCCCGGTCAATACCGCAATGTTTACGCAGCGTTATTTGCCGGTTAATTTGTCGTTATCTTTAATGGAGGCCCGCACGCGTTTTTCAGGCAAAGCCCGTTTATTTAGACCAAAATTCAAAAGTCAAAACCAATAAGTTCAATTTTAAATTTTTAACCAAA
>Ga0181520_10011598_pt1 | contig 11538 bp, 6 predicted proteins | sample PEATcosm2014_Bin_29_FD_132451 | JGI IMG/M metagenome (GOLD analysis project Ga0181520, IMG submission 132451) | Peatland microbial communities from MTU Mesocosm Facility, Houghton, MI, USA - PEATcosm2014_Bin02_30_metaG | ecosystem: Environmental > Terrestrial > Soil > Wetlands > Peat | place...
CGCCAGGGTCAGCGTGTTTGTCCCCGCCGCAATCACCCCGCCGGCGCCGGAAATGTTGGTGCTCATCACGATGTTCCCCGCAGCCGCGTTAATCGTCTGCACTCCGCTCAACACCACCGGCACGTTCAAGGTCTGCAAGTTCACGGAGTTGTTGATGACACCACCTGTGAGCGTCAAGGTGCTGCTGGAGGTGCCGATGGTGAAACTCCCCGCCCCGTTGGTGAACATCACGCCGGCGACGCTGTAATTATTGTCCATGTTCGGCGACAGGTTGGTCGTGCCGGCAAAAATCAAGGTGTCTCCCACCAATCCCGGCGCATAGTTGCCAACGGGATTCACCCAGTCCGCATTGTCGCTCCAGTTCCCGCCGCCCAGACCATTCCACGTCTCCGTCGTCGCATTGACCGTCAGCGTGCCGTTGGCCGAGCCGGAAAGCGGCGTGCTGTCGGTGACTGTGACAGTCAATACTTGGCTGCCAGGAGCAGTGCTGGCGGCAATCGTGAAGGTGTTGGTATAAACATTGCCGTTCGACAAAACCAGATCCGTCGTTGCTGACAAACCGTATGCGCTCAGATTAACCGTCACACCCGTGTTGGGGTCAATCGTCCCGCTGCCCGGCAAGATCGTCGCGGTGATATTGACATTTTGCCCGTGAATCGCAGTTGCGGGGCTGAACGATACGCTTGTAACCGCCGGTGACGCAGTGGTGCTGTAGTGCAGGACGACATTGTTGCCACTCTGCATCAGCGAATAGTTGTTAAAATTGGCCGGCTTCGTGCCGTCCCAAACCAATGTTGGCAGGCTGGAAATGCTCGGGCTAGAGGAATCATTGAAGAGCACATAATCGGCGGTGGTATCAAGCGGGCTGGCACCACTCAATGCGCTTACATGTATCACCCCGCCATTCATGGTTAAAGCGCCACCGACCGCGATCTGATCATCCCCACTGCTGGCACTGTTGGTGATATAAAAATAACAGGTACCGCCGCCGCTCAAATCAAGATCGTTGTTGAAAGTCAGCGTTCCGACGGTGCCGTTTGCTCCCGGATAAATGTTCACGCCGGAAGACGTGGCGATGGAACCGTTGACCGTGCCGCCGCCGGAGAGCGACTGATTGGCGGTCAATGTGAACGGACCGAAGGCAGACACATCCAACGTGGCTCCGTTCGTCACCACATAGCCGGCCGTCGCCGAGGTGTAGCCCGATCCAAGTGCGAGCGTCCCGGCGTTCACCGTGGTCAGGTTGGTGTAGGTGTTCGCCCCGGTCAAAGTCAGCGTGCCGGTGTCTTGCTTGGTCAAACCACCGCTCACATTCGCCGCGATGGTCACCGTGCCGAGAGTCGCCGCACTGCTGTAGCCGCCGCCAAAGAGGGTCACGGTCGGGGCCGAAGTGTAACCCGTGCCCGGACTCGCAATTGTGATGCCGGTGACTGAACCGCCGGAAACATTCGCCACCGCAGAGGCTCCGACACCGCCACCACCAGTGATGGTGACAACGGGCGTATCCAAATAGCCGGAACCACCGGTCGCCACCGGTATGGTGCTCACACCGTTGCCTGTGGGCGCAAGCAAAGGCTGGGCGATGGTTATGGTATTGCCGCCGTCATCAATCACCGCGCCGCCACTGTAAACAACCGCCGAGGTCAATATGGCCGGAATGAAAGTCCCGGAGGCGCTGGCCATCAACGTGCCGCCGTTGAAGTTCAATCGCGAGGTGGGACTGTCATTGCCGATCGCAACCGAATTCGCCGTGACCGTGCCGCCCAGCAGGTTGGCCGTGCCAACCACTCCGGGACTGCTGTTAAGACCAAACTGCAACGTAGAACCGGTCAAGTTGAGAACCGCCGAACCAGACACATTCAAGATGCCCGTGCCGCGTTCCCCCACATGCATGCCCTTGTAGCTGTTTAAGGTGCCGCCGCTGATATTTAACACCCCAATCGAGCCGGCGATGCCGCCGATGCCGACCTCCTGAGCATTGTCGTTGAATGTTCCGCCGCTCATGTTGAAGATGCCTTCGGAAGCGCTGGCGCCGTAGGCACCCCCCACGACAAAATACGCATCCCCGGTATTTACATCCCCTTCCGTGACCGTGCCGCCGCTCAAGTCAAACACACCGTAAGCACCCGCCACCTGGCCGATATGGAATTCACCCGCGCCGCAATCAAGGCTGCCCGAACTCATGAACAAAAACCCGTTCGCGCCCGACACGTTCCCGATGGCAACGGCGGGATTGACGGCATCGTTGGCGCTCACCGAGCCGCCGGCGATGTTCAAAATAGCGTTTCCAGAGGCATTGCCAATGATCACCTGGCTGGTGGTGGTGGTGATCGAGCCGGAGCCATTCACCGCCACCGTGCCGCCGTTGATCGTCGTGGCTCCGTCATAGGTGCTCGCTCCGCCAAGCGTCAAGGTGCCGCTCCCCGTCTTGGTCAATCCGCCATTGCCAGTGACCGACCCGCTGATGGTGGTGCTGAATCCGCCATCGGCGACCGTCAGCAAATTGCCGCCGTTGTCAACGCTTTGTCCCAAGGTCAGGTTGCCCGCCGCCGCGCTCAAGGTCTGCGGCGCATTGGTCAGGAGCACCGGCACGTTCAAAGTTTCAGCGTTGGCGGAATTGTTCACCACGCCGTTGGCCGTGATGGTCAAGGTGCTGCTGGACGTGCCGATGTTGAAACTGCCGGCTCCATTGGTGAACGTCAGTCCGGTGATGCTGTAACTGTTGTTCATCGTCGAGGTCAGGCCGGTCGAGTCGGCAAAAATAAGCGTGTCGCCTGCCAGTCCCGGTGCCAGCCCACTCACCCAGTCCGTATTGTCGCTCCAGTTGCCACTGCCCAGCCCGCTCCAGACTTCCGTGGTCGTGCCGACCGTAAAGGTGGGGAAGGCATTGCCCGAAAGCGGTGTGTTGTCAGTGACGGTGACGGTTAGCGTCTGAACCCCCGGCGCGGCACTGGGCTGAACCGTCGTCGTGCAGGTGTAGTTGTTGCCGCCAACCCAGGTCATTGCCTGCGAGGCCGACCCGCCGATGCTGCTCAAATTAACTGTCACCCCGGAGCTGGTGTTGATGGTTCCGGGGCTGCCGGGTGTCACGGTCGCAGAAATGGTCACGCTTTGGCCGCACAAAACGGAGGTGGGACTGACCGAGGCGGTGACGGTTGGGGCCGTGGCTGCCGTATAAACGAGGCACACATTCTGGCCCAAGGTCTGAACGCTGTAATTGGCGGCGTTGGCTGGAGCCGGTCCATCGAATATCGGTGCTGATGCAAAGCTGTTGTTAATGCTGCCGGTCACCGTGAACAGCACATAATTGCCCGTCTGATCCAAGGCGGTCGCGCCGCTCAGCGCATGGATGTGAACCACCGTGACGCCATTGTTTACCGTCAAATTGCCGCCCACGTTGATTTGGTCATTGCCACTGCCGTAACTGGTGCTGACGTCAAAATAGGGTGTGCCGCCGCCGCTCAAATCGAGGTTGTTGTTGAACGTCAGTGTGCCGGCCGTGCCATAGCCGGCCGGATAAATTTGAACGCCGGAACTGGTCGCCACCGAGCCGTTCACCGTGCCGCCGCCCAGGAGAATTTGACCACCGGCCAGTGTATAACCACTGGAATAGGCTGAAACGTCGAACGTCGAGCCGCCGCCCACGATGATGTTGGTGGAATTATTAATGGTGCCCGTCGAATTCAGTCGCAGTGTGGCACCACCAGTGATGATGGTGTTTCCGGTGTAAGTATTAACTGCGGATAAAGCCACCGTGCCGGCGGCCAGGACCTGCGAATTCGCCGTGCCGCTGCCGGTGCCTGGAATCTGCCCCGCCACGCTGCCGTTGGCACTCGAGGCCGGAATGCCGATGGTCAGCGGGCCGGTGCCGGCCGCGCCGCTGATTACGCCATCCACCGTCAGCGTATAGGGGCCCCCCGTGCCAACCGCCGCCAACCCGCCGCCGTTGCCCAGCAAGGTCACCGGACGAGCGCTGCTGCTGCCGCCGTTATCAAGTGCAGTGTTCCCGCTGGCGACCAGGGTGCCGCCGTTCAAATAAAGCGTCGCCGCCGATGCCGACCGGCCTATTTGAGTGTTGTTATTGATCACCGTGCAACCACCATTGAGATAAGGTGACCCGTAGTTGGCGCTGCTGGTTCCAGACCCGGTAAGCACCACCGTGCCTGGCCCCGCTTGGACATAACAGGTGGCCCGCGAAGTCGCACTGTAATAATAGAATGGGGTATTTATGAACAGTTCACCGGCGGTGTTGTTCTGATAGACATCAATGGGACAGTTGCCGGCGGAGGTGTAGGCACTGGCAATCCACTCACCACCATTGGCCAGGGTGGTGTTGTTGGCCCCGACGTTGGGCGTCACGAGAATGCCACCGATTAAAAACAAGTATCCGCTTCCGCCCGCGCCCGTGGTGGCGGTGAACGCCCCGGGCACATTGAAGCGAATCGTGTCAACATAGGCCGGCTTCGCATTTTGAAAGGTTGCGTTGCCAAGCAAATCGTAATTAAGGTCATTGTCGGCCGCCGTTCCACCATTTGCCACTTGGGTATAAAAAGTGGCCGCCGTCTGCTGGCTGCCCGCAAGAATATTGTGGGTTCCCGCCGGTGTCGTGACCACGGATGCCCATTCATAGAGACCAACCGTGGCGATCGCCTGTCGGGCGCTCGGCCAGAGCAGGTTGTTTTGGTTGCCCAGCGTCGTGGTCGTAATTGTTCCCGTGGCCGGCACCAGATTGGCCGTCGCGCTAGAGGCATTGTTGTCATAGGCCGGTCCGACAAACATCGTCTGCGAACCCGCCGTTTGCGTAAAAGCTCCAAGATTCAGGGTCGGCCGCGGATCGGACAGATTCCCGCCATTCGGCCCGACGGTGATCACGTTGAGCCCAGGATTAACCGTCACGCCCGACCCGTTGATGAAATTCTGCGCGCTCGCATTGGCGGCATTGCCAATGATCTGGAGCGTGCCGCCGCCCATGGAAACCGGCGAGTAGTTGTTCAGCAAATCCGAAGTGGCACCAGCATTGGAAAAATCCAGCGCCAGTATGCCTTGGTTGACAGTGACTGTGCCATAAGCACCGCCGCCGGCACCACCGCCTAGCAGGGAGGCATCCACCGCGCCATTGAAAGTCAACGTGCCCGCACCTAACTTGGTCAATGCCACGGTCGTCGTCGTCGCCCCGGAGGTCGCACCATTAAGCAGACTCCCGCTGATGACCGTGTTGCCCGAGCCGCCAATCACCAACGTCTTGGTGCCGGCCGTGCCCGAGCCGGCCGAAGGACCTCCATAGATGCTGCTGGCGAAGGTCAGGGTTTGGGCGCTGTTATTGAAATTGGTGTAGAATTGCGCCGTCGAATCGGTGCCCAGAACCACCGCCGCGTTGAACAACTCGTTATTGGCCACCGTTGAGTTCATGGTGACTCCGCCATTGTTGTTGATCGTGAGCGTCTGGCTGCCCACCGTGCCGTTGCCGATGGTATAAGCCGCCGCACCGCCGGTGTTGAACAGCAGGTTCATGATTGTGACGCCCGATCCCAAATCAATGGTGGTATGGCCACCACCCGCGCCGCTGAAAGTGGCGGTGTCGCCCGCGCCGGGCACTGGCGAGGCGCTCCAGTTGGCACCAGCCCAGGTGGCATCAGTGGCACCGGTCCAAATGCCGCTGGCGGCTTTCAAGCTGAATGCGCCCACCATAAACAGCAGACAAGTGATCCGAGTAATTCGAGTCGTTTTCATATTAATTTTGAATTGGTCGAGTTGGATTTGTGAATCTTTTATAAAAGTAACCCGGTCAAGCGATCAGGGGATGACCGCTTGACCGGGTGAATTTAGAATGTAGAATGAGTAACATTAAGATCATGAAGAACTGCAAATTGCATCGTTACCCAAACGCAATTCGCAAACCTGAAATCAAGAAAAAATTTATTTTTCATAAAGTGACGGCATCTGCGGACAGCCTGGTTCTGGTAAAATATCTGGTAAAATATATTATATATTGCACACAGCTCGATTTTTTACTAGAGTCAAAACTAACTTATTTTGAGTAATAAATACGCGCGAAGATTTTCATGAGAGCAAACGCGGCCTGCTATTACCGCAATGATTGATTGATTGCGGGAAACGATTCGCTTCGCCATTTTTATTTGAGCAAACTATACGCCGAATGCCATCTGACGTTTTAACGCTTTTTCAGTTGCCGCTGGCGCCACGGATAGATGTTTTGTGCTGCCACTATGCCCTGTTGAAAACTTGGGATTACCCGGATTTGGCCGCGCCCTACTGGCGCTGGTATTGGGTGGATCGCCCCGGTGCTTCCATCAACCTGGGTAACAAACATTTCGATTTGGTGCCCGATCAGGTGGTTCTGATTCCGCCCAACACGCATTTTTCCGCCCACAACGATGAAGTGATCGGATTTTTATACATCCATTTTTTCGTGGAAGCCACTTACGAACAGTCGGCACCCGATTTGATTGTTCTGCCCCTCGCCGCCGAGCAAGGCCGCTTTATCCGGAATTTCCTGGCGCAGTTCCAGGCGCTGGAGCGGGAGGACGTATCGCCATTGTTGGCATTGCCGCTGGCGTTAGTGAGCTTGGCCTTGAGCCTTACCGAACGGTATCACTGGACCAGTTCCCATAAGGATGCGCGGGTCATCGGCGCCATCCAGCAAATCGAGTCAAACTATCCGGCGGCCGTGCCGAACAGCACGCTCGCCCGGCGGGCGGGCATGAACATGAACGCCTTCATCCGCATGTTCAAGCGCGTGACCAGCCAGACGCCCCGCCAGTATCTTCAGAATTTGCGCCTCAAAGAAGCGTCTTCACTGCTGCATCACAGCCAATTGAGCATTGAAGCCGTTGCCGAAAAAACCGGGTTCAACGATCGGCAGCATCTCAACCTGATGTTCCGAAAAAAATTCCGCATCACGCCGGCGCAGTTTCGGAAAAACTTCCTCAAGCTCTGACCTGTTCGGGCGTGTTTCTTACTCATGAGAGTCGGCTTCTCACCTTGAAAATTTTGAATTTAACGGCGGAAATTATTTTAACTACTTTGCTAAATTTGTGAAAAATATAATTGCCAACGAAACCGGCGAAGTAAATGAACTCGACACGCCAACCATAGCACGCGAGATGCCAATGAAAACTAAACGCTGGAATGGCTTCTCGGCTACAAACCAAGTGAAAGCTCGCCTACATCAGACTGAACCGCCAAACGCCTTGCCCGCCTCGGAGCGCTGTCCCGGTCAACAATGTTGATCACGCCGTTCTTGGCGTCAAACGTGTTCGGCTCCATCAGATCGAACTCAATCACCAATTTCTGCCCGTCCTTGAACTAACGCGGCCACGCCAAAAGACTTTGCGCCGATCGCCAAGGGATGGCACTTAGGAAACACGCTCGGAGTCCGCATGTCTGGTTGAGAATTTGAACTTCAGCGCGCCGACAGCAGGGAAAGCAGTTTGGTTTTCACATAGTCCCCGGCTTCCTGCGGGTCGTAGGTGATTCCCACGCGCAATAATGGATTCATGTCCGAGCAAAATCCACGGTCGGCCAGGTGCGCGTCCAGCAGCGCAATAAACTCCGACCGGCCCGCAACGCCGCCTTCCAATTTGAGATAATGCTGAAACGACTCGATGATCTCGGCGGGAACGACCGCTGGTTTGGCCCGTGTCAGCGCCCAATACAGGTCAAATAAATCCCGCCCGCGCCGGCGCTGAAACAAGGCCCGCATTTTTGTTCCTAGCATTTCATGCATGTCGTAGCCGTTAACCTGGGTGCCGATCGCCGCATCCCGAAACGGAAATTCAAATGGGATTTTGATCACCGGACGATGTGGTTTGCGCTCGGTGACATTGGCCTCCACCACGATTTCCATGTTCGTTCCCGGTTCCATCAGGGACGGAATCGCGTAAGTCATCCGCAGCACCCGCGACGGTTTCACCGTGTTGCGAATGGCCAGTTTGAGATCAGCCCACGCGGACTGCTTCGGAGTTCCCAGCACACCCTTCAAAACGCGATTGAGCGCCTTGCGAATGTGCCCCTCCGGGCGATCACCCACCACGACCAGATCAATGTCCTCACTATATCGCGATGGCGGCGCGAGATGAACCTTGTGCAGCAACGTGCCGCCGCGCATGGCAATTTGGTTCCGCAAGAAAGCATCGTCGAACAGCGCCACCATCGCCCGGCACAACAATAAATCCTGCTCGACTTGAATCTGGCTTGGCCACGGAACGACCGCATGGTGGGCGATAACGTCCCGGCGGGTGATGGGCGTTGTCATCGTTCAAACTCCCCAGCGTTGTTAAGAATCCGCCAGCGTTTGATTTCAGGAGCGGCACCGTGCCCGCCCGGAACCAGGGGCACAAATATCAAATCCGCCGGCAGCCAGTTTTCAACGACCTTGGCCAGGTCGGTTGCCCGCAATTTTTCCAGCACAAACCCCAAACGCCGGGCGGTGGCCGGCGCGTCTTCAATTTTCAGCACGCGCCGTAGTTCAGCCGGGCGCATGAGCGGCAACAGCGGAGCGATGGTTTCCGCCGCCCGGCCAATACCGCCGATACGCGCCGCGTATCGGATCAAATCAAAAGCGGTCGCCTCTGGCGTGCTGACCTGCAATGGTGCAAACGCATTTGCCAATGGCTGCGTGGGTGTCTGCTCCACGGTGCGTTTCACAAAAAACTGGATGCGAATGCGGCCCACTTCAACGGTACGCCGCGAAATCCTGGTCATCACCTGGGTCACCTGCAACGCCTGCGGATTGGAACCGAGTGAACTGGCTGCCGACTGAAGCGCCACATAATACGGCTCGCCCAGCCATTGAAAATAATCGTGCAACCACCACGCCACGGGTGGCGCCCCCACCACACTGTGTTCAGGACTGACGATCAGAAAAAACTGATGGCGCGGTGAAACTCTTGTCACCCGTTTTTTCAACCGCAACAACTGATTTCTGGCTGCCGTCACCGACAGCCCGGTCGCTTTGACCAAATCCACCAGCGGGAAAGCCACGCGCCCGACGGCCAGTCGCTGTTCAATAAACCTATCAGCCGCCCTGTCCATTCGGGATTTGGATTGAGATAGCTTCATTTTTACGTTTGCGGATTGTAGTGAACTTCGCTTCATTGTGCAAACGGAATAAATGCCATTCGACACTGGCGAAATCCAACCAACTGATTTTACACAATGTATTCACTTGTTGCCATCTGAATACATTCCGTAAAAAATCTCTGAGTGCCACAGAACTCCGGCACCAATTTGTGACGGGAAAAAGTGCCGGCAAAAGTGCCAGCACGGAGGGTTTTAACCGGGCAAAAACCGATACAAAAAGATATGTTCGGATTAGGGTTGACAGTCGGCGCAACTCGTTTATAGTCAAATAGTCAGCGATGCCATAGACGATTGATTTCGAGTGGTTTGTGGAAGGCGCGACGCGTCCGATTCCGACCTCCGCCTCCAATTCTAACTGCGTGTGCAGCATCGGTTTAGGGGGTGCAGGAGTCCAAACGGACACCAAAACGGACACCAATTTTCCAATCCGTAGGAAACCAGCATAGTCCGGCATTATCCGCCGGCTATCTGCTACCTGTTCGGATTCGGCCTTAGTTAATCTTGCGGTTGCGTGAAAAATATGAAAACACGTTACCGTCTCATCTGCCGGGGAATCCGTGGTGGCGCCTACTACTGTGTGGACACCAAGACCGGCAAACGCACTAGTCTTGGCACCACCAACGTCGACGATGCCAAGCAGATCATCGAAGCCAAAAACAACTCCGAGCGCCAGCCGGTGCTGAATCTCCAGATTGCCAAGGCGTATCTGGCGGGCAGCGACAACGGCATCACCACCCGGACATGGCGGAATGCCATTGAATCGTTGATTGGCACCAAACAGGGGGCGAACCAGCACCGCTGGAAAACCGCCGCGAAGGATAAGGCATTCGTCATGTTGCTGCCGCAGGTGATCATCGAAACCAAAGGTGAAACGATTCTGAAGGTTCTGCAAATGGGAACGGTTTCCACCAACGTCTATCTGCGCCGCCTGCATAACTTTTGCGTGGACATGAACTGGTTGCCGTGGCCGCTGGTACCGAAGCGCCAGTGGCCTGCCGTCGAGTTCAAGGAGAAGCGCGGCATCACGCTGACCGAACACCTGGCCATCATTACCCGCGAACAGAATCCCGAACGCAAGGCGTTCTATAAACTCGCGTGGCACTTGGGCGCATCACAATCCGATCTGGCCGGTTTGAACGCCGAGGATGTTGATTGGGAACACCACGTCATCAGCTACGCGCGCCAGAAGACCGGCTCGATTGCCATCATGCGCATGGATCAAGACATGGAGGAAGTCTTGCGCGACCTGCCGGGCAATGGCCCGCTGTTTCCCTATCTGCGAACCGTGCGCTCTGGCGACCGCGCCACGGAGTTCAAGCAGCGCTGCGATGGCCTTGGCATCAAGGGCGTCTCGTTGCACAGCTACCGCTACGCATGGGCGGAACGTGCAAAAACGGCGGGCTATCCCGAACGATATGCCCAGGTAAATCTTGGACACAATAGTCGGGCGATGGCGCGGGCGTATTCCCGCAAGGCTCCAGTGGAAATGCCGTCGTTGAGCGAATACGAGCGGCAACAGAAGACCATCATTGGAAACCGGAACAACGAACCAGCGACGAAAGCCGTTGCCGCATAAGGAGGACATCATGCAACCATGGCAAATTAAAACGCTCGAACTGGAAGCGTCGGGATGGAAACACCTTGATGGCTACATTCACGAAAATCCCCTCGGATTCTACATTGTAGCCATCGCACTTTTGCTGGCTTTGCTGGCGTGGGTACTGAGTGGTGCCTTGCGACGTAAGGCTGGAAAACCCACGCTTCATTTCCGGCCCGGCCTGTTCATCCATCTGCCGGGACCACCGTCAGCTCCGCCGGAATTTGATCCGTTGCCGCCGCCGCACCATTCGGCGCATTGCGATCACGATGATGATTGGGAATGACCCTTGACGGCGTGCCGCGCGCCGTAGAATGAAAGCGCGCGGCACGCCGCTGATTCAGGAATGACGGTTACGGGAATTACTTCCGTTGGTGGCGTTGCCGTTGGTTGCGGCCAGGGAACTTTTGAGCGTCCGGCTTTTTGCGGCGCGCTCGTTCTTGTCCTTGACCTTTAGCCGGATGAGTTCGGTTGCCTTATTCATCCATCTGGCGTCTATTTTCTTTTGCTCAATTTCGGCCGTCAGAAAAAACTTCACGGCACCGGGCGGAGGATTGCCCAGCGGCTTGAGCTGGCCGGTGCTGACCAGGATGGGCATATGGTCTGGTTCAAAACCGAGCCGCCAAGCAGCTTCGGCGGCGTTCATGCGTCCGGGCAGGGAGACCAGATTAAGAATTTCTTTGCGTTCGGGGTTCATGTGTTTTCCTTGGTTAAAGTGAGGGTGACGGTGGTGACAAGGGTGTCAAAGACGGCGCCCAAACGGCTGTCCGCCGACATTACAAAACTCAATTCGTATCTTTGCAGCCAGTTTTCGAGCCGTTTGAGACCGCTCCCCAGAA
>Ga0181520_10011600_pt1 | contig 11536 bp, 18 predicted proteins | sample PEATcosm2014_Bin_29_FD_132451 | JGI IMG/M metagenome (GOLD analysis project Ga0181520, IMG submission 132451) | Peatland microbial communities from MTU Mesocosm Facility, Houghton, MI, USA - PEATcosm2014_Bin02_30_metaG | ecosystem: Environmental > Terrestrial > Soil > Wetlands > Peat | place...
GAGTTCAACCCAGACCAGTTTATCTTTTCCAGTCTCAGCCATCCGTTCTCGGAATAGCCATATCGCTCCAGAACTACTGGCTCAAGGCCGAGAACGAATTATCTGAAGCCTTCGATAAAGCTTTTGATATTGTACCTCAGATCCGGACTGTAGCCACCCTCCAGCACAGAAAACCTCCTTCCCTCACAGGTCTTTTCTGAGGCATATTTAATTGCTTGCCCGATTTTACGGAAGTCATCATTGGTAAGAAGCCTTCCCCAATCTTCTATGTAGTTATCAAAGCCTGCAGACACACCCAGCAAGTTATAGACCGTGCTCTCCAAGGCCTTCTTCACCTCTTCTACATAGCCTCTGTTATCTATCTTAAGATATTCACAGTTGATGTCTATAGATGCCGGATTCATTATGGTGATATCCCTGGCCCCTCGAAAGATGCTCACTGTACCATCACCGAAGTGTAGATCAATATCGAGTATCAGCACCTTGCCTGCTCTCTTCCTTACCCTTTCCACGGCTATGGCCATGTTGTTGAAGTAGCACATGCCCCACGATCGGTTGGCAGAGGCGTGGTGTCCTGGAGGCCTCACCAGGGCGAAGGCCGGCTCTCCTGATAGGGCTAATTCAGCGGCCTTTATGGCACCCCCGGCAGCACAGGCGGCAGTATCGTAAAGTCCCCTGGCCCTGACCTTCTCTATGTGCTCTATGCCATGGATGCTCTTTATATCTTGAAGGTCTGCGGCCTTTGGCTCTACAAACTGATATCCTTCATACCTCAAATATTCTGCAGTCAGGCGGACCCTATCCGGATTCTCCACGGGATTGGAGATATAAGGCTCTTCATATCTCATGTCATATACTATTCTCATAATTGCCCTTGCCTTAGTTGGTCATTCTCGATTGGCGACCTTTTGCGAGCAAATGCATCTCTACCTTCTTAATCCTCACCCATAAGAGCGGAGGACCATTGTTATCGCGAAATAACGCCCCTTGGAAGCCGTTCTCTAGGAGCTTCATCAAGATATCAGACCAATAAAGAGAGTAATCTCTGCGGCCTATTGTATATTTTAGGGCAAAGTAATTATAAAAATTACTTCTCCAGGAACTTTGCCGGAATTGGAATGGCTGCTGCAACACTGATTCCTTACCGCAGGAGGAACGCCGTATACGTCACCATAGCAGGGGCTGGAGACATACCTATCGATAAGGGATCCGATCTGTATAGAAATCTAGTAAAAGCCCTCCATGATCTTGGAGATGTAGGTGTCACCGTGTAGGTGGAGATGAGGTATCTTGTGCTACTCATAGTCAAGGCTTACGTAAAGCTGATGGATGGATACCTCTGGGAGGCGGTAGAGCCCCGTATCAGAGCCGCCTTACAAGACGTCTTCGGTTTCGAGAGGACGGATCTGGGAAGAAGTACCCTTCAAAGCGAGGTGATCAGCGCCATTCAGGGAGTAGAAGGTGTGGCTTATGTCGACCTGGCCATACTGGAAGGCCTGCCTAGCACTATAACTCCCTACGGCCTGGAGGCCTTTTTGTCGGGGCTTAAAGAAGGCAATCCCAGGAAGTACATCCAGGCAGAAAGGGCCAGGATAGACCCTTAGAAGGGCCTTCTGCCTGCTCAGCTGGTTATCTTAAGCTCCGATCCAGTCCTCGAGGGTATGCTCATCCTCCTAGGAGGTGAGATCTTGAAGGGAAGTATCAGATTGAAGGATTTTCTGCCTGCCATATACAGGCAAGACGTTGAAGGATCAGGGTGCCACTTATGCTCTCTTCTGGATGTCATAGAAGAGCAAGCCAATTTAATAGAGAATGGCATCGGCAAGCTCTAAGAGAACTGGTTTATAGAGACCTGCCAGGACGGAGTAGTGCCGTATATTGGTGATCTCATAGGCTATGGTCAGGTTAACCGCCAATGTCCTCAGGGCAGCTCAGGGTCCTTCAATCATGGCAGAAGAGTTCCGTTAACCGCAGGGATAGTGGCCAACACCATAAGGAACAGGCGATGAGTTACCCGGGCGGTTCTTGAATTCATGGCTGAAGACGTATCAGGATGGATCGTCAGGGCCATAGAGATGTACATGGGCCTGGCCTTTACTCAGAACCTCAGCCACCTGATGATTGATATTGGCCGGACCGCGGATCTGCGCAAGTTCGGAGCAATAGGAGAGCCCTTTAATGAGATGGCCCACCTGGCAGATCTGTCCAGCAAGGGCCTATTCACCTTCAGCGCTCTGGGAAATGATGCCCCTCTTTATGTCCATCCAAGGGATGATGAATCCTCAGGATCGCTAAGCGTTCCCATGGCCATCAGCCGAAGAGCTTTGGAGAGCCGAACGGAGGATTATTACGGAAAAGGAAGGAGGCATATCCATTTGGGCTGGAATCAAGAGCTCTAAGAACATCTGGGAGCGCAGCATAAGCTACCTTCATGAGGAATCGCTCCTGGAGACCGCGCTAGGAATAGGAGATGCTGATACCATCGTTGGATCAAAGGTGGTATGGCAAGTTAAGGCCTGGGCACCTACTACATTAGGTCCGATAGTCGATTGTAACAGCAGACAGTGGGAGGACTGGACTAACCGAAGGGGGCTTCTAATGGCCAAAATCGATACGCTTGAGGATGATGGGGCAAAGGATTGTATAGTCTTCCAGGGCATTGCGTTCACCGTGCCCAAGAACCTCCTCATAAGGGTTGAAATCCATAGATCAGGCACGGCGCTTGGATCTGGAGGTACGGGCAAAGCAGCCACCTTCAAGTGGTCATGTATCAATGGCTCTGCCGATCTCAAAATATCCCAAATCGTTATAAGCGTAGAGACAGTGGGCAAAGATAAGGACATAAAGCTGGATGTGGCGATGGTCACCTTTGACAGCCCCCTTGATAGCCGGCATTTGAGCCTTGAAGTGGGCGATATGGTGGAGATCCTCGATGATACCTATATCCTTGCCAGGCAGGCCTTCTCTCTGTGGTGAGTGGATTCCATAGGAGCAGAGAGCAATCAGGTGATACTGAAGTGGAAGCAACACAAATTTATAGAGTCCATGGGAATGGACTGCACTAAAAATCCCCTTCTGCACCGGTGGGACCAGAAGAAAGAGGGCAGCTTCGTCGAAGGGCTGGGTTTATCTGACGACAACGCAGCAATAATAAAAGAAGGCGATAGATCTGGTAGAGGGCAAGGAGAAATGGTTTAATCTAGGCATGGGTGTAATAATCCCGTTCCAGAAATCTAAAACAGACCCTCCTTTTAACTTGCGGGGGTTAGGAGGGCAGAGCGAGAAGTCCCCGGTCTTCAGGCCGGTCTCGTTAACTCGCAGAGTTAACGGGAGTTACGACGTAGTCGTAACAGGATGAAAGCGGAGCCATCTTTTTATACAACAATCTGTTTAACCTCAGAAAACATGTTAAACAACTATCATGGCCCTAAGCTACAAGTATCGCACATATCCAAACAAGGAGACTGAGCAAAAGCTCTTGCAATCCATGGATACTTGTAGGTGGCTCTATAATCGACTCCTGGAGACCATAAACAAAGCCAGAGTGGAAGGAAAGCCTATCAGTAAGAACGATACTCAAAACCTTATACCTCTACTGAAGGCAGAGAATCCGAACCTCGGGAAGGTCTATTCCAAGGTCCTGCAGATGGTCAATTATACCCTCTGGGCTAATATATCCGCATTAGCTGCTCTGAAAAAGAAAGGAAAGAAAGTTGGTCATCTGAGGTTTAGAGGGCCCGAATGGTACAAAACCCTGAACTATAATCAGTCGGGGTTCAAGCTAGATCCTGATCATAGCTAGAAGCAGGAAGAGAGAAAGAAGCAAGAGAAGCATTGAGAAAGATAAACGGAGTGAAAAGTGCGGAATTCATAACCGGATCGCATGATCTCTTGGCATTGATTGAAGGCAACAGCTACGAAGATATAACCACAAAGACGCTAAGTGAGATTAGGAAGGTTCCGGGAGTAAGCGATACCGCAACCGACTTTGTGTTTGGATGATGAAATCTGGCCAAAGCCGTGAGTAAATAGGACACTACCTCTAGTGGGGCAAAAGATATGAGAAAGACCCGGGGTGTGGGCTACTCCCTCGGTCAATACCGCCCTTTCAACAGCACAGAAGACCTCGCCCAGGATCTCCTTAGCAGACTGGAGTTACTGGGCCCTTGTATTTGGATGTATTCGAGGTAACAGAAATCTAGGTTTAAAAACCGACCGAAGGTGGTATATATGCATAATGATTATATAGTTAGTTTGTCGCAATGTGTACGAATGAGCTATAGCCGATTAAGATCCGATGGATGATGCCATCCTCAGGAATGCCACGCTTAAATGTGGAAGTTTCGGCGAAGATGAAGGCATCTCGTTTAGCTCAGACGTGTGCGGCTAACACAGGATGAGAGCAGGCCCCACATTATATGGTGTAGGGTCCCTGTAAAAGGGGTGCTGTGGTAAAGTCCAGTGCTGCATCGCCTGTGCTTACGTGAGGCACAGGGGGCGAGATCGAAGCCTTCACTACGGTGAAAGGTCCCTCATAGAGCGCTGTGGAGCGGCGTTCGACTCGCCTAAACCTCACTTCTAGAATTTCTCTCCTGTCGCTAGGAAGCAGACTGGGTTATCCTTAAGGAAACTAGCGAACTCATTCATTATATCTATCTTTATTTTATATTTGAATCACAATTCTATCATTTATCTAGAATTTACCATTGTTGTTCTTCCAGGACTCTCATGGGGGTATGGTCTCGATAGTGTCCCAATGATCGGTAATCTTGCCGTTCTCAACACGGAACAGATCATAGAAAGACGTGGGATGACTAGGCCTGTGAAGGGAGTTATCCTTCGATTTTAACACCACGCCTCTCGAAGAACTCTCTTAAGGCCTCTTCGACCACCTGGCTTTGAGCTCGCAAGCTGCTTTTTGTCTGGGCAGTATATATTTTGAGGGCTTTGGCGACTGGTTCGGATAGTGTCAATGTAGTCTTGGACATAAACCTTGGTTTATTAAGCTTTAGTTTATATAGATTATGGTACTTAGATACTTTGGTACCAAAAGCTTTTTATTTAAAGGCATCGTACTAGGGTTAGACGCATAAATGGAGACTCAAAAAATGATATATGAAAATGCAGAGATGGCAACGGCTGAGGCCAATGCCAAGATAATCGCCGATATGGATAAGGCACAGGCCGATTTTATGGAGGCAAGAGCATCGAAGCAGATAGCTGAAGAGATGAAGATTGCTGATAAATAGAAATGGTGAAATAAAATGTTAAAGAAAATTCCGGATGCTGAGTGGGCTAGGATCGCTGCCCAGGCTATGAAAGGAAAGGATGTACTCTTGCCGGACATTTGCGCAGGCAATTTTGGTTTGCATAAATCTTCAATCCCTGCCCAGAAGAAATAATGAACTGCTTGGATAATTTGCTCTTTCCTCATGAACAGAATGAGAGCTATTGATTGACCCGAAAGAGATCCATGCTGTTTTGGGGAAGAGCTATGGGATTCCAGACGCAGGGGATGTAAGAGCAAGCTGCTTATGAAGCCCGTGGACATCCTGGCTTTGAAGTCTACAGGGATATAGGTAGATCTATGCCTTCTTGCCAGAGCATCTATAGCTTAATCCTGCGCTATGATCTCGGCTCTGAGGTTCTGGTTCTCAATTTGGAAAACTTGAACTTCTTCTCTAAGCTGTTGAAGCTCTGCGAGGACCTGGGAACGGTTAAGCTAGTCGCGGCAGGAACGGGATACCTACTACGCGTCACGACCGCCAAAGCCTGTAGCTGCCCAGCCCAGAGCATCTAGAGGCCCTGACAGACCTGCAAGCATCAGCGTAAGTATTTCTCTAAGGAGGCCCCCAAGGCCTCTCGGCTGTCTAGGACGCTAGGATAAAGTGGGCAGAGATCCTCCCCTCAGAGCGCTCCTCTTCTTTAAAAGCTTATAGGGCCAAGAGCTTAACTAATTATCCTCATAGGAAGGATAATTCCGCTCGGCTCAAGGGTATTTATCTTTCTAATGTTATTGATCATACTAATGCCTATCTCCTTGGCTAAGCTCGGAGAAGCCGGCATCAAAGTAACCTGCGTTATAGAGGGGGATACCTTCGAGATTCAGGACTTCGGCGAGGTCAGGCTTGCAGATATAGGTTGCCTCGTGGCGAGCAGGCCCGAAGGGGTTGATTCCGGGATCAAGCCAGAATGGACTAAGTCATCCATCCATACCAGGCCATTCTCTTGAGGATCAAACGCCACAAGGTTACATCCAGGATGATTTCCTATACAGCCTTTACATCTAAAACTTTCTTTTTTGTACATTTACACTCAAAATCCTCTATTATTTTTCCCGCTCCTAAAACTGGAAATTTGCGAAAATGCCAGTTGCCTGCACAAAATTAGGAACTGCAAAAGCATTGCGAAATCGTCAGACTTAGCTTTGCTTTTGGAATCTGCTTGATTCGAATGCACATTCAGATCCCGTTTTGATGCTGGATATGAACCACTTACAGCGATTTTTCAATCATTTCCTTTACCGCCTATAACTTCTTACGGGGTTCACGCTTTTTGCCTATGGTATTAGTATATTTCATAATTTAGGGGCAGCGACAATTTCGATTGTGTCAATCTATTTTTGGCCACGATCTCAATTATTATCTCTCTTCCCTAAACGGCTCGTCCACGAGAATTCCGCCAGCTGATCCAGTTGAATTTTTGAGGCCCAAACCTATCGACGGCTCTTCGCAAATACCACCCTGCGCGTCTGCCTTGATATCCTTGATATTTCCGACTCTGATATTTTAGATGATTTACCATAACCAAAACTCCTATTATTGTTTTAACCCTGTATTGTGCCCTTATTAGGCTTGATCTTTTCCGGTTTCTGCGAAATAAACATTATACGTAAATTTCGTTTTTTGGGGCATTTCAATTGGGCTACCTCTGAGTCCCATTTGACATACATACACTACTACAGCATAGTATATAAATCTCGAGGAACTTTAATATTTTGATGCTTAACGCTTTTTATTTAAAGATATTGTCTTGAGAGTTAGAATTACAAATAGAGGATTCGAAATGACAAATGGAAATGTAGAAAAAGCGAAGGCTGATGTAAAGAAAAGGATGGCTGATATCGGGGAAAAATAGCCTATGTAAACAGCGTGTGGGCTACGAGGGTCCGCAGACCCGATAAAAATAGGGGATTTAAAATGAAGAAAATAATTGCGAAAACTAATTTGGAAGTTGAGAATGAAAGCATGCGCTTTCCGTTGAGCAAGTTAGCTGAAGATAATAATGACATCCTTGGAAGAAACGAGGCTGTTAAGAAGGATGGGGCAGAGTTGGCGAAAGCCAAGAAGGAATCCGCAGCGTTAAGAAAAGAGCTTAATGAGGCAGTAAAAAAACTTCGCATCCTTGAAGAGGAGTTAGCTCGCAAGAAGGAAGAGAATAATGGGGTCCCGGATATCAGACCACAGTGGAAAAAAGATGAACACTAGAAAGAGGCTGAGGCAGACGCAAGCTGTAGGACTTGCCCGCATGTCTGCCCGGAAGCTGCTGCTTTGTTTGGACAAATCGACAGTGTTAGATCGGCTTGCACCACAAATGGTCAAGTGCATAAAAGTGTAACTGATTCGTGCGAAGAGATGACTAGTATATATAAGAATTTATCAAAGACGACATGCGTAAACTGCCAGAAGAAGTGCCCGATGGGAAAAGAGTGTGTGGATACGATGGTCCGTGAGCTCAAAGGTGACGTAGAGAACTTCAACAGGATTTAGAAGAATTCTCCGATTCTCCGTAATAGCTTCAATGATTCTCCAGTGGTCCTAAGGCTGGTGCATACTATGGAACAGTTACACAAGAAATGTCCAAAGAAGGAGATGTTGGTGAATGGAAACTAAATTTATGAGTTCGCGTGAGGTTAGCACGCACGCTATGGATCGTCTGAGGGTGATTTTGAATAACACCACCAAGGGTGAGATGTGTAGCCTGATTAACAGAGCCAACGGCATTTACGGTATGAACGGCTCTGAGCCGCTTGAGCGTAACCCCGGCAAGTTCCAGTCAGTGACCACTGAGATCCTTGCTAGAGCTGGCATCTTCCTGAACGATTGCGAAAAATCAGACAGGAACGCGATCATGACCAAGATTCACACGTATCTGCAGTGGGTCGCTGGAGAGATTTCTAAATTCAATATCCAGAAGGCAAGGCTTGCTGAGTTGGAGATCCAGATGTCAGCAGATAGTAAACAGCTCGAGAAACTGCTGGCTGGGAATTAGGGCTCTTTTCTTGTAGATTGACAATGACGATCCGCCACCCGAGTCGTATTTACCGGGGCTTTGGGTACCTTCCCAGTTTTCTCCCCGCTGTGCCCAGGCATGGTAGCCTGGCGCATCACCCATTCAATGACTATCGCGATGTGGTGGCGCTCTCAGTCGCGCTGCCGCTTCTTCTCGCGGTCGAGGTTACAGTTGTTACATATTATCGCAGTTCAGTGCCACTGTGATGAGATAATATTCTTAGATTCAACAGCCATTTAGTACTAAAAAGACAATTATGAGTAAAGTTTGTACAAAAAGGAAAACAATATGACCAGACCGTTTGCAGGAGCCTGCTATCAGCTGCGAGTAAACCAGATAAAGCAGATATTAAAAGGTCCACCATCAAGTGGGACACTGAGCTGGGGAGATAAGCGCAGCATTGACTTCAAGAAGACGGAAGACAACTACCTGATAATCAAGTACTCCACTTCTGTGGATGGTGCTTCTTTTGTAAAGGTTGAAGAGAAGATTTCCATCGAGTTAATGCCCCTGACACGTGGTGGACACCAAGCGTTTATGCATGATCCTGAATGCGCCCGTCGGGTTTCAGTGTTGTACCAACATGGCTTGCGCTTTCTTTGCCATAAGTGCCATAACATCACCTGGCAGAGTAGCAAGATGCAGAGGTACGAGCGCCTCAATCAGAGTGGCGACAAATATGCCAGGAAGCTTGGCCTCGACTTCTGCTGGCACTGAGACCATGTGGACACAGAGTACAACCGCCCCTGGTACATGTCCGGAAGACGTTGGAGCGGCTCAAATATTTGGCACGAGAGTTCCATAAAGCGAGCATGATGGCGTTTTTGAGTAAGAGACGGTGATTAAAAATGAAATCAATTAATGGTGAATACTTGTTCTGCGTGCTGTTTTTTTCAAAACCAGGGCGCGATGGACGTGGAGATTGAGCCACGCTGCGATGTGGTCTCTCTCGTTTAACTTTTAAAGAGTTATGCCCTTTATAAGCATTGCTCGTTGCAGGTAATAGGTCATATGACGTTCTAGGCGGTTTCGTCTCTAATGTCATAGAATAGACCCAAAGTAGAGATTCCCGCGCATGTGGCATAAAGGTATTATGGGGCTTTGAGCCCATAGGTTGATACCGCGAGATAGCAGTTCTCCAACGTGGATATGCCAGATGACTCTGAACGCCTAAAGCCTCCGTTTTCGTTCTGAAGGGTATCTAAAAAGGCAAGAACTCCTGAAGGGTCCTGAATCCCAAGATATTGTCCGACTCTATGGCCCGCGTAGGTGCTTTCAAGAGTTACTGATGAGGTTGTTGGATTTGCCACATACCCCTTTCTGGTGGTACAGCGTCTTAAAAAAGCCTTAATCTGCTGATTTAGTTGGCTAGTCAGTAAGGTAACATGACCTTTTCTATTTATCGCCTCAAGGATTTCCACGAGGGCATATATTACCATAAGATCTTGATCGCTATACTTATTCAGAAGTGCAACTACAGAGTTTATAGCCCCTCGGTTGATCTCCATAGCTCCAAGCTCTATACGCTTCAGAGCATCGCATAGCGGCGATGAAAAGATGTTCGACCCAAAACTCCCGTAAATATCATATTTAAGGTGACTAATTAGGAGTGTGGAAGGAACTGTGCAGGCTCTCTCCTGTACATCGCCTTTATAGCTCCATTTAAGTATTCCCTCCCGGTAGTGTACAACTGCCTTAGCATATATCAGGCACTTCATAGCGTAATAGGCGCCCTTCAAGTTGAAGTCGTCATAGCCGGAGATGAAGTGAACTATCTCCTCATCGGGAAATTCCACTCCAAGCCGCCTAAGACAGCTCACAGCGAAGAAAGTATCCTGGAGGTTGGGCGGAAGCTCCCTTACAAAGGAGTATCCGATACCATCGTTTTCGTAAGCCTGCCTTGCTTCAATGTATTTTATCAGAGCCTCTGTATCTGGCATATCAGTTACACCTACCTCATAGGAGTCATCAGCCAGATGGCGATTGAGGGTGGACTCCATCACCACCAATACAACAAAGTAGGTTGATAGGGATTAAAGCTTTCTACTGACTGTTATCCCTATACTAAAATGTCACAAAAAATAACAAAAATGTATATTAAAGCTTGGATCATGCCTTTCTTATTAGATTAGCGGCCTTCTCCATGGACCCTCGTTCCCTTAAAGCTGCCAGCTCCACGGGCGATTCCTGAAAACCTTCCAGGGCGTTGAAAAACCTATCCAGAGGATCGCCCTTGTATGTAGGTACGAGAAAGATGTGGGTATGAGGAATTCTTCTGCCTCGGGCGTACATGCATACGAAATCAGGAGACATGGCCTTCATGATCTTCCCTGACACGATCCTGGCAACGTTAAAGAGGCTGGCATTCTCCTCCTCCGTAAGCTCGTGCCACCAGGGAACGTGGCGTTTAGGTATAACCAGGCAATGACCTTTTGAGAAGGGATTGATGTCTAGGAGCGCTAGAGAATGCTTGTCCTCATAGATCTTGTAGCATGGAGCCTTTCCTTCGACTATATCGCAGAAGATGCAGCTCTTCTCGGTAGAACTAGAACATTCCATGTAACCCCTCCGATAATCGAGGAAGGACTAACTTTCATGATTAACCCTTTGGTGTCCTAGATAACAGGGATCCTGATTCCGTGTGCTGGAGGTTCATGATGCCCTTATAGAGATAAATCCCTACGATAACAAAACGGAAACCCTCAAATTAGGTCTTCCCTGATACCAAATACCTTCCAGGCGATGGGGTCCGCCTAGGCAAGAGGCCTGAACCGCCTTTGAGGCTGATGACACCTGCAAGATCGAAGTAAGCCGTATAGGGTCGATGTAGATGTCTATAGACCAATATTCGGAAGAGCAGGTGTACAACACCGTTAAAGAGAAAGGCGTAGAGACCATCAGGTTACAGTTCACGAATATCCAGGGCATAGTGAAGAACGTAGCCATTCCCACCAGCAGGCTTGGAAAAGCTCTAAAGAGCGGCATAGCCTTTGATGGGTCCTCGATCGAGGGTTTTGCCCGCATTCAGGAGTCAGATATGATTCTTAGGCCCGACATATCCACATTCCGTCTCCTGCCCTGGAAAGCCAAGGACGGATCTAACGAGGCCAGGTTTGTCTGTGATGTCTATACTCCTGGCGGCAAGCCTTTCGAAGGCGATCCAAGGTACGTTCTAAGGAGGCAGTTGGAACTAGCTAAAGATATGGGCTATTCCATGAATGTCGGCCCTGAGCTGGAGTTCTAC
>Ga0181520_10011602_pt1 | contig 11532 bp, 9 predicted proteins | sample PEATcosm2014_Bin_29_FD_132451 | JGI IMG/M metagenome (GOLD analysis project Ga0181520, IMG submission 132451) | Peatland microbial communities from MTU Mesocosm Facility, Houghton, MI, USA - PEATcosm2014_Bin02_30_metaG | ecosystem: Environmental > Terrestrial > Soil > Wetlands > Peat | place...
AGTCGTCAGCACCCCGGCCAGCGAAACGTGCTGCGCCGTCCGCCTGAAGCCCGCGGCCTGGAGGGCCGCCCCATGGTCGGGCAGCCGCCTGGTACGCAGCCCGGTCAGCAGCCGGAAGGCGAAGTAGAGACAGCCGACCAGGGCGCGCGCCGGCCAGTGCATGGCGCCTTCGGGAATGCGGAAGTCGGAAACCAGCCACATCGCCCCCGGTTCCAGGTGCGGAACCACCCGGCGGCAAAGCTCCTCCACCTCGGATTGGCTGAGGCAGTCCAGAAAGAAGTGGGTGACGACCAGGTCGTAGCTCTGCATTGCCTCGAAGGCCAGGGCGTCGGTCCGGTGGGTGCCGAGCCGCGTTGCGGCGTCGGGAGCACTCGCCGCGGCCCGCCGCTCAAGCAGGTGCAGCATGGCCGCGCTGCGATCCACCGCGTCGGCGCGCAGGTCCGGGTTGGAACCGAGCAGACCCGCCAGGAAGCGGCCATCGCCGTCGCCCAACACGAGGGCACTGCGGCGCTCTGCCAGTGCGGGCAGGAAGTGCTCGCGGCAGCGCTCCAGCGACCGGCCGAAGGTCAGATACTCCATCCATCGATAGGGCCGCGCGACCAGGTCGAAGTTGGCGACGGGTGGCGTCATGGCAGGAAGGGCAGCAGTAGCGCAGGCGTCAGCAGGGCCAGATCCGCGGCCGCGCGCAGGTGAGTACGGGAAAGCCGGCCGCGATTGCGATCGAGCGCCAGCAACCCTGCGGCGGAAAGCACGCAGGCAGCGGTGATGGGCTTCGACAGCTCGGGGCCGATCAGCGTAAGCCCTGCGCCGGCAAGGGCAGCGGCTGCGGTCAGCGCGGGAAGGTGCGTCAGTGCCAGCCGCGTGGTGGGATGCGATAGCTGCTGTTGCGAACCCTCATGTTCCCACGCACAGATGAATAGACAGTTCAGGCTGCAAAGCGCGGCGAACAGGATCGCGGACGGCAGCAGTATGGGGCGCAGCGCAGGCCAGCGAGCTACGCTGGGGATGAAGACTGCGGCAGAGAAAAAGAGGCCGACGACGATCTCCTTGGGCAGCCGCGTCCCGCGCTTGCTGTGTACCACCAGGAACCACGCGGCCAGCAGTGCGCCTTCGACGATATACAGGTGCAGGGCGGCGGGGTCGAGGCGCGGCATCAGGCCTGCAAGCCCTCCGCCCGCCAGCGCAATTCCCACCCAGAAGCCCCGCCGATGGCGGTGGTGAAAGTGGTGCCGTGCTTCGAGTACATCATCCGGTCCCGCGTGCCGCGCATCCAGCAGACGGTCCGCGGCGTAGAGCATCCACACCGTAATGGCCATAGCCACGGGCGCAGCTACCGGCAGCCGGATATGGCTGGCGCGCGCGACAAACCACGTCCACAACGCGGCCACCGTCGGCGCGTCCAACGACACCAGGTGCCACATCGTAATGGGGCTGGCTGCACGTCTGCCCAGCGCGAGTTGAGTGGTTGCAGCCACAGATAGAATCTTAGATGCCATGGAACAGGCAAGTTCTTCACCCGCGATGACCCAGACCCCCGGCTACTTCCACGTGCTGGCCAAGCCCACCGGAGCCGTCTGCAATCTCGACTGCACCTACTGCTTTTTCCTGTCCAAGGAGGCCCTCTATCCCGGCAGCGAATTCCGCATGGCAGACGACCTGCTTGACCTTTATCTCCGCCAGCTGCTGGAATCGCAACCCGCCCAGGTCACCCTCGCCTGGCAGGGTGGCGAGCCAACCCTCATGGGCCTCGAATTTTTCATCCGGGCGATGGATCTCATCGAGAAGCACCGTCGGCCCGGCCAGCGCGTCGAACATACCATCCAGACCAACGGCACCCGTCTCGACGACGCATGGTGCGCCTACTTCAAGCAGCACAAATTTCTGGTTGGCCTCAGCGTGGACGGCCCCCGTCCGCTGCACGACACCTACCGCGTGGACAAGGGTGGGCGTGGCACCTTCGACCAGGTGATGCGCGCGTGGGAGCTGCTGAAAAAGCACACTGTCGAGACCAATGTCCTCTGCACCGTGCATGCCGGCAACGTCGAGCACGCACTCGACGTCTACCGCTTCTTTCGCGACCGCATGGGCGCCGGCTTCATGCAGTTCATCCCCATCGTCGAACGGATGAATGCGGACCTGGTGCCGCTGGCGAATCTCGGCTGGGGCACGCGCGCCGGCGGCAATCGGCCCCTCTACGTGCAGGCCGGCGGCCAGGTGACCGAACGATCGGTGCGTCCCGAGCAACTGGGCCGCTTTCTCATCGACATCTTCGACGAGTGGGTGCGGCGCGACGTCGGCCGCGTTTACGTGCAGCTCTTCGACGTCACCCTCGGCGCGCATGTAGGCCAGTATTCGCTGTGCGTCTTCTCCCCCACCTGCGGCGACGCGCTGGCACTCGAGCACACCGGCGATCTCTACTCCTGCGACCACTTTGTCGAGCCGGATTACCTGCTCGGCAACATCCGCGACACCCACATGGCCGATCTGGTCGCCTCTTCGCGGCAGCGCAAGTTCGGGACGGACAAGCGCGACACCCTGCCCCGGTACTGCCGCGAGTGCAGTGTGCGCTTTGCCTGCAACGGCGGCTGCCCCAAGGACCGGTTCATCGCAACGCCCGATGGCGAGCCCGGGCTGAACTATCTGTGCGCCGGGTACAAGATGTTTTTTCAGCATGTGGACCGCCCCATGCGAATGATGGCGCGGCTGCTCCAGGCCGAGCGCCCTCCGGCGGAGATTATGCAGTGGTACGCCATGCAGGATGAGACCTGGCGGGCCGAGGCGCGAACCGTCGGCCGCAACGGTCCGTGCCCCTGCGGCAGCGGCCGCAAGGCCAAGCACTGCCACGCCGCCTGATCATGGCGAAACGGGTTACTGGAAATTCACACTGCGACCGCGCCACGACTGGCGATTCGCGATATCCTTATACCTGACTATGCCTACCAAGAAAGAACTCCTCACCACCCCGATTCAGCACATTGACCTTGCCCAGTACAACGTAGTTTCGCTGGTGGACGCCATGGCCTCCATGGCTTACACCTCCCGCGACACCGCCCGCGCCGCCTCCATCTACGAGATGATGCTCCGCGACACCGATTGCGGCGTCATCCTGTGCCTTGCCGGATCGCTGATCTCCGCCGGCTTGCAAAAGGTCTTTGTCGACATGATCCGCAACAACATGGTCGACGCGATCGTCTCCACCGGCGCGAACATCGTGGACCAGGACTTCTTTGAAGCGCTCGGCTTCCGCCACTACATCGCCGGCGACGAGTACAAGTACGGCAACGGCGACGGCGATCTGCGCGAGCTCATGATCGACCGCATCTACGACACCTTCATCGACGAGGAAGAGCTGCGCATCTGCGACGAGACCACGGAGAAGATCATCAACTCCATGGCGCCGCGCGCCTACAGTTCGCGCGAGATCATCCGCGAGTTCGGCGCCTACCTCGAGGCCAACGGCCGCACTCCCGCCAACGGCCACAACGACTCCATCATCTACGCGGCCTATCAGAAAGGCGTGCCCATCTTCTGCCCGGCGTTCTCGGACTGCTCGGCCGGCTTCGGCTTTGTCGCCCATCAGCATGCCCGCCGCGGCCAGCCGGTCGTGTCCATCGATTCGGCCAAGGACTTTTACGAGCTCACCCAGTTGAAGATTGCCAACCCCACCACCGGCCTGCTCATGATCGGCGGCGGCGTGCCCAAGAACTTCGCGCAGGATATCGTCGTCGCGGCGGAGATTCTCGGCGTCGACGCTCCCATGCACAAGTACGCGATCCAGGTCACGGTGGCCGACTCGCGCGATGGCGCCCTCTCCGGCTCCACCCTGAAGGAAGCGAGTTCCTGGGGTAAAGTCGACACGACCTTTGAGCAGATGGTGTACGCGGAAGCCACGCTCGCGCTGCCGCTCATTGCAGGCTATTCGCTGCATAAGCGGGCGGCCGAGGCGCGCCAGGGCAAGAACTGGACCGAGGTGCTCAGCCACATCGCCGAACCTGTGTCCGCCTGAGTGGGTCTTCCTATATAGTGGACGGTGTCCGAACTGGTTCATTTGCCTCTCTCAGCGTCGAATCCTGCGGTACCATGAGGCATCGGCGATGACCGCGCTACCATCGATCTTCCTTGTTCTGTTGTTGTTGAGCGTCTTTCTGCTGGGCTTTCATACGCTCCGGCAGAGTTCGCGGACGCGCGACCTGCAGCACGAAATCGATCAGTTGAAGGAATCCTTGCGCCGCAGCCGCGAGTACGCCGAGCAGCAGCGTGCCAAGCTGGCCCAGCGGTCGGATCTCGACACCGTCAAGGACGAGTTCATCTCCACCGTCTCCCACGAGTTGCGCACCCCGCTCACCAGCATCCGCGGCGCGCTCGGCTTGCTGTCCGCCGGCCTGCTGGGCAACGTGGACGCCAAGGCGCAGAACCTCCTGCGCATCGCCTCCACCAATACCGAGCGCCTCATCCGCCTCATCAATGACATCCTCGACCTGGAACGCATGGAGTCCGGCCGCGCGCCGCTCAAGCTGCGCCGCTGCTCCATGTACGACCTCGCGCGCGAGGCCGTCGACACCATGACCACCATGGCCGACGGCGCCGGCATCCGCCTCGAACTCGTCTGCAATGCCCCGCGCGACTCCATCTACTTCGATGCCGATTCCGACCGCATCCTGCAGGTGCTGACCAACCTGCTCTCGAACGCCATTAAGTTTTCGCCGGCCGCCTCCACCGTCTCCGTGCAAATCGACTCCGACGCCAACTCGTTGCTGCTCAAAGTGGTGGACCAGGGCCGCGGCATCCCCGCCGACAAGCTCGAATCCGTATTCGACCGTTTCCAGCAGGTCGAGTCGTCGGACGCCAGCAAGAAAGGCGGCACCGGCCTGGGGCTGGCCATCTGCCGCAGCATCATTCAGCAGCACGGCGGCGCCATCTGGGCGCAGGCGAATCAGCATGGGACGGGCACCACCCTATGGGTGCAATTATCCCGTTCGGCGCGCGCATCCGATACCGGCGCCGCTTCGCTGGCCGCGCTTCCGGCCGAGCGCGGCGAGGGCCTGATCCTGGTCTGCGACGACGACCCCGGCATCCGCGTGGTCGTCGCCGAGCAACTCCGTCAGCATGGCTACGACATTTTGGAGGCAGGCAGCGGCGAAGAGGTGATTGCCCTGGCCAACGAGCAGACCGCCCAGGCTGCCCACGGGCGTGGCACCGGAGAACACGCGCCGGTACCGGCCATCTCCGCCATCCTGCTCGATCTCTATATGCCTGGCCTCAGTGGGTGGGAAACACTGCAGCGTCTCAAGGAATCGCCCGCAACCGCCGCCATTCCAGTCGTAATCCTCAGCGTCATTCCGCCCACGGACCACCCCTCGCGTACCGGCGGCCCGCAGGGCTGGGTGCAAAAACCATTCAACGAGAATCTGCTGCTCGCCGAGCTGGGGCGCGTGCTGCGGACCCACGGAGGTCCCGGCCGGATCCTCCTGGTCGAAGAGGATCCCGAGCTTGCGCAGGCCATTCTCGAAGGTTTCCACCAGGCAGCGCTGCGCGTGGACCACGCTTCGTCGCTGCGCCAGGCCGTGGATCTGTGCCTGGCAGCCACTCCCAACCTGATGATTCTCGACCTCACCCTCCCGGATGGCGACGGCTTTTCGCTGGTCGACTGGCTGCGCCGCCAGCCGGCGCTGCATTCGCTCCCGCTGGTCGTCTACTCCAGCCGCGAGATTTCCGAAGCCGAGATGGCAAAATTGCGCCTCGGACCGACGGAATTCCTCGATAAGGCAAAGATCAAGCCCCGCGACGTCGAAGCCCTGGTGCTCGCCATGGTGCAGCGCATGCGTAACCCGGCTGAGTCACCTGTGTCACCGGTAGCTTGACGGCATGAGAGACTAATCCTGCAATGCGCCACATTCTGATCATCGACGACGAAGACGACATCCGCGAGGTAGCCGCACTTTCCCTTGAAGCTACCGCCGGCTGGGACATTACCACCGCCAGTTCCGGGGCCGACGGCATCCGGGCCGCCGCCGATCCCAAACAAAGACCCCATGCCATCCTGATGGATGTGATGATGCCCGGCATGGACGGCCCGACCACGTTTCGCCAGATGCAGCAGAATCCCGAGATCGCGACCATTCCCGTGCTCTTGCTCACCGCCAAGGTGCAGGGCGTGGACCAGCGGCGGTTCGCCGGCCTGGGAGTTGCCGGCGTGCTGTTCAAGCCATTCGACCCGCTCACCCTCGCGTCGCAGATCTCCGAAGCCCTGGGTTGGAAAGACTAACCAGGCAAGGGTCCAGACCGCGATGACCGACGCCCAGGACAAAACCGCTGCATTGCTGGCAAAGCTCTGGGTGAAGATCCAGCCCCTGGTGGAGCAGCGGCTGGCGACGCTGGATCAGGCCGCCGCGGCCGCAGTTGCCGGCAATCTGTCCGAGGACTTGCGCAAGCAAGCAGCCGGCGACGCCCACAAACTCGCCGGATCGCTGGGCATGTATGGCTACGACGAGGGCACCCGCATCGCGCGCGACCTGGAAGTGCTGCTGGGCGGCGCGAATCCCTCCCCGGAACGCCTCAGCGTATTAATTGCAGAACTGCGCGCGGCGGTCTTTCCCAAAGCCTAGCTACGGTTTCGCGTTTCCCTCCGGGCGCGCCATATGCACCGCCCAATCCGCAACATCTTTCGCTGCTTCAAACCCGTGGTATTGGCCCATCTTGCGGCCATCGGCGTACTCGTTGTAAAACCACGGATCGACCACCCCCAGCACCACCCCTTTGCCTACATGCGCAACCGCAATCATCACATCGCCATGGTCGGTCACCAGGGCCTTCGCCGGCCCGCTGACGGTAATGGTGCTGGTGTCCTTCATATACGCCGTGAAGCCGTCGCCGAAGATCCCGGTCCCCGGTGGAATCACCACCTCACCGGACCCGAAGTCATGGCCAATCACGTGGTGCGAAAGCACCGGATTGAAGTGGATGCCGAAGCGGTCGGCCAGCGTATCGAAGTGAGTGAACTCCGTGTTGTCGCGGTCGTTGGAGAACAGCAGCAGCACGCCGCCCGCCTTGACCCACGCCTCGACGGCGTCGCCGCTGGGCTTGTCCATATAGTGCGGATTCGGATTCTTCACTGGAATATCCGGCGAGGCAATCACGTAAATCTGCGCATGGGCCAGCGCCGCTGCGGTGGGTGCGGCAGGCAGCGTCGCCAGCGTGACACCATGGCGGCGGAAGGCGCGGCCGAAAAACGAGTACCCGTTGTCGCTGTCGTCGCTCCATTTGTAGTGGTAGAGTTCGGTCTGCCCGAATGCATTCTTGCGCGTCTGCGAGTTGAACCACGCGTCGACCATCGCGACGATCTTGCCGCTTGAGGGCTGCGCCGGGGCACGGTAATCCTTGGAGCTTCGCAGCAGACCCGTATCAGCACCGCCGGAAGTCGCCGCGACCGCCTGATCCATCTCGGATCCCGCAAGAAGGAAAGCGCCAACTCCTTTTAAATCTTGGTCCACAACGGCTTCTTTCAGGTAATACGCGAAGTCGCCGGCGCGGTAGGGCGTGCCCCCCAGGCCACCCACTCGGACGGTGCCGTGGAGTACCAGCGTGCCATCCGGATTGGCGGTAATGAACTGCTTCTGGATGCCCTCCCAGCCGCGCCGGGCATCAACTTCGTCCGCCTCCGGCAGGTAGTGGAGGCGAACCCCCTTGGCAATGGCATACGTGAACATGCAGGAGGCGGAAGCCTCCAGGTAGTTGCCGTTATCCGACTTCGCCACGCCCAGGCGAATGCTCCCGTCGGCCTGCTTCTGCAGCATGGGGCCACTGTGCGGCGCGCGATCCATAACTTCCCACCAGAGACCGGTCTTGGGGTCCTGGACCTTGAGCACCGCGGCGATCGTGCGGTTGAGCGCGGCGACCAACGCGGCGCGCTGAGGATGGTCGGTTGGGAACCAGTCCAGCACGTCGACCAGCGCCATCGCGTACCAGCCCATCGCCCGTCCCCACACCTCGGGACTGAGTCCGGTTTGCTTGTCTGCCCACGGCATCGCCTTCGACTCGTCCCACCCATGGCGCAGCAGGCCGCTCTTCGCGTCGCGCATGTGCGCGTCCATCAGCAGCAGTTGCTTGGCAATGTCGTCGAAGTCCTGCGGCTGCTGGAAGGTCGCGGCATACGCGGCACGGAACGGCTCCGCCATGTAGGCGCCGTCCAGCCACATCTGGTTGGGGTAGATCTGCTTGTGCCAGTAGCCTCCGCTGGCGGTGCGCGGCTGCACGGCGAGCTGATCCTCCAGAAACTTCGCCGCTTTCGCGTACTTCTCCTGCTGCGTGACGCGGTAGACCAGCAGCGTTGCGCGCCCCATCTCAATATCGTCCAGCGTGTGGGTGCTGGTGTTGAATCCCGTGATGGTGCCGTCGGCGTTCACGTACTGGTCGACGGCAGCCTTGATGTACGCGAAGTCCGCGCCGTCGGCCGTAGCGTGCCATTCCGCAGCCAGGCCGTCCAGCAGCACGCCCTCCTCGTATCCCATCGACCCCTTAGCCGGAGCCGTCGCGGCAATGGGCCGCTGCTGAAGCATCGTCGCCGCCATCCGCTGCGCTGGGGTGGTCTGCGCGCTGGCGGAGACGGCGGGGACGATTGCGAACATCACGATTGCTGCGAGTTTGCTGGACAGGGCCACGGTTTCCCTCGGTGGTTGCGTCGCCGTCCAGAATACCGCGTGTGGGGAATCTTGGGTTTGCTGAAGGGTCTCGGAGGAGCGCCGGCGTTGCGCCTGCACTCCTCCGCTCCCCGGTTGTTATTGCTGACCGACCACCACGATCATGAAGGTGTCGGGTTTGGCCTTCGGACGGCCTCCGCCAGCCGCTGGTTCCATCTCTGCGGTCGGCAGGTACAGGCGGTGGGTCTCTGCGTCGATACCCATGGTGCGCGCGCCGGCCGGCGTCTTCACCGTCTGCACGACTCCAAACGCTTCCGCCTTCTCCGCGGCAACCGTCAGGGTTCCATCGCCCGCGCTGGCGAAGGCCTCGCCTGCGCCGGCCGCCGTGGCGTCCACACCCGCGCCGATCGGCAGCGCTGCCTCGACTTTTCCGGTTTGATCATTCATCACCACCAGCCGCTGCGGGTTGCGGCAGCCGATGAAGAGGTGGTGGCTGGCCGCATCGATCGAAAGTCCCACCGGATGGCCTGCCGGCGCAACCGGCCAGCGCGCGACCACACTGCGCGACTTCAGGTCCACCACGGCGACGACGTCCTTGTCCTCAAGATTGACGAACACCTTGCCGCTACCGTCGGTGGCGAGGAACTCCGGCGCGCCGCCCAGCTTGATCGGCGGATCGATCTTGCCGTTCGCCGGATCGATGTCCGGGGCAAATGTCAACAGCGCATTCCCGTCGCCCGAGACCGCGAGCACGCGATCCTGTTTCGCGTCATAAATAATGCCGTCCGCGTCGGGCATCGCGGCCAGCTTGCCCAGCACCGCATAGGTCTTCAGGTCGAACACCACGATGGCCCGTCCCTCCGCCGTCGGTGATGAAGCCGCGGTTCAGCCTCGGCACCACGGCGACGCCGTGCGAACGCACCTGGCCTGGGATATCGCCGAGCACCTTGCCGCTCTCCATGTCAATGGCCTGGGTGTGGGTGGAGCGCGTGACAAACAGGCGGTGGCTGGGTGCATCCACGGTCACATAGTCCCAGCTGCCTTCGCCGCCGATGTGGAAGGTCTGGACGACTCCCCAGTTGGACTGCGCGAAGCAGGGCGTGGCGGCAAGGACGAGCAGCGCCGCCAGATGGCCGATGGCGTTTTGAATGGTTCGCAAGTTGGGTCTCCTCGAAGTCCAATGATAATCGGCGGAGCCTAATTTGGTCTGCATGCTGGATGAACGATGCGTCGGCTCAATCCGGCATCTGCTGCAATCAGAGAATTTGCGGAACCGCGCTAGTTTTCCGTCGGCCGGTCGATGCTGTCGATGACCAGCACTTCGATCGGGTCCTTGGCGGGGACGAGCTTGAGGCCGAGCTTTTCCTGGAGCGCTTCGCTGAGCGAGGGCGCGTCCGGGTTGCTCGTCGCGCTGGCGTCGCCCAGCGGTGCCCAGGTCAGGTCGGTGACGTCGAAATATCCGGTGAAGCCGGTGTGGTCCACGATGGGACGGTCCCCGGAGTCGCTCATCGGGCCGCCGATGATCCGGGCCAGTGCCTGCATTTTGATGGCGTGTGCATTCAGGACGCTGAGGCCGGCGCTGTTGCGTGTGGTCATCGAAGAGCCAGGCGGCAGCGGGTCGCCGGGTCGGAAGCGGATCGGCGCGTCGCCGGGACCGCGCTCCGGCGGAGCCGGGACCTCGGTGACTTTGAGGCCGCCTTTGGCGGGCACAATCTCGTACACCGGCAGAATCCGGGTCTCAAAGTGTGCCTTCAGATGGAAGCGCTCGGCCAGCAGCGACTGCTGCATCATGCGGTTCTGGTCCATGTGGGAGGCGAAGGTCATCTTCTGTTGCGCGGCTTCAATCTCGTCAGGAACCTTGCCCTTGATGTCGTACGCATCCTTGTTGAGCCAGTCCGGGCCGCCAACCACCTGCGCTGCGTAAATGGCTCCATAGGCGTTCATGATGTAGCGCCGGATGCTCAACGGGCTGAGAGTCACGCCCGGCGGCAGCCGGACCACGCGGTCGGCGGTGTTGGTATCCACCGGCTTGATGGTGGCAACCTCAAACGAGGGCAGCGGCCCGGAGGGATGGAAGAGCAGCAGCTCCGGCTTCGTCTGCGCAGTCTGCGCCAACCCGGCTAGGGCGACAAGACCGAAGACAGCGGCGAGATGGCGGGCAACGCGCATCGAGAGTTGCGATCCAGCATACTCGCTGGCGAGGCGAACCCACCTCATTCGCCGCCCTGAAAAGTTTTGCCGGCCCGCAGGATGGCTCGCCTCAGTGTTGCAGCGTCAGCGCAATCTCGTGAGTGGGGATGGCGCCTTCGCGCAGGATCATCCACGAGTTGCCGCCGCCCGAGAGGTCAACGATGGTGGTGGGCATCGCCCGGGCTGTCGGTCCGCCGTCCACAATCAGCGGGATCTGGTCGCAGAGCTGTTCAAAGACGCGATCGCACGAGGTGCACTCGGGCATGCCGCGCAGGTTCGCCGAGGTCGCCGTAATGGGCAGGCCAAGACCGGCGACGACGGCGCGGGCGATGGGAGCTTCCGGCACCCGCAGGGCCACGTTGCCGGTGTTGGCAGTGACGCGCAGCGGCAGGCGCGCGCCAGCCTTCACCACAATGGTCAGCGGGCCCGGCCAGAAGCGCTCGGCCAGCCGGTCGAAGGCAGTATCGATCTCGCGCGCCAGCCCATAGGCCTGTGCGGTCTCGGAGATCAGCAGCGATAGCGGCTTGTGCCGGGCCCGTGTCTTGATCTCGTAAATGCGGTCGACGGCGCGGAGATTGACGGGATCGACCGCGAGCCCATAGAAGGTGTCAGTGGGGATGGCGGCGACGTTGCCGGAGGCGAGACTCTGAACGACTTGCGCAATGCGGTCCGGTTGGGGCTCTTCCGGATGAATACACAGGATCTC
>Ga0181520_10011603_pt1 | contig 11532 bp, 10 predicted proteins | sample PEATcosm2014_Bin_29_FD_132451 | JGI IMG/M metagenome (GOLD analysis project Ga0181520, IMG submission 132451) | Peatland microbial communities from MTU Mesocosm Facility, Houghton, MI, USA - PEATcosm2014_Bin02_30_metaG | ecosystem: Environmental > Terrestrial > Soil > Wetlands > Peat | place...
GCTGGAACTTCCTGTTCATCGCCGGCATGTGGTTCCAGGATCTGTTCAACTACGACTTCCGCCGCACCGAGCAGTGCATCATTCCCTACGCCACGCAAGAGGGCGAAATCAGCTTCTGTGCCTATAACACCGGCATCGGCTGGCGCAACATCATTGAGAAGATGCACATGACCGCGACTCTGACCAAGTGGTACGAGGAGCACGGCCGCCACGAGATCTTTGCCGGCGGCAAGAAGGTCGGCATGAGCCAGGTGGGTCACGATCTGACCCTGAACATGGCCCATGTCAACTCGGAAGCCAACCACACGCTGGATGAACTGGGCATCGCAAAGAATGCGCGCGAAGAGAAGATTCGCGCCCGCGATGTGAAGATCAAGGACGACGCGGAGAACGCCCGCATGGCCAAGCTTTATCGCGAGCACGTTCTAGGCGAGAAGCCGGTCGAAGGGCTGGTTCGGTTGGATTCGATAGCCCCTGCCAAGCCCGTCGAGCAAAAGCAGGAAGAGCCCGTGGCCGGCGACTAGGCATTGCGTGCAGCCACCGCGCCTTCGGCGCAATCGACACCGCAATACCACCAAGGCCGTTCCCGATGGGAACGGCCTTGGTGCGTGGAGCCGCTTTCGAACCAACGTAAGGAAGGGATTTGGATGTCGAAATGGAAAGACGATTTGGCGGATGTTTCCACGCTTGCGCCGCGCGAAGACCAGCCATTGGCTGCCCGCAGCATCCGCATTATTGGGGTTCCCCTCGACATGGGCGCCAGCCGCCGCGGCGTGGATATGGGGCCGTCGGCCATGCGTGTGGCCGGCCTCGAGGCGCGCCTTGAAGCCCTGGGGCACCAGGTTACTGACGGCGGCAATATTCGCGTGGAGATCGCCGAGACCCAGTCGACCGGCAGCGCCAGCGCCCGCTACCTCAAGGAGATCGCCGAAACCTGCACCCGGACGGCCGAAGCCGTGTTGCAGACCCTGGAAGACGGCATGATTCCCCTGGTGCTGGGCGGAGATCACTCCCTGGCAGCCGGATCGGTGTCCGGAGTGGCGGAGTTCCATCGGCGGCGCGGCCAGAAGATCGGCGTGATCTGGATCGATGCCCACTCGGACTTCAATACGCCCGATACTTCGCCATCAGGCAATGTGCATGGGATGCCGCTGGCTGCGCTGCTGGGAGTTGGACCGGAGGCGCTGACGCAGATTCTTTACCCCGGAGCGAAGATTGCCCCGGCGAACACGGTGCTGGTCGGGGTGCGCGACATTGACGCTGCCGAACGCGCCAACCTGCGCCGCGCCGGCATGACCGAGGTCTATACCATGCGGGATATCGACGAGCGGGGCATGCGCGCGGTGATGGAAGAGGCCATCCGCGCGGCGGGAAACGGCACCGCGGGTTACCACGTGTCGCTGGACATGGACTGGATCGACCCGGAAGACGCGCCTGGAGTGGGTACGCCGGTTCGTGGCGGGGCCACTTACCGCGAGGCTCATTTGGCCATGGAGATCCTGTCCGACCGGGGCGGCCTGCTGAGCTTCGAGATGGTCGAGGTGAACCCGATCATCGACGAGCGCAACCGCACCGCCGACCTGGCGGTGGAACTGGCCTGCTCGGCATTTGGGAAGAAGATCCTGTGAGGGGTTCTACACTTGAATTGATCTGATTCTCGTAACTCACGTGGTGATGAAACAAGAAATGGCGAAAAAACTGCGGGTTGGAATTGTGTTTGGGGGGCGCAGCGGCGAGCATGAAGTCTCGCTGCTGTCGGCTGCTTCGGTGTTGAAGGCGATCGATCGCAAAAAGTTCGATGTGGTTCCGATCGGGATCAACAAGGCTGGGCATTGGCTGACCGCGGGCGCGGCGCAAGGTCTGCTGGAAGGCGAAGCAGCGGACACGCTTGCCGAACCCGCTCAAGATGCGTCGGCCAAAAAACTGCGCGCCGGCGATCCTGCGGAGACGCCTGGAGCGCATTTGCTGGCCGAAGGGCAGCCCGCTCTGCTGGCGCCGGAGCCAGCAGAAACCAGCCTGGCGACGGACGCCTCCGCGGCTCTCGACAGCCATGCGGCCCTCGGGGGCCAGTCGCTGGACGTGGTTTTTCCCGTGCTGCACGGCACCTTTGGCGAGGACGGCACAATTCAAGGGCTGTTCGAGTTGGCCGGCATCGCTTACGTGGGCTCGGGCGTGCTCGGCTCCGCGGCGGGCATGGACAAGGACGTGATGAAGCGGCTGTTTGCGCATGTGAAGCTGCCCATGGTCAAACACGTTACGCTGCTCCGCACAGATTGGGAGAAGTCGCCGCGCAAGGCCGTGGCGGCCATCGAGGCTGCGCTCAAGTACCCGGTGTTTGTGAAGCCGGCCAATCTGGGCTCGTCGGTGGGCATCAGCAAGGTGCACGACCGCAAGGAATTGGGACCGGCACTGACGCTGGCGGCCCGCTTCGACCGCAAGCTGGTGGTGGAAGAGGGCGTAGGCGGCAAGAAGGGCAAGGCGCGGGAGTTGGAAGTCGCGGTGCTGGGCAACGACGATCCCAAGGCCAGCGTGGTGGGCGAGATCATTCCCGGCAAGGAGTTCTACGACTACGAAGCCAAGTATCTGTCGGAAGGCTCTGTGCCGGTGATCCCGGCCAAGCTGACCAAGGCGGAGGCCAAGCAGATCCGGGAAATGGCAGTGGCGGCATTCCGCGCCTGCGATCTTTCCGGTCTGGCCCGGGTGGACTTTTTGATGGAGCCAGCCGGCAAGCGCCGCATCTTCGTGAACGAGGTCAACACGCTGCCGGGATTCACCCAAATCAGCATGTACCCCAAGCTGTGGGAGGCCACTGGAGTCCCCTACAAGGAGCTGATTACGCGGCTGATCGAATTGGCCCTGGAGCGCCAGGCGGAGAAGAACAGAAACACGTACAGCAGGGATTAGGTGCGGGGTCAAACTGCTCCCAATGGACGAAACTGCCCAATGAAACCTATTGAACACCAAATGCTGCAAGTTAGCTTCCGCTGCGCGGAAATGGCAAGTTTGCAAGTTAGCTGGACCCTGCGGCGGGTTCGGAGCCGAGCGCCTGTTCATGCGAGGCCGTAGAATGCGTTCTCTTGAACGCCGATAGGGCTGCCGGGATCTGCCGCGCGAAGGGGTCTTGTCTCGAGGAACTCGCCATCAGGCTGTGCTCTCGTCCATCCGCAGGGGCATGCGGCGAAGTCGCTTTCCTGTGGCCGCGAAGATGGCGTTCGCAATTGCAGGTCCGGTAAGCCACACCGCAGCTTCACCGAGCCCGTGCGGATCGTCATGGCTATCGACGAAGTAAGTTTCAACTGCCGGCGCTTCCGGGATGCGGAGCACCGAGTAGTCATTGAAGTTTTGCTGTTCGACTGCGCCATCGCGAATCGTAGTTGCCTCGTTGAGCGCGGCGCCCAGGCTGAAGAGCATTCCTCCTTCAAGCTGCGAACGGGCGCCATTCGGATTCACCACCTGGCCGCAGTCGACCGCCAGCACCAGGCGATCGACACGGATGTTGTCGCGTTCCACCGTGACCTCTGCCACCTCGGCGAGATATGCGTAGGTCGTCGTGCAGGCGATGCCGCGGCCACGATTCGGACCCAGAGGCCTGTTCCATCCTGCCTTTTCGGCCACGAGATCGAGTACCGCAACCAAGCGTTTCGGATCGGACGGGGGCCCGTCATCGCCCGTCGATTTCGGCAGCGGACTGGGCGGCAATTGCAACATGCGCCTGCGGAATCGATAGGGATCCTGTCCTGCGGCATGAGCCAACTCGTCCATGAAGCACTCTACGGCGAATCCGTTGAACGAATTCTCTACCGAGCGCCACCAGGCCCGAGGCACTGCGCTGGTAATGAGTGTGAATCCGGTGCGAATATGCGGAACTGCGTACGGGATAGGAGGAGGCAGTTCCGAGCCATCCAGCTTGTAGGTGCCGGGAGCGCTCCAGAAAGCGCCGATGGCCGTGTCGGCAAGGTGATCGGACCAGGCCGCTACGTTGCCTTGGCCATCCAGTACTCCCTTCATGCGATGCATTCCCGCCGGCCGGTAGAAGTCGTGCGTCATGTCGTCTTCGCGGCTCCATACCAACTGCACCGGCGAGGAGACATGGCGGGCAATCTGCGCGGCCTCCGTCGGGAAATCATATTGATAGCGCCGGCCGAATCCCCCGCCCATGAAGGTGGTGTGCACCGTGACGCTGCCCTCCGGCAAAGCTAGCTCCGTTGCAACGTTTTTGCGCATGGCTTCCGCGGATTGCGATGGGCTCCACACTTCGCATTTGCCCTCGCGCAGGTGGATGGCGATGTTCATCGGCTCCATGGTCGCGTGCGCCAGGAAGGGGAACTCGTACACCGCCTCAATGCGCTTCGCCGCCGGAAGCTTGTCCAGGTTGTCGCCGCCCGGATCAGACGTCCAGGCAGGCGGTTGTGAAAGCGCCTCCTTCATCTGGGAGCGGAGGGAGTTGGTGGACTCTCCGTGGTTCGGGCCATGACTCCAGGTGACCTCGAGCGCCTTTCTGCCTTGCATCGCCGCCCAAGTGGATTTTGCCACCACCACCACTCCGCCGGCGGTAAACACGCGGTGTGCGCGGGCTGGAATCTCGAATACCTGCATCACGCCGGGAACAGCCAGCGCCTTGGCCGCGTCGAATTTCGCCGGCGTTCCGCCGAACGTGGGACACCGCGCGATGACTGCAAACACCATTCCCGGCACGCGCACGTCGAGACCGAAGCGCGTTGTGCCAGTGCATTTGTCCGGAATGTCGAGATGCGCTGTTTCTCTCCCGATCAGCGTGAACTGAGCCGGCTCCTTGAGCTTCACCGTCTTGACTTCCGGAAGCGGCATGGAACTCGCTTGCGACACCAATTCTCCATATGCCAGCTTCCGGCCGGAGGCCGTGTGCAGCACTTCGCTCTTCGATGTGCTGCATTCCGACTCTGGAACCTTCCAAGCGCGCGCCGCCGCGGCCACCATGGCCACGCGCACCTGTGCCCCAGCCCGGCGTAAGGGCAGATAGTTGCGCCTTATGCTTCCACTTCCCCCTGTGCCCACGGAGAATTCCGACTGGACGACCGTCACACGTTCCCAGTCCAGGTCGGCTTCCTCGGCCAGCAGCATGGGAAGCGAGGTATACACTCCCTGGCCCATCTCCGATCGCTCCAGCACCAGTTCGGCGCTGCTGTCAGGCTTGATGTGAATCCATGCATCGAAAGGACTCGCACCCGCCCCCGTTTGGGCAGAGGTATCTTGCGCCTGGGCTCGCAGGGTGAATCCGACCACGAAAGCGCCGCCGGCGAGAGCGGCCGAGGTGCCCAGAAATCCCCTACGGCTGACCCTCACGCTTTCACCTCCTGCGCTGCCCTGTGAATGGCCTTGCGGATGCGGAAGTAAGTTGCACACCGGCAGATGTTGCCGGCCATCGCGTCATCGATCTGGGCATCGGTAGGGTGCAGCGTGCCGGCCAGCAGCGCCGCGGCCGACATGATTTGTCCCGACTGGCAGTAGCCGCATTGCGGAACCTGCTCCGCGATCCAGGCCTGTTGCACCGCGTGCAAGCCGTTCTGGCCTAGCCCTTCGATGTTCAACACTGTCTGGCCTGCCGCGCTCGAAATCGAGGTCAGGCACGAGCGTACCGCCTGGCCGTTCAAATGCACAGTGCAGGCGCCGCACATGCCGATTCCGCAACCGTACTTGGTGCCGGTGAACTCAAGAAGATCGCGCAAAACCCACAGCAGGGGCATCTCGGCGTCCGCGTCAACGGTGCGCGATTGGCCGTTGATCTGAAGTGTGAACTGGGACATCGGCGACCTCGAATCCAGCCTTGCCCATGAGCTCGAAAAATGCAATCGGGATGCAGGGAAGAGCGACAACGGTGCAGCCAAGCTATCTGTGAATCTTGGGGGCCGCTTCTGAACCGTAACCCAGATTCCGAAGTGTCTCCTTTTCAAGCGCGAGTCGCCGCCAGCAAGCTCTGCCAACCCGCCTTGCTCATGCGCAGCCGACGGCCGCTGTGCAAAACGATGGCGCCCTCGCTCTGTCCTTCGCGGACGATCTCGTGGACGTGATTGATATTGACGATCGCCGAGCGATGCACGCGGACAAATCGAGCAGGATCGAGAGAGTCGGCCAATTGCTTGATGGGTTCCCGCAGCAGAAAGCTCTTACTGCCCACGTGAAGGCAGGAGTAGTAGTCGGCGGCTTCAATCCACTCCACCTCATCTACTGGGACAAGTACGTCCTTCGTTCCGTTGTGAACCAGGAAGCGACTCGGATACTTCATCGGCTGCGACGAATTCCGCGTCATGTTGTCAAAGAACGACTTCAATTGCTCTTGCGACCTCAGGGCCGACTTCGAAGCGATGCACTCCTTCACCCGAGCCAGCGTGGCCTTGAGGCGCTCGGGTTCGATGGGCTTGGTGAGGTAGTCCAGCGCATGAACTTCAAACGCCTGCAACGCATAGTGGTTATGGGCGGTAACAAATACTGTGACGGGCATGTGCGATGCGCCGATTTGTTCGATGACATCGAAACCAGTGCTGCCCGGCATCTGAATGTCGAGGAACAGAACGTCAACCGAATCCGCGCGAAGGGCTTGCACAACTTCGCGGCCGCTGCGGCACTCGGCGGCGATCGCGATATCTTCGTCGCCGGAGAGAAGCAGGCGGAGCCGCTCGCGTGCCAGCGGTTCGTCGTCGGCAATCATCGCTCTCAGCTTCATCGGGCGCACTCGTAGGGGATATCGATGGCGACCTCGAACCCACCGGCCTTCGCCGCCCCGGCCTGCAGGCTATGCTCCCGGGGATAGAAGTAGGCAAGCCGCTCGCGTGTGTTTCGAAGCCCGATTCCGTTCCCGGTGGTTGTGACGGTCTTTCCAGGGCCATTGTCGCGGACACAAATGCGCAAGCGGTTGCCTTCGCGTCGCGCAGACGCTTCAACGGTGCCGTCGCCTTCGCAATTCGCGATGCCGTGACGAATGGCATTTTCAACGATGGGTTGGAGCAAGAAACACGGCACGAGGCTGTGCAGTGCGCCGGGATCGACTTCGATATGGACGTGGAGACGATCGACAAACCGAACCTGCTCGATAGCCAGGTAGTTTTCGACGATTTCAAGCTCCTGGGACAATGGAATCTTGTCCGGGGTATCGCGTTCGAGCGTTCGTTTGAGGATCGCGTTGAGATGTCCCAGCATCTCCGCGGCCTGCTGGCGGCGGCCTAACTCAACCAAAGTTGTGATTGCATTCAAGGTGTTGAACAGGAAGTGCGGCTCCAACTGCATCTGCAGTGCTTTCAGTTGTGCCGCGGCGAGCTGACGTTGCAGTTCGGCAGCGCCCAGGGCGTCTCGTTGCGCGCGGATCTGCGATTGAACTGAGCCGACCAGGCCGAGGATAAAGCCGTAAATCAGAATCTCCATGCCGAACCGGTTCGGATTGATCGGCCTTGCGAGCACTCTGAGGATGGGCGCCTGAACCTTCCATTCGGCAATGAAAAGTCCGAGGCTTCCGAGAAGCATCAGGTGCAGGACCCCGGCCGAAGAGGCAATCAGCCCATGCAGAGCCATGTTCCTGCGGGAGAGTCTGAGCAGCGAGGATCCACCCAGGCCGGCTTGCCACAGGATGGAGGCGGCGATTCCCCACCATCCCCACAGAATGAGGCCATAGAGCAAGGAAGGGAGGTGGGTAATCGAGTGGCACTCGATGGCTGTTCCCAATGCGAGGACGAGCGAGGCGGTGGCAAAGATCATGGGCCCGCTCGAGAAGACGCGGCCCAGGGGATGCCAAGGCAATTCAGGGGAACGCACTGAAGTGGGCCCGGAACGTGCCGGAGCGAAGTTGAGTGAAGTCATTCTGTTCCTCGCAAGGGGAATGGCGCATCGGGAACCGAAGTACCGCCATTGTACCGCGAACTGGCTTGACTCAGCTTAGAGGCGGAAGCTTCCGCAGACGAGCAGAATTCCGGGAGAGTGGGAGATTCTGCAGGGAACCGATGGGCGCAAGGGACAAAGTCACAGCGATGCTCTCGGCCGAACGGAATCCCTTGGGCTGACTCTTGTCAGGATTTGCCAAGAGTGAGGATTCGGAGTTGCATAGCCTCTCCCGATAGGTCAACTGCGCTAAGACGATGGTACGAACCTGTTCAACGCAGATGAGGGCGCGCCGGGCGATCGCCGCCATCACGTGCACCGGCCCTGAGCCCGAATGCTCAGTAAGTCGCCGTGATCGGTGCGACATTGAGTGGGTAAGGTCGTTCAAGTGCAGCCGAAGAACACCGCTATCACCGACTCGCATAATGCCTTGAATCTGAAGGGACTCCAAATGAGAACTGTTGCTCCGCTCCCTCCGGTAGTTTTTGCGGCAATTGTGGCCATCGGTGCAGCAATCGCCTTTGTGCTGCACCGTATCTCCGCAGATGTAGCAGCCATCACGGTCTTGCTGGGTTCCATGGCGATTGCCAAAGCCACTGCCTGGACCATGCGGGTGGACCCGGCACGTAAAAGCCCGGCAAGCCGGACAACGAGCCGATCTCGGTCATTTAACAGCATCCGGAATGCGACTTCGGTACTTGCAGCCTTCTGCTGTTGGTTCGATTCACTCAATACCGAGGAAGCCTCTTCAGAAGAAATGCGGCCAAAGGAAAGCAATGCTCATGGGGAGCCATGCGCCGCACTGTGTTGGGCCATTGAGGACAGGCAATTGCACTCCTGCACCACTTTTCGGTCTCTGCCGAGATTGCACCAGGTACGGTGCTGTGCGAAATCGGTTGTGAGGAGCAAAGAGAAATGCACGTGGCGTTCTTCTGAGCCAGTCATGCATCTCAGCGTCACTACCCCGTCGATCACGGCGTGAGCACTCCGGCTCAGCGTCGGCATCGCGGCCTTGAAAGAATGAAATGGAACTCGAGCAACGGTCCTTGGCCGCGGAATGACATCGAAGAGGATCGAAGCTATTTTGCGAGCCTTCTGTGTCCTTAGAGCGATTCCAGAATAGGTGTGCCCTATCTTGCATCGCGCAGGAACGTAAAACGAAGAACACCGACACGCACAAGCACGCACCTCAACTTGAGTCCGTCGACCTTCCCGAATTCGCGAATATCGATCGAGCCCTGAATTCGAACCTGGAGAATGTCCAATGCCCCTCGTAACAGTAGTGTTGACTCTCGTTGTTGTTGGCGTGTTGTTGTGGCTTGTGAATCGATTCATTCCGATGCAAAGCCAGATCAAAGGAATCCTGAACGGGGTTGTCGTGATCGCCGTGGTTCTGTGGCTCCTGAAGATCTTCAATCTCTTTGACTACCTCACCCAATTCCGGGTTGGCCACTAACTGGGCCGGATCACGGAACCACCGGTGCAGTTTTCATCAACGCAATGCAACATGGCTTATCAAGCCCGCAGGAGTCATCGTGAAACGCATTTTCTTATTCACAATTGGCAGCGCACTCGCTTTGAGCGCATTCGGTCAAGCAAATACCCAATCGACAAAGAGCATGGGACCCGCAGATGGACGGGCGACATTTCACGTGGTTGTGGTAAGCCGCAGCGTGCAGGCGATCAACTATCGGCACCGCAGCGGCGCCACCGATGTGGATTTCGCAGGCACAACGTTGATGTCGGCGGCTGACGGAAAGGCCAAGGTCCGCAGCAAGCGCGGCACCATGGAAGTCGAAGCGGATTTCGGGAGCTTGCAAAGCCCTACGACATTCGGCAGCGAATATCTGACTTACGTTTTGTGGGCGATTTCACCTGAGGGTCGCGCCGTGAATCTTGGAGAAGTGCTCGTTGGGGACAACAACCGCAGCAAGTTGACTGCGACCACCGATCTTCAAGCGTTTGCTTTGATTGTTACAGCGGAGCCCTACTACGCAGTTCGTGAGCCCAGCAATGTTGTGGTGCTTGAGAACGTGGTTCGCGCTGACACCAAAGGCACGAGCGAGGCGGTCGAGGCCAAGTATGAACTGATGGAACGCGGAGGATACCTTCCCACCGGTTACAAGTTTGACCCGGTTGTCTTGAACGCGAATCTCCCCTTGGAGTTCTACGAGGCGCGGAATGCCCTGCGCATCGCCGAATCGGAAGGAGCCGAGCAATATGCCGGTGAGAGCTATCGCCATGCTGAACAGTTGATGAAGACTGCCGATGACGACGCTACCAGCAAGCACATCGACAAGAAGCCGCTGATTGCAGTTGCCAGAGAGGCCGTGCAGACGGCGGAGGATGCGCGAGAAATCGCTGTGAAGAAGGTTGGCGAAGACCGGCTCGCAAATGAGCGCCAGGCTTCGACGGACGCACAGGCAAGGTCGCAAGAGCAGGCGGACAGGGCGACTCGTCAGAAGGAACAGGCGCAGGCCGACGCTGCAAGCGCACAGGCCAATGCCGCCGCAACCCAGGCAGCCATGGCTGCAAACAACGCGACAGCAGCAGCCGCGGTCAACGCGGCGCAGGCCGACGCCGACCAATCGCGAGCGATCGCTCAAAAGGCGCAGGAGAGTGCACAGACTGCGGATCGCGACAAGGTTGCCATGCGCGCACAGTTGGCAGAGCAATTGAACAAGATTCTGGAGACGCGCGATAGCGCCCGCGGGCTAATCATCAGCATGTCCGATGTGCTGTTCGACACCGGCCAATATTCGTTGAAGCCGGGCGCGCGGGAAAAGCTGGCAAAGGTTGCCGGAATTCTGATTGCCTATCCGGGCCTCACCATCGTGGTCGGCGGATACACCGACAATGTGGGTGGCGACGACATGAATCAAAAGCTGTCAGAGAATCGAGCAAGCTCGGTACGCGGCTACCTTGTTGACCAGGGTGTGACGAATAACTCAGTGACAGCGAAGGGCTTCGGCAACACAGAACCCGTAGCCTCCAACGACAATTCTGCCGGCAGGCAGGAAAACCGGCGCGTGGAGTTAGTAGTCTCGGGCGATGCCATTGGAACTCCGATCGCTTCAACAGGTGGAAGTGTTCTGTAACCTGGCAGGATAAATCGCTGCGGCCTCAAACCAGGAGCCGCAGCGAAATCAAGACCGCTCTCAATAAGGGAGGAACTTAGAATGCTTGGAACCATTCTGATCGTGATTCTAGTCTTGGCGCTGCTAGGTGCGCTACCGCGTTGGCCCCATAGCCGGGACTGGGGTTATTACCCGACAGGGGGATTTGGATTGGTCCTCGTAATTGTCCTGATTCTTCTGGTTATGGGCAGAATCTGAATCTGAAAGCAGGCCATTTTGTCCTATCTAAGAGAAAAGCAAATCGTCGATTGCGCCAGATCCGTTGGGTCAGAGGCAGACACGCAGGTCGCGGCCAAGGCATGCAGCCTGCCTCTGCCCACGCGCATTGCCATTGTTGGCAACCATCTTCCGCGCCAGTGCGGCATTGCAACGTTTACTACCGATTTGTGCGCGGCGCTGACCGCCGAATATGGGAAGGGCCGGCTATTCGCCATTCCCGTCAACGACCCTGATTCTAAGTACGAATACCCAGAGCAAGTCCGCCTGGAGTTGGAGCAAGAGGATATTGCCTCCTACGAACGGGCAGCGGAATTCTTGAACTTCAATGGCA
>Ga0181520_10011605_pt1 | contig 11527 bp, 9 predicted proteins | sample PEATcosm2014_Bin_29_FD_132451 | JGI IMG/M metagenome (GOLD analysis project Ga0181520, IMG submission 132451) | Peatland microbial communities from MTU Mesocosm Facility, Houghton, MI, USA - PEATcosm2014_Bin02_30_metaG | ecosystem: Environmental > Terrestrial > Soil > Wetlands > Peat | place...
AGATGATTGTAACCCTCGAACGGCACGCTCCCGCGCGCCTCCGGCGGCAGCTTGGGCGGGAGATGGAAGCGATGGATCGCGTAAAGGAAGAACAGCGCCCGCACGCGGTGATACAGATTCCCCTCGATCCGGCGGAAACGGTCCAGGTCGTCGCACTCGGCCAGAAGTTCCGCCGCGCTGGCGTTGCGAGCGAACGCCTCCAGCGCCGTATCGCGAACCCGCGGGTCTTCGGATGTGATGATGCTTCGCAGCGTGCCTGACATAGGAGTGATTTCGACGATGAATTATTTCTGATCCCGCTCGCGCGCCGCAAGCAGGTCCACCAACTGCGCCAGCACCTCCTCGCGCTCCCCGCCGTCCAGCGCCAATGCGAGCTGCGCCATCAGCAGGCCGTACTTCACCCCGATATTGTGCCGCCGCCCCTGCACTTCGATGGCCAGATAGCGCTCCTTGCGCGCCAGGGCATCCAGCGCCGCCGACAGGGGCAATCCAGCTTGCTTGTTCACCAGTTCGCCCAGCAATTCCATCACGCCGGGCGTCAGCACGTGCATGCCGAAAAAGCACAGATAATGCCCCGCCCTCAGTCCGGGAATCACCAGCGACTGCTCGGCCTCGGTGGGCGTCGGCTTCTCCAGGATCGTCTCAATTTCATAGACGTGATTCTGCTTGGCCACGCGCCGGCCGCCGATCGCCCCGTAATACGGCAGCATGCTCTCGCGCGTCGCCTGCACGGCCGAGACGCTGCAACTTTCGGCCTTGGCCAACTCGACAAGCTGTTGTGCGCACCTTTGCGGCCCGGTGCTGATGTAAAGGTGATCGCTCACCAAATGCAGGAACGCCTCACCGCCGACAAAATCACGGGCGCAGTAGAGCGCATGGGCGTATCCAATTGGCGACGGCTGCTCGATGAGCTGCAGCATCCGCCGATGCGGCCCGGCGGCGGCGCCGTACGCCACCTGCTGGCCCGGCGTGAGGACGATGGCGATCTCGTCCACCTCGGCGCTGAGTGCTTCCTCGACAATGATCTGCAACGCCGACTTGACCTGCCCGTCCCGATCCACCAGCGTTTGCAGCGGCAACGCCCGCTGCCCGCGCCCGGCGGCCGTCACCACCGCTTTCTTGATCTTCATAACTGCGTGTTTCTCCCACCTTGCCCCGGATTGGTCAAGAGCCGCTAACGGCCGGGCTTGAATTCACGCACATTTCCCAAGCCGGTGCATGCAATTGGCCGCTCACCTCTTGTCCCCTCTCCCTGTAGGCGGGGAGAGGGATAGGGTGACCAACCTGCCAACCACACCGATCAGCCGCCTGACCCACTGGCTGCCCGACCGTTGGGAGCTTAGCCAATTCCTACCTGTCGCGCGAGGATGGGGTTTACTTATCGCCCACCTTGGCGCTGCAAAGCGACGCGATATGCTGCCTCAAATGCGTAATGTTGCCTGTCCGGTCGGGCGGCCGTGGCCCCAACCCCCGCTCGACCTGAATTCGCCCGATCTTCTCAATAAATTGTTTCTCACCCAGCGCGCCCGTGAGTACGATTCCGGCCGCGGATCGGGCCGCAGCGTCGTCCATGTTGGGCATACGGTTGGCGTAAATTGTAATGTCGAAGAAGCTCCGCTCGCCGTATGCAACAAGTGAATATCTCCAACCCGCGGCATTGACCGGGGCTGTTTGACCGAGCGCGTTTTCCATCACGAATTGAAAGTCCCACTGTTTTGCGGGCTTCGCACCAGCGAACGTCCAACCGTCGAGTTGGGGTGCCAAACTCACCACCTGCTCAGTGCGACGGAGTCTATCTCGGTCCCCGTTCGGCGAGATCACGAACGAGAGCGTATCTCCCGGGCCCGGCCCGAATTCCCAGGCAGCCCCGGGAACTATTGCCTCCACCCGATCGCGGAGCAAAGCCGCCAGCGCAGCCGATTCGTTAGCTCGGTACAGTCTGACCATTTCTCCTGACGCGGACGCAAACCAGTTCCAGAATTCCGTGATTTTAGGCGTGTCTATCAAATCTCGGCTCCAAATTCGGCACTGCGAACATTCAGGGGTCGGGACTCTTTAGCATGATTTTGCAATTCTGCCGCAACCCGCGGGCCGGTTCCGTTCGATCGCATCGCCAGGCATTGTCCCGCCCCACCGTCGCCGCGACAAGGCCCCGGCCAATGACCGGCGCCGTGGCAACGCTTCACGCCGCCGCTCCGCGTTTCGATTTCTTGTCAAAGACTCCCGACCCCTTATCTGCAGCCAAAGAACCCTCACCCCCGCCCTCTCCCTGGGTACAGGGCGAGGGGGAAAGAGAGGGCCGACGCTTGAGTGACGCGCGCGCCGGAATCACCGAAATTCCTATATCTCAGAATTAAGATCCCGACTCTGCGCCCCTGCGCCTCTGCGAGAGATCTTCTTTCCTCCGCCCAAACTTGATTTTCGTGCCTAATATCCCCAAACTCCAAACGCCATGCCGGGGCGACCCGGATGGTCCGGGCCGTTTGGGGCGGCCGGGGCGGCGATGGACGCCGCGCTGGGCGTGTTGACGGGCAGGAAAAGACGAACGCAATGGTTCTGGCCAATGAACTGGGTTTGACTTCCGATGGAGCGGCGCGGGATTCCGAAGCGCACAGCCGGCGGCGGCAGGTGCTGTTGCATCTGCTGGCCAGCGGGCTGCCCGTCCCGGCCGATGGCGAGGCGGATTTTGAGGAACTGTGCCTGGGATTTCACGAATCGTTCCGGGAAAAGGCCCGATTGCTCGGCGAGCATCGCTGCCCGGCCGATCGGCGCATCGAGGCGTTTCTTCAAGGGCATTTTGCCGACCTGAAACTCCCCGCGCCGCCGCGATTGCCGGGCAATTCGCTCGTTCTCGACCAGTTTGGCATTGCGCGCGAGCTGTCGCTGCCGATCGACGGCGATTCCTTCACCAGCCAGTTGCTCACATCGTATCGCGTGAAGAACGGCGTGTTGCACAACCCCAAGAGCGACCGCCGAACCACGCAGGGAACTTTCCACGTGGCCGAGGGCGGGTTGCCCGTCCCCGGCGACAAGAAGGCCGTGCCCAAGCGCGTGTTTGCCGAGCTTTTCCGCCGTGCCGTGCAGCCGCCGGGCGAGTCGATGACGCTGCCGTTCGCCGCTCGACAGACGACGCCGGTGCGGACGTTCGTGTCGCTGCTGTTGCGGCCGATCGTCTGCCCGGAGGTGCCGGGTGTCTGCTCGTGCAAGACGATGGAGATTCGCTTCTTCGCGCCGGGCAGTCTGGTGAGCAATCTGGATTTCGTCGAGTCGATCTTCGGCAACGGCGGTGATCCGTTCCTGCCCCGCAACGACGCCGCCCTGGACGCCGAGCATTGGACCGGCCACAGCGGCTGCGTGATCCTCGCTCCCCACCTGCTGACGGCGACGAAAAAGGAACTGGGACTTCCCCGCTACGAGGATGCCACCGAGCGCCAAAGACGCGATGGAATGTGCTGGAAGAGCGAAAAGGAAACCTACAACGACGGCACGCCGTTCAAAATCACCTGCCGCAACGAAGCCGGCGTGATCGTCACCCTGCTGGCCGACAATTACTACGGATATTGCAAGAAAGAGGTCAAGACGCAGATCAGCTATGCGGCCAATCTGTACGGCAACGTCGAGGAGGAACACTCCGGCGGGGCCATCGCGTTCGCCAGCTACAGTTTCGGCGATGAGTATCAGGCCCAAAGCGTCAAGATCAACGGCCGTACCTTTGAGGATGTAAAGCGCGACTACGCCGAGTACATGGATATCCGCCCCGAAGGATATGCCATCGACTGGAAATTCCCGGATTTGATCTACGTGCCCGAAGACACCCGCGCCAGCACGGTTCGCCAGCAGCTTTGGTGGGCGCACAACGGGCGGGAACAGCAGATCCCGCTTCTGCCCGGCAAGGTGTACATGACGCCCGCAGGCTTCAAGCTGCGCATGGAGAAGCATCCCGGCGCGCCCAGTTGGCGCATCGTCGGCTCGCGCGGCGAGGGAACGTTCTGCCACAAACCCTGCACCGTCAGCGGCGGCGGCAAAAGCGAAATCAGCAAGAGCCTGCGCGATTACATGATCTACGGCCCGATCTTCGTCGCCGATCTGGATCGCGATCTGAAGCTCGTCGACGAGATCTTCACCAGGGACTATTCCGTGCGCTGGCGGCCGTCATCAGCCAACAAACCGGACTATGCGCAGAAGCCCAGCCGCCCCGTCCTCAGCCCCGAACGATCCCTGGGCAGCGTGATCAAACTGCTCTCGCCCAGCCCCGAGTACACCGACGAATTCAACGCCTGGCTGGCTTCGATCCCCAATTACATCTACCCCATCGTCTTCATCATCAAGCGCTTCTGCAATCCCGAATGGAAAGGCGATTGGCGCTCGCATTTCGGCGTCGATATCGTCAACGGATTCCCCGGCAACGAATTGAAATTCGACGGCCGCAAGCTTATCGGAACCTATCTCCGCGTCGGCCTGCTGGAGCCGGCGGCGTGGCGCACCTACAAGGTCCGCCAGGATTTCGCCGCCGCCTGGAAAGTCCAGACCGAGGACGACATCTCCGCGTCGGTGGTGGTGCCGGCGGCGCAACTGGCGCACGACGTGCCGGCCGTGCGCGGAATCAGCCGTAAGTTCTCCATCAACTGCGAATATCGCCTGTTCCAGCGCCCCGATGACGCGATTCATCGCGGTCTGGACAAGCAGACGGAGATGGACCTGTCGCGGTCGGACAACTTCATATCGAATTTCGAGCCGCTGACGGCCGAGCAGGCCCGGGCGATGGTGGAAAAGGTCACGGAATTCGACCAGTTCACCAACCCGATGCGGCAGATCATTCGAAGCTGTGCCCAGGCCGGCCGGGGGATGGTCGTCTCCTCCGCCAGCCCGCGTCTGGTCGATGGCAAACCCAGCAAAAACCCGCGCTACTTGCAGATTCGTCCCGATCTGCTCGACCCGATGAGTCTCTACGTCGCCGAACGCGGAACGCGGCTTTTTTATGCCATCCCGCCCGACGAACCGGTCCTCTGGCCGGTCGATGCCGTCCTGATCGGCCGCCGCAACAACCCGGCCGAGCCCGCCGCCAATATCCGCGGCCTGGCCGTCTACAACCCCATCCACTATCAGCAGCTTCCCGAACTGTTCATGGACCTGATCTGCTCGCTGACCGGCAAAAGCCCCTCGACCACCGGCGCCGGCAGCGAAGGCGCACTGACCAAAAGCCCCTTCAACGCACTCCGACCCACCATCGATCTCAACAACGCCCTGGTCAGTTACATCCTGACCGGCCTGGGCGGTTTCTCGACGGCCGCGGGTTTCATCGGGCCTCGCGTGCGCGTTGATCACGATATCAGTCTGCTGGTCCCGGAAATCTGGTGCCGCCTGAGCCTTGAAGAGCGCGATCCCGAATTCCTCATCCGCGAGGGCCACCTCGAACCGCTCCGCGATTTCGATTGCCAGGGCGAAAGAATTCTCGCCAGCCGGCTGGGGTATCGCATCACCGCCAAATTCGTGCAGCGGTTCTTCGGCCGGGTCTTCGACAATCCGGGCAAGGTCTTCGACGAAGCGATACTGCGTCCCGAGACACAGGACCAGGCGGCGTTTATTGACGGTGTGAAGAACATCACCCAGGCACAGCAGCGTGTGGCGATGGAATACCTCGCCGACGGCTCGATCGCCGATGCCTGCCCGCCGCTGAAGGCCCTGCTCACGATCATGGCCACCGGGTCGTTTGAAGGCAAAGACGCCGCCCATCCCGATATCCGCGCCATGTTCACGCTGGATTATCTGCTGGGCAGCGCGTGGTATCGCGAGCGTTTGAAAGCCAAGCAGCGCAAGGACATCGCGCTGTGGAAGCGGCACATGGATTACCTGGACGACTACACCCGCAATGACGCCACGGCCGACGACGAGACCCACCTGGATCTTCCCGCCCGCCGCGCGCACACCGCCGCCGAACTGGCCCACGTGTCTTCACCGGCGTATCTGGAATCGCTGGTGGGAACTCTGGGCGCTGATCCCAGCGCCGGTTGATTGCAACTGCGGGAGTTGCAAAGGGTCATTTCACCTTCAGTGTGACGCCTTCCTGTTCCCATTGTTCGATCAGGCGCTTGAGGTCGGTGATGGTGGCATCCAGTTGTTTGGTGGACTCGACGAGATTGTCGTAGAGCTTGGGATCGTTGACCAGGGCGCCGGCCGTGCCCTGGCCGGCGTTGACCTTGGCGGCGATCTGGGTGGTCTGGTCCAGCAGTTTGTTGATCTGTTCCATGCGGTCGTCCACCTGGCGCGTGATCTGAGAGACGCTGTCGTTGGTGGTCTTGATGGTGGTGTCGGCGCTGGCCAGGGTCTGGTTGAGGTGATCGGACAATTGCGGCAACTGCTTGCCGGTGAAGGCATCCAGATTGGCGGTGATGCGCCTGGCGGAATCGGCGCTCTGGCGAATGCTGTCGACGGCGTCGACCAGGTCGCTCTGCAGCTTGGGATTGCCGACCACCTGCTGAATCGAGTCGATGGCAACGCCGGCCTTGGTCAGTTCGTCGGTCGTGGTTCTGACAGTGACATCCAGGTGTTCGACAAGGTGAGAATTGCTGACCTCAGCAATAAACTGCTGCGCTTCGTGGGCGGCGTCCAGGAATTCCTTGGGGAACAGCACATTGCCCACGTATTCGGTCGGGACCGTGGCGTCGGGCTTGAGCATGGTCATCGACGGCGGGCCGTCGGTTTCCAGGCTGACGGTGGCGCCGCTGCTGATGTAGCTCTGGGGGCGCACGTGGCCGACGACGTTGTCGGGGATTCCCGGCACGGTGTCGACCATCGCTTCCATGGTGACGCCCTGATGCGACGGGGAGGTGTCGAGATACAGCGACGTCACCCGGCCGACGGTGACTCCCAGGTAGCTGATGGCCGAACCTTCGGCCAGCCCGTCGGCGCGATCGGCCTTGAGATGAATGGCCATCTGCGGCTTGGAGAAGACTTCAACGCTCTTGCGGCCGAAGCGCAGAAGCATCCAGCCGAACACAACGGCCGCGACAAGAACCGTCAATCCCACCGCGGTGTTTCGAGCCGTCGAGGACATAATCGATCACCTTCCTTGAGACACGCAAGCCGCGTGTCGGGCAAAAAATCACAGTGAGGCCAGTTCCTCGGGGGTCGCCCGGCCGATCACGAAGCGATGCACGATATCGTTGCCGGTTTCCTGAACCTGCCGGGGCGTTCCATCGAACACGAGTTTGCTTTCGTAGAGCATGACGATCCGGTCGGCGATCTTGAAGGCGCTGGCCATGTCGTGCGTCACGACGATGCTGGTGACGTGCAACTCTTGTTGCAGCTTGATGATCAGCTCATTGATGATGTCCGAGCGGATCGGGTCCAGGCCGGTCGTCGGCTCGTCGTAGAGAATCACTTCCGGATCCAGGGCGATGGCCCGGGCCAGGGCGACGCGTTTGCGCTGGCCGCCGGACAATTCGGCCGGCCATTTGGCGCCGATGTCCGGCAGTCCCACCATGGCCAGTTTGTGGCGCACGATGTCATCGATCTCACCGGGGCTTTTGCGCGTGTGTTCGACCAGGGGAAACGCGACGTTCTGGCTGACGGTCATCGAGTCGAACAGCGCGCCCGACTGGAAGAGGAATCCGAAATTTCCGCGCACGGCCTGAAATTTCCTCGCGGCCATGTTGTCGATGCGCTGGCCGGAAAACCAGACCTCGCCGCGATCGGGCTTCAGCAGGCCGACGATGTGCTTGAGCAGCACGCTCTTGCCGCTGCCGCTGGCGCCGATGACGATCAGGCACTTGCCCTTCTCGACCTTGAGGCTCACGTCGTCCAGAACCACCAGCCGGCCGAACCGCTTGCAGATATCGCGCAGTTCGACGATCGGCTCGGCGGTCAGCACCGGCGGCGCAGCGGCGGGCGGTTGGGTGGGCACGGCTCTGGGCGGTACGGTGCTCATATAATGCTGGTTACGCCGTAGAGCGCCTGGTACAGGTCCTTGGCCACCTTGGCGAAGATGAAATCGACCATGATGATCATGACGAAGGCGGTGACGAAGCTCTCGGTGCAGGCGCGCCCCACGCCGCTGGCGCCGGGACCGCAGCGGAATCCCTTGTAGCAACTGATCAATCCGATCAGCGCGCCGAAGATGATGCTCTTGATCAGCCCCTCGTTGATCGACCACATGCCGGTGCCGGCCTGGGCGTGCTGCCAGAACAGGCCGTTGGGAATTCCCGACACCCACACGGAAACCACCCATCCGCCGATGATCCCCGCGATGTCGCTGTAGAGCGTCAGCACCGGCGCCAGCAGCACGCAGGCCATGAACCGGGGCACGACCAGATATCGGATCGGATCGGCGCCCATGACCGTCAGGGCGTCCAGTTGCTCGGTGACGTTCATGGTTCCCAGTTCGGCCGTCAGCGCGCAGCCGATTCGCCCGGCGATCATCACCGCCGTCAGCACCGGGCCGATCTGCTGCACCACCGACAGGATGATGACGGTGCCGAGGTTGTCCTGAAGGCCGATCGCCTTGAACTGTGGAAAGGTCTCGACGGCGAGCACCATGCCGATGAACGCCCCGGTGAGCACGATGACCGGGACGGAGGAGACGCCGATGTCGTACAACTGCGGCCAGAGCAGTCGCAGATTTTTCCAGCGCAGCAGGCCGGTCAACCACAGGAAGGTCCGCGACGCGAAAACACAGAAATCCCCGAAGCCCGAAAGGGATCCTCGCGTGCCGCGATCCAGTCGCTCAAGCATGGTCATGGGTTTGGGATGATACGAGTCGGGGGCAAGGCAGGCAATTTTGTGCCGCGCATTGTATTTGCGCTCGATTAGCAATTTCTGCGCGTGGACACTTGCAGCGGGCGGAAATTTGGGTAAGGTGGTGCATCGTTATCCGGAAAAGTCGCGGCATCGGCCGCTGATCGAAGCCGGGCCAGGATGGAGCCTTTGCTACATGGAGGTAGCCGTGATCACGTCACCGTTGGGCGTTACCCGTCGTATCTTGAGCGTCGTGGCCTGGGGTGGATTGTTCCTCACCCTTGTCGGATGCAATACCGACATGATCACCTATTCCAAGGATTCCCAGCGCCAGGGAATCAGCCAGCTCAACGACAATGACTGGGTCGATGCCACAGGTTCGTTCCAGAACTCCGTCCGGCAGGATCCGACCAATTATCAGTCTCAGTTCTACCTCGGCGAATGCTACGAGATGAACAAGCAGTACGATCTGGCCGCCCATTCGTACAAGGCGTGTCTGACCGAGATGGCCAAGACCCTGCCCGGCCGCGAAGACACCGCCTTTCACGAACAGGCCATGAATCACCTGGCCCGCCTGCTGGCCGATGCCGATCCCAGCCAGGCTCAGACCAACCTGCTCATCCAGCAGGCGCAGCAGGATCGCTCCGGCGAGGAATACCGCATCGTCGCGCGGAGCTTCCGATATCGCTCCGATGCCGATTCGGCCATTCAAAATTATCGCACCGCACTGCTGATGTCGCCCCATGATTTCGACATCAACAAGGAATACGGCCTGTACCTGGTCCAGCTCAATCAGTCGCAATCGGCCGTCACCCTGCTCCGCGAAGCCTACCGGCAGAACCAGAACGACCCGCAGGTGAACGCGGCCCTTCGCCAACTGGGCATCACGCCCGACGATCACCTGATGGGCGGCCAGACCGCCATCGGCGACAGGCCGGTGCTGATCCATACGCCGCTGGACGACAACCGCACCGACGCCATTGGCTCGACGGATGCGCAACAGCACTGACTTGACCCCGGCCGGCGATACCCGCCAGCAGCCTGTGGCAAAAGTCCCGCGAGGCCGAGCGCCGCGGATTTGCCCTTGGATCGAGGCGGAGAAACGAAGAGTATTGCAACGAAATACGCTGAGTTTCGACAACGAAGGGCCAAGGGCAAAGACGCAAGATCGGCCCGTGCGACTTTTGCCACAGGCTGCTAATGATGCCCATGCGAAGGATCGTGCGCATCCGCATGTGAATCGTCGTGACCGTGGCCGGCGGAGTCGGGAACTTCCTGTCCCATATTCGCCGTCGCCACCGGACCGATCACCGCCGCCATCGCGAACATCGCCAGGATCACGATCGTCATCGCACCTGCCCATGCGTCGGGCGAACTGAGCACCGGCATCGCGCTGGCCGGCAGCGCCGCGTGATGGGCATCGATGTCGAGCGTGATGTCGGTCGTGGTCGGGACCGTCGCGGCGCCAAGCGGCGCCATGGCCGGCAAAAACACTGTCGCCCACAGACCCAACCGCCATCCGATTCCAGTTCGTCCGCTCATCGTTCGCTCCGTTTGCACGAGGTTTTGAGGCTCGGCTCAGACCAGAAACTTCAACTGCGGGATTTTCGCATGCACGGCCGCCGTGTCCAGCGTCCGCACCGCCCAGTCCGCATCGGTCAACTGCTCGATCGGGTAACTGCTGGCGACGGCCAGCACGGGAAACCCGACCTTGCGAACCGACCGGCAGACGCTGGGCGCATCCTCGATCACCAGGCAATCCGCCGGCTTGAGGGCCGCGCCGCTCCGCTCGCCCAGCATGTGCATGGTCTTGATATAGCCGCTGGGATCGGGCTTGCCGACGGTGACATCCTCGGCGGCGACGATGACGCTGAAGCAATCGCGGAGGCTGACGCCTTCGAGCATGGCCTCGATTTCCTCGCGCAGGGCGCCCGAGCAGATGCCCAGTGGATATCTGCGCCACAGACCGCGCACAAATCCCTCGACGCCGGGCAGGGCCGCGTATTGCCGCCGCTCGATCAGTTCCATCATCACCTCGCTCTTGCGCGTCATCAGCCGCAGGAGCAGCGGCGGATCGAGCGGCAGGCCGCGGGTCTGGAAGACGTGTTTGAACCCGCCGCGATCGTCGAATCCGATCAACTGGCGGTAATATTCTTCTTCGCTCAGTTCGATCTTCTCGTGCGCCAGCACTTCCTTGAAGGCAAAGAAGTGCAGCGGCTCGCTGTTCACGATCACGCCGTCAAAATCAAACAAAACCGCCGCCGGCCAATGCTGCATCGCCGACAAACTAGCCGTGGGACCAATCCGAGGCAAGCGCGCCGCGCCAAACCGATTATCCGAGCCGTTTTTTGCCTATTCTCCTCCTTGGCGATCTTGGCGGGTTGGCGGTTTATTCGCATTCCCGTTTGCATTATGATCCGCACCTCGATGGATTGAGGCTACTATGTTTGACCAGCTCAGTCAGAAATTTTCCGATGTCTTTCGCGGTCTGTCCGGGCGCGGGCGGATCAGCGAGGAGAACATCCGCGATTCCATGCGCGAGGTCCGCGCCGCACTTCTCGACGCCGATGTCAATTTCAAGGTCGTCAACGATTTCTGCGAACGCGTGATCACCAAGGCCGTCGGCCAGGAAGTCATCAAGAGCCTCCAGCCCGGGCAGCTCATGGTGAAGATCGTCTACGACGAACTGGTCGGGCTGCTCGGTCCGGTCGATACGCGGATTTATTTCGTCCAGCCCGGCCCGACGATCATCATGATGTGCGGCCTGCAGGGCTCGGGCAAAACCACCACCTGC
>Ga0181520_10011606_pt1 | contig 11526 bp, 11 predicted proteins | sample PEATcosm2014_Bin_29_FD_132451 | JGI IMG/M metagenome (GOLD analysis project Ga0181520, IMG submission 132451) | Peatland microbial communities from MTU Mesocosm Facility, Houghton, MI, USA - PEATcosm2014_Bin02_30_metaG | ecosystem: Environmental > Terrestrial > Soil > Wetlands > Peat | place...
ATTATTTGTTTTGTTATCTTTTCTATAATATCTTTGTCGTCTTCCTTCAGCGCCAGGAATTCCAGGCCGAATTGCGGAGTTCCGTCCATTACTTTTTTCCACTTTACTTCCGCAAACGCCGTTATTGGCTCCGGTTTGTATTCAGTCTTAAATTCAAGCTTTAAAACATCGCCGACGTCTCCCACGTGCTCCCCTTCAATCCTGGCACCGCCTATAGAGATATCCCTGGATAACCCTTCTTTTTTGATTGATTCGCTGGTGTTTTCCTTGGGCATAAGCTTGTATTTGACGCTGTACTGCAGAAACGCCCTGATATACTTTCTTTTTTCAATGTATAATTCGCCTTCAGCCATTTAAAAACCCCCTGAATTTATAATACAAAAATTCCGGTTCCCGGCCGGATATCCTAATAGATATAATATATCTTTTGCGGTTTTTGTCAATATTCTTTTGTTTTAACGTTTGTAATCCGGATTTTTCAGCCTATCATTATTGTAATAATGTTCCCGTTGTGCTATATTAAAAAAAAGGAGCGCTTAAATGACCGCAAAAAAAGTTACGGAACAGTCATGCGAAAGGCATACCGGGCACGGGCATCACCATCACGGCCATTCGCACGCGCCTGCCGGCGAAAAAGGGCTTTTAATATCAATCGTTCTTAATACCTTAATTACGGTTGTTCAGATAGCAGGCGGACTGCTCTCAGGTTCACTCGCGCTCTTATCCGACGCTTTTCACAACCTGTCGGACGCGGTTTTCCTGGTTATCTCTTATATAGCCCTTTTAATATCAAAAAAATCAAAATCAGCTGATAAAACATACGGCTATAAAAGGGCCGAAATACTGGCGGCCCTCGCAAATGTGGCGGCGCTCTTTCTTATATCAGCTTTCATAATATACATGGCTTTCAGGCGTTTTTCAAACCCGTCCCCTGTAAATTCCATGATAATGCTTGTTGTTGCATTTCTTGGATTTGTAGGAAACGGCGTCTCCGCGCTTCTGCTGATGAACGACGCCAAAAATAACCTTAATATCAAAAGCGCGCTTGTGCACCTTATCGGCGACGCGGTTTCGTCGGTAGCCGTAATAATAACGGCTGTTGTGCTTATTTTCAAGCCGTGGTACTTCCTGGATTCGGTAATGTCGATTCTCATATCAATATATATAATAAAAGAAAGTTTTTCGATTTTTATGGAAAGCATAAATATACTTATGCAGGCAGCTCCAAGGGGTATCGAGAAGGAAAAAGTGGAAAAATCAATTTACGCCCTGAAAAAATACGGAATAAAGGACATTCATCACATTCATATGTGGGAAATAAGCCCGGGCAATATTGTTTTTGACGCGCATATCGTTATAGATGTAAAGGAGTTGAAAAAAGCCGACGAAATAATAAAAATGATAAACCGGATACTTTTGAAGGAACACAGGATAAGCCATTCAACTATTCAGCTTGAATCAGAAAACTTCAACCATTGCGTTACATGCGAGTTATAATAAGTTAAATATTCATCATATCTTCAAGTGTTTCCATTTCTTCTTCCCTCATACCTATAAATTTTACGCCGAACTGACACCCTTTTTCAAGCTCTGTCACCCATTTAATTTCGGCTAAAACTATTATCAGGTCCTTTTTGTCCTTCCCGAAAATCTCAACCCTCACCAGATCGCCGGGTTCCCCGACGTGGTCGCCTTCTATTCTGATGCCGCCAATGCTTATATCCCTGCTTTTCCCCTGTTTTCTTACGGTTTCGGTGGATACTTTTTTCGGCATTATTTTATAAAGCACAAGAAATTCCTTTGTGTGCCTTTTATGAGACCTTTTTTCCATATACATCTTGCCTTTGCCTTCCATGCCCGCCTCCTTTGGATGTATTATATATTATAATAAAGCCGCCCCTATTTCTCAATGCTTATTTTATATTTTTGGATTTCAGAGGGCACATACCATTTTATCTGGTTGTATCCTATACCCGCAGGCGCAGGGACTACCCCGTGTATCCTTTTATGAACAGCGGCAAGGGCATCCGGCGTGTAAAGAAAAGTGTACGGCGCGTCTTCGGCTATTATTTTATGTATCTTTAAATAGCAGGCCCGCCTTGTTTTAATGTCAAAGGTAGTCCTTGCCTTAACAAGCAGCGCGTCAACTTCCCCGTTGGAGTATCCGACAAAGTTGAATTCACCTTCTTTTGTTTTTGAAGAATGCCATATTTCAAAGCAATCCGGGTCACGCGACAGTGACCACGCCATCACAAGCGCGTCAAACTTTTTTTTGTCAATAAACTGGGTTAAAAGGATGTTCCAGGCAAGTATCCTGATATTCACCTCTATGCCGAGTTTTCCAAGCTGCTGCTGGACAATAGTTGCTATCTGCTCGCGCTCTTTATTCCCCTGGTTGGTAAATATTGTAAATGAAAACTTTCTGCCGTCTTTATATAAAAAACCGTCCTTATTCCTGACCCAGCCGTCATTTTTCAGCATGGCCGCGGCCTTTTCCGGTTTAAAATCGTAGCCTTTAACACCGGTATTATACGCCCATGTGCCCGGTATAAAGGGGCCGGTCACCGGTTTTGCCATGCCCAGAAGCACGTCTTTGATTATATCATCCCTGTTTATGGCATATGAAAGGGCCTGTCTTACATTTTTTGATTTGAACAGCGGGTTTTCCATGTTATAGCCTATATAGGTATAACGCGGCTCCTGATAATCGTATGTGTTAATATCCGCGTTAAGTCCGGCATTTGACCCTATGTTTTTATACATATCAGGCGAAAGTGTCATCATATCTATATCACCCGACTGAAGGTTCATAAACTGGACAGACTGGTCCGGTATTATCCTGTACATGTAACGTTTTATATAAGGTTCCCCTTCATAATAATCCTTATTTGATTCAAGCTCGATTTTCTGGTTTGTTACCCAGTTTTTAAATTTATAGGGGCCGGTTCCGACCGGCGCCCGGTTGAAGGGTGATTTATTAATGTCCTGTCCCTTTAATATATGCTCGGGCACAATAGCGGCTCCCCATGTTTCCAGCGCCGGCGCGAAAGCCTCTTTGTAAAATACTTTAACCGTATATTTGTCCGGGGCTTCAAGCTTTTGCACCAGTTCAAACTGGCTGCGGTAAGCTGTCATTACTTTGGGATCCATAAATTTTTCATATGTAAATTTCACGTCAGCCGATGTGAATTCAACGCCGTCATGCCACAAAATTCCTTTTTTCAGGTGAAATGTGATAATCTTTGAATCGGCCGATACTTCCCAGTCCTTCGCAAGGTCGCCTTCAAGCCTGAGATTTTTGTCATATCTTACGAGGCCGTTAAAAACAAGGCCGATGATGTCAAATGAGGCGGAATCTGACGCAAGAAGCGGATTTAATGTGGCAGGCTCTCCGATGGATGAATCCACCAGCATATCGCCATATGCCGGCCTGTCAACAAAATCCTTTTTTAAAACATATTTTGGGCGCTGATTACAGGCCGTGAGTATTGCCAGGATGAAAAGAAGAAACAATAGCAGCTTTTTCATATGCCCCCATATAGATGGAAAAAGACAAAAACTCCCTGAAAAACCGGAGCTTTTGTCTTTTCCTGAATATTTTTTATCTGACAAAAAGCAGGTTACTTTTTTTGAGCGGCCGGCTGCGCCGGTTGAAGAGGCTGTACGGGCGCCGCAGGCTGAGATGTCTGGGCCTGCTGTCCCGGAACTGCCGGGCTTTCTGTTTTAATTTTATCCATTACGCCCTTGTATGAACCCATTTTTTTGTCCTGAAAAAGAGCCAGAAAAATAGAAGTTGCCATAAACAACACTGCCAGAATGATGGTCAACCTTGTTATAAAAGTTTTTCCGCCCGAGGAGCCGAACATAGTCTGAGCCGCTCCGGATCCGAAAGCAAAACCCACTTCGGAGCCTTTCCCGGTCTGCAGAAGCACAACCGCTATTAATAACACTACATTTATTACGTGAATTGCCCAGATTATCCTGTAAATAATCATTTATCTCTCCCTTTTTTTATCTGTAGAATTTTACTATTGCTTCAAATGAATCCGCCTTAAGCGCGGCGCCGCCAACCAGCGCGCCGTCAATATCAGGCATGTTCATTAATGTTTTCGCGTTATCCGGCTTTACGGATCCGCCGTACTGGATCCTGATTGTTTCCGCTGTCGGCGCGTCGTAAAGCGACGCCAGGGTTGCCCTTATGAATTTATGGACTTCCTGTGCCTGGTCCGGTGTGGCGGTCTTTCCCGTTCCTATCGCCCAGACCGGTTCATACGCAATTACTATATTTACAACCTTGTCTTTCGGAATGCCGGCAAGGCCTCCTGTTACATGATCCTTAATAATATCAAAAGTGCGCTCCTGTTCCCTCTCTTCGAGCCTTTCGCCGACGCAAAGTATGGGAAAAAGCCCGTACTCAAGCGCCATTTTAATTTTTTTGTTCACATCTTCGTTTGTTTCCTTAAAATACTGCCTTCTTTCAGAATGGCCGAGTATTACATAATGAACGCCCACGGAACGGAGCATAAGCGGTGATATCTCTCCTGTAAATGCCCCTTCCTGAGCCGCGTACATATTCTGCGCCCCAAGCCTTATATTGGAACCCTTTATAACAGCGGCTACAGCCTGCAGGTCCGTAAAAGGCGGGCATATGGCCACTTCCGATTTGTCAGCCGGAACATCTTTAAGGACATTTTTTAATGTAGCCGCAAGTTCGGCCGCTTCATCCACATTTTTGTACATCTTCCAGTTGCCTGCAATTAACGGTATTCTCAATTTAATTCCTCCATTATTTTTGTCTCTTATACTTTATCCGGACGATACAGCAGGACAAAATAGAACTTGTTTTTACTTGTTTGTCAGAGCCGCCACGCCGGGAAGTTCTACGCCTTCCATAAATTCCATTGATGCCCCGCCGCCCGTGGAAACGTGCGTCATTTTATCAGTAAGCTTGAGCTTTTTAAGGGCCGAAGCTGAATCTCCGCCGCCTACAACGGTTACAGCGCCTGAAGCCGCCATTGCCTGGGCGATGCCAAGCGTGCCTTTTGAGAACTGGTCAACTTCAAAAACGCCCATAGGGCCGTTCCAGAATATTGTTTTTGACTTCGTTATGACATTTGAAAATTTTTCTATTGTGTTCTTTCCTATATCAACGCCTTCCCAGCCATCGTCAATATCGTCGCGCAGAACTTCTTTGTATTCGGCTTTTTTCAGCTTTTCCATAAAGTCACCGCCGCCCTCCGGAAGCTTTGCTATAACGTGGTCTATCGGAAGATATATGGAAACATTTTTATCAAGGGCTTTCTTTAATATTTCCTTTGCTGTGTCAACCTTGTCATTCTCACAGAGCGAATTGCCTATGGCCCTGCCCTTGGCTTTCAGAAAAGTATATGCCATTCCTCCGCCGATGATTATTCCGTCAACTATATTAAGAAGATTTTCGATAACCATAATTTTGTCGGATACTTTTGCCCCGCCGAGAATTGCGATAAAGGGCTTTTCCGGGTTCTCAAGCAGTTTGCCAAGGAACCTCAGCTCTTTTTCCATAAGAAATCCGGCAGCACATTTTTTCATATATTTGCATACGCCTTCAGTTGACGCGTGGGCCCTGTGAGCCGTTCCAAACGCGTCATTAATATATATTTCTCCGAGAGAAGCAAGCTTTTTCGCAAATTCCGGGTCGTTTGCCTCTTCTTCCTTGTAAAACCTGAGATTTTCAAGGAGCATAACTTCACCGTCTTTAAGCGAGTCGGCCATTTTTTTGACCTCGCCGCCTATGCAGTCGTTCGCGAATTTAACGGGCTTTCCAAGCAGTTCGGAAAGTTTAACAGCGGCCACATCAAGGGAGAATTCCGGGGTTTTCTTTCCCTTGGGGCGGCCCAGATGCGACATCAGAATGAGCCTGCCGCCTTTTTCGATCACAAATTTGATCGAAGGAAGCGACGCGCTTATCCTTTTGTCGGATGTGATAACCCTGTTAGAATCAAGAGGCACGTTGAAATCAACGCGCATCAGTACTTTTTTGCCCTTAAGCTCCCCTGATAAATCCTCGATGGAAAGTTTTGCCATAATTTTAGCCCCAGCCTTTCTATTTAAATTCCCGGGGCGCTGTTAAAACAGCGCCCCGGGTATGATATAAAACACTGAAATTTATTTTTTTGTATTAAATTACAGCCCTTTGCTGATCATGAGGTCGACCAGGTCAACCACCCTGTTCGAATATCCCCACTCATTGTCATACCACGATACAACCTTGACCATATTGTCAACAACATATGTGCAATCGCTGTCAATTATGGATGACCTTGAATCGTTCAGGAAGTCCCTGGATACGAGCGGAAGGTCCGTGTATCCAAGAATACCTTTCAGCGGGCCTTCTGCCGCGGCTTTTAACATTGCATTAATCTCTTCTTTTGTGACATTTCTTTTCATTTCAAAGGTAACATCCACAGCCGAAACGTTCGGCGTGGGGACCCTCATCGAGAAACCATTAAGCTTGCCCTTGAGCTCCGGCATAACAAGTCCGATAGCCTTCGCTGCTCCTGTAGATGTCGGAATCATGTTAAGAGCTCCGGCGCGCGCCCTTCTGAGGTCTTTGTGCGGAAGGTCAAGTATCTTCTGGTCGTTGGTGTAGGAATGGATAGTTGTCATAAGTCCCTTTACTATTCCGATATTCTCATGCAAAACTTTTGTAAAAGGGGCCAGGCAGTTCGTGGTGCATGAAGCGTTTGAAACGACATTGTGAAGTTTAGGGTCGTATTCTTTTTCATTTACGCCGATAACAAATGTCTTGTCCTCGCCTTTTGCCGGGGCGGAAATTACAACTTTTTTCGCTCCACCTGAAGTAATATGAACAACAGCTTTTTCTTTGTCGGTAAAAAGCCCTGTTGATTCTATTACAATATCAATGCCGCACGAGCTCCATTTGATTGCCGCAGGATCTTTTTCCTTGAATATCTTGATGATTTTGCCGTTTACTTTGATATCTTCGCCGGCTACATCAACCTCGCCCGCAAACGTGCCCTGTACCGAATCATACTTCAAAAGATGGGCCAGTGTCTTCGGGTCCGTGATATCGTTTATCGCCGCAACCTCAAATTTCGAATCTTTTTTAGCCAAAAGCGCCCTGAGCGTGCATCTTCCGATCCTTCCGAAGCCATTAATACCAACTTTTACCATATCTCGACCTCCTGTAATTGATGATAGCAACGTTTAGTATAACGTGCTTAAATATCCGGTAAATTATATTATATAATGGATTTTTGTCAACTCATTTTTAAACGCGTGAAATATTTCCCAAGGAATCACTGAAGTTTAAGCGCAAGCAGCTTTTTTGCCGCTTCATATACTTCGTCAGGAGAAATACGGGCCATAGCTTCATTTGATTTAAGCCTGAATTTTTTTGAAAAAGTATCCACGCCTTCCGCCGCAAGCTCCGCAAGATGCGATATCCTGAAATGGCCCTTCTCCCGGCTGTAAGGATGCCATTCAACCGGGTTTTCAGGGCCGAAAAGAGTAAGTGTTTTTATGCCAAGGCCAGCGGCAATGTGCCTTAAACCGGAATCGTTCCCGATAAATATCCTGAGTTTGTTAATAAAAAAAGCAAGCCTTAAAAAATCAAGGCCGCAATACAGTTTTGCATTTTCGCCTATACCCGCGGCAACAATCTCGCCAATTCCACGCTCATCCGCGGAACAAAAAACAGCTATCCTGTAACCGTCAGCGGCAAGCTTTTTCCCCACTTCAATAAACCCTTCTTTCATCCACATCTTGTTGTCCCGCCTCGCGCCTATGCCCAGTCCGGCCGTGAGCCACACTTCATCGTCGTCAATATATCTTGTATAATCCTCGTTAAGCCTGAGCTTTGTTTTTTTCATCTCTTCTGATACCGGCGCCAGTTTCAAAGGGTTCAGCGTGTCAAGGTCCCTTTCAATTATTGACTTGGGCTCTTCAATAATTCCAAGGGGCACGGAAGTAAAAAAATCCTTTCCACTGTGGTTGTGGATGAGCCTGAATTTTGCTCCGGACAAAAGGGCAATCAGGGCGCTTCTAAAAGAAGCGTGCAGGTTTACGCAAAGGTCAAAATTATATTTCCTGAGTTTTATTATAAGCCTGATAAAATCAAAAGGGTCGTTTTTATCGTATGTTATGACTTCTTTGACATAAGGCAGCAGATATTTGAAATTTTCATACTCTTTTTTCAGGACATAAACTATTTCAGGCGACGGGCAATTATAATCCAGAACGCCCAGAACCGGAGTGGAAAGCACTATGTCGCCGATATCGCGCAATTTTATAACAACTATTTTCTTTATGGTTTTCAGCATGGATTTACCCGCTAAAAACAAAACCGCCCCTGTTTATTAGGGGCGGTCCTGTTTATGCGCTCAATTTTTATTAAGGTTTATAAAGCTCATAATGATCATTCAGCAGTTTGTCGACTTTTTCTTCCTTGGTTTTTATCATGGCCTGGTATTTTTCGGTATAACTCTTAAAGAGCCCGCCGAAGCTGTCTATATCCTTTCTCACAAAAAACATTTCTTCCTTATTCTGCTCAAATTTTTCCTTTACTTCCGCGGGATTTTGTATTTTGGAGGAAAATTTTTTCAAAAGCTCCGTAACCCTCTTCTGGTTTTTTTCCATTTGTTTGTAATCTTCGTTAAATTCTCCGTTCCATTCTTCCGCAAGGGCGAGCGAATGCTCCGTCGGGTCAATCGAATTTTCCCAGGCGTTTTCCACCTGGTCGCGTTTATCAAGCAGCGCTTCCGTGTGAATTGACGCGACTACCGCCCCCATGCCGTTCAAAGCTTTCATAAAATCGGCGCGAAAAGCCTTATCATAACGCGCGAGGTCTTTTTTGCACCTGTTCAATAATGATTTTGTATCAGACAACCGGCGCCAGGCCTCTATATCCGGTGTTTTGACGGTAAAAATCGGCGTTACAGTCGGCACCGGGGTGTAAATCAGTGAATTATCATCAAAACTTGCCGCGTCTGTTCCGGGCCCCTTTATTCCGCCAAGGCTTACGTTGCCTCCCTGGCTGCTGCCGCTTCCTGATTTTGAACTTGACTGTTTGCTTGATGATGAAGAACTGCTTGTAGCGCTTGCGGCGGCGTATATAGATGCCCCAAGAATGGTTATTATTAAAAATGATACTATGTATTTCAAGCTGGAACGCATAAAAACCTCCTGAAAAATATATGAATATATTTTAAATTAGGGGTAAGGGATTGTCAATGAAAATAATGTAAAAAAAACTATAAGTTGGTTTTGAATTTTAACTTTAAAATTTAAGGCTACATAGCCCTGTTCTGGTTGTCTATAAAATCCACAAGATAATTTACATCATCTTCTCTTAATGCTATAAAACTCAACCCGGCCTCATAATTATTATCGGCCGAACCTTTTCTGCACCACTGCACTTCACAAAACGCTTTAATAGTCTTGTTTTCTCCAAGAGACGGTAGTTCTATCCTTATCACGTTGCCTTCAATTAATTTACGTTCAACTTCCAGGCATAATCCGCCTTTTGATATGTTTTTTGCCTTTGCAGATTCGTAACCAAAACCCGCGGCTCCGTCTGATTCGGATAAAATTTTGAATTTAGCTTCATGATCAATGTCAGCCCTGGTATCCACGCGTTTTTCTGTATATGCCATCATCTGCAGCCTCCTGATCAGAATTAATATAAAACCGGTTTTATTATAAGCAATTACCGTGCCAGTATTAACGTTGAAAAATAAGGGTTATAATAATTAATCGCAAGAGGTAATGTCCCTACAGGGGCTTTTTTGCAATCCTTGTCCTTACGGGGACTATTTCCGATATTTGATATTTATCAATTTTGTTCATAATAATTTTACGCGTAACGCCAAGTAATCTGGCTGCTTTTGTCTGGTTTCCTTTTGTTTTAATTAAAGCATTAATTATCGATTTTTTTTCAACTTCGGACAGCGTCGCATCTCCCTGCGCGGAAGTTGAATCGGCAGCCGAATCGGCAAAACGTTCATAAGAAAGGTTAAGCATATCCGGCTCAATCACATCCGTGCTTGAAATAACTACCGCTTCTTCGATAACATTGCGCAGCTCCCTTATATTGCCAGGCCAGTTATATTCCATGAGCCTCTCCAGGGCGCCTTCCGACAACGACTTTTCATTCATTGAATTTTTGAGGCACACTTCCTTTAAAAAGTGGCCGGATAAAAGCGGTATATCCGCTTTTCTTTCCCTCAATGACGGCATATGAAGCGAGATGACATTGAGCCTGTAATAAAGATCCTCCCTGAAACGCCCGTTTGCCGCCTCGTTTTTCAGCTCCGTATTGGTTGCTGAAATTATCCTGACATCAATTGGCTTTGATTTGTTTGAACCAAGCGGCTCCACTTTTCTCTCTTCAAGCACGCGGAGCAGTTTTGCCTGCACCCTGTAATTAATATTTCCTATTTCATCAAGAAATATGGTGCCTTTATCGGATAATTCAAATTTTCCCTGCCTGGCGTTATAAGCGCCGGTAAATGCCCCTTTTTCATAACCGAACATTTCCGATTCCTGAAGCCCCTCGGGTACGGCGGCCAGATTTATTACTATCATTTTATTGTCCCTGCGTTTTGAAAGGTTGTGTATCGCCCTGGCCGCCATTTCCTTGCCTGTACCGGATTCTCCGGTTATGAGCACAGTGGAATCCGTCTTTGCGATTGAGGTAATTTTGCCGAATATTTCCCTCATCTTTTTTGACTTTCCAATCATGTTTTCAAAAATATTTTCTCCCTTTAATTCGCCTTTCAGAAGCGCCAGGTCCTCTTTCATCTCAACTTTTTCAAAAATTTTGAAAATAGTTAGTTTTAATTCGTCGAAATTAAGGGGTTTTTGAAGATAATTGTCTATCCCTATTTTCATGGCCTGAACCGCGGATTCGACCGTGCCGTAGGCCGTCATTATTATTACCGATACATCCCTGTCAATTTCCCGTATTTTTTTATAAAGTTCCAGCCCGTCCATACCAGGCATTTTAAGGTCGAGCAGAATAAGGTCCATGTTTTCTTTGCCGACCACATCGAGCGCCTCCGCTGCCTCGGAAGCTGTAAAAACCGCGTAATTATCCTGGGTCAAAATCGCGTTAATGACTTTCAGCGTGGATTTGTTGTCATCGATGACAAGTATCCGCCTTTTGTTTATTGTCATTTTATTTTTCCTTTGCTGCCAAGCGGTATGGCCATTGTGAATTGGGCGCCCGCGCCGGCCCTGCTTTTAACGCATATCCTGCCGCCATGCTTTTTCACAATAGATTTGCTTATGGAAAGTCCTATGCCGAGCCCTGTTTCTTTTGTTGTAAAAAACGGGACAAATATATCCTTTAAGTCACCTGCCTTTATGCCGCAGCCGTTGTCCTTTACCGTTATAAGAAGCTCTTTTTTATTATAATCAAGTATGACTTCGCAGGCCGGCGACGCTGCTCCGTTAAGGGCATCCCTGGAGTTTGACAGGAAATTAACAAGCACCTGCCTTAACTGCTCCTGGTCAATCATTACA
>Ga0181520_10011607_pt1 | contig 11524 bp, 8 predicted proteins | sample PEATcosm2014_Bin_29_FD_132451 | JGI IMG/M metagenome (GOLD analysis project Ga0181520, IMG submission 132451) | Peatland microbial communities from MTU Mesocosm Facility, Houghton, MI, USA - PEATcosm2014_Bin02_30_metaG | ecosystem: Environmental > Terrestrial > Soil > Wetlands > Peat | place...
CAAGATTGTCAACAATACGGTCCCGGCTGCGCTCTTCAAGCTGGGATACGACGATGACCAGGTGAATGCCATCGTTGCCTACATCGACGCCACGGGCACCATCGAAGGTGCGCCGGGCATCAAGCCGGAGCATCTGGCGGTCTTCGATTGCAGCTTCAAGCCCGCCAAGGGCACCCGCTCGATCCATTACATGGGACACATCAAGATGATGGCCGCGGCGCAGCCGTTTCTCTCTGGAGCCATCTCCAAAACCGTGAACCTGCCTCACGAGGCCAGCGTGGAAGACGTTGCTGCGGCCTATGCCGAAAGCTGGCGGCAGGGCATCAAAGCCGTGGCCATTTATCGCGACGGCTCCAAGGGAACCCAGCCTCTGAACACCAGCATGGACGAGAAGAAGAGTGAGCCTTCGCCTCTCGATCTCGCGGGCGGCCGCGTGGTGGCCCAGTTGGCTCTGGGCAAACCCGCTGCCGAAGCCGACGTGAAGGTCTTGGAGACCAAGATCGGCGAGAAGTTGGAAGTCAGCGCCAAGCAGGTGATCGCCGCCGCCGCCGCCTTCCAGCGCGCGCTAGACGAAATTGCCCGCGCCGCCGCAGTCCCACTGCTCAAGCCCGCACCGGCGCTGGAGGCTTCAACCGAGGCCGCCAAGCAGGATCTGAACGCGCCGCCACGCGCCGTGCGCCACCGGTTACAGGATGAGCGTGCCTCCATTACCCACAAGTTTTCCATCGCCGGACATGAGGGCTACATCACCGTCGGCCTCTATCCCAATGGCCAGCCAGGTGAGATCTTCATCAAGATGGCCAAGGAGGGCTCGACCGTCTCTGGCCTCATGGACGCTTTTGCCACTTCCGTCTCCCTGGCTTTGCAGCACGGAGTACCGCTCAAGGTGCTATGCGAGAAGTTCGCCCATACCCGTTTCGAGCCCTCCGGCTGGACCGGCAACGAGCAGATCGGCTACGCCAAGAGTCTGATGGACTACATCTTCCGCTGGCTCAATCTGCGCTTCCTCTCTGGCACGCAGTTGACTTTGTTTGCCGGCCTGGGCCTTCAGCAGGCGCCGCAACTGCCGGCTTCGCCCAGCATCCTCCCGGACTCTGAGCACGAGGAGGAATCTTTCCCGCAGAGCCATTTGGCCAAATTGGCCGAGGAGGTGGCTCGCCGCCTGAACCAGGTCAGCGGCCAAGCTTCGAATCCTGCTGCTGGTGCCGGTTTCGGCGCTGGTTCGCCGCCTGCGGGCATCGCACCCGAGGCGCAGACCTGGGCCAACTCGACGCCCAGCCCCACCCATGCTCCCAGCTTGAAAGATCGCGGCATCTATCACGCAGCCGATGCCATGCGCGAAATGTATGAGATGGGTGACGCACCGAGTTGTTCAACATGCGGAGCCATTATGGTCCGCAATGGAAGTTGCTACCGCTGCATGAGTTGCGGCTCAACGTCTGGATGCAGTTAGTGTTCTTGTGTACTGATTTGCGGTAATGTGAGTCGCACAGAGAGGGTGGGGGCGGACCGTGTCGTGAGCGACGATGCCGTGAAGGATGTGCCCAAGATGCGGCCGTCAAGGGAGGGAATCCGTCAGGAGAGCTTCCCCTTCCTGTCTGCCGCTCGATCAAAGCAAACGGTCCAACGACCTGGACGTACTCTGGATTGCCCAAATGAAATACGGAGCCGCGCACTTCGCAGGCGCCAAACACTGGCCAAGGACCGTTTGTACAGCGAGCAGGCCCCGGGCAGTCATCGCGCGTCCGCGCCCCTCTCGCTGGATCCAGACCTCACCATGCGCGCGACCATTGCGAACCTGGCTTCTTCTCGTCGCGCAGGCGCGAATCCACGCCGTGCTCCAGTTCGATCTGGCGCGCAAAGAGCCAGATCAGGTCGGAAAGCCGATTGATATAGGGAAGCGCTTGCGGATGCGCCTCCTCGCCACTTTCAATCAGGCGAACGATGCATCGTTCCGCGCGTCTGCATACAGTGCGGGCCACCTCAAATGCGGCAGATTCGGTGAGCGAGCCAGCCAGGGACCAATCGGAGAGTATGCCTTCTCGCGCCTCGATCGCGTGGACCATTCCGGTCAGCCGCTCCACATCTTCGGCGCCGAGCGGCGACACGGCATGTTTGAATGCCGGTGGGGTGGCCAGAGCCGCGCCCACCTGAAAGAGCGTCTTCTGAATCTCGTGGACGGCAGAACATATCTGCTCATTGGTGCAGATGCTGCGGGCGAAGCCGAGCGACGAATTCAGCTCATCTACAGTGCCGTAAGCCTCGACTCGCAAATCTGCTTTGGAAACACGCATGCCCCCCACCAGTCCCGTCTTGCCTCCGTCTCCCTGCTTTGTGGCAATGCTCATCTTCGTTCTCCTTCAGGCCTCTCGGCCGCTTTGGCGCGAGCGCTCACCCGCAATGACAAGCGCGCAGCAGAGCGCAGTTTCCGCCCAGGCTTCCTTCGCGCGGAAACCGAAGAATGCCGTCAGCGCATGGCAGATTCGACCGCGATCCGCGACCGCGGCAATCGAGGCCAGTTGAATTGCCGCGCCAAAGCAATCGCCCGTAACACATCCGGTGCGCCGCGGTTGCAAACTCAGCTTCTGCGGGTCCGATCTCCGCAATGGTTGCGGTGAAAGCCCGGGATAGAAACGAGTTCATATTGCAATCTCCATATTCTTGCGCGTGTGCTCCACCAGCCGCGGACGATGGCGGGGCGGACAGTTGAATGCATCTTCAAGAACCTGTGGGTGCAAGATCTCGCGCGGTGTGCCCTGACGCATTGCTTCATCCGGAGTCAGCAGCCACACGGAAGAGAAGACGCCCTCGATCATGCCCAAATCGTGCATCGATGCCAGAATGGCGATGCCCTCGCGGCGCAGCCGGCGGATTAGATCCACCATCTCGAATTGGCGGCCTATGTCGAGGTTCTGCATCGGTTCATCCAGGAGCAGCAACTGCGGCTGTTGGGCAAGGCCCAGGGCGACCTTCACGCGCTGCCGCTCGCCGCCGCTGAGCTGATTGAAGACGCGGGTGCGTAGGGATGTTGTGTCGGTCAATTCCAGCGCTCGCTCTACGGCAGCACGATCCTCCGCGTCGAGCCCCCCGAAGAGCCCCAGGAACGGTGTGCGTCCCTGTTCGACAAACTGTTCTACAGTGAACGGAAATGAGACTTCTACGTTCTGTGGCACAAAGGCAATGGAGCGCGCGATCTCGCGCTGCTTCAACGAACAGAGCGACCGAAGATTGAGTTTCACATCGCCGCGAGCGGGCGCGAGCGTGCCCGTGCCCAGCCTCAGCAGCGTGGTTTTGCCCACACCATTGGGGCCAACCAGTGCGATGCAGTCGTCTGCAAACACTTCCGCGTCGAGATCGCTGAAGAGAGTTCTCTTCCCATATCCGAAGCCCACGTGCGAAAACTCGAGCAAAGGCGTCATAGTAAAACCTCTTTCCTGGCTTTTCGCAACAGGTATAAGAAAAACGGCCCGCCGATGAAGGCCGTGAGCACACCTACAGGCAGCTCTGCCGGAGCGATGACTGTCCGAGCGGCGGTATCGGCTACGAGCAAAAAGAGCGCGCCGCCGAGAGCCGTGGCAGGCAGCAGCCGCGCGTGATCCGGTCCCAGGATCATTCGCAGAATGTGCGGAACAATCAGCCCGGTAAAGCTGATCAAGCCACCCAACGCCACAGCCGCGGCGGTCAGCACCGATCCGATCAGGATGACGGCGATGCGCGTCCGCTGCACGGAGACTCCCAGGTTCATTGCGTATTCTTCGCCCAGCGCCAGTGTGTTGAGTTTGCGCGCCAACGGAATCGAACCGGCGTATCCCACCGCAATCATGGCGGCCACGATGGCCACCTGATCCCAACCTGGCTGAACGATCGTGCCATGCAGCCAGGCAGAGAGCACGTGCATTCCCGAACCGAATCCGTTGTCCATGACTTCAAGAAAATAGGAAGAGTAGCTCAGCATGGTGCTGACGGCGAATCCCGCTAAAAGCAGGGCCACCACCGGCGTCTTGCCGTCCACACAGGCCAGCCAATAGACCAGCGCAATGGCGCCCGCCGCTCCCGCGAAGGCCAGCAGCGCAGTGGTTCCAAAGCCCGCGATGGAGACGGCTGGAAGCAGAAAGACTCCCAGCGAAGCGCCCAGCAAGGCGCCTCCCGAGGAGCCGATTACGTATGGGTCGGCCAGCGGATTGCGAAAGAGGCCTTGAAAGAGGAGGCCGGAGACGGAGAGCCCACTGCCAACCAGAATCGCCGCCAGAATGCGCGGCAGGCGGATCGAGAAGAGAATCTCGTGTTCGTCGGGGGTGAGCTGGCGAATTCCGCCCGCGGACTCCGCAAGCAGCCGCAGCGGCAGGTGGGCCGCGCCCATCCCGGCAGCAACCGGGATGGCGAGCAGCAGTGCGGCAACCAGCGCGCTCAGCAGCAAATGCTGCCGCGTCTCACGCCGCACTCCCTGCGCTTTGTGTGCTGCAACTACTTCCACCACCACGATTCGTCTCCCTAGGAAAGCTCCACGCTGGCAAGAAAGCCGAACGGTTGAGATGCATGGCTGAAGGCCTTGCTCGATTGCTTGCAGCGCAGATTGCGCGTGTTGGCCTGCTCGGCCGTTGCCGGGATGCCGTAGAGCAGAATGGCGTTCGGAATCGCCGCGACGGTTGAGGCAAGAACTGTACCGTGAATCGAGGCAATGGGTGCAGCAAGAGCGGTTGCGGAAGTGGCAACGATGAGAACGGCGGCCCATCTGAAATCCAAATGACGAAACAAAAACAGCATGGTTTCCCCTCGGAAGTTGCGCTTGGACCGGTCTCCTGACTTGCGCTTCATCGGCTGGCGGCTGCCTTCCCAGAGCATTCTCCAGTGGCTTACGTGCCGCGCCTCGGCGCTTACAGTTACGGGGTAGTGGCGGATTCTCACCGCGCTTCCCGATCATCGAGCGGTTGTCTGTTTTCAGTTAAAGGCAGCCGTGCTGCCTCAAGGGTGAAATTGACGAGCGAGTTCCTCCAATGCATCGAAGGCGACCGGGCTGGGAAACACAATCCGATCGTCAACGGTGTAAATTCGTTTGTTCCTGATTGCAGCCAGGTTCGACCATCCGGGCCGGCTTTGAATCTCGTCGAACGACATTTTGGATCCTCGCACCAGCAGCAGCCCCTGCGGATTGCGAGCCATCACCGCCTCCAGGCTGATCTGTTGCCACTCTTGCGCCAGGTCGTCGGTCACCGAGCGGCCACCTGCGATAGCGATCATCTCGGTGATGAAAGCGTGCTTGCCGATGGTGACCACTGGGTCAATTCCCACCGGCATTAAAACCGTCACCACGGGCTTGCCGCTGACCCGTTGGCGCACTGCGGCCTCGCGCGCATGCAGCTTGGCGATCAATGCTCGCGCGGAGTCCTCGCGATTGAGCGCCCGTCCCAGGCTGGCAAGCGACCTGTAGATGCCTTCGATGCCATGAGGGACCACCGCGAAAACGGGGAAGCCGAGCTTTCGCAAACGATCCATCGTCTCCATGCCGCTCAGTTCGGGGTCTCCCAGAATCAAGTCAGGATGCAGCGCCACAATGGCCTCAACCGAAGGCGTCAGCGGCAATCCCACACTAGGCTTGGACTTCGCCTCAACCGGGAACTCCACGTAGTCGGTGACGCCCACCACGTCCGCACCGGCGCCCAGCGCATAAACATCGTCCACGATGCTCGGCATCAGGCAAACCAGCCGGTGTGGGTGTTCTGGAAGATCGACGGCTCGCCCCATCTCGTCCGTCACCGTGCGCGCCCGGCAACCGGGAAGCGCGAGAAGAAGCAGCATCGAGGCGCAAACACGTTTCATGCCCAAGCCTCCGTCGGCGCAAGGCCATCGGGCAATTCCTGCGCCCGGCGGCTCTTGCCGCTGCGAACGCCGCCAAGCACGAGCGTGACCGTTCTAAGGCCGCTCACACGCATACATAACCTCTGACTGCGGAGTGAAACGCACTCCGTGCAGCGGGATACTCGGATCGGCAGCTTTCTCGGAGCCGGCGCCCACATGGGTCGACAAGGGAACGCTCTCCAGTTCTCCCATCGAAACTGGATAAAGCCAAGATTGGCATCTGGCCGGTCTCCTGACTCACGCTTCTTAGAATCTGAACGCCTTCCCGAGTCAACCTCAGTGGCTGGAGAAATCACCGTGTTCAGTTCTCAGCGTTTACAGTTACGGGGTAGTGGCGGATTCGCACCGCGCTTCCCGAACACCAGATGACGACAATTTACCGGATCATGACAGCTACGGTCAAGCCAAGAACCCACCGCCGCCAGGGCAAATGCGTCTTGATTCCCATATGGAACATGCCTTCGGAACAGCGAGTCAAGGGGGTACACAGCCCCATGATGCGCTACACGGATGCGGGCGCCCCGGAGGTGATTTGAATGCACGCGTATCAGTTGGAAGAGGTACTCTTGATGGCCATTACGCCAGTTTTGAGCGGGTGCACAGCGAAGATTGGAAGTGCATCGATGCTTATCCCAATCGAGCATTGTTCTCCGGGATGCGGACTATTCCCTTCGGTATCCCGCCGCACCTTGCCTTCAGCCGGGTTTCATCGGCACACGATCCGGAAGAGTTGGAAGACGGCGCATTGACCAGAGCATCTTCGATTGAGAGGCCACCCGCGGGCGAATCCGCGGGAATCCCATCCACTCGAAAAGATCGTCGGCTCGTTGATGGCCCCGCATTGTCTAGTCAAACGGTCTGAAGGCGCGGTTGGCATCACTTGCGGGATCTGGATACCAACCTGCACCGACTCTGGGAGCGGGGCATCGCCCCCCAGGAGATTCTCAGGCATTGGAGCCTGGGCGTCACCAGGAGTCATATATTATGGGAGATGAACTGGCCCCTCAGAGTCTGGCCGCGCCGCGGACTTTGGAAACGCAAGTATGCAACCGGACTGCAACTACGGATGCTGAACGCGAGGACCAAGCCCTCGTAGACCGTTCAAAGGAAGGCGGTTCTACCAAGCGGAGGGATGGGTGAGCGGTTGATACCGGCGGTCTTGAAAACCGTTGTGCCTGAAAGGGTACCGGGGGTTCGAATCCCTCTCCCTCCGCCATTGACCCTTCCAAGGGCGTTCAGCCAAGTGCAGCTCCGTCCATGTCAATACAGTAAACTATAGAAAACAATCGCTTTTCTTCCCACCGGCGTCCTGAAGCTTCCATCCGAAGCCGGTGTTGCGAAGGTGCATTCTGGGGGTGCTCTTTCTGGAGCGGAAGTATCTTCGGAATGCAGCTAAACCATCGAAATAAACCAGCTACCCGATAGGGCAATTGAGTGCGTCAAGGCCAGGGAGAAGGACCGCGCCATGAGCGACGGCGCCGGTTTGCATCTTTGGGTGATCACCGCCGGCGGGAAGATGTAGTTTTGGGGCTACATCTTCCACAGCCAAGAGAAGCTGATGTCCTTCTGCACTCATGCAAGGTTTTCAAGCGCGTTGCACTGCGAAAACGGTTGAATTCCTGGGCATGGACACGGCAGATGCAGTCCAAATTGCCACATCTCCCGAGGATGGCGCAAGAGATGTCGTTGAACTCCGGCAAACTCGTCTGATCGGAGTTCAACGACTTGGCGGATCGCCATGGACACAAATGATGGAGTGCCGCTCTTAGAATCAGGCATTTGAAAGGCACTTGTTCGGTCATCGGCCCAGGTTACGCCGGCCTTAGCCCCAGACGCCCCCGACTGTTTGCCGCACTCCAACTGCCATTCATCCTGTTCTGTTCATTTCCGGTCACCTGAACCTGAAAACCAATCCCGCTCCCAAACAGAGGTTGTTTTGCACGTTGGTGGTGGCGTTCGGCAGTTGGGTGCGCAGCCAGTCAGCCTCGAAGGCGCGCACGGCAATATGTGGGGTTAGGTGAATATTCATGCCCCCGCCGGCTTGCAACGCCAGGCTGGTGGCGTTGCTGGTCGTTCCTGCCGCGGCGGGAAAAACACTGTTCAGACCATTGGCCTCGCCTGCTAGTACTTGGGCGAAGATGGCGTAATGGCGACTTGAGGGCGCCCACGTGTAGCGCGGCCCAAAGGTCGCGGTGACCAGATCCAGCCCCACTCCGGAGCCTTGCATGTTAGCCGTATGCAGTTCGGCCACATCGGCAACCACGCCAAGGCCGCGCCAGAACTGGCCATGAATTTGCACGCTTGCGCCCTGCATCCAGAAGCTGGTGCCAGCAACGTTGTTCTGCCGCGAGGCGTTGTAGAGCACGGCCACATCCAAGGAAGACGAAGCCGGTTTTGCGGCGCTCGGAGACTGTCCCCATCCTGCTTGCGCCACCATCATCCAGGCTCCCAAAAGGAGCACCATCCTGCGATTCGAACTGCGCATATCGAGTCCTCCTTTTACTGAACTGTTAGGGTTAGATTGGTGGCGTGCGACAGGTTACCCGCAGTTAGGGTCACGGTCACTGTGTAGGTCTGCGGCGCTTGCGAGAAGAATCCGTTGCCGGAGACGCACCCACTCAGCCCGATCATGGCCACCGCGCTCGCCGTCAGGATCAGCAATAAGGAGAGCGTTCTGCCCATACGCTTCCCGGCGCGACGCAGCTTGCCTGCAAACGGCACCAGCAGCACTCCCCACAACAAAGGCGGCACTCTGCGTCCCGGAGATTCAGGCAAATCGGATTTCGCTGTTTGCGGCGGAACGATGATGGTGACGGTGACATCGGACAGCGGCGTGTTCGCCGGCAGTTGCCATGAGGTGCTGGTTAATTGCGTCCAAGTCGATGGCGCCAGCTTGACCGTTGCGCCGGCTGGCAAACCGGACACTGTCAGAACCGCTGCGATGGGCAAGGACGAGCCTTGGGTTGGAGAAATCCCAATCGTAAAGTCGATCGATCCCCCTGGCTCTACTGTTCCCGTGCCACTGCTTCCGGTTCCGGGGCTCACGCCAAAGTCGGCGACCGTCTGCGTCAACTTGCCGCTTGCCGCAGTGGCAAAGTTCGTGTCTCCGCTGTAAACGGCGGAGATAACATGCGACCCGATCTTCAGTGTCGAGGTAGTGAACGTGGCCACTCCCGCAGTGAGCGCTCCAGAGCCTATAAGCGTTGCTCCATCCAGGAAATTGACCGTTCCGGTCGGCGTGCCGATCGGGGAGACGACCTGCGCCGTGAAGGTAACGGGGTTCTGCAACAGCGATTCATTGCCGCTGCTGGCCAAACCGAAGACAGTTTGCGTTGACAGAGCCGCGCTGACCGGCGCGGCCGCCGAAGATGCGCTCGCATAGTTGCTATCCGCCGCCTTGGTAGCCGTCACCGAGCAGGTTCCGGTGCCGCTGGTCATGGTGACCGTCGTGCCCGAGACCGAGCAAGCGCCGGTCGCGCCGAAGGCTACCGCGCCCGTCCCGCTGCCGCCGCTGCTGCCCACAGTGAATGTCGATTGATAGGTTTGAGCCGTTGCAGGTACCCCGGTCACCGAAAGCGTTGCCTCCGCTGCCAACGCCGCAGTGACCGACGATGCCGCCGAGGTCGCGCTCGCATAATTGGTATCCGCTGCCTTCGAAGCCGTTACTGAGCACGTACCCGTGCCGCTGGTCATGGTCACCGTCGTGCCCGATAGAGAGCAAACGCCCGTCGTGCCCAAGGTCACCGCCCCCGTGCCGCTGCCGCCACTCGTGCCTACCGTGAACGAAGTGTTATAAATCTGCGCAGCCGTGGGCACGCCTGTTACTGTCAGCGTGGCTTCTGCTGCCAACGCCGCAGTGACCGACGATGCCGCCGAAGTTGTGCTGGCATAGTTGGTATCTGCGGCCTTGGATGCCGTTACCGAGCATGTGCCCGTGCCACCGGTCATGGTCACCGTGGTGCCGGACACCGAGCAGACGCCCGTGGTGCCGAAGGTCACTGCCCCGGTGCCGCTGCCGCCGCTTGTGCCCACCGCGAACTGCGCGTTATAGGCCTGCGCCGAGGCCGGTACTCCGGTTACAGAAAGCGTTGCCTCCGGGGCCAACGCCGCAGTGACCGGCGAAGCCGGCGAACTTGCACTGGCGTAGTTGCTGTCCGCTGCTTTGTTTGCTGTTACCGAGCAGGTTCCGGTCCCGCTGGTCATGGTCACCGCAGCTCCCGAGACCGAGCAGACGCCGGTCGTGCCAAAGGTTACCGCGCCCGTCCCGCTGCCGCCGCTGCTGCCCACTGTGAATTGCGCGTTATAGGCTTGCGCTCCCAGTGGAACCCCTGTCACGGCTAGTGCGGCCTCGGTGGCCAGCGCCGCGGCTACCGGCAATGCCGCCGAGGTTGCGCTCGCATAGTTAGTATCCGCTGCCTTGAATGCCGTCACCGAGCAGGTCCCGGTGCCGCTGGTCATCGTGACCGTGGTGCCAGATACCGAGCAAACGCCGGTCGTTCCGAAGGTCACCGCGCCCGTGCCGCTGCCGCCGCTGCTGCCCACTGTGAACGTTGATTGATAGGTTTGAGCCGTTGCGGGTACCCCGGTCACCGAAAGAGTGGCCTCAGTGGCCAACGCCGCGGCTACGGGCGATGCCGCCGACGTCGCACTGGCGTAGTTGGTATCCGCTGCCTTGAATGCCGTCACTGAGCAGGAACCCGTGCCGCTGGTCATGGTCACCGTGGAACCAGACACTGAGCAAACGCCGGTCGTGCCGAAGGTTACCGCGCCCGTGCCGCTGCCGCCGCTGCTGCCCACCGTGAACTGCGCGTTATAGGGCTGCGCTGTTCCCGGCACTCCGGTCACCGAAAGCGTTGCTTCCGCAGCCAGCGCCGCCGTCACCGACGAAGCCGGCGAACTTGCACTGGCGTAGTTGCTGTCCGCTGCTTTGTTTGCCGTCACCGAGCAGGAGCCCGTGCCGCTGGTCATGGTCACCGTTGCGCCAGACACCGAGCAGACGCCGGTCGTGCCAAAGGTTACCGCACCGGTCCCGCTGCCGCCGCTGCTGCCCACCGTGAACTGCGCGTTATAGGGCTGCGCTGTTCCCGGCACTCCGGTCACCGTCAGCGCGGCCTCTGTGGCCAGCGCCGCGTTTGCCGATGCTGCCGCCGATGTCGCGCTCGCATAGTTGCTATCCGCGGCCTTGCTCGCCGTCACAGAGCAGGAGCCCGTGCCGCTGGTCATGGTCACCGTGGCGCCAGACACCGAGCAGACGCCGGTCGTGCCGAACGTGACCGCACCCGTACCGCTGCCGCCGCTTGTGCCCACTGTGAATGAAGTGTTGTAGGTTTGCGTCGCTGGAACCCCGGTCACCGTCAGCGTGGCTTCAGTGGCCAGCGCCGCGGTTGCCGATGCTGCCGCCGATGTCGCGCTCGCATAGTTGCTATCCGCGGCCTTGCTCGCCGTCACCGAGCAAGTCCCTGTGCCGCTGGTCATGGTCACCGTGGCGCCAGACACCGAGCAGACGCCGGTCGTGCCAAAGGTCACCGCACCGGTACCGCTGCCGCCGCTCGTGCCTACTGTGAATGATGTGTTATAGGCTTGCGTCGCTGGAACCCCGGTTATCGAAAGCGTGGCCTCTGTGGCCAGCGCCGCGTTCACCGATGCTGCCGCCGAGCTTGCGCTAGCG
>Ga0181520_10011608_pt1 | contig 11524 bp, 5 predicted proteins | sample PEATcosm2014_Bin_29_FD_132451 | JGI IMG/M metagenome (GOLD analysis project Ga0181520, IMG submission 132451) | Peatland microbial communities from MTU Mesocosm Facility, Houghton, MI, USA - PEATcosm2014_Bin02_30_metaG | ecosystem: Environmental > Terrestrial > Soil > Wetlands > Peat | place...
ATGAATTGCGTATTTCACGGTGACGCCGCGGCCTTCGAGCAACTCCGCTAATTCGCGCACGGCATGTTGCGCCTGTGCCGTCGCGAGGCCGTAGCCCGGCACAAACACGACGCGATTCGCAAACGCCAGTTGCATCGCCGCGTCGTCGAGGCTGATCTCGCGCATCACGCCGCCGGCATTTGACGTGGCTTCGGCGATTACCGAGCCAAATCCGCCGAAGAGAACATTTGTAATGGACCGGTTCATCGCCTTGCACATCAGTATCGAGAGAATGAGCCCTGAAAATCCGTCCAACGTTCCGGCGATGATCAGCACGTTGTTGCCGAGTACAAAGCCCGTCGCGGCGGCCGCGAGTCCGGCGTAGGAATTCAACAACGACATGACGACCGGCATGTCGGCCGAGCCGATCGGAATCACCAGCATCACACCAAAGACAAACGCGATGCCCAGCATGGAGTAGAAGACCGACTGCGTTTCGGGATGAATCCAGAAGAAGACAAAGCACCCGATCATGGCGAGAAAGATCGCCAGATTTACGATGCTCTGTCCGCGAAACTGCATCGGCTTTCCATAAATGACGCCTTGCAACTTGCCCGCGGCAATCAGTGAACCGGTGGTCGTCAGCGCGCCCAGGATCACTTCGAATCCCAGAGCGCCGCGCGTAACGACGCTCATCTCGCCTGCGTGCACAAGAAACTCGCCGACACCTACGAGCGCCGCGGCCAGCGCGCCGAACGCGTGCGACAGCGCGGTCCGTTGCGGCATCGCGGTCATCGGCACCCAGATCGCCATCCATGCGCCGATGATGGAGCCGACGGTCAGGCCCGCGATAATCCACACCCAGGTCACGATGTGTTGACCGACCAGAGTGCCCACAATCGCGGCGAACATGCCGCCTTCGGCGAGAAACATCCCGCGCCGCGCTGTCTCGGGGTGCGACATGCCCTTGAGCGCCAGCACGAAAAGCACCGACGCGATCAGGTACGTTGCCTCCATGAAGTAGGTGGCCAGAGAATAGGTGGGCAGGTTCATTGCGCTGCCGCCTTTGTCTCGCTTTTGCGCTTGCCGAACATCTTCAGCATGCGATCGGTGATGCCGAAGCCGCCGACTACATTGATGGTTGCTGTGGTCACTGCGACGAATCCAAGAATGTGCGCGAACAGTGGATATCCCTTAGCCCCTGCGAGCACCAGCGAGCCGATGAGGGAGATTCCTGAGATCGCATTTGTCGCTGACATGAGCGGTGTGTGGAGCAATGGCGGCACGCGGCTGATGACCTGGTAGCCGAGAAACGCCGCCAGCGCGAAAACGTAAACCGATGCGATTAGAACTGCTGGATTCATGAGTCTTACTTTCCTGAAACTTCGCTTGCCATATTGATTTCGAGCAGCAGATCCTTCGCCCCGCTCACCCCATCAACGACTATGTCGTCCATGGGGCCCCAACCACGCGGGCTCTCAGGATGACACCGTGTCGGGGATTCGAGGATTTTGGACGACGGGAAGACTCGTCGCGATCTGCGCCGACTCAAGCAGCTTGGCTACGCGCGGATTCACGGGTTTTCCATCGTGGGCGACGCAAGCTCCTGCGAGTACTTCGTCGGACAGATCTACGCTCAATTCGCCCTTTTTCAAAATCAGCCCCAGAAAATTCAGAATGTTTTTAGCGTAGAGCTGGCTCGCATGCACCGGAACTTGCGCCGGCAGATTGAGCGGAGCCATCAGCGTAACGCCGCCGATTGTCTGCGTAATGCCCGGCTTGGTGAGCTCGCAATTGCCACCCGCGGGCGCGGCAAGATCCAGCAGCACTGAGCCCGGCCGCATCGCCTCTACTGCCGCACGACGCAGCAGCAGCGGAGCGGGGCGACCCGGCACCTGCGCCGTGGTCACAATCACGTCGGAATGCGCGGCGGTTTTCGTAATCAAATCGCGTCCGCGGTCGAGAGCTTCTTCCGACAACTCTGCCGCGTATCCGCCGCCGCCTTCTGTGTTGATGCCGCCCAGATCCACATCCAGAAACTTCGCGCCCAGCGACCGGACCTGTTCGCCCGCGGCCGCGCGCACATCGTAGGCCTCGACCACCGCGCCCAGACGCCGCGCCGTCGCAATCGCCTGTAAGCCGGCCACGCCCGCTCCAATCACAAACACCCGTGCCGGAGCCAGGGTTCCCGCCGCCGTCATGAGCATGGGAAAGAGCCGTGGCAACACGCCTGCCGCGTCTATCACCGCCTTGTATCCCGCAACGGTCGCCATTGAGGACAGGGCATCCATGGTCTGCGCGCGGCTGATTCGTGGCACCAGCTCCATGCTGAACAGGGTCACCGGGCGCGCCATTGCGGTGCTCAGCGCTAACGGCGCGTCAAGCGGCTTCAGGAAGCCAATCACCACCGCGCCCGGTTTTAGCCGCGCCTGGTCGGCAGGCTCTGGCGCATTCACCATCGGCAAAATGTCCGCGCCTGCCAGGATCGCGCCTCGGTCTGTTATGGTCGCGCCGGCATCGGCGAATGCCGCGTCTGAGGCACCCGCCGCCACGCCCGCGCCGCTCTCGACTAGCACCGTCAGTCCTTGTGCAACGAGCCCCTTCAGGCTCTCCGGCAACAGGGCCACACGCGTTTCACCGGCGGCCGATTCCTTCAGAATGCCGAGTTGCAAATTGCCTCCCCAGCGATCGGACTTGCAAGGCGCACAGGTTCACGCACCGCCCAAAGTGGTTTCATAGGTCGCGACGAGTATATAGGTCAAGGACTTCCGCCGATTGTGATTTTCGGCACTTTCTCCTCCCCTGGGGAACGTGCCAGCTCAACTGGACGCGGGGCCGCCCAAGCCTATCAACACAAATTCACTTGACACTCGTCTCCGAGCGCAAGCAAGGTAGCGCTGAATCCCATGCCCCAAATGCGGCGCTCGACCTATCATCATCCCCCTCTAAGGCAGCGAACCGTGATCTTCCAGCGAGGTTGAACGACCCCATGGCAGCCCCTCTGACGTCTCAGGCCCCGGCTGGCGGCGCGCTCCATATCGGCCGCATCATCTTCGCGGCTTCCACCGGCACTCTCATTGAGTGGTACGACTTTTTCATCTTCGGTTCGCTCACCACAGTTCTTGCCGTCAAGTTTTATCCGCCCGGCAACGACACGTTCGCACTCATCGCCTACCTTGCCACCTTCGCTGTAGGCTTTGTCGTGCGCCCCTTTGGCGCGCTGGTCTTTGGCCGCATCGGCGATTTTCTCGGCCGCCGTATCGCCTTCATCATCACCCTCACGGTGATGGGACTTTCGACCGCCGCCATCGGCCTGCTGCCCACCTTCAAAACGGCGGGCTGGTTTTCGCCGGTGATTCTCATCTTGATTCGCGTCCTGCAGGGCCTGGCGCTTGGTGGAGAATACGGCGGGGCCGCGGTCTTTGTTGCCGAGCATGTTTCCGACCGCAGGCGCGGCTACTACACCAGCTTCATTCAGATCACGGCGAGCCTCGGCTTTGTCCTCTCGCTCGCCGCCATCATCGCCACGCAACAAAGCATGAATCCCGCGGCCTTCCAGGACTGGGGCTGGCGGATGCCGTTTCTTCTTTCGATTGTTCTTGTCGCCGTCTCTCTCTACGTGCGCATCCGCATGCGCGAGTCACCCATCTTCCAGCATCTCAAGACGACCGGCACGCGCTCCGTTCAGCCTCTCACCGACGCGTTCGGCAACTGGACCAACCTCAAGCAGGTTCTTATCTCGCTCTTCGGCGCTACAGCCGGGCAGGGCGTCGTCTGGTATACCGCTTCCTTCTACGCGCTCTTTTACGTTCAAACCATCCTGCGCCTGAATGCGCACACCGCGCACATCGTGGTTGCCATCGCTACGGTCTGTGGAATTCCGTTCTATACGGTCTTCGGTGCTCTTTCCGATCGCATCGGCCGCAAGAAAATCATGATGGCCGCGATGCTCCTCGCCGCCTTCAGCTACATCCCCATCTATCACGCGATGCAGAAGGCCGCGGGCAACAACGTCGTCACCGTCAGCCCGGTCAAGGACCGCGTCACGGGAGCCATCCACCTAACGCCACTCACCACCGATGCCACAGGCAAGCTGGTCCCGGCTCCGGAAGCAGGGCACCCCAACCTGCTCCTGCTCGGCATTTTGGTTTGGTGCCAGGTCTTCTTTGCCGCCATGACTTACGGCCCTATCGCTGCCTATCTCGTCGAGGCTTTTCCCGCGAAGATCCGCTACACTTCGCTGTCGCTGCCGTATCACATCGGCAACGGTGTCTTCGGCGGCCTGCTGCCGCTGATCGGTCTGAGCCTGTCCGCGTCCACGGGCAACATCTACGCGGGGCTCTATTACCCCATCGCCGTGGCCATCGTGTGCTTTATTTGCGGTACGCTCCTGCTGAAAGAAACGCGCGGCACACTCATCTGGGATGAGATCGCGCCGCGGTGATTGCGGAGTCGTACTGGAATTACTCGTCGCGCAGCAGGACCAGTGGATTGACTGACAGCGCGCGCTGCGCAGGAATCCACGTGGCCAGTAATCCCAGCGCAGCCATTGCCAGAACGACGCCGGCCAGCACAAGCGGATCGCGGGGTGTGGCTTGATACACGATGAACGCCAGCACCTTCGTCGCAAGAAGACCCAAAACCAATCCAGCAGCTGAACCAATGGCGAGAAGCTTGAACGCACGTCCCAGTGCGGCCTGCAAGACTTCCTTGCGTTGCGCGCCGAGCGCCATGCGAATACCCAGCTCCTTGAGGCGCTTGCTCACCGAGTAGGCAGCCATGCCGAAGATGCCGGTGGTCGACAGCATCGCGCCCATCACGCCCAACACGCCGAGTGAGATCGTCGCCAATCGCGGTGGAAACATTACTGCGTCGTCCATGTCGTCGATCCACCTCTGGGTATCCAAAGGTAGTTCTGCATCCAGATTGCGCAGTTTGCTCGTTATCGTCGCGGCCAATTGTTGCGGATCGCGAGCGAAATCGCCTTTTGACCGCACCACCAAAAAGGTTTGACTGGATGGCGATTGCAGCATGGGGAAAAACATCGCGGCCTGTGGATCTTCGGTCAGGCTCATATATTTTCCATCTTCGACGAGACCCACCACCTGGACTCGCATTCCATCCGACATTCTGAAGTATTTGCCTACTCCCTCGGGGATGGAACCAAAGACTTCGCGTGTGAACTCCCGATTCACTACCGCTACACGCGGTGCGTTTCCATCGTCTTGCCATGAGAAAGTCCTGCCCGCTAACAACGATGTGCCGGCCGCCTGAAAGTAATTGGGAGATATGTTGTACTGGAATGCCGTGGCAGCAGCGTTCGATTGCCTCAGATCGCTGGTTTCATCCTTAAAGACGGCCGACTTACCCTGAACCCCGCCTAATGGCGTTGCATTCGCCGATCCCACCTGGGCCACGCCTGGAATTGTTTCCACGGCTTCGATCATGCGCCTCTGCATAGCCGGCACTCTGTCGCCGCTGTAACCGGCCATCTTCAGGTCGGTATCTACCAGGATCGCGTTACGCGGCTCAAATCCGAAGTTGCTGTCGAGCGAGCGCACGAGCCCGCGCACGGCCACTATCGAAGACGTGACGAGAACGGCACAGACGGCAATTTGCAGAACGAGGAGCACGTCACGGACCGTCACTTGCCGCCCGAACCTGGCACTCGACCCCGACTTGACGATCTCATATGGATTGGCCCTGAGCACCTGGCGCACTGGAACGATACCGAAGAGAAAGCCGCTTACCAACGCCAAACCCAAAGCTACCAAATAGACTTTTGCGTCCGGACTTACAGGCGCATTGAAGGGAAACCTGGGTAATGGCTTCCACGCGCTCAGCCAGCGCAGTAACACTAAGCTCCCAACGAGTCCCAGACTGCCTCCGGCGAGTGAAAGCAGCACGGACTCGGTCAATAGCTGCCGCAGAATGCGAATGCGCCTCGAACCAAGCGCGAGCCGCAAGGCAACCTCCCGGGAACGGTCAGCGGCGCGCGCGGCAAACAGGCCTCCCAGGTTGGCGCATGCAGCTAGCAGAATCAATCCCGCTAACAACATTAACCCTGCAAAAAACGCTCGTGCCGGACCGCCAAGCATGTCCCCATAGAGACCTGGACGCGCCAATGTGAAACTCTTTAAGCCCTCTTCTTTCGGATAAGTCTTTGCGAGGTACGATCCGACGGAGTTTAAATCGGAGGCCGCTTGCGCCGAAGTGACTCCCGGCTTGAGATGTCCGATCGTCTCAAGAATCCAACGGTCCCCACGAGCATTCAGGTTGCTCACGCCATCCAGTTGTACCCGGTTGACAAGCGGCATATAGAAATCGGGGGAGAACAATATTAATGTCCCGCGGAACTCAGGCGGCGCAACACCGAGGATGCTAAAAGGATGCTTGTTCAGCCGGACGATCCGGCCCACTACGCCATGGTCACCCTGAAAGTGGCTGTGCCACCAAGCATAGCTGAGCACGATATACGGCGCGCTGTTGGCGCCTCGCTCATCCGAGCTGTGGAAGAAGCGGCCTAGATACGGCTGAATGCCTAATGTGTCGAAGTAGTTCCCGGTTGTTTGATAGCCAACGACCCGGGATGGCTCTTTGCCGATGTCCATCCCTGCCTCCGTTGCGGTAAAGGCCGCCAGACTCTCGAAGCTGCGATTACGGTCGCGCAGATCGAGATAGTCGGGATACGACTGAAACCCATAATCGCTTCCGTGCTCGATTCCATAGAGGCTCTCCGCCTGGGGCACATTCAGCGGGCGCAGAATCAGCGCGTTCAACATGCCAAAAACTACTGCGTTTGCGCCGATCGCCAGTGCCAGTGTCAAAACCGCGGCAATCGTGAATCCCGGAGAGCGCCGCAGTTGCCGCAGCGCCAATCGAACATCGGCCCAGATCGTTTCCAGCGTGGGCCATTGCCACACTGCCCGGCTGCGCTCCTCAAGCACCGTACGATTCCCGAATGCCATGCGCGCTCTTCGTTGCGCTTCTTCCCGACTCATGCCTTCGCCCATCCACTGCTCAGCGCGCTCTTCAATATGTAAACGAATTTCTTCGGAGAGATCGTTGTAGAGCTTGCCGCGACGAAAGATATTCGGTATCCAGTTCATGCTTCACTCTTCGCGCAGCAGGACCAGGGGATTGACTGACAGCGCGCGCTGCGCAGGAATCCACGTGGCCAGCAATCCCAGCGCAGCCATTGCCAGAACTACGCCGGCCAGGACCAACGGATCGCGGGGCGTTGCCTGGTACACGATGAACGCCAGCACCTTGGTTGCCAGAAGGCCCAGGACTAACCCAGCGGCCGAACCAATGGCCAGCAGCTTCAATGCACGCCCCAACGCGGCCCGCAGCACTTCTTTGCGTTGTGCACCGAGAGCAATGCGAATGCCGAGTTCTCTCAGCCGCTTGCTCACCGAGTAGGCAGCCATGCCGAAGATGCCGGTGAGCGAGAGCATCGCGCCCATCGCGCCCAGCACACCCAGAGCCACTGTAGCCACACGCGAAGGGAACAAGGCGATGTCCATGCCCTGGGTCCATGTCAGGATGGTGAGGGGCAGACTCGGATCGAGGTCGCGCAGGCTGTTCCGGATTTCTCCCGTCAACTGCAGCGGGTCCCGCTCCGAGCGCGCGACCAGGCACATCAGGTTGGTGGGGGATTGAAGGAAGGGAAGAAATATCGCCGGCCGCGGATCTTCGGTCAATTGATAGTATTTCCCGTCCTCTACGACACCGGCCACCTGCACGCGCGTTCCGTCCTCGATCTTGATATATCTGCCGACCGCGTTGGTGACCGAGCCGAAGATCCTGCGAGCAAGAAACGCATTCACGATGGCCACGCGCGTCGAGTTTTTGTCGTCCTGCCATGAGAAACTCCGGCCGGCCAATACGGATGTTTCTGCAGCATGGAAGTAATCGGGAGATATTTTGTACACCTGGACGTTCGCGGCTGAATTCGCTGTTCGCAGGTCCGTTGTTTGATCGGTGAAGACATCCTCGGTCGCTCCGCCTCCGCCCAGCGGGATTTGACTGACGAGTCCCACCGACCGCACGCCGGGCAATTTCTCAAGAGCTTCGATCATGCGCCTTTGCATGGCCTGCATGCCGTCGTCGCTGTAGCCAGCCATGCGCAGAGAGGTATCGACAAGCATGGCGTTGCGCGATTCAAATCCGAAGTTGCTGTGCATTGAGCGCACCAGCCCCTGCACGGCAACCAGCGACGAAGTCACCAGCACCGCACAGATAGCAATCTGCACCACGAGCAGCACGTCCCGGAGTGTAATCCGCCGTCCGCCGTGGCCCGCAACAATGCCCGCCGCTCCCGCTTTGACCACTTCGTAAGGATTGGTGCGAAGGATTTGTCTTACCGGCACGGCTCCAAACAAGAATCCGCTGACCAGCGCCAGCAGCAGAGCGGCCAGATAGACGTTTGCGTCCGCGTACACGGGAAGATGCATCGGATATTGGGGAATCGGATACCACGCGCTCAACTGCCGCAACAGCCCGACGCTGCCAAACAATCCCAAACCCCCGCCGAGAAGTGAAATCAGCAAGGCTTCGGTAAAGATTCCGCGCAGAATACGCCTGCGCGTCGATCCCAGCGCGAGACGCAGAGCCACTTCGCGGGAACGGTCGGCAGCGCGCGCGGCGAACAGGCTGCCGAGGTTGGCGCATGCCGCCAACAGAATCAAGCCGGCCAGCAGCATAACTCCCGCGATGAATCCCTTCACGGGACGTCCAAGCATGTCGCCGGCGAGACTTGGTCGCGCCAGGGAATAATTCATGTACGCATCCGTTTTGGGGTAGGTCTTCTCGAGGTAAGAACCAACTGAATTCAGGTCGCCAATCGCCTGTACCGGCGTCACGCCCGCCTTGACATGCCCCAGCACCATAAACAGGTCGCGTTCTCCGCGCGAGTCCAGCACCTTCAGCCCCTGGATCTGTTCCTGTTGCACCATCGGCGCCCAGAAGTCGGGAAAGAAGAAGAGTAATGTTCCGCTGAACCTGGGCGGCGCTACGCCGAGGATCGTGAAAGGATGCTTGTTCACCAGAACCACACGCCCCACCACCGCGCGGTCATCCTGAAAATGGCTGTGCCAATAATCGTAGCTAATCACAAGATACGGAGCGCTGTTCGGCCCGTGTTCGTCCGCGTCGTGGAAGAAGCGGCCCAGAAATGGTTGGATCCCCATCGCATCGAAGTAATTCCCCGTCACCTCGTAGCCCCAGGACTCGGATGGATTTTTGCCTGTGTCCAACCCAACCGGCACAAGGATGTACGCCGTCAGGCCATCGAAGCTGCGATTGCGATCGCGCAGATCGAGATAGTCGGGATACGACGTAGACTGTTCCTTATATCCACCTCGTTCGAGAGTGTAGAGGCTTTGCGGATGCGGCACATTGAGAGGCCGCAGGAAGAGTGCATTCAATATGCCGAACACCACGGAGTTGGCGCCGATGGCCAGCGCAAGAGTCAGGACAGCGGCAATCGCGAATCCCGGCGAACGGCGCAGCTGCCGCACGGCCAGCCGCACATCGGCGGCTATCGATTCCAATGTCGGCCACTGCCACACCTCGCGACTGCGCTCTTCGAGTGCTGCGCGATTCCCGAAGGCCAGGCGCGCTGTCCGTTGTGCCTCTGCCGGAGTCATGCCTTCATGCATCAACTGCTCGGCGCGCTCTTCGATGTGCAGGCGAATTTCCTCGGAGAGATCGTTGTAAAGCTTGCCGCGACGGAAGATATTCGGTATCCAGTTCATGTCTTCACTCCTCGCGCAAAAGCACCAGAGGGTTAACGGAGAGCGCACGCTGCGCCGGAATCCACGTGGCCACGAGCCCCAGCAGCAGCATCGACAGAACCACACCAGCCAGGACCAGCGGATCGCGGGGAGTTGCCTGATACACGATGAAGGCCAGTACCCTCGTCGCAAGCAGACCCAGAGCCAATCCAACCCCCGAACCAATCGCCAGAAGTTTGAACGCCCGTCCCAGCGCGGCCTGCAACACTTCCTTGCGTTGCGCGCCGAGAGCCACGCGAAGTCCCAATTCGCGCAGCCGCTTGCTCACCGAGTAGGCAGCCATGCCGAAGATGCCCGTGATCGATAGCATGGCGCCCATCATGCCCAGCACACCGAGCGATACTGTCGCCATGCGCGAGGGGAACAAAGTCCCGCCCATTTCTGTGCTCCACGGGCGAATCGACAGAACCATCGCAGGGTCGATGTCCCGGAGCACGCTTCTCATGGCCGCGGCAAGTTGCTGCGGGTCGCGGGTCAAATCGGGTTTTGAGCGCACCACCAGCCATATCCAACTAGCCGGCGATTGCAGGAGGGGGAAGAACATCGCGGGCTTCTGGCCTTCGGTGAGGTTCGCGTATTTTCCGTCTTCGACCAGACCCACCACCCGCACGCGCGTGCCATCTCGCAGCTTGAAATACCGGCCGACAGCGTCCGGTACGGAGCCCAGTATCTTGCTTGCGAACTCCCGGTTCACTACTGCTACGCGCGGGGCGTTTGCGTCGTCATGCCATGTGAAGGCTCTGCCCGCCAATAAAGATGTCCCGGATGCGCGGAAGTAGTCTGGAGATACGTTGAACATATTCGGGTCGGCCGCGGCATTCGATGGGCTCAGATCCTCGGTTGCGTCGGTATAGACAAGCCCTTGCCAAGTACCGGGAGGTTCTAACGGCGGATAATTCACCGATCCTACGGAATCTACGCCAGGAATCGCTTGCAGGGCATCGATCATGCGCCGTTGCATTGCGGGTACTTTTTCGCCGGTGTAGCCTGCTGTCGCCAGATCGGTATCTGCTAACATCGCGTTCCGCGGCTCAAAACCGAAGTTGCTGTGCATGGAGCGCATGAGTCCACGCACAGCAACCATCGACGAAGTGACCAGCACGGCACAGATCGCGATTTGGACGACAAGCAATACGTCTCGCACGGTCATTCGGCGCCCGAACGCGCCTGTCGATCCCGCTTTGACAATCTCATATGGATTGGCCCGGAGAATCTGGCGCACGGGAACAATTCCGAATAGAACTCCGCTGACCAACGCCAAGACCAAAGCTACCAAATAGACCTTAGCATCCGGACTTACCGGCACATGGAGGGGGAATCGCGGAAATGGCTGCCACACGCTCAACCGGCGCAAAAGCAGAATGCTCGCCGTGAGTCCCGCACCGCCTCCAGCGAGCGAAAGCAGCACGGATTCGGTGAACAGCTGGCGCAAAATGCGATTGCGAGTCGAACCAAGAGCCAGGCGCAAGGCCACTTCGCGAGAACGGTCGGCGGCCCGCGCCGCAAACAGGCTGCCCAGGTTGGCACAAGCCGCCAACAGGATCAAACCCGAAAGAAGCATCAACCCGGTGAGAAAAGCCCGCGTGGGCCCGTTCAAATAGTCGCCATGAAGACCAGGCCGCGCCAGCGTATAAGGGGCATTACTTTCTTCTTTGGGATAGCTTTTTTTCAGATACGAATCCACGGAGTTCAGATCGGCAGTGGCCTGCGCCGGAGTGACGCCCGGCTTCAGACGTCCCACCATCTCA
>Ga0181520_10011609_pt1 | contig 11524 bp, 4 predicted proteins | sample PEATcosm2014_Bin_29_FD_132451 | JGI IMG/M metagenome (GOLD analysis project Ga0181520, IMG submission 132451) | Peatland microbial communities from MTU Mesocosm Facility, Houghton, MI, USA - PEATcosm2014_Bin02_30_metaG | ecosystem: Environmental > Terrestrial > Soil > Wetlands > Peat | place...
GGAATGGGTGATCGAGCTTCCCCTCGGCTCCTATGTCCCCATCTTCCGCGCTCCGGAGCCTGTTTTCACTGAGTTGGCCGCGGCCTCGGAACCATCTGCAGAATCCTCGCTGCGAGACTCCGTGTCAACGTTGCAAGAGGCCGCTCGGCGACGGCGCTGGCTGATGTCAGTGCTGGTGGTGACGGCTGCCGCAACCGGTTTGGGCGTTGGATTGTGGTTGCACGAGCTTCAGCCGCCCACGGCCATGGATCGCTTTTGGGCCCCCATGACCGACGGTCCCTCTACGGTCACCTACTGCCTCGGAGAACCGGCCAAAATGGTCGACGAAGGATCGATCCACACACTCGACGCTCCTAAGGACAGTTCCAAACCCGTGCCGCTGTACTTCAATCTGCACTATTCCGGTCTCCTGGCCCTGGCTGATGTTGTCACTCTCACCCGCACAACCGCTGCTCTCGAAACCCGGCACAAAGCCTTCCGCGTCGCACCGGCCTCGGACGTGAGCTTTGCCGAGATTCGCGAGGGCCCTAGTGTGCTGATTGGCGGCTTCGATAACATCTGGACACTCCGCATCACGCAGGGCTTGCGCTTCGGATTCGAATTTAGAAATGGAGTGGCCCTGATCGTCGACCGGAAAAGCCCCAAACAAGCGAGCTGGGCTACGGATTGGAACCAGCCTTTTGAGAAGCGCTCACGTGATTACGCCATTGTGGCTCGCATCCACGACAGCATCACAGGGCAGCCGGTCATTGTTGCCGCTGGTATCTCAGAGGAAGGTTCGGAAGCCGCCGGCGAGATACTTTACAACCCTGTTTATCTTGACTCGCTGCTCAAGAAAGCTCCGCCTAACTGGGAACATATGAACCTGGAAGCGGTAATCGAGACGCAGGTGATCGACGGGCATCAAGGTCCACCGCGCGTATTAACTGTCGAGAGCTGGTAAGCGCCGGATGGAAGTGGGCATATCCGCTCCCCAATGTTGATGGCGGTCGTCAGCCGTTAGCGACTTCTGTAGTTCCATTTTTTGAGTGACCACTCCAGAGCTGCGGCGCTTTCCAAAACACGGCTGACCGCAGCCCGGATCAGCTTGAGTTCGCAGACGAAACAGATATGTTTACTTGTTCGGAGTCAACCGTTGCTGAATCCACGAGTAGTGGAAGAAATACGAGGAAAACGAAATGCACCGGACCAAATCCATCACAATTTGCGCCATAGCCCTGTTTTTCGGAGCCATGGCCCTGCCTGCGGGAGGCCAATACGCACCCGCCAAACTCGCTCCTCAAGCCACCACTGCCGCCGACAAGGACTGGTGGAAGAACGCCGTGATTTATGAGATATACCCGCGCAGTTTTCAGGACTCGAACGGCGACGGCATCGGCGACCTGAACGGCATCACCCAGCGCCTGGACTACCTGAAAGAACTGGGCGTGGACGCCATTTGGCTAACACCTGTCTATCCCTCACCACAGGCCGACTTCGGCTACGACATTTCCGACTACAGGAACATCGATCCGCAATATGGCACGCTGGCCGACTTTGACCGGCTGGTGGCCGAGGCCGGGAAGCGGAATATTCGCGTCGTGATGGACATGGTGATGAACCACACGTCGGATCAGCACAAATGGTTTTTGGAGTCGCGCTCGTCGCGCACCAATCCCTATCGCGACTGGTATATGTGGCGCGACGGCAAGGGCGAAACAGCGACGAGCAAGGGCGAGCCGCCTAATAATTGGCAGTCGGAGTTTGGTCACTCGGCATGGCAGTGGGACGAAAAGACGCGCCAGTACTACTATCACAAGTTTTATCTCCAGCAGCCGGACCTGAATTGGTACAACCCAAAAGTCCATGAGGCTTTCAAGGACATTATCGGATTCTGGCTCCAGCACGGCGTGGGAGGCCTCCGCTTCGACGCCATCACGACTCTCTTCGAAGACCCGAATCTCACCGACGAAGACGTTCTCCTCGACAAGAGCGGCAAACCCATTCTCGACGCCTTCGGCGAACCCACAGTTGACGGCCTGAAGACAGAATTCCTCCCCGGTGTCCACACGGTCATGCAGGAGATGCGCGCCAAGATGGACACATTCAGCGCCGCGAGCTTTCCCGGCACGCGGGTGGTGATCGGCGAAACCTACGTGCCGAACATCGCCGCGCTGGCCGAGGAGTATGGGACTGCGGAGAAACCAGAGTTTCACCTGCCCATGGACACACAACTGGGCATGCTCAACACGCTGAACGTGGCCCAATTCCGCGCCCGGCTGCTCGACGCCGAAACAGGCCTCAGCGGCAACACGCCTCTGTTCATCTTCGACAATCACGACAGGCCGCGCCTGGACGTGCGCTACGGCGATGGCGTTCACAACACGGATATTCAGCGCGTCATCTCCACGGTTCTGTTCGCCAGCCGCGGAGCGGCGCTGTTCTATTACGGCGACGAGATCGGCATGAAGACCACCCCGCCCACTCGCAAGGAAGACGTGAAAGATCCAGAGGGCGTGACGGGCTGGCCCAAGGAAAAGGGCCGCGACGGTGAGCGTACGCCTATGCAATGGAACGCGAGCGCAAACGCGGGCTTCGCCCCTGCTGGCGTCAAGCCCTGGTTGCCCGTTCCGCCCACCTCCGCCACAGTCAACGTGCAGACTGAGGAGACCGATCCTAACTCGCTCCTGGCCTGGTACAAAGCCCTGATTCACTTAAAGAAGACCAATCCGGCATTCGCTGATGGCGCTAACATCATGCTGGACCCTGAGAATATGAAGGTGCTGAGCTGGATGCGCCAACGCGACGGCGCGCCGCGGGTGGTGGTGACAGTGAATTTCACCGCCGATCCGCAGATTGTGAATCTATCGGCAAGCGGAGCGGGCCTCAAAGCCGCCCACCTTAAAACGCTGCTGAAAAGCCCTGGCTGCGTCGACCCGGCATCGATCGAGGCCATCGAATTGGCACCGTTCGGAGTTTATATAGGAGAGGTTCAGTAACGGCTGGATTGCAGTTGGTTCTTAATTGCGCGGCGGCGATTCCACTTTGCGGGATTGCCGCACGCATTCGAATGCCGTGCGCTGCGAGTTTACTTTGGTCGCTGGAAGGCCGGCGGCATTTTCATTGGGCTGGAGGATATACTCGGCTTTCGGAGCGCGGATCCAACCAGCCATGCCCCAAGGAGCGTCTGCATTGCCGTTTACACGTCGCGGATTTCTGAAATCGTTGTCGAGGACGGCGCTGGTCTTGCCGTTTGAAGAGGTATTGAGATTAGCGAGGCCGGCCTTTGGCCTTGGGGGAGGCTCCCCACAGGAAGGGCAATCGCACGGTACGATGGGCAGCGAGCGCCAGGGATATGAAGCGCAGGCCCGCCCCGCGCCGAAGGGTATTCCGTCACCAGTAACCGGGACGCCGCTGGGAGTGCAGTTTATCGACATGGCCAGGCAAGCCGGGCTCAATGTAAAGACCATCTACGGTGGTGAACACCGAAACAAATACCTGCTCGAAACCACTGGTTGCGGTGCAGCCTTCTTCGATTACGACCAGGATGACTGGGTGGACATTTTTCTCGTTAACGGCTGGCGACTTGAAGGCTTTCCCAAGGGCCAGGAGCCGGTCTGCCACTTGTTCAAGAACAATCGCGACGGAACCTTTACCGATGTGACCGAAAAAGCAGGACTGGCCCGTTCGGGCTGGGGTCAGGCGTGTTGCGTGGGCGACTACAACAACGACGGCTGGAATGACCTCTTCGTCAGCTATTACGGCCAGAACGCGCTCTTCCGCAACAATGGCAACGGCACATTTACTGAAGTGACCAAAGAGGCCGGCCTTTTGCAATCCCGGCTCCGCTGGAACTCAGGCTGCTCCTTTCTGGACTACGACAAAGACGGCCATCTCGACCTCTTTGTCGGCAATTACATCGACTTCGACGTGAAGACGGCGCCCAAGCCAGAGGACGCCAATTGCACCTACAAAGGGATTCAGGTAGCCTGCGGGCCGCCGGGGCTGGAGGGTGGCAAGAACCTGCTCTACCACAACAACGGCGACGGCACCTTCACCGACGTTAGTGAAAAATCCGGGATGTGGAGCGCGGTGGGAAGCTATGCGTTGAGCGCATCCGTGGCCGACCTGGACAACAACGGCTGGCCAGACATCTATGTGGCCAACGACTCGACCACCGCCACCTACTACCAGAACCAGAAGGACGGCACCTTCAAGGACCAAGCGATCGAGGCGGGGGTGGCGTACTCACCCGACGGCAAGCCGCAGGCCGGGATGGGTGTTTCGATCGGGGATTACAACCGGGATGGATTGCTGGATATTGTGAAGACGAATTTTGCCGGCGATACCGATTCTTTATTCATGAATCTTGGCGACGGCTCGTTCGATGATCGCACCTACCAGGCGGGACTGGGTATGAACACGCGGCTGATGGGCTGGGGTGTGAGCTTCGTCGATATAGACAACGACGGTTGGCTCGATATCATGATCGCCAACGGTCACGTCTATCCCGAAGTGGACGGAACACAGGTGGATGCCGCCTACGCCGAGCGCAAGTATTTATACCGCAATCTGCGCAATGGCCAATTTGAAGACGTAAGCCTGATCGGCGGCAGCGGCATCATGGCTGCGGTTCCAGCCCGGGGCTTCGCGGTGGGCGATTACGACAACGATGGCCGCCTCGATATGGTGGTGAATTGCGTAAATGCCGCGCCACAATTGCTCCATTGCGAATCGGCACTGAACCGCAGTTGGATCAAGATTCGCGTGGTGGGGACCAAGAGCAATCGTACCGGCATCGGTGCACGGCTGAAGGTGGTGGCCCACACCGGCACTCCTCTGCTCAGCGCAAAGCCCGATGCGCCTCTGGTTCAGGTCGACGAAGTACACTCCTGCAACGGCTACTACTCGGCCAGCGACCTTCGTACCCACTTCGGTCTGGGCGATGCAACCAAAGTGGACCTGGTGGAAATTCGCTGGCCCTCCGGCGCAGTGGACACGCTGAAAGACCTGGATGTGAACAGGCTTTATGTGATCGAGGAAGGCGGCAAAATCCTCAAAATCGACACTTTTAGCGCAACAAAAGCGAAGTCCTGAACTGCCTTCCACGGAGCAGGAGTGAGATGCACAACTGATGAGCAGTTCAATACGTTCCAGTCAAACTCGTCAATGGAGAAAACGGAGCTCTCTGCCCATGAACTATCGTGGTAAGTTAATGATATTAAATAGTTTCTGTTACTAAATGATGGTTGGGGAAAAGTGGTGATCTTGAGGTTGAACGGTTAAATCCATACAGTAGTTGATACATTGTATTTAACGCTGAATGCATTCCAATTTTTCCTATTGACAAGGACTTCCGACCGGGGCTATCGTCTTTAGCTGTTCCGGTTTATGCCTTTTTTTGTGCTCCTAATCTTTTTCCACTCAGGGAGCAGCAACTCCGGGTTTTAGCGATCCTGCCATTGCGGCGGGGGAGTCTTTCGTGCCGACCGAGAGAGTCAAATTTCCTTGTCGGCAGATACATCACAAGTTCAAAAAGAAAAAACGAAGCATCTTCAAGAGACCAGGAGACCAAATGAACAAGACACTTCGTACAGCACTCGTGCTGGCGCTATTTGCCTGCGCGGGCTTGCTGCTCATCGTGCCGGCCAGTGCGCAGTCGGTCTACGGATCGATTTTCGGCACAGTGACCGATAAGACCGGGGCGGCCGTTGCAGGCGCCACGATCACAGTAACGGACGAGTCCAAAGGTACCTCCGGTACCGCCACCTCCAACGGTGCGGGCGACTACAGCGTGCCCCACCTTATCCCAGACGTTTATGACCTCAAGGTCACGTTCAAGGGCTTCAAGGCCTTCGAGACCAAGGGCATTCAGGTCGAGGCCGACACCGCGCCGCGCATCGATCCCATCATGGAAGTCGGCGGCGGCAATGAATCCGTCGAAGTAAACGCAGAGTCGCAGCCGGAGTTGAAAACCGACCGCGCCGACGTCTCCACAGTCTTCAACGAGCAGCAAGTTTCCAGCCTCCCCGTAGGCGACCAGAACTTTACCAACCTGCAACTGTTGCTGCCGGGCGCCCAGATTCTGGGCTGGTCCCACGCGGCCGATGAAAACCCACAAGGCTCCAAGCAGATTCAGGTTGACGGCCAGGCCTTCGGCGGAACCGCCTTCGAGCTTGACGGCACTGACAACCAGGATCCGATTCTGGGCATCATCGTCATCAATCCTGCCATGGATGCGGTGACTGAAACCAAGATCACCACGCAGAACTTCGACGCCGAGTTGGGCAAGGCCGTCTCCGCGGTGGTTACCGCCCAGACCCGTTCGGGCACCAACAACTTCCACGGCAGCCTGTACGATTTCCGCACCGGCAACGCGAACCAGGCACGCGATCCCTATTCGTCGGAGACGCGGGGCAAATACGACCCCGTCACCAACCCCACAGGTCTACCGGCCGGCTTGAAGAACCGTTTCGGCGGATCCATCGGCGGACCGATTCTGAAGAACAAGGCGTTCTTCTTCGGCAACTATGAGGCGCAGCGCCAGAAGGTCGGCACATCGGCCCAAGACACTCTGCCCACCAACCTGCTCACTGAGACTGCTCTGGGCAAAAACACAACAAGCGCCGCCCAAATAGCAGCCGGATATAAAGGCGCGGATTTCAGCGAGTATGCCACGAAGCTCGGCGCAGCAGGCATCATTTATGTGGACACCCCCGCAGAGGCTACAGCTGCGGGCGTTGCGGTCGGCAGCCCGTATCCGCACAACGTGATTCCAGCCTCGATTCTGTCCACACCGGCGCTGAACCTGCTAACGGTTCTCGAGCCTTATACCACGGGACTCGCTCTTGGTGGCCCTGGCAATTTGAACGGTCTGGACACAAACTTCAAGGAGACCGGCACGGGCCTGTTCAACAGCAACCAGTGGACAGAGCGCGTGGATTACAGCCTCAGCGAGAAGATGCACGCCTTTGAGCGCTTCTCGCGCTTCTGGGACACTCTGTCTGGCACGGTGATGTTTGGAGCGGCCGGCGGTCCGGGCTTCGGCATCGGCGGCTACGGCGGCACGTCGCAGGGCTCCGACGACAGTCTGGCCTCGGGCATGGATATTGCCATCAGCCCCAAGCTGCTCACCGACTTCCGCCTGGGCTATTTGCGTTACAACATCATCGACTCCAAGTATGACCAGAGCACCAATTACGCGACTACCCTGGGCATGCCTGGACTCAACGTTTCTACCTATCCCGGCTCAAGCGGCGCGCCCGGGTTCTTCATGCAGACTTTGCCCGGCGGGAGCCAACAACCCCAATATGGCGGTGCACTGAATATCAATCGCTGCAACTGCCCTCTGGACGAGCGCGAAGACCAGGGCCAGATCGTCAATAACTGGACCATGGTCTGGGGCAACCACACCTTCAAGGCCGGCGCCGATCTGCGCTATGGCCGCAACCTCCGCGTTCCTTCCGATACGGATCGCGCCGGAGATTTGAACTTTGGCGACGGCCCGACTTCGGCCCTCGCGGGAACCACGGGCGGCTTGGGTTTCGCCTCATTCCTGCTGGGCGATGTCTCTAATGCCCCCGGCACCGGGGCTGAAACCGGCACCTTCGGCCGCTACGTCGGCAACGTAACTGAGGGCAACGCCAAGGAATTCCAAAAGCGGACCTTCTTTTACGCAGAAGACGCATGGCGCGTCACCCACAACCTGACCGTCAACCTGGGCCTGCGCTGGGAGCTGTACTTCCCGGAGACCGTCAATGGTCCGGGCAACGGCGCATTGATGAACATCGATGACGGCTATCTGCATGTGGCCGGCATCGGCGGCGTCCCCAGCGACATGGGCTGGTCCGCGAAGATGTCGAAGCAGTTTGCGCCTCGCATCAGCGCCACCTACCAGTATGGCCCGAAGACAGTCATTCGCGCCGGCTACGGACGCAGCTTTGACATCGGCGTCTTTGGCTCCGTCTTCGGCCACACCGTTACCCAGAACCTGCCGGTTCTGGCCAACCAGGAAGTCAACGCGACCCAGACTTACGGAACCGCATTCAATCTGGCGGTGGGACCTCCGCCGAACGTCTTCCCGGTAGTTCCCAACAATGGCCTGTTGCCTAATCCGGGACATCTCGTCACAAGCAAGGTTCGTCCCAATCCGATGAATTTCCCGACGATCGATGCCTGGAACCTGAGCGTGCAGCATGCCATCACCCCAACACTCACACTGACAGTGGCCTATGTCGGCAACAAGGGAACGCACACCCTGGGCGACGGCGACAGCCGCAACACCAACCCCAACGAGGCGGCCATCAACCTGCCGGGCTCCTATAATGGCTACAACGGCCAGGCGTTGCACTATGATCCCAGCGTGGGCGCTCCTGGCAGCATAGCTAACCCTACTGGTATCTCGCCCACCGGCGGCACCTCCACGCAGAACTTCCTGCAGCGCTACTACTTCGGCTCTCTGCCAGCCTGCAAGGACAGCAATTACGTCACCCCCGTCGGCGAGTCTAATATCTCGTCCGGTATGTGCGGTTGGGACCAGGCTATCTTCTACCAGGGCGACAACCAGAACACCGAATACGACGCCCTGCAAGTCACGCTAGCCCAGACTTTCTCCAAGGGGCTTGCGGTCAACGTCAACTACAACTGGGCAGCCGCGTTCGACGAGAACACGACCTACTGGACCTGGAACCACGCCGTAACCCGCGAACCCGACACCAACGTCCGCAGGCAGGCACTGGGCATGTACGGCAGCTACGACTTGCCCTTCGGCAAGGGCAAGCAATATATGACCTCGGCTAACCGGTTGGAAGACCTGATTATTGGCGGTTACCAGGTGAGCACCGTGCTGAGCTGGTCGGGCGGCTTGCCGTTCGGAGTCTCCTACAACAAAACCAGCGTCAACGTTCCGGGCAGCGCGCCGAACTACCCGAGCGCTTCCGGAAAAATGAAAACCAGCCTTGGCGGCTTCGATCCTACAAAGAAGCTTCGCAAGTTCTACGCGCAGCAGGTTCCCTGCGCAGACACAGCCGTCTGCTCCTCTCCCACGGCAACGGGTGACCTCACCGACCCGATCGATGCTGCAGCCGGAACCGGAATCTTCGTGAACCCCGGTCTGGACAACATCGGCAACGTAGGCTATAACACCTACCGTGGCCCAGGGTTCTTCAACGACGACTTCGGGATCACCAAAGCGTTCACCGTCTGGGACCACGTCGTTACCAAGTTCCGCATGGATGCCTTCAACGTCTTCAACCACATCAATCCAGGCAACCCCGGCAGCGACATCGAGTCGGAAGGCGACATCACTGGTCAGGGACCGGGCGGCACCGCTCGCTACCTGGAATTCTCACTCCGCGTTCAGTTCTAACTCGCGAAGGAACTCGAACCTCAACACGAGGGGAGCTTCGGCTCCCCTCGTTCTTTCACGCAACATCCATCATCGAAGCATGGAAAAGATTGAGCTTCACGAACTAAACTACAAACCAGGTTTCTAAAATGCCGCGCACATTCACTACCGTATTTCTCGCCGTACTCCTCGCACTGTCCGCGCCTGCCCAGGCTCCGCAGAATGACACACCGCCAGCCGGCGAAGCGATGGCGCCCGCGCCCACGCCATTTGAAGTTGCCAAAGATCTGGCCGCCAAGGGACGCCTGGACAAGGCGCTGGCGCAACTTGATCAACTGGCCGCCAAGACCCCCGAGGAAGCCGGTGTAGAACGGCTGCGCGGCATCATACTTTACCAGCAAGAGCAACTCCCGGAGGCTATTTCGGCCTTCGCTAAAGCTGAGGCTGAAGATCCGAACGATCGCGAGTCGACAGAGATGCACGGTGTGAGTCTCTTTCGCCTGGGCCGTGCTCCCGAGGCGCTACCCTTTCTTGAAAAGGCCCACGCCGCCGTGGAACGGGCCAACGTCGACCCGCAGTATGTACTTGGCCTCTGCTATGAAAACCTGACGCGCTACGATGACGCGCGCCACGCCTTTGCCGCGCAATACGGCTTTGCTCCCGACTCTGCTGAAGCGTATCTCCTCGCCGGCCGGCTTTTTCTGCGTGGTGAGTTCGCGGACGAGGCTGCTGTCCAGGTCCACAAGGCCCTCGAGATTAATCCTGCGCTGCCGCTGGCTCACCAGCTCCTGGGTGAAGTGGCGCTGGCCAAGGGTGATACGTCCGGCGCTATCGTCGAACTCGAGGCCGAGCGCAAACTCAACCCGCTCAATGGAGTTCTTTATGACCGGCTGGGGGACGCGTATCTGCGCAGCGGACAGTATGCTGACGCCCAGCAGGCTCTGAATCGCGCGGTGCTGCTGGAACCCGGCGCGACCGCTCCTTACATCCTGCTCGGACAAACATTACTCAAGCTCCAGCAGCCCATTCAGGCACTGCATTACCTTGACCGCGCGGCGAAGATGGATCCTTCCAACTACATCACGTTTAACCTGCTTGGCCAGGCCTACAAAGCGACTGGACAGATGGCAGAGGCCAACCGCGCGTTCAAGATATGCGTGGACCTGCAGCACAACACCAAACCCCAGTCTGCGGGAAGATAGACCATGCGCAAGCAGCACCGTCTTCTTATCGCCATCCTCGTCAGCCTCCTGGCCGGCTCGCCGCTTTCGGTAACGGCACAGGCACCGAGCGCGCGGAAAACTGACCAGTTGAAGCGCGCCGATGCGGCTTTCCACGCCGGTTACGATGCCCTGCAGTCAGGAGACCTGGAGTTGGCGCGCACAAAATTCGCCGAGGCTTCTCATCTTGCTCCGCGGATTCCCGAAGCGCACGAGGCTTTGGGCGCAGTTCTGGTCGAGTTAGGCAGGCTGGATGAGGCCTTGCAGGAACTCGAAGAGGCTCACAAGCTCAAGCCCAGTGACCAGGGGATTGAAACCAATCTCGCTTTGGCCTATGTGAAGGCTGATTTGCCTGCAAGGGCGATTCCTCATTTTATTGCTGCGTTCAAACTTTCCCAACAGCCCGGACGAACGCAGGCCGATGCAGCTTTCTGCGAGGCGTACGCCCGGGCATTGGCGGCCACAGGTAAATTGACTGAGGCCATCGAGATGTTTCAGGCCGCAAACAAACGAGGTGAAGCCAGGGCGGACATCTGGGATGCCATCGGCTCGCTCTACGCCCAGTTGGGTAAATGGGATGAGGCGCGGTCCCAGTTCGAGCTTGCCCTGACGGTCGACAATTCATACGAACTGGCGCGCATCCACTTCGGCGTGTTGCTCCTCCACGAGCGCGATTACCCGGCCGCTGTCGATACTCTGGAAAAAGCGGTCAAGCAGGAGCCGGCGAATGCGCTGGCCCAGTTCGAGTATGGACGGGCGCTGGAAGCTGTGGGCCAGGATGATGCCGCAGTGCCCTGCTTGCAAGAGGCGGTAAGGCTCAATCCCGAGTTGGCGGAAGCGCCAAATGAGCTGGCCATGGCGTTGCAACGGCTAGGGCGCCAGCAGGAGGCGATTCCGTGGTTTCAGAAGGCCATCGAACGCGAGCCACACAACGTCAGCGCCTTGACCAACCTGGGTTTGGCGCTCACCATGACCGGCA